>Ga0255174_1000246_pt1 | contig 27969 bp, 36 predicted proteins | sample Atl_Atl_RepB_8d_FD_189953 | JGI IMG/M metagenome (GOLD analysis project Ga0255174, IMG submission 189953) | Freshwater microbial communities from Altamaha River, Georgia, United States - Atl_Atl_RepB_8d | ecosystem: Environmental > Aquatic > Freshwater > River | place: USA: Georgia | collected...
GACGGCAAAGATTACATCTTCCTGACTCCAGCAACGGCACAAGACATGATTGACCGTGGAGACTTCTATGAATGGGTGATTTTTAACAGTTGGGTGTACGGCACAACAACCGAACAATTCTATAATGATGATGTGTTCATCATGACTCCTTCTGGACTGGCTCATCTTTCTGATGAGGACAGAAAGAGATCGTTCGTCATCTACATTGACATCGATGAGGAGATTCGCAGACAGCGAATGCTTGAGAGAAACATGCCCGGCGATTCGGTCGAGCGCAGAATCGAAGCTGACCGCAAGGACTTCGAGAACTTTACAAATTACGATATCAGAATAACAAATCACGATTTTTAATATGGCATTTGAACTAACAGGGGTGATCCTTGAGATATTTCCATCCCAAACCTTTAACAAAGGATTCAGAAAAAGAGAATTCGTTATTGAGACTGGCGATAAGTACCCGCAAAAAATAATCTTTGGCCTGGTTCAGGACAAGTGTGATATGCTCGACTCATACGGAGTTGGAGACACTGTCGCAGTTGCGTTTGACGTCAAGGGTCGAGACTGGACAGACAAGTCAGGTCAAGTTAAGTACTTCAATACACTTGAGGCATTTAGAATAAGCGGTCAACAACGAGCAGCAATTCGAAGCTCAGCAGCTGAGGAGGAAGATGACGATGATGAAATCTTTAGAAGTCTTGGAATTGAGACCGGTCCAAAAAAATCTAGTGCTAAACAGATAGATTTGGACGATGATGATTTACCTTTTTAATTTAACAATAATACAATCATGGAAAATCAAGAGTTCGATAGAAACGAGTGGCAAGGAAAAAGAAGAGATCAAGTGAATTACGGTGAAACCGTTGCGATCGCAGCAATGCTGGCCGCAATTGCGGTCATCGTTTTTACGGTCGTTTCAAAAATATTCTTTTAAAAAAAACAAAAAACAATGAAACAATTAATTAGCAAATTAACTATTCTGGTCATGATTGCATGTTCAATGCTCGTACATTCATGTAAGTGGCCGACCTCTGGTCAAAAGCGATACGTTCGATACGAGATGCATTCACCTGAAGCAAAACCTCATATTGAGGCAATGGAAAAGGCCATGCGAATAATGAGAGCAAAGAATTGCACGGATCCTCTAAGCTGGTATTATCAAGGTGCGATTCACTGGATTCCAGACACAATCATGCCTAATTCTCTGTGTGATGCTTATCATACTCCAGCTGATCTAAAAGAGTCATGGGATAATTGCACTCATACTCCAAGCGGTCAGGAAAAAATTCATTTTTTAGTTTGGCATAGACTTTACATTTATCATTTTGAAAAAATAGTTAGAACCTTGTCAGGCTACGAAGATTTCGCATTACCCTATTGGGGCTACACAAATTGGGAGCCTTCACAAAAGAGATTACAATCAAACTTTAGAGATCCAAATAGCAGCCTATACGAAGCATGTCGTTACTCAGGTTTAAATAATGGAGAGCCTATTTCTGGAGAAATCGAAAGAGCTCTTTTCCTTGGTAAACTATACGAGTGCACAGATTATAAGTCATTCAATCTTCAAATCAATGCGGCTCCACATGGTGCAATGCACGATTACATTGGTGCCGGCAACGATACAAGCGGAACCCTACAATTCAACAATCCAATTACTGGAAAAGTTTCAAATACTGGACTAATGGGCTGGGTGCCAACCGCTGGATTTGATCCAATCTTTTGGATGCACCATTCGAATATCGATAGAATTTGGCAACAATGGACCAATTCAAGAAATGGAAAGATGGTAACTTTAGAAGAATTAAAGTCAGCTCCATGGCCATACGTTTTCTTCGATGAAAACGGCAAAAAGGTCGAGTACACGCCAGAAGAAATTATGAAGATACTTTACACGATGGACTATGATTTCGATGATGTTCGAGTTGAACCCAAGAGAGGTTCAATCTTAACTCAAGCGGTTGAACCTCGAAAGGTTGCACAAATAAGTCCAGGCATTGAGGTTAATAGTCAAATCACTGATGCAATCACGGTACTGCTGCCAGCACAGACTGCAACCAAACCGGTAGATAAGGCAAAAATCGAAATAGAAGTATCATTCACCAAGGTTCCAAGAGGAGTCTATGAGGTTTATGTTAATCCCACCAACTCATTCAGCCCAGGCGAAGAGAGCTTTGCTGGCTACATGACTTTCTTTGGAGCGGATCATAAAATGCCAGGCGAAAGTTGCGAAAAGGGCTGTTGCCGACCATTAAGGAACGGTCGACCGATCTTTACGTTCGAATACACAATTCCAGCAAGCACCAAGTATTCGGTCCACATTTATAAGCATAACGGCAAGCACACCGGTGATCTACGAATAGAAACCATTACAATAAAACATTAGTAAATTATTTACAATGAAGTACATATCAATTGACATTGAAACGACAGGCCTCAACCCAGAGGCCTGTCAAATTTTACAAATAGGAGCAGTCATTGAGGACACCCTAAATCCAGCACCATTGGATAGCCTACCGAGATTCAATTGTCTGGTGGAACATGAGGTTTACAGCGGTCAGCCAACCGCGCTTTCCATGAACTCATGGATTCTCAAGACTCTTTCAGGCCTTGAGAATTTAGCAAAGGACGAAAGACTAGAGTATCGAAAAACTCATAACATCATGCCGGTTGGAATTGTTGCAAAATCATTTGCAATGTGGTTGATGAGCAATGGCATCTTGCCCGAAGAAGCAAACGGTCCAGTAAAGATCAATGCTGCAGGTAAGAATTTTGCCTCTTTCGATAAGCAGTTTCTACAGAGACTGCCTAACTGGGGAGCAGCCGTGCAGATCAGACAACGAATACTTGATCCAGCAATCCTCTTCATGGACTGGCAACAGGACTCATCTTTACCCAACCTAAATACGTGCATAACTAGGGCTAAGCTAGACGGTATCGTAACTCATGATGCTGTTCAGGACGCATTAGATGTCATCCGTGTGATTCGAGCTGCAACAAATAATTACCAAACATCCGATGCAAAAGATTAAAGAGGCGGGAACCCTGTTCCTAATCCAGGTGGTCCTGTATGGTCTCCTATGTATAAACTATCGCTCTGTTGCCGAGGCTCACTATAACTTGGCAGCAGTTAGCGATTTCACGATTGCCTCGCTTAATTTTTTCGTGATTCGTAAGATCGCAAAGAGCGATGAAGCCCTACATCAATGGGTCGGCTATGTGCTGGGCTCAGTAGCCGGTTCCTATTTGGGAATTTGGCTCTCAATAAAGCTCGTAAGCATTAGTTTTTAGTAAATTAACTACATGATAGCAGATAACGTAAGACTTGGCTACTGTTGCATTAACCTGTCACTAGCCGACCAAAAGATAAGTGCCAACCGTGGCATGATCAAGCGAACCTTTCAGGATCGAGGTCCGGACTATTGTGGCGAGCTTGCTCTGCTGAATCTAATTGACCTGCTAAAAATCCTTAACTGGAACAAAGAGCACGGCATCGAGGTTTATCGAATGTCTAGCGATATTTTTCCGTGGATGTCAGAGTACGAAATTACTGAGCTCAAAAACTTTTCAGATATTCAGCATGTCCTAATTCAAATCGGCGACTTCGTCAAGGCGAGCGGCATGCGAGTATCAATGCACCCAGGCCAGTTCGATGTTCTGTGTTCACCAACTCCAGCTGTCGTTACCAAAACGATCAAGGACCTTAATCAGCATGCGCAAATCATGGATCTCATGGGCATACCTGCCGATCCAAGCTTTCCAATCAACATTCATCTTGGCGGTACGTACGGTGATAAGCCAGCAGCAGCCCAGCGCTTTTGTGAAAACTTTGAGCTGCTAAACCCAACCACCAAGTCTCGGCTAGTTGTCGAGAACGATGACAAGGGTGCACAGTACTCAGTTGCCGATCTTTTTTCAATGGTGTACATGAAGATTGGTACTCCAATCACATTCGATTTTCACCATCACCGATTCAATACTGGCGATCTCACCGAGGAGGTCGCTCTCAAGCTTGCCTCTACTACCTGGCACGGTCATGTACCTCTAACTCATTACTCAAGTTGCAAAAAAACTTTCGAGGATTCAAGTGTCATCGCTCGCTCTCATGCTGACTACATTTATGAGAAAATAAATAACTATGATCAACGAATCGATATTGAAATCGAGGCAAAGGCCAAGGATCTAGCGGTTCTTCGATACCGTGAAAATCATGAGAGCCTTCTTGAAAACTACCTTGAGTTCGATGATAAAAGATTCATTGAAATGGTCTAACTATCATGAGCGAAGAAACTACCAATTGTGGATGCGGTAACCAACCAGCCGCTCCCAAAACAACTGTCCTGGCTAAAATAATGAATAAAGTATTCGTTAGTGATGAGGAACGGGAAAGACGCATGTCCCTATGTAGAACGTGCCCGCATTTTCAAGAAATTACAAGTCAGTGCGGAATATGCGGATGCTTTCTTGAAGCAAAAACTCGACTCATCGGATTTCACTGTGCGCTTGATGAGATTGGCGAAAAGCCGCTTTGGTAATTAATCAACATGATAAATAAGCTTGAAATTAACTGCGAATTTCCTGACACGATGAGATCGGTCTCAGGTCAGAAAAATTAAAATTGTATGGAAGGTGAGAGTAGTAACTTGGCAAAAAACACTCATGGGGAACCTAGCGACTTGGTGCATGATGATTGCACTGTTCTTCAACCCGTTCGGCTTCGACGTCATTCAGTATTGGCTAATCCAACTGACTGGCAGTTTATGGAGAGCGAACTTCGTTTTGTACTGTGTTGCGGGTCTTTTCTTTGGGCTCTCTATCTTCTTTCGTTGGCGTTTTAGGAGACTCTAAATGCGGGATGGATTATCATTAATCGGCCTTGAATTAACTCGTGGAGAATTAACCTACACGATCACCAATCTTTATCTAACCTGTTTAGACTCACTGTACCTTGGAATTAAGTGCACCGAAACTAATTGCACTACCAATTATCAGCTAGTGGGCAGTTTGAAAACCTTCTTAAAAAAGAATGGATTCTCGGTTAGAGAATCCATTGCTTCTGAATTTAATATTTAGTTTGGATTAGACATTCCAAAGAGTTTGATAAACTGGGTAGTTAGCACTATTCAGTGTATCAACTGAATTTTCTCCTACCGTGCCGTCTGGCGCTTTGTATACTCTTGCAAAGAAGAATTTTTGAACGGTTTCTGTCCATGAAGGGCCTGCTCCCTGTCTGCTAGCAAAATGAATTCTGTGACCGCCTGGTGCAAACTTAACTGGTGTTCCGCTAGTTAGTGGAATTGGGGCGCCATTGTCAATAATTAATCTAGAACTGTTTAATCCAGTTGCTTGATCATTCGCAACATAGAATACGAATAGATGACGACCTGTTGGGCGAGCAAATGGATTAGACTGTAGCGTTGCAGTTCCTCCTCCTGGGAGTTGATACTCAATTTCGAATCTACCGTTTCCAGCGTTGTAATGAGCAACGACAAGTTCATTGCTCGAAGCATCGTGCACTTGAGCAAGCGTGAAATTGCCGTTGTTTCCAACGTCCATTAGGCACTCAACGACGAAGCCATTGTCTAGAGCTCCGGTTGTTAATGTTGCACCATCTTGATGCTGAATACCTACTTGAGAGCCGTTTAGAGAGATTCCCGAATCTGTACCCAATCCTTTATAGAGATCAGTTGCGTAGTAGTCTACATCAGTCACGGTATGCGAAGCATGCGGAGCTGCAAAAGAGCTTGTGCCGAAACCGGTTGAATTAGTGGGATTTGCCAAATTGTAAAGGGTTCCTAACTTATCGTATGACGGAGCGAAACCTGCTTCCAAGTTCAGTATGGTTTCGAGACCAACTTCTTCTCCCAAGGTGATGTCCGGATAGTCACAGTTAATTATTGAATAGCCGGTCGCTCTCATGAAACCAATAGCTTCCGAATAAGTTGAAAATAGCGCGTAATTATTTGCGGCTCTTTCAGGCAACCTAGAAATTACCTCGATCGCTTTAGTCTCATAATCCGCTTGATTGGTTGCTGATCCGTTATCGATCCACCAGATTCTAGGTTCAGAGTTTGCAACGATAGGTTCAATTCCGCGTTGATAAGTAGTTCCGTATACTACTAAGTTTCGTGGTGCTGTTGGACCTGGGGAAATCCCGGCTCTCCAGTTAACCGCGTTATCTGCATGATAATCGCCCGTGCCTATTCCCAAAGAAACGTTTGGGATGTGTACAGACTTTAAGTTTGGAGCTCCGGCTTCATTGCTGCAAACTGGGTTTGGTACTTGTGCCATTTGTGTATAAAATATTTTAGGTTATTTATTCAAAGAACCGTCACTTACCTGAATGAGACCACCGAACCCTTTCCGTAAAAAGAAGTATAATATTGTTATGAGTTTCAATAAGTACTACATTCCAGAACCGGCAGATTTAGCCAAACTCGTTATTAAGAATGGCCCAAAGAGCACGGTCAACCGAAAAATAGACGCAATCATCGGTAATTCAACCAGCATCAAGATCTTTGATTTCATGTACGACCGAGTTCATGAAGGGCTATCTGATGCAGAGATCATGCCTGAATTGTCAAAAAAATTTCCAGAGCAATTCAATGCCAAGTCCAACTAGATCAAAAACGGTCTGCTTAATCTCAACCAGGGTAGGTGAGACTGAGGTTAGAACTGGTGTGGTCGGTACTTTTAGGCGAGCCTATCAAATTGCGATATTTGAACAAAGGATAGCTTTTCCAAATCTCTCAGAGAGAGCTGCGCTTGAAACAATGAAGAAGATGGGGCGAGTTTACATTTGGGACACCAAACAGTTTGAACACCTGGAGGAGGCAATGTGGAGACCTGACGGTAACTTAGTAATTCTTGAGAGAGTTCAGGTAAAAAAGTAAATAAGACATGAAGTACATTAAGAAATTCACAGGATTTTTGGTAGCCTGGATCCTTTTTTGGATCGGGGATTTGGCTGGTAGAATTAGCCTACGAGTTCATTTAACTGCCATTTGGCAAATTTATCAGATTTCAATGAAATGGTCTTCTGATGTACAGGACTGGGCCGGCAATGAGACGCCTTGGAAAAATGTTTAGTGATAAAAAAAGGGAGCTTAGCTCCCTTTTTTATTCGATTAATCCAAGTATTTTAGATTCCTGAATTGATTCCAATTGGCATGGGGAAATTCCCTGACCGAATCGATCCAACAACTTTCGTTCAGCTTCACCAACCGATGAGGCTTCAACTAGGTACTGTTCTCTAATCTTTTTTGTCTTTCCGTTATCGTCCTCAGACTCAAACCTTAATTTCGCTAAGTAATACATATTCGTTTTTTAATTTGTACTTCTTATACTGGTCAGATCACCAAAGTTTAGTGACGTTTTGCTGAAGTTCTGGGTTTAAATGATAAGGTTTTGCCGGGCTTGCTGAACTTGGTACGATTCTTGTCGACGTTCAAGATTTGATTGTCTGGCATTTCGTCGTCCTTTGAGAAAACTTTATCATGGTCCATTTTGGACTTTTCATAGATCTCGTAGCTCTTCAGCATTGAGTCAGATTCTCTGGCAAAGTCTTCAGCCACTCTCTCACCGTACTCATCGTAAATCTTGGTAATTAGATCATTTTGTAGATCTTTGATTCTGGTGGCAGTGCCGTACTTTTCAGCGTACTGATCAATATCAATCTCTTCTGACGAGTATTGATTTGCCATTTTTATGAGGTCCTTTGCGATTCTGCTGTAGAATGCGTCAGACTTAGTGTCGGGCTTTCCATGAAAATCATTGAATGCCTCTTCAAAACTTTCGAACAAACTAACGTACTGTTTCATTAACTGGTTTGGTATATTTTAGTAAAGTTATTTATTCCATGCCAGAAGGACCAGAATGTAGGCGAGTTTACGAAGGAATTTCGAATTTCGCCAAGGACAAGATTATCACCAAGTTTGAGGTGCTTGGCGGACGTTTCCTAAAACGAGCACCGGACCTAGCAGTAAAGCCAGACGTGCCCGTCAGTGTGATCGGCGGTGGAGTTAAAGGCAAATTCATCTGGCTCGAATTCAATGATGAGACCTGTCTCTGGATCACGCTGGGCATGAGCGGGTATTGGTCGACAGAGCTTAAACCTCACAGTCATTTCAGAATAGACTTCTCTGATAATACTTCACTCTATTTCGTGGATCAGCGCAGGTTCGGCACCCTAAAGTTTGTCAGGAGTTCCGAACTGCCGAAGAAGCTTGCTGGGCTTGGACTTGACATGCTTAATGATACGAGTGCAAGTCTCTACGATTTCATCCGAAAGCTTGAATTGCCTAAACTACAAAACAAGACGATTGCTGAGGTGCTAATGGACCAATCAGTATTCGCTGGGGTCGGTAATTACATTAAGTGTGAAATGCTGTATCGTAGTCGAGTATCGCCCTATCGATTGGTAAAGGATTTGGCAGCTGAGCACATGATCGGTCTCTGGAATTGGGGTAAATTGATCATGCGAACGTCTTACTCACAGGGCGGAGCCAGCATCCGAAATTATCAACAGGTTTCCGGCGAAACTGGGCTCTTTGTTTTTGAGTTCGAGGTCTATGCGCAAAAGCAGGATCCGCTGGGAAATCTGGTCGTACGTGAAGAAACTCCGGACGGTCGAACCACTCACTGGGTTCCAGAGCTACAATCATAGTATAAGATCTCATGAAAGACATCATAGACTTGGGAAATTTAGTGTTTGATCAGCTCATTGCTGAGCACGGCGAACTCTCTGAATCTAGGACACTATTTCTGTATGGAATCACAACTAACACAACATGGCAGATCCTAAATTCCCAAAAATGGGTAACGATAACTCAGGAGGGTGTTCTCAAGAACTTTGAAGATAAAGCGATTGATGCATACGATCGAGCCTGGAAAAAACAGCTAAAAACGGTTGAGGTTGAGCAGGCTCGCAAAGTTATCAACGCAATAAAGAGGGAAGATAACTTGAAGGATGGTGACATCATCGAGTTCGGTAAGAGCTCAGGAGAATGGCGTAACATTAATTTAAACCTATGAAACTAGCAAAGTCTGAAATACAACAGTGGATCAAGCGATGGTCCCGACTGAATCAAACACCTCGAGTTAAAATGACACTAAAAATTTGGAAAAAACTAATATGACACCTGAAGAAAAAATAGCACTACAACAAGAACTCATTGACCTTTACGAAGGGCAAATCGCTGACCTAACAATGATGTCCAAGATTGAATTGGGAGATGATGTGATTGACGAAATTAAAAGATTAAAAAGTTTAATAAATGAACAATCTCGATAAACAATACCTCGACCTACTTCATGCAATTAATGAGTATGGAGTGGTAAAAAAGGATCGCACAGGAACCGGCACACGGTCAATATTTGGATATACGATCCGTCACAACATGAAAGATGGGTTTCCATTACTCACAACCAAAAAAATGGCTTGGAAAACAATGGTAACTGAGTTATTATGGTTTTTAAGAGGTGATACAAACATCAAATACCTTGTTGATAATGGTTGTCATATTTGGGACGGGGACGCTTATAAAGCGTATGTTAAGTATTGGGAACCAAATATTGAATATATTGATGGTAAAGCTATTCTAACACAAGAAGAATTCATCAACAAAATCAAAACAGATGATGAGTTTGCTAAGAAGTGGGGTGAATTAGGACCAATTTATGGTAAGCAATGGAGAAGTTGGCAAGATGACTTTGGACCAAATAAACTACCTTTATTTTCACCAAACAATAAAATAGACCAAATCCAAAACCTAATCAACGACCTTAAAACAAATCCTGACTCAAGACGTATGGTTGTGAGTGCGTGGGCTGTTCACGATTTACCAAATATGGTACTTCCACCTTGTCACTACGGATTTCAAGTTTATACAAGAGAGTTGAGTCAAAGCGAAAGAACTTTTTGGATTATGTCCAATAGATCTGAACAATTAGGAAGTCAAAATTATTTAGATGGAGATAGGAAAGGCATGAAATCAACTGATTATGATGGAGTACCAACCAGAGCAATCTCTTTAATGTGGAATCAACGTTCAGTAGATACATTCTTAGGTTTACCTTTCAACATTGCAAGTTATGGATTGTTACTTGAAATCATTGCTAAAGCAGTTAATATGGTTCCTGATGAATTGATTGGAAATCTCGGAGACACTCATCTCTATTCGAACCATACTGATGCGGTAGAAGAACAGTTGGGAAGATACTATTCTCCAGAAGAAAGAGCTCAATTACTAAAAGATGCAATGGGAGAAGCTGCTTATCAAAACGCGGTTAGTGAATTAATGCCATTCGGTGGAGGTATGTCAGAGTATTATGACAGTTACAAAATACCTCATCGAACTAGAGAACCTTATCCATTACCGACATTAAAATTAGCGAAGACCGATGCATTCTGGAACGGTTTTGATGTTAGCTTATTCGGCCACCTTGATACGACTGACTTTGTTATTGAAAACTATCGGTCTCACTCATCAATTAAAGCACCACTAAGTAATTAACATGCAAAGGATCTTAACTCAATTGATGAAACTTCTACTTTGGATTAGACGGCTTTTTGTAAAAACTCCAACTCGACCCCTAATGTGGTCGGTCGAAGACTTTAAATTGGGAAAGCGCTGGGCACAATCACAACCTCATCCAACCCAAAATGGAAAAACTTTATGGGATAAGGTTCATGACCGTAGAGAAGATAGTTGCGAAACCTTACACAACATAAATAAAGAACTATATGATAGAAATAAGATTTAGAGATATTGATCCAGATACTGGAGGAATATCTCAAGACGAGAAGATCGCTGAAACTGATCTTTTAATGCATGCGACATGGATTAGTTATGCGCTTGCTCAGCATGGAAACGATTCTCCGAATAGAGAATTTTATCTAGTTGACCTAGATGATCCTAATCGTGAGCTTACGTATGCTGAAAGAATTGCTTGGTTCGTTGCGAACTATTATGAAACCGGTATGGAATATGAAGGTTTGTTAGTTGGCATGCAGACTACAAATCTCGATGGTTTTAAATGGTATGATGAGATTGTATCAATCCCAAAAACTCGTAGAGAATTAGGCAAGGTTGGTACCAAGTAGATCATCGATCTTACGACCGCCTTGTGCGATTAGACTATTACCGCTTTCGAGCCTAGATCTAACTGCGATCTTTGCAAGTTCCTCAGGATCAGTTATTCCATTTGCAACAGCATCATTAATCGGCTGAGCAAATTTTTGGAACCAACCCGGTCCGTTCCACACGCAATACACGAAATTAAATAGCAGTTTCGGATCGTTGTTAACGATTTCTAAAGCTTTCGGTGATAAGAATTTGGGAGCGTACTTATCGTAGCTGTCTTTTATCATTTTGCCAGCAAGTTCTCTTAACTTATCTTCAAGCTGACCACCTCGATAACCCCATTTCCAATTCGTTCTAGCGTTTTCAGCGTCAATCAAGTTCCAAAATTCAATTCCTTCTGGCGTTGTATTAATGCTGCCACCAGCCTTTCTGTCAATCCCCATCATGGTTTCTCCGGAATTTCCGTATCTTGAATCTTTAACTCGACCGTCAGCTAGCATGTCAGGATGGTAATACCCACCCTCAAGCTTATCAATCACCTGTGCAACAACTCCGTCGAAGTCCTTAACATTTAGGGCAATGCTTGGATTTTCTCTAGCTGTTGAAAATTTATCAAGGTCCTTTTGAGAAAAGCCCTTTTCCATTAATTTGTTAATTAGTCTGACGATTAGATCAGAATCTATCGTCGTAGTTAGCTCTTGATTTGAAGCAATGTCTCCGGCCTTTAAATCATCGCCTTCGAATCCTGATAAATCTACTGGTTTATCCCAATTGTCGAGAACGTATTGTTTAATCGTTGCACCCTCGTTTGGAGCCTTATTTGTCGTCAGTTCGCCGTGTCCAAAAATGGCGTCCTTATCGTAACCTAGATACTTAATTATCTTTCGTACGGCTTCAGCCTGTCTTGGATAACCGTACTTTTGAATATCTTCCTCTGCTCGCTGTTTAATGTCATCATCGTTCTTACCGACAACCTCAACGCCTTGAGCGTTTGAATTCTTAACTTGCGGCATTATGTTATTACCACCAGCGTGAGCAGCGATAGCGTTGGGTTTAGTGCCTCTGTAAATCTTACCCTCAGTATCAACAATCCATTGAACGCTGAGAGGGCCTCTAGCATTAAGTACGCCTACAACACCATGAGCGGTTCCTAAACCTGCAGTATGATGTATTACGAAATACTGATTATTCTTCATCGGTACGTAAGGATACACGGATTCATCAGAGAGATCTGTGATTTCTGATTCATATACAGATGACTTCCAATTTTCAAAGCTCTTAATTAAGGATTCGTGAACGCTAGTCGAAGTATCAGTCTTGGTGTCAGTATTAAATTTTTGAATTGCACCAGCTGTTTCTGGACCAAAGTATCCGTCGACTCCGTATTTCGATAGATCGTATCCCAAAAAGGTCAATCCAACCTGAATGTTTTCAACGACCTTTGAATAAGAAAAGTTTTCGCCAGATTGAACCGTTATTGATTTTCCGGAATTTGCGAAATCCAGCAAAGTTTTATAAAATTCTTCAACGTCTTTATCTATGACGTAGGTTTGCTCACCCCTAGTCTTGGCAGGTTCATCTTCCTTTCGGCCTAGCACCCAATCCCAAAAGCCTTCAGTAACGGCTCCATTAAATTCTTCGAACTTCTTAAGTTTCATAAACTTTAGCGTTTATTTTTGTATAGTATATCAATATCTATTTATTAATGGCTGAAACAATAAAACGGGTTGTACTTAATGGATTCAGGTACTATCAGGTCTCTGATTCGACTGGCATAATTGGGACTTATCCTAGTGTGACTTCTGTGCTTGGGGAAACATCCGACAAGACTGGACTTGATGCATGGAGAGATCGAATAGGCCATGAAAAGGCTGATCGGATTGGCAAGGATGCAACTGACCGTGGAACCGTAATGCACAGACTATGTGAGCTCTATCTAAATTTACCAGCGTCAATGTCTGAAAAGGACCGACTTGAAGAGACTCTATCTATTGCTAGGCTGGACGATGAAATTGAAAGATTCGATAATCGTGCCAAAATCGTCGGTGGAATGCTATTCTACAATTACATCAAATCCGGTAGTTTTAATGAAATTAAACGCGTGATTGCGCAAGAGAAATTTCTGTGGACCTCAAGGGATGGCGGATTTGCTGGAACACTAGATAATTTATCGGAGCTTGTGTCCGATGAGACTGGAATCGTTGATTTTAAAACCGCCAGAAAGCCCAAGGACGAGAAATGGATTGAGGACTATAAGCATCAAGTCTCAGCCTACGCTGTTGCAGTTTGGGATAGGTTAGGAATTAAGGTTAATACTTGCCGGATTTGGATCTCTAACGAGCAGAGCATTTCTCCACAGCACTTTAGAATGTCATCAAGTGAAATGCGTGAGTATTACTATAAATTTAGGGAGCGTCTTGCAAAGTTCTATGAACTACATCCGCCTATTACAATTGAATAGGATCTCCAACTATCTTTCTTAACAAATCTAATCTAACAGCGGTCGATCTTTGTCCGGCCCCGAAAGTTACCATGTAAATGAAAGGCTGATTTGCAGTATTTCGCGTTGTGTAATCGCACTTTGCTAGAATTCCATAATTGTTCTGGTGGTTCGCAATGTAATAATGGTCTCCGCCTCTAGCTCTCAGTTTATCTTCTTCAGTAACTGGTTCAAGAGTGTATGCGACCATTCCAAGTCCAGCAAATGGAGGTTGGATTGTATGACCTGTTACCATGTTAACCAATACCAAGTTTGGATTGTTTTCAGTTAATGCATCAACTGAATTAACTGGTCTTCTTTGTCTGCCGTCCATTTCGTATGCAGCAAATACTGGAATTCCCTGATAACCCCTAAGTTGCGAAACTTGTTGAGGTGCAAGAACTATGAATTTGACAAAATCTCCAGTTCTCATCTTCTTCAGAGTTTCAATATTTGCAAGATTAGGACGAGCTTCCACCGCTCTCTTTAATTCGATCGCAGTTGAAGGTAACGGCCCAAATGTTTGTTCAGACGCAGCTCGGTCAGCATTAGCTTGACGCTCTCTTTCCAATCTTTCTCTTTCTGATTGAGCTCTTTCTTCTTCACGACGTCTGACTGTATCAGGATCCATGAAATTACGAAGGTAAGCTTTTTCATCTGGTTGCAAATTAACGTTATCAAGATTTGGAATTTGATCAATGTTAACTTTCACCCATGAACTCTTATCCGACGTTGTTCTAGTATCATTTGCCTCTTCTGGAGTTAATGTTCCTTGGTCGATTGCGATTGCATCTCTAACCTTAACCGCAACATAGGTTCTGCCGTTTCTGGCAACGACTCTTCGAATAGGTACTGCATATCCGTCCTGGTATAAGTATTGCTTAACGACAATGAAATCACCGATTTCCCAGTCAGCTTCAGGATCTGCACCGAACGTTGCAATTCGACTAGCTAGTCTACGACGAGTTTCAGCCTCTTCTCTTGCTTGACGTTCGCGTCTTTCTGTCTCTTCTCGCTGTTGACGCTCTCTTTCAAGGCGTTGTGCCTCTGTTCTAGCATCGTCGATCGCAGCACGTCTAGCTGCGCTTAATCGATCGTCGGCTACTAATTTATCTAAGTAGGTTGAGTCTAGTCGTGTTAAGAATTCATCCGGTAAAAGTTCTAAAAGCTCATCATCCATGTCAAATCGATCTTCCTTTGTTCTAGATAAACCGACGACATTTGTTATGAAGTTCATGGCAACTTCGGCCTTTTGTGAATTCGATAACGTTTGCTTGTCAAGCGCCATCCAGTTGGAAGGTCCAATTATCGCATGTGCATCGTCCTCAGATGGAGATCCATCGGGATTTGCTTTGTATTCTAACATTGAACCCCAAGCTTTGTCCTTTTCGGTAGTGCCTGAACGGTTTGATGAAATGTAGCCTGCATATTTTAAAAGAGTTCGATAGAGCTTGTATCCAAGGCCGACACCCCTTAGTGATGGTGGAATTCCTCCATTCGGAAAGTGGCTTCTTTGAAAATCAGAAGGAGCTTCAGTTCGGAAATGGATAGTACTGTCAGTATCATTCGGATAAAGATCTTTCCATTTTCCAAAGTTTGATAAGAATCGATTCTCATCAATTTCTTTGAGCTCTCTCATCAAGCTAACAATTTGTTCTGGAAATTTCGGAAAGTATTTTCTAGAGTTGGCCGGCTTTTCCATGGTTATTTCAAGTCGACGAATGTTCTTTAGTGCAGTTTCAAGCTCTCCAGCAACTACGTTAAACGATCTTCTTTGTGGTCTATTTGCAAGTTCCTGTTGTCTACGAATGCTAGACTGGCGAATTGCTCCCATTTCACTACCTGTTAATCTTTCAGGTCTTTTGACTCCCATTTCGTCAACAAGTCCATCCTTATTCAAGGCAGACTCATTAACCATATCGATGAAAGAATTTATCATGCTATTATAAAAGTTCTTTGAAGTTATTTATTCGGGGAACCTTTACCCCTGTGCGAGTAGAATAGACTAATGCAAAAGATAACATTCACCAAAGAATCTCTGTTGTTTTCCTTTTGGGATGAATCGACCGAGTCCTGGATTAATAAATCTCTACAGGAATCTGAATTACCTTTCACATGGTTCTTGCCGTATCAAACTTACGTTGAGAGCGGAGTAACCTTGAGACAAGTACTTAAAGTTCTAGAAAAATACTCGCCAGAGATAAATTTCGTGTTCGTCAATTACCTAAAGGGCATGTTGCTTGAAGATGCAATAAAGATGCTGGACGAGGCTGAACCTGTTAAAAGTTCGGTGGAAAAGGTTGACGCAATATGCCTGATCTGGACCGGCCAGATGCAAAATGTAGCTAACGAATCTGAGCCGTACATCAATATCCAACCCAGCCTGATGGCACTTGAGATAGATCAAATTGAGGAAGACGAAGATCAGTTTCATGAAATATTTGAGGTCTCAATTGCTCAATTGCTTGATTCACCATTAATAATGGACGATTTTATTGAATTCTATGACGAGGCAGAATCTGATGAAGTTTTACTTACAGGTAGCACGAACTGGACTCTTTTTGATTTCACACGAGCCTTACTTGGAGAATTAATCATGTATTCTTATGCAATTAAAGTATTTCCCAACGGCGAGTCAGTTGTAAAACTACCACCAATGACGGCTGACGACCTATTCGATCACTTAGAAAATTTAGATAATTTTTTCAAAAGAGGAAAAAATGACATTTAAGCTTTAGTATAATATGACAGTGTGTCACTAATTTTGAGTTGGCACAAAAATTGTTTATCTTAAAATAAAAATCAAATTCTATGTTTAGTCTATTTCAAACCAAGGATCTCCGTAAAAGTCTAATCGAGTTGGACGATATGTTGGAAGACATCGACCGATCATTCAGCTCAATTGATTATCGACTTCGATCTCAATCTAATCAAGAGTATTCAGTTAAGGATGAGGACTCTCAGCTGACCCTAGAATTGGCAGTTGCTGGTCATTCCAAGAAAACGGTCTCAGTTACTCTAGAAAAGTCGCATTTGACGGTTTTAGCAAAGCCGATAGAGGATTCTTCAAAATTAGCAAAGGATCACTACTTTAAATTTAAGCTCGCGAGTAATGTTGACCCAAATTTAATTTCGGCTGAGGTCGAAAATGGAATTCTTAAGATTACCCTCTTAAAAATAAAGGAGAAACCTACCAATTCAATTAAAGTTGAGGTAAAATAGCCAATAACTTTAACTAATCTAAAAAAGCTTGGAGCTGCAAAGTTCCGGGCTTTTTTAGTATAATAACACTATGAGAAAGAGACGAATCAAAACTTTTTATAACGTAAAACAGGTTTTAGAAAGGGATGCGTACTCAAATTACAGTAAGTCCCCATTAAAACCTAAATTGCTGCTCTCTTACTTTGAAAGAAAGGGGCTGCTTAAACACTTTGAGATAACTGATCGATTCAAGCCATTTAAGAAAAAAGATTTTCTAACGGCTCATGAGGAAAGTTATGTTAATGAGTTTTTTGCAGGTACAGGTCGATACTGTTCAAACGGGCTCTCATGGTCCAAACAATTTGCAGATTCGGTTAGATACACAAATGCATCACTATATTCTGCAATTAGAAATTCGATAGTCAACCCCGATGAGATTAGCTTTAGTCCAACCAGCGGATTTCACCATGCAAGACCAGCAGGCGGCAGCGGTTTTTGTACGTTCAGCGGACAAGTAATAGCCTCACTAAAGATCTATCAAGAGTTTGGACTTAGTGGAGCGTACTTTGATTTAGACGGGCACTTCGGAAATTCAATAGAGGACAGTAGAGCCTTCTGTAAGGATTTAGATAAAGCGATTCCTTTAGATTTCAATATTAACCCAATTGGAACAGATTCTGATTACCTTGCAAATTTGGCAACTTGGTTAGAACGAGTGAAGCATGCAATACTTTCAAACAAGATACACTATGTAGTTTGGTGCCACGGTGCAGACTCTCATGCTGACGATAATTTAGGTCATCAGTGTGAGACTGAGTATTGGATCGCCTGCTCTACTATTTTTTGGAAATGGGTGAAGGCTATGGATGAATTATTGGGTCGACCTTTGCCAGTCGCATGTGCGCTTTTTGGAGGTTATCGAGATGATGATTATACATCAGTATTGAGTCTACATACTGCTGATTTTGTTGAGTGCATGAATCATTTACTTGGACTCGAGGTTAAATATACTATAGAGGTACAGCCTCGACAAAAATTTACCCAGAGCAATGCCAGAGTTAATGGATCACGACGCTCACGAAAAAGAGTGGATGAAGAAATATAGAGATGTTGATAAAAAGGGCATCACCTCAATCTACTGGCCAGAAGTACTCCAAATAATAAAATTTCTGGAAAAGCGTGAGGACTACGAAAAGTGCCAAGAACTTTGGGATTATTATGTAGAAGTTACAGGAGAAAAAAAATAAGCCGGCTTTACCGGCTTATTTTTTTTAAGAATTTAATTGTTCTGGCTCAGTTGGTGTCTCTTCCGTATCAACCGGCTTCTTACCATTAACCACGTTCTTGACGCCAAGGAGGGTTGCTCCAATTCCAGTAAACATCACCGATTGATTAATGATGTCGATTGATTCATCAAGAAACATTTTGTCAATGCAGCCCAACAGAAAACAGATTCCTCCAATGAAGATGATGTAGAGTCCAGCAGTTGAAGTTGCTGAAGTTTTTCCGTTATCATTTGAGGTCATTTCCGCAAAGGAGAATTTCTTAATGTCTCCAATCTGTTTAATTTTTTTCATAGCCATTTTATGTTATTTTAAGTACTCAGTTAGAGTATTTTCAAGAGAATCAGTTTGAGTTAGCGAGTCGGACGGTTCATTGTAGTAGAGTTGGTATCTTTCCTCAAGCAGAGAAGAGGCTTTTCCATGACCCATTCTATCAAGTATTCTAATTGCGAGCCAATCCGCTTCCTGTTCTTGGCGTTCATCGTATTTTGCAAGCCTATCAGACTCATGATGATTAAGCAAAGAGTGAGAAATCTCGTGAGCCTCAATCGCAAGCAGGTGATCATCTGTTAGGTTTTGGTGTTCAACTTGAACTCCATCAATGAAGACTGTTTTTGAGTTTAGGTCGGCGAATGCGGTACCCAACCAATCAAATATCTTAGCAACGTCTGGATAGAGCTCGTCCTCCGGCCATAAGACTAGAATCGTCCAGTCCGGGTCGATCTCACTTTTCCAAGCAGTTTGACTCTGCTCTTCAGATTCTTCTGAACTCTCGGTCAGATTGTACTTTTTCATCTTCGAAGCACGACGGCCAGTTAGATCTCGCCATAGTTCTCTAATGTCAGGTTGCGCTAACGTATCGGCCTGCACCATTGAGTAAAATTGATTATCTGAGTTTTGCATCATTGCAAAGAACTCTTCAAGAGTTGGTTTCTTAGGCAGAGACTCAATCCTAGGCTTAAGCCTTCTAAACATCGGAAAGAGCTCAGTCTCGTACTTATCGCCGGTATGCGGATGCCTACCGAATTTACGGTTTATTCCCAGGTCACTAATTTTCTTTAGCGGTCTCGGCTGAGAATTTTCAAGCAGCCAATTTTTAAAACTTAATAGAGTATTCATCTTGATTTATTTATTCGGGAGTCGGATAAATAACAAAAAACTTACAGATAATGATTCATAAGTATCAACAATGGCTTGAGGAATCCGAAAAGATGGAAGCGGAAACTCCAGCTACACCAGAGGCAACTCCAGCTGCAACCGAAACTCCAGCAACAGAGGAACCTGCTCCAGCCGAGACTCCAGTTGAGGACACAGTTACAAATGACGATTCAACTGATATTACTTCAGCTGAGTCTGAAATTGAGCAATACCGCACATTGGACACAGCTCGTAGAGAAGCAATTAAGGCGTTCAAAGCAAAACAAGAAGAATTTCTAGAGATTCCTGATGACGTTCGTAAGAATCCAACCGAAGAAGCAGATAAGGAAAAGGTTGAGAATTTAAAGAATGAATTGATCGATCTTAACCGAACAATGAAAGACGCTATTAAAGCATGGGATTCATTTAACGCTCAAGCTTTGGGAATCAGCGATGATGGCATCGACGATGAACCATAAAAATATCTTAACTTGATGAAACCTTTAGTTAAAAATTTTAATCAGTTCCTTAACGAAAGTTACGGAGGTCATGATAACTACTCAAGTTGCTGCGGTGCTCCGGTAGAGGAGGATGGAACTTGTGCTAGATGTGGAGAACGCTGCGAACCTGCAGAAGAGGGCGGATTAAGTGCCCATGATAGAATGTACAATTCAGATGATTGGGTTAGAGCACAAAGAGATGCTGAAGGGCTCGATTGAACTAATGAGAAATAAGAACTTACGGACTTAGGACCGTATGGTTACGCAAGTAACTTAAATCCGAATGAAGTGTCGCTACCTAATTCGGATTTTTTTATGTGATTAGGGATGACCTTTGGACGGGGTGATTGAAACTTTATGAGTCAAGTTTAAGTGTGGTCTGGGTGATCAGATTAATTGAGGTTCTTAAACTTGAATGAAACTAACTTCTCTATTTCGGATTTGCTGGTTTTCCAGTGTTCTAAGCCGATTGGTTTCTCAGGACCGTTATTGAAGAGATAGGCTTCCCACTGTTTGGTTCTCTTGATGTAGATTACTTTCCAACACTTCTCAGGCACAGCGACTCTCCCAATTCTCTCCTGTTCGCCAATGGACCCGCACCAAACCTTAACTGAGTCGTATTCCATGGCCAGGTCCCTAACTCGCATTTCAAGTTTCTTCCAGTCACCCGCATTTAGGGAATGATATTGCGGTGCCATGTTCGAAAAATAAAAACACTCAAGTAGTTGTTGAGAATCACATTGGTTATCCGCAGCCGGACACATGTGACCTCGATCCAGGCCCGAGCCAACGTAGTCTCCGGCTAAATCAGTTTCAGCCGGTAGCAAAGGATCTGCCGCAAATTTATCCTTTCTGGGCAGCTTGTCAGTGCATCCTAGTCTGGCTTTAGTATCCCACCATTCAACTCGAACTGGATACTTTAGATCAGTGTTATAGTAAGAAATATATCCAGCATGTTTTAAAGTTACTGTTTTACTTGGACCGCTTAGGCCAAGGGTTAATAACATTAAGCTGAAAAGTATTAACCAAAATTTAAAAGTTTTCATCTTGGTTATTTATTATGTGATATTTGGTATATTAATATCAACAAAAATAGCTCCATGAAAAGTCTAGTAATCATAATCTCTCTAATCTGGTCAAGCGCAGCAATTGCACAAGATTCAATGGACGTTCGATTCTTGCAATTACTAAACGAGCACAGAGCAAAGAACGGACTTGCACCAGTGAAGTACTCTGCCGCTCTTGATTCAGGAGCTCAGTTTCAAGCAAACTACATGGATAGAAAAAGAGTATGCACTCACTCACAGGAATCAGATTCAGCCTATGCTGAGTTCTATCCTAGCGGTTTAAGCAGATGCAGAAAATTCGACTCTGCGATTGAAAAGAAATTCAATCAATATGGATTTAGAGAAAATGTTGGAGGTGGATGCAGATACAAGGACTCAAAATACGATGCTCGACTTATCCGAATCTCAGGTAAACCTTTGGGAATTACTTTACAGACTGTTGACTATTGGTTTAACCGTTGGGTTAAATCTCCAAGTCACAATGCTGCCCTGTTGGACCCAAATGTGACACACGCTGGCTTTGGAATGGCCGGCGGCTTTAAGGATAACTTTCTGTGGTACGGCGAATTTGCGTGCTGCGTGTTGGCTCAAGCTAAATAATTAATCAAAGACTGGGCAGGCCGTCTTAGATCTCTTTGTACGAGGTTTTTTGGTTTTAGGTTTACCACCGCCTGGGATTCGAATCGGTGGAAATTTAAAGCCCTCATCCTGCCAATTAATCAGTCCATCCCATTTTCCGCTTGGAGTTGGAGTTCCAGCGACTGGGAACGGTTCAACTTTAGGGACAATCTTATATTCAATTGTGAAGAATGCGGATGCGAATCTCCATTTACCGTAAGTATCTTCGTATTCTTTAGTTCTTGCGCCTGGTGTACCCCACTTAGCAGTGTCAGTTCTCTGAGCATCAGTCCATTCGGGACCCCTATTTGGATCAGCTAAATTAGATTCAGCATCCACGGTTGGCGTTATTGTTATGCCGGCTGCTGCGATTGAATCTGCTAATGCTTTATTGATTGATGCAAGGCGATCCTTCGCAAGGGCCTCATTACCGGTTCCGCTAGCTGATTTATAATTAGTGGATACTTTACTTGTGCTAGAATATCCCCAAGTCTTAACTGCTGTAATTTCACCACCTGCTGCTTTAACTGCGTCAACTGCATTCTTAACAGTACTTTGAATACCTGCTAGAGCCTCTGGTGTAACAGTTATTCCATTATCAGGAAACATGCTAAGACCTTTCTTGAACTCCTCGCTTGCCTCATTTCCATTTGGATCTTCTGGATAAGAGAAGTGAAGTGGCTCAGGCTGAGGTGGAGTCTCAGCCTCCGGATCAAACGTAATGCTGATCATTTGACCCTTTGGAACGATGTATAGATCGGATGCGATCTTTATAGCATCGGTTAGAGTCAGGGTCTTTCCAGCTTTTTGCTGTTTAGCAATATAGGTTGTCGCCTTTTGTTGAAATAAATTTAATAGTTCGATTTTGGCAGCATCGTCTAGCGTTGAACTTGCTTTCCAAAATTTATTGACATTCGCTGGATCAATCTTAATTTTTTCAAGTTCATCAATTCCAGCTTTAGGATCCTGTGTCCAACGTTTCGATAGTAAAACTTTAACTAGCGCAGGCTTAGGTTCCGGCTTATCTAGTTCAGAAGATACTGCAACCGTGCCCTTGTCTGTTGAGAATTTATTATCTACTAGGGCTGCCGGTAGTAATTTGTCAAAGCCTGCAAAAAGGGTCATTCCCTCCTTAGCTGATGACTCCTTAAGTTTGGCGACAGCGTCCTTTAAGCTGGCAATCTTTGCTGAATCAACCCCTAACTTAACAAGTTTGTCAGAATTACGAACGATCGAATCGGCTGCTGCATAGAATGCTGCAATCTTTTCATCGCCTGTTCCCTTAGCTCCGCCTGATGCCCATGAATAAATTGATTCTAGAGAATGCTTACGATCGGCTTTTTTTGCTTTCGGTCTCTTGAGTATTGATTTAATTAAGTTAAGATCTCCCTGTCCCTGCTTCCACCATTCCATCACAGCTGCATACGCTGGATGAGATTTTACCTGCTCTGAATCCTTGCTCTGGGCTAGCGCAACTAGACCCGCTCGGTCTTGCTTTTTGAATAGTGTGGTTGGATCACCTGGGGTTTCTGCCTCTTGTACAGCCAAGCTTTCGTTTAGCCAAACTGCATAAGATTTAATGATTGAATGCTTCATTTGATTAAGTAGAATGTTTTTACTTAGGTTATTTATCCTTTGCTTTTTATACTCTAAATGAACCAATTGATCTGTATTTGAAGTATAATAGACTTAACTTTAAAACACAAGCAATATGAAAAAGTCAATTTTTATCGCCGTTTTTAGCTTAATCGCAACAACCGCATTTTCTCAAGTAAAAGCCTATGATCTTTTTGAGAATGACACAGTTTTCATGGCAACATTAGAGTCTGCCCAAATTTCAACCGGCATCAATAAGACGACTGGCGATTGGTTAACTGATACTACTGTAACTGCTCTAGGAAAAATTGAGATCAGTAATACTAGGATCAAAATCACCGGCCCAATGACCAAAACTTTTAAAGTCATTCGAGTAACATCTGACCCACGCGGATTTTTGTTCTTGGTACACGATGAGAGCTCTAATAAATTTTACAACTTAGACTACATCTTCTCTGAGAACTGGCAAGGCGACAGAGTGTTAATCACAATTACTGGAAATATTGAAGAATTCGTTTCATTGAACGGTCGAGTTAACTAAGCTTAATAATACCTTACTAATCAAAAAAAGCCGGCACCGCCGGCTTTTTTTATGTTTATTAAAAAGAAATTAAGGTTTTATGGTTGTAGTATTAGTGGTTGGAGTTGCAGTAGGGTTTCCTGTTGGAGCAGTACCTGGTGTGGAGGTTGCTCGCGGATCAACGATGACTGTTCCCTTTTTCTCAAGCTTATTAATTACGTCTCCTACTTTATATGATACTGTGCCATTCGTGAAGGCTTTAACCACTTGATAGGTATTATCAGGTTGCTTAACCACGTTTCCGCTATTTACGAAATTTTGAATAGCTTGATCAGTCGTGAGTGTTCCTGTTGCTTGTGCTGCAAAAGATAGCTTAATACCGGTTGGTTTCGCAGCAGCAGTTCCAGTCGTCTTAGCATCAGCACTATTTGCAGTCGTCGTAACTTGAGTGCCTATTAAATTACCGCATTTATCGGTTCTAAATAGTTCTCCGCCCTGAGCGTTAATTTTTGCGCCAGGATAAGTTGGAAAACCTTTAGCCAATTTTAGACCATTGTCAGTCCAAACGTACACGTGTGGAGCGTCCTCATGGCAACGATTCGAATCATTATTGAAACCTGGCGTAATGCACTTGGCCTTAAAGACAATGATCACGTTAGTTTTGTCTGGGCTTGCTGCCACAATCTTCTTAACCAATTCAGCATCATTAATGTAGAAGTAATTGTATCTAAATCCGCCAGAGTCCTTAGCTCTTTTTACCGTTCTTGAATACTCATCGTTTCCTGAATTGTTTAGAGTTGCATAAGGTTTTCCTGGTACGCTTGAACCTGGGCCGGTGCTAAGAACTACTCCGTTCGCAGTAATTTCATAATTAGCGAAATCGCAAGTGTGACCTTTATTTTCATCGTAATTAATTGCAACCTTTAGTCCCAACATACACTGGTTAGGTCCAAGATCCGGAACTATTTTTATCTGGATCTTTGTGAATTGGTCAGCATCGTATCCAGCTTTTAGTTTTGCATATTCAGCGTTCTTTGGATTTGCCGCTTGCTGTTCAGGAGTTGATTTTCTCCAGTTACGGTAATCTTCAAAACCTCCGCTCGGTTCAGTTAGAGTCTTTGCATCTTGGAAAAAGAACTTAATTACGGGTTCCTTACTAATTATTTTTTGATCGACCATTTCCTTCAACTGAGCTTTGGCATAGGCCTCAATCTTCTTTCTTCTCTGTTCAGATAACCAACCAGAGTCTTTTTTGCCGGTCTTGCCCTCCATATCGTAGTTAGGTAGGATTGACTCGCCTGAGGTAATAACGAACTCACTGATGAATGTACTAGCAGGCTCAGTCTTTAGAAAGGCGATTGCCTTATCGATTACAGGTTTTAACTTTGCTTCATTATCATAAGTGTTACCGGCCGCGTCCGTGCCCTTTAGCGAATAGTAACCTGGGGCATAATTACAAATGACTGTTTCCGAGCCGCCTTTTTTTGGAGTGAAAGCTTCATTAATTGATAGCAATTCATTTAGGTTTAGGACGGGCATGCCGCTAGTTAGGTCAGTTCGGGTAGAACCTCCGCACCCGCAGTCTGCACTATGTGATAGGCTCTCATTTAGCCAGTCACCATAGTTCTTAATTATTGAATTCTTCATGAATTTGTTACTTTTTATTTGGTTATTTATTCCTAACTTTTTTACACGGAATCGGCCAAAGGATTTGGGCAGGTGGTATAATAATCTCGTTAACTTAAAAAAATGCAAAGTAACATGAGCAAAACAAGCAAAAAAGCTACTTCGACAGCCAAGAGCGCTCCAGTAGCAAAAACATCAAGCCGTAAGGGAATGACCTACGCAAAATTGAGCCAAGATCAGAAACGTGCCATCATCGCTTCTCGTAAGCGTCGTGGAGACGGAGCTGTTGTTGCTTCTAAATTGGGCGTGACCACTACTTACGTGTCAAACGTGGTTACCGGCCGTACTGAGAACACACGCGTTGTGAATCACATGTACGACATGGTACGTGGTCGCAAGGTAACAGCTTAATCGCAAGCAAAACCTTTCGGACTGAAAGCAAAAGGGGACTCATTGAGTCCCCTTTTTTATTATAAATAATACCCTAATGAAAAGGTATTTTATTTTTGCGATTTTACTATTGAGCTCGTGCTTTACGCAAAGGCGGCTCGAAGAGAGTTCGGTCAAGCCCAATCAGAAAAGCTCGATCATTTATCAATCCGATACGGTGTACATTGATCGATTCATTGAGACTGAACCTAAATTCCTAGCTGCATCAGAACCTGAGAGAGAAATTTTACAGGCAAGGACCAGCCAAAACTATCAAATCAAGGAACAGATTAAAATAGTTAGGGTCAATAGTTCGTCAGTCTACAGTCGAAACACTACTGGCGGAAATTTCGTCTATCGAATTCCACCGATCATGAGAGTCCGAGAGACCTATCAGGTTCTTGCCAGAATTTCAAGGTCTGAGGTTAACATTTACGAAAACTTAAACGGTGAGGTGAAACAAACGACAGTACCAATCACCGAATCCATGGAGGTGAAGCTCATTGATCCAAGCCCAGACGATAACAAACAATTCTCAATAATTGCAGACAATGTTGCTGTCCAACTTGTGGACTCAACCGATGCCTACACCCAATGGAGCTGGAACGTGACTCCTCTCAGAAGCGGTACTGCTAATCTAAAAATAGTCGTTTCAATAATTAGGGACGGCAAGACCAAGGAAACGGTGTATGAGGATCCTGTGAAGGTTGAAATTAATCCGGTCGAGCAGGTTAAGTTTTGGTTTCAGAATTATTGGCAATGGGCGCTCACGACGCTACTCATTCCCTTAGCGAAGTGGTTGTACGATAAGTTTAAAAAGAAACAAAAGGACCAAGAGTAAGGTCCTAATTAGATTTTTATTTCTGGATTGGGCGTCTCAAAGTGCCTCTTACGCATGATGGTCTTAAGCACCAAGTCCTTTTCATTGTGGTCCGGGTCGTCCATCACCTTGACAGGTACGTTAAGCCAGGTTGCAAGCTGCTTGAGCACAGCCTCACTCTCAACCGGTAATTTAGATAGAGTATGACCTGCCTTGTTGAAGGCTTTTAATAACAGATCCTCAAGTTCATCGTAACTTACTGGAGCACCGTTACGCGCATCATTCACTCGATCCTTAAAGTGTTTGGTGAAGACCACATCGAGTCCAAGCTCGCTAAAGTGATCGTCCGCGAATCTTTCAAGCTCAGCAAAATCCTGAGAGTCAAGCTCTTCTGTGAGCCATTGGCTAAAGGGTTTTATCATGGTTAAATTATGTTAGTTCCTCAAACATGGTGTCAGCGATTGCGGTTGACAGTGAGTCCGAATCATCGCGTGCGTATTCAACAAACTGTTCGGCTGCCGCGTACATGTGACGATCCTCGTACTCGTATTGATCCTTAAACTCTCCGCACAGGGTCACGAGCCTAGCCTTTAATTCTCTATAGAGTCGGTGAACCTCTTGATCTCCCCAAAAATGATCGTTTAGCGCATCAACCACCTGGTCCATTCCATCGAGCTCGGTCTTATCACCAATGCCCATTGAGCGAAGTTCCTCTTGGTCCTCATCTTTGGATTCCTTAAGGTAGGTCTTGAAGTTTGAAATCGGGTTCATGTTGTTAATTAAATTTTAGAGTTCTTAATTATTTATCCGTGAATAAATAATCTCATGAGGGCAAAATCATTTAGACAATTCGTGATTGAGAGCGTGAACCCAGACTGGCGGGAGCTCTTGCAACTGGGAATCATTGGTCCTCAGGAGATCGCCGACAACATCATCGATGAGGCAGCGGCCGAGCTTGAATCCCGTGGAATTAAGATCGCTAGATTTGAGGGCATGACCTTCTTCACCTACGATTCGGTGGAAAGGTCCGCAATCGGGGTCAAGGCTCTGACCACAGATGATGAGGTCAGATTCATAATTGCTGATTGTGGTGCTAGGGGTTGGGTGCATGTTGATACCCTACAACCCTACCTGGACGTGATGCTCAATGAGCCTGACCGGGTGATTAAGGATCTGGTCGAGGCGATCGACATTGAAATGACCCGTGCGGTCAAGCGCTCTGCCTAAATCAATTTGTGTAGTTTTTCTGGAATCCATTCGCCGGTACGAACATCGTACCAGTCGCCGTCGAGCGCGACCCATAAGAGATCGGCGTCCATGTACCTTGCAATATCAAACATCATTTCGGTAGCGAGCTCAACGTCTCCGGGGCGACCGTCAAGGTAGAGATCAGTTATTTCCTTGGTTGGGTACTCGGACCAGACCTCTGCCGGTTCCCGGTCATTGGGCCATTTCGGCCAGTATGAGCACCGCATGAATGGTTGTTTTGTGCCGTCCCAGCGTTTCTCGCCGACCGCGCTCCAGTCAACATCACACTTGAGCACGCTCCAGTCCTCTTGGCTGATTCCAAGCTTGAGCATTTCAAGTCGGTCGCTCCAGTCCAGATTCTCAA
>Ga0255174_1000264_pt1 | contig 25721 bp, 22 predicted proteins | sample Atl_Atl_RepB_8d_FD_189953 | JGI IMG/M metagenome (GOLD analysis project Ga0255174, IMG submission 189953) | Freshwater microbial communities from Altamaha River, Georgia, United States - Atl_Atl_RepB_8d | ecosystem: Environmental > Aquatic > Freshwater > River | place: USA: Georgia | collected...
AGCAGCTCCTTTTGATATTACTTCAATAACATCCTCCATATTTAATCCAGCATTTTGACCAAATCGAATGCCTTCAGATAAACCTTGCACCAACCCAACAATACAAATCTGATTAACCATTTTTGCAAGTTGTCCACTTCCTGCAGGCCCTAATACTTTCATTTTTTTGCTATAACATTTGATGATATCTTGAGCTTTTTCAAAATCTTTATTTTCTCCGCCAATCATTACTGTTAGCTGACCGTTTTCTGCCCCAGCTTGACCACCAGAAACAGGTGCATCTAAAAAGCCAAATCCTTTTTCTTTTGCTGCATTAAATAATTCACGAGCAATTTTTGCAGATGCAGTAGTATTATCAATAAATACTGCACCTTTTTTTATTGAATGAAATGCTCCTTGAGTTCCTAATGTTACTTCTTTTAAATCGTTATCGTTACCAACGCAGCAAAATACATAATCAGAATCTTTGCTTGCCTCTTTTGGAGTTTTTGCAAATTTTCCACCAAATTCTTTAACCCATTTTTCAGCTTTTGCAGTTGTTCGGTTATAAACCGTAACGTCATGACCTGCTTTTGCTATATGACGTGCCATTGGATAACCCATCACTCCTAGACCTAAAAAAGTAACTTTAGCCATCAATACTCCTATTAATCGTTTGTTAAATTAATTGCTTATATATCCTTGTTAAATCTTTATAAAAACTTGATTTATTTAAGCTTTAAGACTAAAAGGGTCAATTCAAATTATGGCACGAGTAACCGTTGAGGACTGTTTACAGCAAGTTGATAATCAATACGATTTAGTCATTTTGGCTAAAGAAAGAACTTTGCAATTGGGAGTAGGCGATGCACCACAAGTTCCAGTGGATAATGATAAACGAACAGTTTTAGCTTTAAGAGAAATTGCTGAAAAAAAAGTTGCAGTAAAAGACTTAGAAGAATCCACAATTGATCGCATGAGAGATCATCCAGACGATGCTATTGAACAGGAGGATTTTGATAGTCCAGATGGAGATTCCTTTGAAGATTTATATCAAGGGGAAGTTTCAAAATCAGGTCAAGCAATACTTCCATCTAAAAGATCTAGAAAAATTCCAGAACCAAAAGCTGGAGCAGAAAATGAAGTTATCGAGGCGGATGACGATGATCTTGATGATGATATAGCTTTAGATGCAGCTCCTGAAAAAGAAGCTACTGAAGACAAGGCTTAGTTAAATCTTAATTTTAAAATCTTTTAAAATCTTTTTTCTGTGTTGATCTAGCTCAGGAATTTCACCACGTGTTTTTGGATCTTTGTAATTAGACATTTTAATTGGATTTCCAGCCATCTTAAATTTTCCAATTTTTTTATGATCTGAACTTACAATCATATTTCTAAATATAATCTGTGGATTTTCTACAGCTTGTTTAATATTATAAATAGGGCCACAGGGAATACTCATTTTAGTAAATAATTTAATCCAGTGATCGGTTACTTCATTAACTAAATATTTTTCTAAAATTATTTTTAAATCTTCAGCGTTTGCATTTCTAAGTTTGTTGCTTATAAATCTTTTATCTTTAATATATTCTTTACAGTTTAAAGTATTACAAAGATTTTCAAATAATTTATCATTGCCAGCTGCAATAATAATAAAACTATCTTTTGTTTTATAAGCTTCAAAGGGGGCTATTGAAGGGTGACGTGAACCCATAGGTTTTGGAATTTCACCATTACTAAAATATCGTGCAATTGCATTTTCCAAAATCGCAATTTGACAATCAAGCATTGACACATCAATCTTTGTACCTTTTCCTGTTTTTTCTCTATCAAACAAAGCTGCATTGATCCCAATTGTAGTAAAAAGTCCTGCAGTAATATCACCAATAGATGTTCCAACTCTTGTTGGTTTTCCATCAGGCTGTCCCGTCACACTCATAAGACCACCCATTCCCTGTACAACCATATCATAAGCTGGCAAACTCTTTAAAGGACCTGTTTGTCCAAATCCAGAAGCTGATGCGTAAATTAACCTTGGATATTTTTTCTTTAAAACATTCCAGGAGTATCCCCATTTATCTAATGTGCCTGGTCTAAAATTTTCAACTAATACATCTGCTTTTGATAATATTTTTTCAAATATTTTTTTATCATTTTTACTTTTTAAATTTAGAGCGATACTTTCTTTACCTCTATTAAGAGACATAAAATAAGCTGAATAATCTTTAATAAATGGACCAAAACTTCTACTGTCGTCCCCTGTTTCTGGAGCTTCTACTTTTATTACCCTTGCACCAAGGTCGGATAGAACCATAGTACAATAAGGACCAACTAAAACCCTTGTTAAATCTAGTACTATAATACCTTTTAATGGACCTGAATTATTTTTCATCCAAAGAATATTACATTGACAAAGAACAACATTCAAATCACAATATTTACTTAAACAAATTTAAGGGGAGATCATGAAACTAAAGAAGTATTTATCAATTTTTGTTAGTGTCATTTTTTTACTAACGTCAACAAACTCATTTGCTCAAATCATTCTTAAAGCATCTCATCAATTTCCAGGTGGAAAAGGTGATGCTAGAGATGAAATGGTTCAAATTTTTGCAAAAGAAGTTGAGAAAGCAAATGTTGGAATAAAAGTTCAAGTTTATCCTGGCCAATCACTTTATAAAGCGATGGAACAGTACAAACCTTTAACTGAAGGTCAGTTAGACATTACTTCTTTACCTTTAGACTATGCTTCTGGTTTTCAACCTGCTTACAGCGCAACATTAATGCCAGGCTTAGTTAAAAATCATTCTCATGCTGCGAGATTAAACGTGTCTCCGTTCATGAAAGATATTAAAAAAATTATCAACGATGACGGTGTTATCGTATTAGCAGATGCTTGGCTTGCAGGTGGATTTGCCTCAAAAACTAAATGTATTACAAACCCAGAATCTGCAAAAGGACAAGTAACTCGAGCAGCTGGAAAAATGTTTGAAGCAATGTTAGTTGGAGCAGGCGCTTCCATTTCTTCAATGGCAAGCTCTGAAGTATACCAAGGATTACAAGCTGGAGTTTTAACTGGTGTTAATACAAGTTCAGAAAGTTTTGTATCATTTAAAATTTATGAGCAAGTAAAATGTATTACTCCTCCAGGAAAATTTGCTCTATGGTTTATGTATGAGCCAGTGCTTATGTCTAAAAAGTCATTTGATAAATTAAATGACAAACAAAAAGAAGCTGTTCTTGCAGCCGGTAAAAAAGCAGAGGCTTATATGACTAAAGAAGCTGCTAATTTAGATACTAACATGGAAAAAGTATTTAAAGAAAAAGGTGTTCAAATAGTACAGATGACTGAAGCTGATTATAAAGCTTGGTTAGCTATTGCTAAACAAACATCTTACAAGCAATTTGCAGAGAAAGTTAAAGACGGCGATAAATTAATCGCTAAAGCTTTAGCAGTTAAATAAATTAAACTAGCCGGTGGATTTAAAAGTCCACCGGCTTTACTGTAGATGATTGCATTTATAAGGTTTGTTCATTCTCTTTCAAAAATTTGTGGTGTAATAGCTACAGCATTAATTGCTTCTGCAGTTTTAGTTACAACTCAAATGGTCGTAGTTCGATACGCTCTTAAAATGTCTACTGTTTGGCAAACAGAGTATGTAATCTTCTCATTAGCAGCAGCAACCTTTATTGGGGCGCCTTATGTTTTAATGAAGAAAGGTCACGTAAACGTAGATCTTATTCCTTATTATTTAAATCAAAAAGGTAAAAACATTTTAGCACTTGTTGCGGCAGTTTTAGCATTATCATTTTTAGCAATTCTTTTTTATTCAAGCGTAGAATTAACAAGCCATGCATGGGTTAAAAATTTAAAAACGCCAACTATTTGGAGTTTCCCATTATGGAAAGTTTATATATTTTTACCTATTGGGATGGGAATAATGATCCTTCAGTATTTAGCTGATATTCTTTCAATAATTTATAACGTAAAAGGAAATTAAAATATGTCACCATTAATGCTTTCAGTTTGGATTATGGTTGCAACCTTTGCAGTTCTTGCAACAGGAATACCTATAGCTTTTGCATTAGCACTTGTTTCTACAGTTTTCTTTTTAGCAATAGAAGGTTTTGGAAGAGTTCCTCTTGTAGCTGAACAATTTTTTAATGGCTTACAAGATTTTGGCATTGTAACAATTCCTATGTTTTTACTTATGGGAATAGCAGTCGCCGCATCTCCCGCAGGAAAAGACTTATATTCAGCCCTTGATCGTTGGCTAAATAAAGTTCCAGGAGGATTGGTTTTATCTAATCTTGGAGCTTGTTCAATTTTTGCAGCTCTTTGTGGATCATCTCCAGCAACATGCGCGGCAATTGGAAAAATGGGTATCCCCGAAATGAGAAAAAGAGGTTACTCAGCAGAACTTGCGGCTGGAACAATTTGTGCCGGCGGTACATTAGGAATTTTAATTCCTCCAAGCATTACAATGATCATTTATGGAATTTCCACAGGAACATCCATTGGAAAATTATTCATTGCAGGAATATTTCCTGGAATAATGCTTACGGCTCTATTTATGGGTTGGGCTTATATTTATGTAAGAATGAATCGAGAGGGTTCTGAAAAAGTTGAAGTTCAAGAATATACTTGGAAACAAAGATTTGAAATATTACCAAAAATTCTTCCATTCTGCTTGCTTGTAGTTGGTGTACTTTATGTTTTGTATGGAGGCATTGCCACGCCTAACGAAGCTTCTGCTGTTGGAGCTTTAATTAGTATTATCTTGGTTGCGATTGTTTATAAAATGTACAAAGTAAAAGATATCTGGGCAATTTTAACAGAAGGCATGCAAGAAAGTGTTATGCTAATGTTAATTATTGCAGCATCTTTCTTGTTTAGTTTTGTTTTATCTAATCTTTATGTAACACAATCTCTAGCTAATGAGATGGTAGCTATAGCGTCTAATAAATGGCTACTGATGCTTTATATTAATTTATTCTTATTAGTTGCTGGATGTTTTTTACCACCAGTTGCGATCATTCTAATGACCGCTCCAATATTATATCCAATTATAACTGCAGCTGGGTTTGATCCTATTTGGTTTGGTGTGATTTTAACTATTAATATGGAAATTGGACTAATTACTCCTCCCGTTGGACTAAATTTATTTGTAATACAAGGAATTGCACCAGATATATCCATTGGAAAAATATTAAAAGGATCGCTTCCATTTGTACTATTAATGGTTTTACAAATAGTTATTCTTTGTATTTTCCCAGAAATTGCTACTTGGCTTCCTCAGGCTGTAATGAAATAAAAGTCCCATGTTGGGATTAAAAAGATTTTTAACCTTTGTAGCTGATAAAGGAAAAAAACTAGTTAAAGATTTATTTGTTAAAAAAAAAGATACCGTTGATCATTTAGTTGATTTATGTGACGAGCTTATTTCAGAAAGTGGAGTAGTATCAGGGATTACTATTGCAAGAGAAATATTCATATTTTATGAAAAATTTAGTTTAGAAGAGAAAGAAAAATTTTTTTTAATCATTAATAAAAAATATAGACCAGATTATTCTGCAATTAATAAAGCCTGCAGAGATTTTATTCACACCAATAATGAAAAAAATTTATCAAATCTAAATTTGGCAGTTGAAGGAAAAAGACAAGAATTAATTAGAAGACTAAATTTAGCTCCCAATGGTACACAGTACCTCGTTCATATGAGAGAGGATTTGCTCTATTTTTTGGAAAAAAATGAAAAATTACAAACTTTAGATAATGATTTTAAGCACTTATTTAGATCATGGTTTAACCCTGGTTTTTTAAAGTTAGTTAGAATTCAAAAAGATACCGACTCTGACATTCTTCAAAGAATAATAAAATATGAAAGAGTTCATGAAATTAAAAGCATTGAGTCTCTTTATAGAAGGTTAGAAAATGATCGATTATTTTTTGCTTATTTGCATCCCATTGTTGATAAAGAACCATTAATTTTTGTTCAAGTCGCTTTAACTAAAGGTGTAGCAAATTCTATTCAAAAAATTACCGAAGGAGAGATTTCTAATTTATCTGATTATGATACCGCTAGTTTTTACTCAATTAGTAATGCAAGCAAAGGTTTACAGGGAATTACTTTGGGTAATTTTTTAATAAAGAGAGTTGTTTTTCAAATTCAACAAGAATTTCCAAAAATTAAAAATTTTTTTACTCTCTCCCCAATACCTGGATTTGCAAACTGGTTTATTCATCAGTCGGATGATAAAATTAAAAAAATATTAAAGAATTTTGATATAAGAAAACTATCCTTTTTAAGAGAACAGGAAGATATTAATTATAATCATCATAAATTTGAAGAGATTAAAGAGCCATTAAAAAAGTTAGTTTATCATTATTTAGTTGATGAAAAAAAAGATAATAGACCTTTAAATGCTGTGGCTTATTTTCATTTTAATAATGGAGCAACGCTTTACGATATTTTGTTAAATGCAAATCTTTCAATAAATGGTTATAAGGAGTCATTTGGAGTAATGGTAAATTATTATTATGAACTTGAAAAAATAGTTCAAAATCATCACGATTTTGTTAAAAGTGGTAAAATTTCATTCTCTGAAAATTTAAAAATTTATGCAAAAAATTAATAGAAAAGTTTGTGTTGCACCAATGATGGATTGCACCGATAGACACGACAGATATTTTTTAAGACTAATAAGTAAAAATGTTATGCTTTATACAGAAATGATAGCAACTGGTGCTATTTTAAAAGGAAAGCAACGAAATGTTTTAGAATTTAACGAGTTTGAAAAACCTGTAGCACTTCAACTAGGTGGATCTTCAGTTAAAGAACTGTCAGAGTCGTCAAAGATTGCAGAAGATTATAATTATGATGAAATTAATTTAAATTTAGGGTGTCCTAGTAAAAAGGTTCAAAAAAATAAATTTGGCGCTTGTTTAATTAAAGAACCAGATTTAGTAGCAGAATGTTTATTTGGAATGGTGAATGCAACAAAATTACCAGTTACAGTAAAAACAAGAATTGGTTTTGACGATGTTGAAAATTTTGAATATTTAGATAGATTTATAAAAAAAATTGCAAGCACCGGAGTCAAAACAGTTATCTTGCATGCCAGAAAAGCTATTTTAAAAGGCTTGAGTCCTAGAGATAATTTAAGAATACCCAAATTGAATTATGAAATTGTAAAACAAATAAAAGATAATAATCCTAATTTAGAAATTATTATTAATGGAGGAATTTCAACTATAGAGCAAATCAAAGAACATTTAAATAATGTAGATGGGGTAATGATTGGCAGATCTATTTATCATTCACCTTACTTTTTGGCGGATATAGAAAAAGAAATATTTAATAATGAAAATATTCTAACTCGTGAAGAAATAGTAAAAAAAATTGTAGAATATTGTTTAGCTGAAGTTAAGAAAGGAACGCGTGTTAACCAGGTGATGAGACATACCGTTGGTTTGTTTCACGGAATTAGTGGTGCTAATTATTGGAAAAGATATTTAAGTGATAATATGCTCGTAAGAGATGCCGACGTTAGTAAAGTGAATTATATGCTAGATATTGTTAAGCATAATTCAGTTAATATTATTGAAAAAAATTGATTAATTTACTGTCTCAAATAATTTAAATAATAATTGAGATATATGTTGCGGTTTTTGGTTTGAAAAATCAGAAATTTGATGTCTGCAACTTGTCCCATTCGCAATTATTATATCATCACTTTTTATCTCTTTTTTAATTGTTGGTATTAAAGTTAAGTAAGCCATCTTTTTTGAAATATCATAATTTTTGACATCATAACCAAAAGATCCTGCCATACCGCAACAACTTGTTTCAATTGGTTTATGTTTGATATTTAGTACAGTTAATAGTTCTAACAGTCCTTTTAATCTGTCCTGAGATTTTTGATGGCAGTGTCCGTGAACTAATACATTATTAGAAAATTTATTTGCTAGTATTTGTTTACCATCTTTTAATTGTTCTAATATAAATTCTTCAATTAAGTAAAACTTATTTGTAATTTTTTCCTTATTTTCAATATTTTTTAAAGACTTAAACTCATCAATAAAAGTTAGTAGACAAGAAGGTTCAATGCCGACAATAGGCGTTGATATATGATTGTTGTTAATTATGTAATTTGTGAAACGTTGCATTTCAGCTTGCGCCTTATCTAATTGTCCATATGAAATATAAGTTCTTCCACAACACAAAGGTCTTTTTAAATTTTCATCATCAAAATTTGGAATAATAGCTTTATAGTCAAATTTATTTAGAACCTTAATCGCATAAATTAAATTTTGAATTTCAAAATTAATATTAAATGTATCTGCAAGCAAAATTACTTTTTTAGAGAATTTTTTTTGGGAGTAATAAATATCTTTAAGAGGATTAATGTTTTGAACTTCTGGCATAGTTCGTTTTGTTGAAAGATTAAGTAACCATTCGATAAGATTGTTTATTAAAGGAATATTTTTAATTTTATTAAAAATTGGTGCAATTATTTTAATAAGCCAAATATTTTTTGGCATATTTGAAATAATTTTATCTTTTAATTTCATTGAAAATTTTTTGTAGTAATGAAACAAAAATTCGCTTTTCATTTTTGAAATATCTACACTCATCGGACATTCTCTTTGACATGCTTTGCAACCCACGCATAATTCCATAGTTTCAAACATTTCTTTTGAAACGAAAGCATTTTTTGGTAATTGATTGGAAAGCGCTAAACGTAATGTGTTTGCTCTACCTCTTACTAAATCTTTTTCTTCTTTAGTCACTCTGTAAGAAGGACACATGACACCTGAGTCTAATTTTCTGCAGGCGCCGTTGTTATTACACATTTCAACTGCATCAGAAAATTCTCCCCAATTAGACCAGTCATAATGAGTGTCGATTTTTTCAGTCTTATAATCTGCTTTGTAGCGCATTAAAGATCTATCATTTTGCTTGTAAGATCTGACAATTTTATGTGGATTAAATATACTTTTTTGATCAAATAAATCTTTTACATTCTCAAAAGCATTTACTAATTTTTTACCAAACATCATTTCATGAAATTCAGAGCGTAATATGCCATCACCGTGTTCGCCTGAGTGAGCGCCTTTATACTCTTTAACCATTTGAAATGCTTCCTCAGTAATACTTCGCATATTTTTAATATCTTTATCCGATTTCATGTTAATAATTGGTCTTACATGTAATGTGCCAACAGAAGCGTGTGCATAGAACATTCCGCTAGTATTATATTTTTTAAATACTTCGTTTAACCTTGTTGTGTAATCTGCAAGATGTTCAAGTGAAACAGCACAATCTTCGATAAAGGCAACTGGTTTTCTATCTCCTTTAAGTGACATTAAAATATTAAGGCCAGCCTTTCTCATCTCAAATATTTCTTTTTGATCAGATAAATTTTCATAAAATGAAAAAGAATTATTTTTATTTTGAGAAAGAATTAAATATTCTAAATCTTTAATTTTATTTTTTACTTCACTTAAATTGTCATCAATAAATTCAACCATTAATACTGCTTGTGGGTTACCTTGGAAGTATTTTTTTATTGACCCTTGAAACATTGGAATCATTTTTGCAAGATTTAAAAGATTGTCATCCATTAATTCAACGGCGGTTGGTTTTAATTTTACAATTTCTTTAGTAATCTCCATAGCTTGCCTAAAGTTTTGAAATGCACAAAGTCCTAACATTTTTTGCTTTGGAATAGGGGAGAGTTTTATTTTTACTTTATTGAATAGAGATAATGTACCTTCTGATCCAACTAGGATATTTGAAGTGTTAAAACCATTTGGATTAATAAGATCAAGATTATATCCACCTACACGTCTTTGGGTTTTGGGAAAATTTTCGTTTATTTCTTGTTTGTTATTTTGGTAAATTTTAATAAGCTCTTCTATAATTTTATATTGTCTATTCTGATTATTTTTAGTGATAAGATAATCTTTATTAATATTTTCAAATATATGAATTGATCCATCATCAAGAATAGCCTCTACGGCCTCAACATTATGAACCATGTTTCCATAATAAATCGACCTTGAACCACAACTATTATTTCCAGTCATTCCACCAATCGTCGCTCTACTACTAGTAGATACATCAACCGGAAAACATAAATCATATTTTTTTAAATGCGCATTTAATTGATCAAGTACTAATCCAGGTTGAACCCAAGCTGTTTTTTCATTTAAATTTACATCTAAAATTTCATTTTGAAATTTTGAATAATCAAGAACAATACATTCACCAACTGTTTGACCGCATTGTGAACTGCCAGCTCCTCGCGGCAAGATAGGAAGTTGATTTAGTTTACAATATTCAAGAATGTTTAACACATCATTAGTATCTTTAGGAATTGTTACGACAATAGGTGTTATTTGATAAATGGAAGCATCAGTGCTGTATCGCCCTCTTGAAAATTCATCAAATAAGACCTCTCCTTTAATAAGAGATTGAAGTTCTTTTCCTATTTTTGAAATTGTATTTTGATTTAATTTCATATTTAATCAATTTTTCAAAATTAATTATATATAGCTTTATGTCAAAATCGAACTCTTTAAGACCAGGTAAACATTTATTACAAATTCCAGGACCAACAAATATTCCAGATCGAGTGTTGAGAGCGATGAGCTATCCAACAATTGATCATCGTGGTCCTGATTTTGCAGAAATTACAAAAAGAGTTTTGGATAGAATTAAAGGTATTTTTAAAACAACTCAGCCTGTGATTATGTTTCCAGCCTCTGGAACTGGTGCTTGGGAAGCGGCAATTGTTAATACTCTTAATCCAAAAGATAAAATACTAATGTTTGAAACAGGACAATTTTCTTTTTTATGGGCAGAACAAGCAAAAAAATTATCTTTAGAAGTTGATTTTGTTCCTGGCGACTGGCGACACGGAGCAGATCCAAAAATAGTTGAACAAAAATTAAGTCAGGATAAATCTCATAAAATAAAAGCTGTACTTGTACTTCACAATGAAACAGCAACTGGAGTTGTGAGTAATATTAGCAAGATTAGAAAAGCTATGGATAGTGCAAAGCACCCAGCGCTTTTATTAGTTGATACTATTTCATCTCTGGCATCAATTGATTATCGTCATGATGAGTGGAAAGTTGACGTTACAGTTGGAGGATCACAAAAAGGATTGTTATTGCCACCAGGACTTTCTTTTAATGCTATTAGTCAAAAAGCACTAGATGCGCATTCAAGATCAACGATGCAAAAAGCATATTGGGATTGGAAACCAATGTTAGAAAATAATAAAAATGGATTCTTTCCTTATACCCCTGCAACTAATTTAGTTTTTGGACTTGATGAAGCATTAAATATGTTAATGGAAGAAGGATTAGAAAATGTATTTAAACGTCATACAAAACTTGCAGAAGCTGCAAGGATTGCTGTGAAGGCATGGGGTTTAGAAATTTTAGCCAAAAATCCTGAAGAATATTCAAATACTATTACAGCAGTGTTACTGCCAGAGGGGCATGATGCTGACAATTTAAGAAAAATTATCTTAGATGATTACAATATGTCTTTAGGTATGGGGCTTAATAAAATTAAAGGTAAAGTTTTTAGAATTGGTCATTTAGGTGACTTCAATGAGCTAATGTTACTTGGAGCTCTAGCTGGGGTGGAAATGGGTCTAAAAAAATCTAAGATTCCTTACAAATCTGGTGGGATTTTATCTGCTATGGATTATCTTTCAAAGTAGATTTCATTACCTTAATTAGTTACAATATTTAAAATTAAATTAAAAATACGGGGATATCAAAATGTTATTTAAAAAATTTTTTGCAGTTATTTTTTCTTTTTGTTTTATTACTTTTTCAGTAAATGCACTTGAAATTAAAATTGGTCATGTTGGAGAACCAGGATCTTTATTTAATGATTCAGCTGAACATTTTGCAAAACTTGCTAATAGTAAATTAGGTACAAAAGCTAAGGTGGTAAATTTTGGTTCTAGTCAATTAGGCAGCGATAAAGAAATGATGCAAAAAGTTAAACTTGGAACATTAGAAATGGCAGTACCATCTACATTCATGTCAACCGTTCATGATGAATTTGGAGTATTTGAAATGCCGTATATCATCAAAGACCGAAATCACATGTCTAAAGTTGAAAAAGAAGTTGTTAATCCAATACTTTCAAAAAATTTAGAAGAAAAAACTGGATATAAAGTTTTAGCTGTTTGGGAAAACGGATTTAGACAAATTACTAATAGTAAAAAACCAATTAATGTCCCAGATGATTTGAAAGGAATTAAATTAAGAGTTCCAGAGGGCAAGTGGAGAGTAAGAATGTTCCAAGCTTATGGTGCAAACCCAACACCAATGGCATTCGGGGACGTTTTTGTTGCACTCAAAACAGGAACGATTGATGGACAAGAAAATCCATATACTCAAATTACTAGTGCAAAATTTCATGAAGTACAAAAGTTCTTAAGCGTAACAAATCATGTTTATACCCCAGCTTTTGTTGTAGTTCATAAAGAAACTTGGAATAAATTACCTGAAGATGTAAGAAAAATAATAGAACAGGCTGCAAAAGATACTCAGCCATTTGTATATAAAAGAGCTGCAGAGATGGAAGTTTCTTTATTAAAAGTAGTTAAAGATGCTGGTGTTCAAGTAAATACGGCCAATCGAGATGCTTTTGTAAAAGCAAGTGATCCAATATACAAAGAATTTGCAACTGATGTTAAATCCGGAGCGACACTTATTTCAAAAATATTAGATTTAGCAAAAGCTAAGTAAATTTTTAATTCTAATATAAAATGATTTTAGCTTCTTCAGCAAAAGCATACGACAGATATCTGCAATATTTTATTTTTTTGCAGATGATTTTTCTATCATTAACAGTGGTTGTTGGAGTTTGTTTTAGATGGTCTGGTCATTCTTTGGTATGGTATGATGAAATCGCGGGTATTCAGCTTGCGTGGATAACTTATTTTGGCTCTGCCTATGCTTCCTTAAAAGGGTTGCATATTGGCATGCCAACTTTAATTAAAGTTTTTCCTAAAGATATTAGAAAAATATTATTTTTTTTATCTAAAATAATTATTTTAATATTTTTTTTAATCTTAACTTACTATGGAACAAAAGTTATTATTGTTTTAAGAGGAGATACATTAGTAACTTTAGATTGGATTCCTCAATCTTTTGTACAATCTGTAATTCCTCTTTCTTCACTTTTGATTATCATCTCTGAGATTTTTTATTATAAGCAAGCCTACGCACAAACGATGAAAGATTAGATGCTGGTATTATTATTATTTTCAGTTTTATTATTTCTACTTTTTATAAATATTCCTATTGCGATTAGCATTGCGGTAGCAACTATTGTAGCAATGGTTGTTAAAACTGGACCGCAGTATTTAGTTAACACCGCTCTTGCTATGTATAACGGATCAAAAAGTTTTCCATTAATTGCTATTCCTTTATTTATTTTAGCTGGAGCCATTATGAACAGTTCTGGAATTTCAAGAAGATTAATTGCTTTTGCTTCAGCGCTTGTAGGTTTTATTAAGGGTGGACTGAGCATGATCACGATTGCTACATCAATGTTTTTTGCTGAAATATCAGGTTCAGCCGTAGCTGATGCATCAGCTTTAGGTTCAATATTAATTCCAGCCATGAAAGAAAAAGGCTATTCACCAGAGTATGCGGCATCTGTTGTTTCTTCTGCTTCTTCTCTTGCCATCATAATTCCACCCTCTATTCCAATGATTTTATATGCTGTAATAGCAGGTTGTTCAGTGGAACAATTATTTGTTGCAGGTTTTATTCCAGGATTTTTAGGCGGCTTTTTAATGATGGCGGTATCTTATATTTATGCAAAAAGAAAAAATTTACCTATTGAAGAAGCCTTTAATTTCAAGAATTTAAAGAGAACTGCAAAAGATGCTGCATTTGCCTTTACATTACCAATAATAATTTTAGGCGGTATATTTGGAGGATTTGTAACAGCTACAGAGGGGGCGGGTTTAGCAGTAGTAGCCGCTCTAATAATAGCGGTTATTTACAAAGAATTTAATTTAAAACAATTTTTTGATGCAACTGTTGAAGGAGGCTCACAAACCGCTACTGTAATGTTATTGGTTGCAGCTTCCATGTTGTTAGGTGAATTTCTAACAGTGGAACAAATTCCACAAAAGATAGCTTTGTATTTAACAACCTTAACGCAAAATAAATATTTAATATTAGCAATTTTAAATGTTTTTTTATTTATCATTGGTTTCTTTTTGCATTCAGCAGCTGCAATTATTTTAGTGGTTCCAGTGGTTATGCCATTAATTAATAGTTTAGGAATCGATCCTGTTCATTTTGGAATTATAGTTACTTTAAACTTAGCCATCGGCCAGCAAACACCACCCGTTGCAAGTGTACTTGCCGTTGCTTGTTCGATTGCAAAAACCGATATGTGGGCCGCTTCCAAAGTAAATGTTATTTTTGTTTCTGTGTTAATCTTTATATTATTACTTTCGACTTATGTTCCTATAGTTCCCATGTCATTAGTTGAATATTTTTATAGATAGAAAAAATGTCCAAACTAATTTTACAAAAAAAAATAAGCGAATATATAATTGAGTTATCTTTAAATCGTCCTGAAAAATTAAATGCTTTAACAAAACCAATGTGGAAAGAATTAGGTGTTATATTTAAAAAATTATCTATAAATAAAAATTTAAGATGTATTATTATAAGAGGAGAGGGAGGAAAATCTTTTTCACCTGGAAATGATATTGGAGAATTTGAGACTGAAAGATCAAACAGCAAACAATCAAAAGATTATGGAAAATTCTTACATTCAACATTGGCAGTTATAATAAGTTGTCCTATTCCAACAGTTGCATTAATTGAAGGTATCTGTGTAGGAGGTGGTTTAGAAATAGCTTCTTGTTGTGATATTAGAATTTGTGGTCAATCATCAAGATTTGGAGTACCAATTAATAGATTAGGTTTAACAATGGCTCCAAGAGAAATGCAGCCTTTAATTAATTTAGTTGGAAAAAACGTCGCTTTAGAAATTTTATTAGAGGGAAGAATTTTTAATTCAACTGAGGCATTACAAAAGGGTTTAGTTAGTAGGATTGTTCCAGATAATGATGTTGAAAAAGAGGCTTATGAAACTGCACATCGAATTGCAGATGGCGCACCGTTAGTAGCTCGATGGCATAAAAAATTTTCAAAAGAAATTTCAAATAATGAAAAAATTACAGATAAGATAAATGATAGAGGGTATGAATGTTATGATACTGAGGATTTCAATATTGGCTATAAGTCATTTTTAAATAAAACAAAGCCGAAATTTAAAAATAAATAATTATGCCAGGACCAATTCATGGCATTAAAGTACTCGAACTAGCACAAATAATGGCTGGACCAACTTGTGGTCTCATGCTCGCAGATCTTGGCGCTGATGTCGTCAAAATTGAAAAAATTCCTGATGGTGATGATACTAGACGTTTCTCACCCCCTGAAATTAATGGTGAAGCTGCAGCTTTTATGACCATGAACAGAAATAAAAAAGGTTTTGCTTTAGATTTAAAAACTAAAGAAGGAAAAGAAGTTTTCAAAAAAATGGCAAAAAAAGCAGATGTAGTCATTGAAAATTTTAGAAAAGGAACTTTAGAAAAATTAGGAATTGGTTATGAAAAACTTAAAAAAATAAATCCTAAAATTATTCTTTGTGAAATATCAGGATATGGAAGAACAGGACCATATGCTGATCAAGGAGGATTTGATTTAGTGGCGCAAGGAATGTCTGGACTTATGAGTATTACAGGAGAAAGCTCAGACAAACCTCCAATGAAAGTTGGTGCGCCTATTACAGATATTACCGCTGGTATATTAGGAGCCACAGGAGTACTTGCTGCCCTAATTCATCGAGATAAAACTGGTGAGGGTCAAAGAGTTGATACTTCTTTATATGAAGCTGGAATTATTCATACATACTGGCAATCTGCAATCACTAGTGCAACTGGAAAATCACCAGGACCTTTGGGTTCTGCACATCCATTAACCGCCCCTTACCAAGCTTTTAAAACAAAAGATAAATGGATCACAGTGGGTGCATCTAATCAGAATAATTGGATAAATTTAATTGATGCTTTGGGAAGAAAAGATTTACAAGAAGATAAAAGATTTAATAGCAATACTAATCGTATGAGAAATTTACAATCACTTATTGAGATTTTAAATAAAGAGATTATCAAAAAACCATCCAATGAATGGTTAAAAATATTTAATAAAAAAGGTTTACCTTGTGGACCGATAAATACTATCGAAGAAATGTTTGAGCACTCACAAACAAAACATAGAAAAATGATTATTGAAGTTAAAAATTCCAAAGCTGGATTATTTAAATCAATTGGCATGCCAATTAAATTTTCAAAGTCAAGATCTTATAAATCTAAAGCTGCGCCTATTTTTGGTGAGCATACAAAAAAAATTTTATTAGATTACGAATTTACCAAAACCGAAATTGATAATTTAATTAAAAAAAAAATAATTTATTCTTTTTCAAATTAAGCATAAGAGTCTTTTTAATGTTTTTTAAAAAATTTTTTTCAAGAAGTAATTTAGATTTTAAAATTAATGATGGTGGAAGAGCAGCAGCTGGTTTTAAGGGTCAAGCAGGGGATTGTGTTGTTAGATCTATTGCTATTGCAACTGGCATGTCATATCAAAAAGTTTATGATGATTTATTTAAGGCTAATCAAGAATTTAGAAATACATCCAAAACAAAATTAGCTAGAAGTTTAAAAAAAAAAAACGACAGTCCAAGAACTGGTACTCATAGAGTAGTATTAAACAAATATTTAGAAAAATTAGGTTGGAAATGGACACCAACTATGTTTGTAGGACAAGGTTGTAAGGTTCATTTAAAAAGGGAGGAACTACCAGGGGGTACATTAATAGTATCTTGTTCTAAGCATTTAACCGTTGTTATCGATGGAGTTCTTAATGATATTTTTGATTGTTCTAGAAATGGTACTCGTTGTGTGTACGGATACTGGACTAAAGCAAATTAAATTTTTTGATCATATTCGCCAATTTTTCCAGTTTTTTGTAGTAAATTATCTATAAAATCAAAGATCTTTTTTTTACGTTCATTTGATGTAGGACTTTCAGTTACCACAACCAAAGAAGGTTTGTTGGATGAGGCTCTTATTAATCCCCACGATCCATCTTCTAAAGAAAAACGAACGCCATTAACTGTTAAGATATTTGTAATAGCTTGATGGTCGATTTTAGTATTTTTTACTTTTAGAGTTTCTACTTGCTTTATTAAATCTTCAACCACCTGATACTTTTCTTCATCTTTGCAAAATGGAGCCATAGTAGGAGTTTGATAAGTTTTAGGTAAATCATTAATTATTTCATTCATTTTTTTATTTTGATCATTAAGTAAATGACAAACCTGAATGGCAGAGTTTATCCCATCATCATAACCATATCCTAAAGGATTGTTAAAAAAAAAGTGTCCACTTTTTTCAAAGCCAGCAAGCGCTTGTATTTCATTAACTTTTCTTTTTATGTGAGAGTGTCCAGTTTTCCAATAGATAGTTTCGCAATTATTTTTTTCAAGAATATTATCTTTAGCAAACAGACCAGTAGATTTTACATCTACAACAAATTTAGCTCCTTTATATTTTGGGGCAATGTTTCGAGCTATTAAAAGTCCGATTTTATCTGAAAATATTTCTTCACCTTTATTATCAATTACTCCAACTCTGTCTCCATCTCCATCGAAACCAAAACCAACGTCTGCATTGTTATTTTTAACAGCTCTTGCAATTGCATGTAGCATTTCTAAATCTTCTGGATTGGGGTTATATTTTGGAAAAGTAAAATCTAAATTACAATCTAATTCTACAACTTCACAACCAATACCTTTTAAGATTTGCGGGGCAAATATTCCAGCAGTTCCATTACCACAGGCAACGACTGCTTTAATTTTTTTTTGTATTTTGTTTTTTGATATCAGATTATTAATATATAATTCTTTAAATCCTTTAATTTCTTTATAAGAACCTTTGTCTAATTTAAATTTTTGATTTAAAACAATATCTTTAAGTTCATTCATTTCCTCAGGTGCATGAGTTAATCCTTTCTCAATTCCCATCTTAACGCCAGTCCATCCATTTTCATTATGACTTGCCGTAACCATAGCAACTCCATCCGCATTTAATTCAAATTGAGCAAAATAAACCATAGGTGAAAGAGATAAGCCTACATCTTCAACTTGACAGCCTGCTAACATCAAACCCTCTATTAGTGATTTTTTTATCTCTTCACTGTAAGAGCGATAATCGTGACCAACAATAACCCTTGGATTTTTTTTAGTTCTATTTGTGATTTGCGTTCCAAGACCGATTCCTAAATTTTTTACACCCTCAAGATTAATATCCTTTGGATACAACCATCTGGCGTCGTATTCTCTAAAACCATTTTTATTTATTAGGACACTCTTAGAATTCATTAAAAAATTAATTGTTAATTTTTAATGGTTTATCAAAATTAAATTTTTTTAATTGACTTTTTTATAATGTTCTATTAATGTTCTGTTGAAGTATACTTATTAATAGTATATTCATGATTTTGTAACACAACATGTAGTTGTTTTACCATAAAAATCTAATAAAATATAGAGTTATGCAAGATAATTTGGCTTTAGCCATTAAGAATCTCGTTTTGGATAAAGGAATCGATATTCCCTCATCAACTCCAAAATCTAATGTTCAAGATCTAAAAAAACCTGATCTTTTTTCACTAACTAAAGAAACAGAATTATTTCAAAACGAAAAAGGAATCACAATTAAAATTGATCGTTCTAAAGACTCAAAATTGACAAATTTTGGTAAAGCAACTTTAGCTGACAGATATTTAGCTGAGGGAGAATCTTATCAAGATTTATTTGCAAGAGTTGCAGCAAATTATGCAGATAACAATTTACATGCACAAAGAATTTATAACTACATTAGTAATCTTTGGTTTATGCCGGCGACGCCTGTTTTGTCTAATGCTGGAACAGATAGAGGTCTACCAATATCTTGCTTCTTAAACGAAGCTAACGATAGCTTAGATGGAATTTTAGACCTTTGGTCAGAAAACGTATGGCTTGCAGCGAGGGGCGGAGGAATAGGTAGTTACTGGGGAAATTTAAGATCTATTGGTGAAAAAATTGGAAGAGTTGGAAAAACTTCTGGAATCATTCCTTTTATTAAAGTTATGGATTCTTTAACATTAGCAATTAGCCAAGGATCTTTACGAAGAGGATCTGCTGCTTGTTATTTACAAATTGATCATCCTGAGATTGAAGAGTTTATTGAGATGCGAAGGCCAACAGGAGGAGATCCAAATAGAAAAGCGTTAAATCTTCACCACGGTGTTTTAGTCACCGATGCTTTTATGAGAGCTGTTGAGTTAGATGAACAGTGGGCACTCAAGAGTCCTTATGACGGAACAGTTCAAGCAACAATTTCTGCAAGAAATTTATGGATTAGACTTTTAACTGCTAGAGTTGAAACAGGTGAGCCGTACATTATTTTTATAGACACTGTTAATAGAATGATCCCGCAACATCATAAGCTTGCAGGACTAACTGTCAAAACCTCAAACTTATGTTCTGAAATTACATTGCCTACAGGAGTTGATAAAAATGGAAAAGATAGGACAGCTGTTTGTTGTTTATCGTCAATAAATTTAGAAACATATGATGAGTGGAAGGACGATAAAAATTTCATTGAAGATATTATGAGATTTTTAGATAATATTTTAAGCGAGTTTATAGAAAAAGCTCCAGACTCTTTCAAAGATGCAAAATATTCAGCGCACCGTGAAAGAAGCGTGGGTCTTGGTGTTATGGGTTTTCATTCATTTTTACAAAAAAATTTAATTCCTTTTGAATCTGTAATGGCAAAAGTGTGGAATACAAAAATTTTTAAATATATTGATCAGGAAGTTAATAAAGCTTCAAAAAAACTTGCCGAAGAAAGAGGACCATGTCCTGACGCTAAAGATTATGGAATAATGGAAAGATTTTCTAATAAAACTGCAATAGCGCCAACTGCTTCTATTTCAATCATTTGTGGTGGTTCATCACCAGGAATCGAGCCTATTGCTGGAAATAGTTATACTCACAAAACATTGTCAGGTTCTTTTAACGTTAGAAATAAATTTTTAGAAGAAGTTCTTAATAAATATGGAAAAAATAATAATGAAACTTGGTCTTCGATCACTACAAGCCAAGGATCTGTTCAACATTTAGATTTTTTAACTCAAGAAGAAAAAGATGTCTTTAAAACTGCATTTGAACTTGATCAAAGATGGTTAATTGATCTTTCTGCAGATAGAACACCTTATATTTCACAAGCGCAGTCTTTAAATATATTTCTACCAGCAGATGTTCATAAAAAAGATTTACATCAAATTCATTTCCAGTCTTGGAAGAAAGGATTAAAGAGTCTTTACTACTGCAGGTCGAAATCTATACAGAGAGCAGAAGTTGTAAGTAAAAGTTTTGTTGCAAGTACAACAGAAAAAACACAAAATGAAGAACCTAAAAATTATGAGGAATGTTTATCATGTCAGTAGCTGTTAAAATTCAAGATAAAATAATTGATAAAAATTATTGTGATACACAAGGTTTGTTAAAAGAAAATCCAGTTTATAAACCTTTTAGATATCCATGGTGCTATGATGCTTGGTTAACACAACAAAGAATTCATTGGTTGCCAGAAGAAGTTCCGTTATCAGAAGACATTAGAGATTGGCAAAAAAAATTAACTCAAGGTGAAAAAAATTTATTAACTCAAATTTTTAGATTTTTTACCCAAGCAGATGTTGAGGTAAACAATTGTTACCTCAGACATTATACGAGTGTATTTAAACCCACAGAAGTTTTAATGATGATGACTGCGTTTTCAGCAATGGAAACAATTCATATCGCTGCTTACTCTCATTTATTAGATACCATCGGAATGCCAGATTCAGAATATTCTGCATTTTTAAAATATAAAGAAATGAAAGATAAGTATGATTACATGCAAAATTTTAACACAAACAATAAACGAGAAATTGCTAAAACAGTAGCAGTGTTTAGTGCTTTTACAGAGGGTCTACAGTTGTTTGCAAGTTTTGCAATTTTACTTAATTTTCCTAGATTTAATAAAATGAAGGGTATGGGCCAAATTGTTACATGGTCTGTAAGAGACGAGACTCTTCATTGCAATTCAATGATTAAAATTTTTAATACTTTTTGTGATGAAAATCCTGGTTTGTTAGATGATAGTTTAAGAAAAGAAATTTATGATGCTTGCAGAACAATCGTTCATCATGAGGATGCTTTTATCGACTTAGCATTTGAAATGGGCGATATCGAGGGATTAACAGCTCAGCAAGTTAAAGATTATATTAGATGGATTGCAAATCGAAGATTATCTCAATTACGTTTAAAAGAGATATACGAAGTTAAAGAAAATCCATTATCTTGGTTAGATGACATGTTAAATGGCGTTGAGCACATGAACTTTTTTGAAGGTAGAGCAACCGAATATTCTAAAGCCTCTACAAAAGGTTCGTGGGTTGAAGCCTTTGAATTTACAAGATAATTAAAGCTATCTTTTATCTATCGGTTCTACTTTTCTGTGAATTGATCCTGTATATTTTGAAAGAGGTCTGATCAATCTATTATCTTTTAATTGTTCATTCACGTGTGCAGACCAACCTGTAATTCTTGCAATTACAAAAATTGGGGTAAAAAAATTAACGTCAAATCCCATTAAGTAATAAGTAGGACCTGATGGAAAATCTAAATTTGGAAATATATTTTTTTCTTTAATCATAGTTTCTTCTAATATTTTGGAAATTTTAGGAAATTTTTCGTTTTTATAGAATTCAGCTGTTTTGTAATAATATTTAGTCATTGTAGGAACTCTAGAATCTCCTTTTTTATAAACACGATGACCAAAACCAATAATTAAATCCTTATTTTTTATTTTATTTAAAATATATTTTTTTGCATTTTCAGGTTCTTTAATGTCTAAGAACATTTCCATTACAGCTTCATTTGCCCCTCCATGTAATGGACCTTTTAAAGCGCTGATACCTCCAACAATTGCACTATGAATATCTGCAAGAGTACTAGTTATAACTCGTGAAGTAAAAGTTGAAGCATTAAAACTATGTTCAGCATATAATATTAAAGACACATCAAATGCTTTAATAACATCTTTACTTGGAATTTTTCCAAAACACATATGAAAAAAGTTTTCACTGAAGCTTAAATCTTTTTTTGGATCTATTATATCCAGTCCTTTTCTTGTTCTAAAATTTGCAGCGATAGCAGTTGGAGTTTTTGCAAAAATTTTTATAAATTTATTATAATTAGCTTCGATAGTATTTGTTGAGGTTTCAGAATCTTCCAAAGCTAAATGACTAACAGAAGTTCTAGTAGTATCCATTGGATGTGCATTTTTAGGATAGTCTTGAATAACTTTTTTTAAATTAGTAGAAATTTCCCTATTGTTTCTTTCTTCCTCTTGAAATTTGATAAGTTGCGATTTATTTGGAAGTTCTCCATTTAGTAATAAGTAAGCAACTTCCTCAAATATACATGTTTCAGCTAGATCTTGAACCGCATAACCTCTATAAGTTAAAGAGTTGATATCTGGCATTACCTCTGAAACTTTAGTTTCATCAGCGATAACGCCAACTAGTCCTTTCCTAATTTCAACTTCAGCCATCTTTATTCATGTCCTTTTTTAGAAAACTTAAAAATAGAGCTATCAAATTCACTGTATTTTTCATAATCAACTAATTCATATAATCTTTTTCTAGTCTGCATTTTATCAATTACATTATTTTGATGACCATCCTTGAATATCTGCCTCAATCCGTCCTCAACATTTTTTAATGCTAATCTTTGTGTTGTTACTGGGTAAATAACTAAATTATAACCAAGGTTATTAAGCTCTTTAGTAGAAAGTAATTTTGATTTTCCAAATTCAGTCATATTAGCAAGCAAATAAGCTTTTGTAGCTTTTCTCATTTTTTCAAATTCTTTTTCATCCTTTAACGCCTCAGGAAAAATCATATCTGCTCCAGCATCAACATAAGCTTTTACTCTTGAAATTGTTTTGTCTAAACCTTCAACAGCGTTAGCATCAGTTCTTGCTATAATTAAAAAGTTTTTATCTTTTCTAGCTTTGACTGCTGATTTAATTTTTTTAACCATCTCATTTGCGCTAACAACATCTTTATTGTCTAAGTGCCCACATCTTTTCGGATTAATCTGATCTTCAATGTGACAACCGGAAACTCCAAAATTTTCAAACGTTTCAATTGTTCGCGCACAATTCATAGGTTCACCAAATCCAGTGTCAGCATCAACAATTGAAGGTAGATTTGTAACTCTTGCAATTTGTTCGGCTCTATAAGAAACTTCAGTTAAAGTTGTAAGTCCAATATCAGGAATTCCTAAATCATTAGCCATAACAGCGCCTGAAATATAAATGCCCTCATAGCCAATTTCTTCAATTAATTTTGCAACTAAGGGATTGTATGCTCCTGGAAAGCGAACAAGTTTTCCTGTTTTTAATTTTTTTTGTAAGTCAGTTCTTTTTTCTGCAGGTGTCTTTTTAACAAAATACATAATTAATTTAAAAATTTCATTTTAGATAATATTCCATTCATTTCAGTAAAGTCATTAATAAAATGATTATGGTAAATACTATTTTGATCTTTCTCAGTATAACCGCCTTTTACCAGAATAAAATTCACTTTCGCTATTCTTGCAGTTTCGGCATCTGTTTCGCTATCACCAACCATAATGCTATCATCTTTTTTAACATCTAAAATTTCTAATATATTTGTTAAATGTCTTGGATCAGGTTTTCTATATTCAAAAGTATCAGCTCCTGCAATGTAATCAAAATATTCAATAAGATTAATTTCTTTAAGAAGTTTCTTGGCCAAAGATTCCATTTTATTGGTGCAAATAGCAAAATTAATTTTTTGAGATTTTCCCCAAGCAAGAAACTCATTAACTCCTTTAATAATTTGTGATTTTTTTGAAATATTTTCTCTATAATAATTAATAAATTCCTCAGTCATTTTTTTATGAATATTCTGATCGAATTTTTTTTCTTCTTCTTTCAAAGAACTTAAAATCATATTAGCAGCACCTCTGCCAGCCAAATGACGTATATCTGTAAGTGGTTTTTGGTGGTAACCGAATTTTTGCATTACATAATTATGAGCATCCATTAAATCAGGAGCGGAATCTACAAGGGTTCCGTCCAGATCAAAAACTATTGCTTTGCTCATGAAGAAAATTAGTAGTTAAAAGAAATAATTTGTGAGTTAAATTATTAAAATCATTACTATAGTAACATTGTTCAAATAGCAATAAATCATAAATTTGAATTAAAGTTATTTATAAATTTCATTATGATTGAATCTGAAAAATTATTACAAAATAAAATTAAAAAAGCAGTAATTAAAAAAGGAGTTAAATTAATTTCTTCAGACTCAATTTATTTATCATCAGACACAAAATTTGGAAAAAATGTTTTAATCGAACCTTATGTTGTCATCGGCAAGGGTGTTAAAATCGGAAATAATGTTAAAATTTTAAGTTTTTCATATATAGAGAAAACAAAAATTGGAAACAATGTAACTATTGGACCATTTGCAAGATTAAGACCCGATACAGTTTTAGATGATAATTCTAAAATTGGAAATTTTGTTGAAATTAAAAAATCTAGAGTTGGGAAAAATTCTAAAGTTAACCACTTAAGTTATATTGGAGATTCAGTGTTAGGAAAAAATGTTAATGTTGGCGCAGGAACAATTACTTGCAATTATGATGGTAAAAATAAATATAAAACTAAAATTTTAGATAATGCTTTTATAGGGTCAAATAGTTCATTAGTTGCGCCAGTTAAAATAGGAAAAAATACAGTGATCGGAGCAGGATCCACTATTACCAAAGATGTAAAAGATAACGCTCTTGCTTTAAGCAGAATCTCTCAAAGAGAATTTAAAAAAAGAAAAAAATAAAAATAATTTATGTGCGGTATTATTGGTATTGCCAGTTATAAAGATATTTCTAAAGAAATTTTAGAATCTTTAAAAAAACTTGAATATCGAGGTTATGACTCTGCTGGAATTTCAACAATTTACAATGGAGAAATAGTAGAAAATAAGTGCGCTGGTAAAGTTTCAGATTTAGAAAAATTAATTAAAAAAACTTCAATGTCTGGAAATATTGGAATTGGTCATGTTCGTTGGGCTACTCATGGAATTCCAAATCAGGTAAATGCTCATCCACATTCTTCAGAAGAAGTGTCAGTTGTTCATAATGGAATCATTGAAAATTCTGCGATTATTAAAAAAGAACTAAAAGAAAAAGGACATATTTTTAAATCACAAACAGATACTGAGGTTGTAACTCATCTTATTACAGAGAATTTAAAAAAGATGAATTATTTAGACTCTGTATTTGAAACTTTAAAAAAATTAGAGGGAAGTTTTGCATTAGGTATTATTTTTAAAAAATTTAATAATTTAATTGTTGGAGCAAGAAGAGGAAGCCCTCTTGCTGTTGGCTATTCAGATAAAGAAAAATATATAGGATCAGATTCTTATGCTTTAAACTCCATGACAAAAGAAGTTTCTTATCTTGATGACGGAGATGTATGCGTAT
>Ga0255174_1000274_pt1 | contig 24891 bp, 35 predicted proteins | sample Atl_Atl_RepB_8d_FD_189953 | JGI IMG/M metagenome (GOLD analysis project Ga0255174, IMG submission 189953) | Freshwater microbial communities from Altamaha River, Georgia, United States - Atl_Atl_RepB_8d | ecosystem: Environmental > Aquatic > Freshwater > River | place: USA: Georgia | collected...
CAGGGGCCAAAATCAGCTACATTTCGTCAGGCTGCTACGGGTACGACTTCGCCACAGGCGGCGGCATCCCGCGTAACCGAATCACTGAGATTCGCGGACCTTATTCCGCAGGTAAATCCACGCTCGCTCAAGCGACCATTGCTCAATTCCAGCAGGCGGACCCAAACGGACTCGCCGCATTTATCGACTTGGAGAAGACCTTTGACCCAAGCTACTCGTCAGCAATGGGAGTCGATCTCGACAATCTCCTGCTCATCAACCCCGATTCCGGCGAACAAGCGGTCGATCTCATCAACGATCTTCTCGACGTATCGCAGGATCTTCTGATGGTGCTCGACTCGCTCGCTGCCATGACGCCTACCGCTTTGCAAGATTCCAGCGCCGATCAGCAATTCATGGGCCTGCAAGCGAGATTGGTTAATCGTGCTTTCTCTGTCTTTAATTCGCGTATGAAGCGCGGCCTTTACGATGCCAAAGCCCCTACGACCACAATGCTCGTTCTCAACCAGCTTCGGGAGAAGATTGGCGTCATGTTCGGCAACCCCGAAACAACTCCGGGCGGCAAGGGGAAGGATTTCTACTACTCTATGCGTGCCCGCGTTTCCTCGCCAGCAAGCGAGCGGATCAAGGAGGTTGTGACCAACAACGGACAGAAGCGGACAATCGTAAAAGGCTTCGTCACGAACGTCACCATCGACAAAAACAAATGTGGTGGAGGACAGTTCAACGAGGCTACTTACGAGTACTACGTAAAGGCCCACAAGCATTACAAAAAGTTCTCATTCAACAACGACGAGGTTCTGTTTGCGATGGCGCTCTACTACGGGATTATTGACCCTGTTAAGACGGGACACAAAGTCACCGGACACAAGATCAACCTTCCGTTCAAAAAGAAGAACGCAAACAACATGCTCCCCGCCAACGAAAAGAAGGCGATTGTTGAGTTGAGTACTCGCCCTGTTCTCATGCACCGGATGTATTTGGCAGTGCTCGATGCCATTCACGCAGAAGGCAGCAGCGCGTCGGCCAAGTCTGCACCGGACGACGACGCGACCGAAGAGGGAGAAGAATAGGCATGAAACTTCGCGACCTTAAACACCTTTCCACTCGTAGTAGGAGCAGCCGTAGCGAGAAACGTCTCGCGAAACTTCTTGGAGGCAAAGTTCAGCCTGCTTCCGGAGCCCTGCCAGTCGGAGCCCTCAAAGGCGACGTAGTTACCGCCGAGTTCATGTTCGACGACAAGATCACAGGAGCCGCGTCCTTTGCCGTCTCCGTGAAGCTTTGGCGTAAAACAGCCAACGATGCCGCAAGACAAGGGCGCAGGCCCGTTATACGCATTTCATTCACAGAAGGTCCGAACCTATACATTGTGGATGAGCCAACTTTTGCTAAGCTTGTCGAATGCCCGTCACAATCAGACGACAGACCTACAAAGTTCCCGATGGGGAAAAGTCGCCGGTAGTCCAAACAGATTACCTTACCAAAGGATCAATACCGGACTATACGAGCGACCGTGAAGATCCGCGCATTCGTATTTGGGAGCCTACCGATTACTTGTCGGCAAACCATTTGGCGGAGAAACTGACCGCTGAAACTAAACAATACCATTACGCTCTCACAGGCGTAGAAATCACCAATCAACTCGAACTACCACTATGAAACCCAATCCGTTGAAATCACTGGCGACCAGTCTCGCCAATAAGGAAGTATTGCTTCCTCACTTACGCACCTTCCTGCTGGCTGAACAAGCGGCTATCGCTGCCGGTAAGACCTCACACACGAAGATAGTCATGCAGGATGCGAAAATGACTATCGGATGCTTTAAGGAGAGGCATGACGAATACAATCACGGACGTAAACATGAAGGGGAGTTCTTTCACCCTTCGCGCCTTGGGGCTTGTATGCGTCAGGTCTTCATGTCCCATTTCTGCGAAGAGGCAGAAGATAAGACCGGCGACACGCTTCTGCGCGAATGGATGATTTTTGAGACCGGCACATATCTCGGTGTCTTCTTTCAGAACCTATGCGAGCGAGCGGGGTGCTTGGTTAAACGTGAAGCGCCGATTAAGAACCCCAAACTGCGCATTATCGGGCACGCTGACGGTATCGTGAAGATTCGTGACGTAACCTACGTTCTGGAATTGAAGACGATTAACGAGCGAGGTTACGCAACAACTAATTCCCCGAAACCCGACCACATAAGGCAGGTCCATGCCTACATGCGCGGACTCAAGATTTACAAAACGATCATCATTTACATCAACAAGAACACGGGTCAGTTGAAAGAGTTCGTGATCGACTTTGACGAGAAAGTTTACGAGTGGCAGGTCAAGGCCCGCATCAACTACTACTTCAACCGCATCCGCAAAAAGCAGCTTCCGCCAAGGGAAGGGGCCAATGCAAACGCCTTCCCTTGCACGTTCTGTTCCTTTCAGCGCGAGTGTTGGGAAACAGCCACTCTCAATAGCTGGATGAAGAAGAACAAGGTGACTCACGCCTCTTTACCTATTCCGATGGCTCCACTAGCTTCCGCCTCTGCACTATGAAAATACAGGTCAAAACCAAGGCTAAAACCACAGGGACCAAAAAGCCTGCCCTCTATACACATTTACACCTTAGTAAACAGGAACGTCCACGTTATGCGGACAGTCTCCGTTTTCCAGACCGCCTTTCAGACCTCAGTCCGGCTAACGTGTCCGATCTTATCGGGCAATACACCGTCCTGCTTGCCTACGCGCAAGAGGATTTGGCCGAGCTTTCGCGCGAAATGGTTCGCCTCGATTACGAGGAAAAGAGCGTCACTGCCCGAATGTTGGTGAGCCGCCCGCAGTTGAACACCATCCCAAAACACCAACGGGAGGGCGTGATTGAAACAGACGCGAGCATTCTCATAATTCGCCGCCAGCAGAAAGAAGCGGCCATGAAGAAGGAGCATACGGCCATGTTTGTGGCCCGTTTCCAGTCGTTTATCAATGCCCTCAGTCGCGATCTTTCACGCCGTTCTATCAGTGACCGATCCATCTAGGTCAGAGAATTTTGAAGATTTAGCGCTAAATTTCTTGAAGCCTACTCAGGCTTGATCCATTCTCCCGACCTCGCAAAAAGCGAACAACTAAACAAAACCAAAAACAAACAAAACTATGTCCGAAACGAAAACCAAATCCGGCAACAACCCGAAAGCCCTTTCCGAAGGGATCATCACCTACGCCAAACTCGCGCACCTTTGCTCCCATCCGGATGTGAAGAATCGTGATCTGAACAAGGACCACATTCAGTCGCTCGTTGATTCGATCTCCGCCAACGGTCTCGATACGCCTCTTCTCGTTTGGAGCGGCAGCGACAAGCCCGGCTCCATGATGAAGATCAAGTCCGAGAAAGAACTCGTTCCCGGCTGCTTCGTCATCGCAGGCTTCCACCGCCGCGCAGCGATTCGCCGCATTGCGAAGGATACTCCCGATGTATTCGCCAAGCGGTTTCCGAACGGCATCCCCGTCAAATACGTCACTGGCGGTATTGTGGAAGCGCTCGCCGCGCAACTCCGTGAGAATGTGGACCGTCTCGATCCCGAAGTCGGGGAGATCGTTCCTTTCGTCGTCGCACTCCACGAAACCCACAAGCTCAAGGGCAAGGAGATTGCCCGCAAGATCGGCAAGTCCGAAGCGTGGGTCAGCCAGATGCTCGCCATCCACAAGAACCTCGGCAAAGAAGGTGTCGAAGCCGTCGCCAAGGAAGGCGCTTCTGTCCGCGATGCTGTGAAGGGCGCGAAGGATGTGAAGTCCGGCAAAGTCTCCAAGGACGAAGCCGTCACCAAAATCAAGAAGAAGACGGCCACCAAGAAAGCTGGCGGCAAAGCCGCGCAGGAATTGAAGCGTGTTTCCGCGAAGACACTGCACGCCCGTTACACGGCGCTGCCTTCGATGAAGACCGGCGCACGCCTCACCATCCTCGAAAGCGCCCTCGCCTATCTCGCCGGACAGAGCGACGAGATCCCGAGCGAACTGGAAGGCGACAGCGAGCAGAAGGACAACAAGAAGTCCAAGAAGCCAGAGGCGCAATCCGACGACGAATAAACGTCGCGCCCGTAGGATTTCAGTGAAGTGATGTGAGAGCGGCCCTCGCAGGGTAAAACTTGCGGGGGCTTGCTTTTTGTACGCAAGGTGCTTGTATGTGCGGAATGAAACTTCCTAAATACGTCTTTGCGATTGACGCAGGGGCTACGAATCTCGGTCTTGCAATCTATCCCCACTCGGAAGACGCTTGTATCAGCCGTCCTGAACATTTGGTCTGTCTGACAGCGGAGCCCCGCAACAAAGCCAAGGAGTCCCTTGCTGCTTCGATTATCCGGCAATGTGCGCAGCTATCCCGTTCCCTGAACCATTACCGGCAGAGATACCGCCCTGCTTTTGTGTGTGCGGAGATTCCCTCCGGTGGCGCTTTAAGCGCGTCTGCTATGCGCGGAATGGCCTGTGCAACAGCCCTCCTAGCAAGCTGGTGTGCCGCGCATTCAATCGATCTGCTACCTGTTACCCCTACCGAGATTAAAAGACTGGTAAAACGCGGTTCTGTCTCAAAGGACGACGTTTCTGAAATGCTTGAAGCTACCTACTCCATCCGACTCCCAAGAACCAAGGCCATCAGAGAACACGTAGCGGATGCTATAGCCGCATACGTAGTGGCCTCGAAAAAATTTAGCGCTAAATTCCATGTCTAATCATCCCGAAAAGCCTGCCAAGGAGATTCCTCTATATAAGCCTGACGAGGATACTGTTATTGTCACTCCACACTCCCGCCCTGTGGATGTCGCTACGTATATCCACGGCAGAAGTGCCGCAGGAAGCCTCTTCACCCTCGTATTCTCCGCTGCTGCGGCGGTTAAGGCCATACGGACGATCTGTATTCTCACGCACTCCACCCTTAAACGAAACGGCCTCATTATGACCTTTCATTTCGCTTATTGCCGGATGGAAGCAAACGGAGGCGTTTTCGATGTGACCGTGGCAAGCCCTATTTTCAATACTCTGCCTTCAAAGGACGAAACTCCCACATAGGTTTCTCGACTAAGCCGTCTCGTTTGCTATGCTCCTGCAAATGAGAAACAGAAAACCCAATACGACTTTAGGAGTAACATGCTCAGGTAATGTGCGTGCCTTGTGTATGGCGCTTTTGAGCGTCTTTAATAGCCCCTCAATACCCCACAAACTGCTTTTGCGGCTGGAAGGAGAAATGCCCCTCACTGACGACTTCTACCTCGCGCAAGTGTTGGATTATATTCGACAAACAGGGGCCGATATTACGATCACCGTGGCACAAAGCAACGGGGTCCGTGCCGCCCGAGATTGGCTTGTGGAGAACACTACAACCAAGTTCCTCTGGATGATCGATGATGATGTGATTGTCTCGCCGGACTGCCTCGAAATGCTTTGCCGTTCGCAGAGCGAAGAGGGCAAGCAGGTAGCAGCCTTGCAGGGCACGAAGACCGATGTGAACAATCGTCGCGGCTACGACAATTTCAATACCTTCGTACACCCGCGTTCGGATCTGAAACCCGGTGTCTCTGCAAACCATCATTGGGAGAAGCTGCCAAAAGGTATAGTAGAACGGACACAAGCCCTTGTCCCAACCTACGAGATTCAGACTATCGACACAGGCAACGTGTTACTCGATGTGGAGTTTTTGGAGAAGTGTTCGCTGCGTTTTGAGCGTCTGCCTCTTTCAGCCAATAGTGGTGGAGAGGATACTCTCATGGCCGTGCAAATCTACATGTCAGGCGGAGTAGTGCTGCTCAATCCTTGGGCACAAGCTATCCATCTGGAAAAGCCGGTTATCAAGTTCAACGAGTTCGCCGCCCGAGCGCAGATGGTTTACGAGGCCGCAGTCGCTATGGGCGCACCACTAGAACTTTTGAATCAGGTCCGCCGACAGATTATGCCTTGGGTGTGGCCTAAAACCAGCACTGGCGATATTAAAGATTTACCCTCCCTACCGGAACCATCTACACCTTAAACTATGAAAAAACAAAACAACGAAATGGCTGAAAAAATGGCCAAACTCCGCGCCCAACGCGGTAAATCCAAAGGGAAGAAATCGAAGCGAAAAGCTCTTCGCTCCGAGGTCAAAACACTGACCAAATTGGTCACGAAGCAATCCAAGATGCTTGAGCGGCTGTTCAACGAACGGCGCAAAGCACAGGCTAAAAACAAAGCTGCCAAGAAGACCGCTCCGAAGGCGGCGAAGAAACCTACCAAGAAAGGAAAGCGGAAATGAGTCATATCGTTCACGTACCCTTGGAGAGACTGAGTGCCCGCTATACGGAATACTTGGAGGACATGGAGGACAAGGCTTTCCACAACGAGTTCAATACAGTGGATACCCGTCTCGGCACTACCGTCAGCACAGCTATCAAGAAAGGTCGCGTGCTGGACTCCGTTAATCGCCCGATCTACGCCATGAGTCAGGTCATTGGGCTGCTGACTACCCCGCCCCCGCCGAATGCTCCGATTTATTTCAGCGACTTCTTCACTCCGGGAATTGAGGCACTGCGCTACGCAGGTTTCAAGAATCGCATGTATGCGTTTCTTTGGGCACAGACCTTCGACAAGTTCGACTTCACGATGGAAATGATCGAATGGATGCGTCCGTGGGAGCACATGGCGTTTGAAATCTACGAGAAAGTCTTCGTCGCCTCGCCACTTTTGGCTGAGTTGATCTGCACCGCGATTCCGTCTGCCACCGAGCGCGTGGTAGTCACCGGCCTTCCGTTCGATTCCGTACACGCCCGTAGCCTTCTCGACCCGAAGGATATTTCCACGACAGCCTTTGACGGCGTCTATTCCTCGCGATTCGATGAGGAGAAGAATCCGAGTATGTTTTTGGATTTGGTCGAAGCCTGCCCCGAACAGGTATTCGTTATCTGTACCGGCCATAGCGAGCTTCGTGGGACAGATACCAAGAGTGTTCGCAAAGCAATGGATTTGGCAGCCCGCCAGCGTAGCAATCTGGTTATCCGCACAGGGCTCAGTCGTTCGGAGTACTACGGAATCCTGCAAGCATCCAAGACGCAAATCAACTGCGCCGATCAAGACTGGGTATCGTTTACCCTGCTGGAAGCGCTGACTTTTGATTGCGTTCCAGTGTACCCAAATCACCGCAGCTTTCCACAGGCTCTCGGGTATAGCAACGAGTACCTATACAACCCCGAAGACTTCACGGACTTTGTACAGTGTTTCCTTGCCGCTATTGGGCCGACTTCCGACCGCACTCGGGACAATTTGAAAGCACTTTTGGCCCCACACGATAAAGCGCTCCCTACCATCGCCCAACTCATGCACGCGGAGAACTACCAATGATCCAGAAACCTCCGTGTGCCGATTGGAAAGTATGGATCGGCCCCGAAGTCGAGGGAGAAACCCAACGAGGAGAACCGACCCTCTTCGTTCGGGAGGCTACACCTTACAGGCTAAACGACCTTTTGCTAATAGAATGCCCGCACATTAAACGGGTGTGGTTCTGCGAGGAGTTTGTCGAAACTCCTATAGCCGAGTTCGTCGTCGAGCATGTACTTAGGACGCTCCTACAGGTCGGTGTGGCCCTTTCAATAGAGACAAAGCCAGATTTGATCGAAAGCTGGGCCACATGGCGTAAATCTCTTCCAGAGGCATTGAGGAAACGTATATCCTTTTACTTCCGTCTGCGCACAGACTGGAACGAAGGAGACCATATCTGCGTAGGTCCAGCTTATTCAGACTCTATTATCAAAATTCCACCGGCGAGTGTCAGTCCGATTGACTATGTGAAGGATGTTCGCATAGAATGATCCTACTATGCCGAAAGACCAGCCACAAACCGACTCACTGATGGAGGCCGCTGCACTAATGCAGGAGCACTACCCCGCCTGCCTAGCGTTGGGCGTGTCTGCGAACGGCACGCTGCAAGTAGTCTTCAAAAAGCCGGAAAGCCGCGACCACAGAAAACGTGTGCGCAAGGCTCTTCAACTCCTGCTGGATAACATTGCAGCCTGAGAAATTTAGCGCTAAATATTCAAACCATGACCAAAACCACCATCTACGTTAAAACACAGTTCACGGGCTTCCATTGCTGGCCTGCTGCTCCCGCCGAAGTCGCCTTCCTGCGGAACCTTCACAGGCATGTCTTCCATGTCGAGGTTCATTTGAAAGTCGTCCACGACGACCGGGACGTGGAATTTTTCATGTTCAAGGAGGACTTGGACAGAATCATTAAGCAGGAGCTTCTGCCTTCATTGGTGGTAAACCCCCACCAATCCTGCGAAATGCTGGCCAAGTCTCTATACGAAAAGCTCCAGACTTACGCCTATTTGACGGAAAACCCACGTTACCCGTATTTCGGCCTCACTACAAAAATCATCGTCTCCGAGGATGGGGAAAACGGGGCCGTTATCGAAATCATCTAACCAATTTGAGCGCGTAGCGGAATGCAAAGACGCCGTGACAATACTGCCTAGCTATATTGCGAAAGCCGGTGATGACCGGAAGGCTGATTAGATGCATCAGGGGCATCTTCACGCCAGACATGGTGCAGGTTCAAATCCCGCCGCGCTCAACTAACTTTGTGCCAGTCCTCATAGCAACAATCGGAACATCAATACTTCCGGAGCTATTCGCTCACCAACCGCAATGGGCTACTGGCGCTCTCTTTCAACTAAACCTAAAACAACAAACACATGATCTTCGTAATCACTCAAAACAAGGCTCACTTCGACGCATTTCTCTCTTGGATGCGAAAGTCCTCCCCAAGAAATCGGGAAATTGCCAATAGCTGCCGATGGGCTTCCAGCCCGACAGATTTGAACCGGCCCAATGCCGAAATCATTACTGCCGGACCTTACTGGAAGAATCCATTCTGGAGCGCCTACGAGCGCAAGATTCTGGAACTAAGCCGCAACAAGTTTGTAGCGATTCAGTGGTTTCCACTCTCAGGCTCACCAACAGCATTGCCAGAATAACTGGATCAGCTAACGTGAAGACTCACACTCACAGAAAAATGAAGCTGAACAGAATTGCAGGATACAAACCACCAATAACCATCGCCCGTGAAGACGACGAGGACTTTCCCGAAACAACGGTCCTTGAATCCAAAGTCGCAGGCTCCAACTTTTTACTACTCATTATGACCGATCCAGCCTTCGCCGGAATGCGCGAAACCGACCTTCGACGAATTACCGAACTCCGTGCCAAGCGGGTCCGGTTCCTCACCCTCCGCCTTGATCTCTTGAAAGCTATCTCCGAAGGGCGCAAGACCCTTCCCGAGAAAGAGCAGGCCGAGTACGCGGCGATTGTCCACGACCTTACAACCGCACAGGCCGCCAATCCTTACGTGTGGGCGCAGTCAACGCCGCCTCCGTCTGCGGGACTCCGGGCTCTGCCAACGCTTTCGAGCGAGCGCCAAATGCACGACGCAATCAACCGCGAAGCGGAGGAAGTTGAGGCGTGAAAGAAATGCCTCTAGGGATGTATCGCCCGCTTTACTGGCCCGCGCCCAAAATGACGCACGGGCCAGTAATCGTTTTGAGCGTTACGATGGATCGACTCAAGCTGCTGGACTATTTCTTCCAACAACTGCTAGTCACTTGGTTGCGAGACCCAATCGGTTTTGGGTTTGAGAAACACTGCCTGCTTTTCGTGGAGACCTCCATTGAACGCTTTGAGCAGGACATCGGAATTGTAGAAGCTCTATTGGAAAAGGTATCCAGTCACTTCAAGATCGTAACTGTGCCCGTAGAGAAGCAACCTGCGGCCAATACCGGCGTTGTCGGCCCCAAATGGTGCGTCTATTCTGCCGCAAAGTTTATCGTCGCTCCCTCGTATCTGCTGCTGGACATCGACGTAGAGTTGCGTGCGTTCCCGCTGGAAATCTACGACTACCTCAACTCATCGGATCTTTTCAACCCTTACCATATCGTTTGTACAACGGAAATGTTTCCGCCCTCGGTCGAGAGTCGCTACCACGCCCTCTACTACCAGATGTTTTCGAGGGACGGTATTTATCACGGGGTTCCTAGCGACTGTGACATGTTGTATGATGAGGCAAGTTCTCCGACGACTCTAGGAGATCTTATATGGCGACTTACCAATACTCCCACTATCAACACAGGAGTCCTAATTTTGGGCGTGAAAGCGATCCAACACTTGAACAGCCGGATGACCTATAACCATGCTTACGTGAACCGTATGCGGGCATGGGTTACAGAACAGGCGGAGAACTATTTTACAGGACACCGTGAACAAGCTTTGGTCAACTTTTTGATAGCAGAGTTGACTACTCATTCACACAAGTTTCCTGCCTCAGATAAGGCAGCTAGGGGCTGTAAGATGGTATCCTCACTCCAATGGAACTTACAGACAGTCAATCACGACGTGGCCCCCTTTTCTGATGCGGACTACGCAGCCGCAAAAATTATTCACTTCAACGGCCTAGCCGGTAACGGCCCTAGTCGTGATTTTTGGTCAAAGCGCGGGCATCCACTCGATGTGGTCGAAATCAAATAATTTAGCGCTAAATTTCACGGCCTCGAAAATTCTTTGACTATTTACGCGGCTGTGAGTAAATGCGCCCCTCTCAACGAGACACATACCAACTATGAAACATCCACGCTACGGGCTCACCGCCCTCTTCACCATCATCGCAATCCTCTTCGCCACGGTCTCTCCGCCTGCATGGGCACAGAGCACTAAAGCCGGAGTCGATGCGCTCAACGAGTTCAAGACCGTCACCTACACGTCGGCTCGCACCGCTGCCGGTGCTGTGTCGTCTGCCACGACAGTCCTGACGAGCAACGGAACCAACGTCAGCAACAATGACACGGTTACGCTCGGCTCGAAAACCTATACGTTCAAAACGTCACTCACCCCGACCGAAGGCGAAGTGCTGATCGGCGGTAACGCCGCAGCGAGCCTTTTGAACCTGATTAGGGCCGTCAATCATACGGGAACGCCGGACACTGATTACAAATGCGCCGCCGCAAATACGACTGTTTCAGCGGCGTCTGCTGTTTCGTCTAATACCGTTACGTTTACCGCCCGAACCGCAGGACTGACCGGCGACGCCCTTGCCTCGACTGAGGCGGCAGCGACTCTATCCTTCCCTTATACGACTTTCTCCGGTGGAGGCGCGTATGAGTTCGACACTAACGAGGCTCGAAACTTTGCCGCGACTCTTTCCGCCGCAAATAGGAGCATCAATCTTACGAACGCGAAGTCTGGTCGCCGGATCGTTCTCAAGCTCAAGCAGGACGCGACAGGCTCCCGCACAGTGATTTGGGACAGCGCTATTCGGTGGTCAGGAGGAACCGCTCCGACCCTCACGACTACTGCAAGCCGCTCGGACCTGATTGAGTTCATCGATACAGGCACCTACTGGCTCGGCTCCGTCATCGCACAGAACTTCTCGGAGTCCTAGTCCAACGCTCACCGACAACAACAACAAACCGCAACCCTGTTTGGCCTTGTGCTGAACAGGGTTGTTTGCTGTAGTAACGGCTATGTCTGTAAGGAACTATTTCTCGGGCTGCGAAGGGGACCAGCACTTCAAGCAAGCAAAGGCGGCTAAAGCACGGCACATCCTCATGTCGTATATGTATTTGAGGAAGCAGAGCGGCAACTTGCTCAAAAGCCGTTTGGCGCAATTTCCAGACACCCGCTTCATGGTGGATAGCGGAGCGCATACGCTCCAAGTCAGCATGGACAAAGACCCCTACAAGAACTGGACGATGAAAGACTTTGAGGACTACCTTGAAGCTTACGTTAAGTGGTTGGTCGATAATCGCAAATACTACTCCTGCGCGGTGGAGTTGGACATCCCCTCATGCTTGAACCTCATTTCAGGACGGGACGAGAAGAACGACTACGGCTATACGATTGTTGATCAGTGGCGCGAGAAAATGTTCCGCCCGCTGGCTAAGAAAGGTATTGAGATTATCTACGTTTGGCACGGTGGCGGTAACGGCCTTGAGAACTGGGAAAAGATCTGTGCGGATTTCTCCTATGTCGGACTTCCCGGCGAACTTTCCAGCAACAAGGACTTTAACAAGTATATCAGTGTAGCCCGCCGTTACACGACGCGGATTCACGGCTTTGCTGCGACAAAGCAGGCCGACTTTCGTGACTGGCCTTGGTTCTCTGTGGACTCAATCACATGGAAGACGTGCGAGATTTACGGAACCCTGATCGTTTGGGATGAGAACAAACAGAAACTCAGTGTGGTGTCCGACAAGGCGAAGCGTATTTTCTACAAGCGGGCTATTACCGCTCTCGGGTTCAACGCGAAGTCCATTATCAACGACTCCGATTACAAGGAAGTCACCCGCTTTGCAGCCCGCTCAATGGCGGCGATGGAAGAGTTTTACAAGAAGCGCTACGCTCACCGGATTTTCTATTACGAATTGCGCCTGCCCCCGCCACACCTGATTGATAAATGGAATAGCGGCAAGTTGCGGAGAACGTGGGAAAAGTTCACGCCAAGTAAGAACTTCCAGCAACACCGCGAAGGTATGACAGATACCGCCATACGCCATGCCTTGAAAGGTATCAGTGCCGTTCAAAATTGGGACGTGCATACAATCACCACACAAGGTCCGCCCCGTGACTTTCTGAACACTTACTTCCCCGGATTCCTCTCTCCAAATCTCGGAGACCATCGCGAGTTTAAGGCGGAGTTGTCGATGCTTACTGCTCCGGCAAGCCCGCCTCCAATGACCCGCACAAGGGAAGATTTGGCGACTACAAGCCTACCCCGCCAGCGGGAGCAAGAAAGCGAAGAGGACCAGATCCTTGCATTGCTTAGCGAGCCGGAATCGTTATACACTCTTGCTGATGTTCAATAACCAAAGAGTTTTGCACTCCAATTCACTTGTGATGCGGAGCCATACCCGCACAAAAAAGTTCACGGTCGAAGTCGTGGAGAATGCTCAAGGGCTCGTGATCAACCTCCGCGAAATGGAACGCATCAAGGGAGTAAACGCCCGCGTTATGATTCCCGCCAACGACCCCTCGGAGATAACCGCTCTGATCGAGCTTTTGCGGGAAGCACGGGACAAAGCTTCGGAAATTTAGCGCTAAATATTTATGTCACAAACCACACCACAAAAACAAAAGGAAAACATACTCACGCTTTCTTCCAAGGAGGCGTTCAAGAAAGTAATCAACTTCGTCGGCGCTGTGCGCCTGACGGCAGATGATTTTGGCACAATGCTCAGCGACCTCATATTTTCATGCGGAGCCGAGTATCAGGAGCGCACCGATGCTCTTGAAAGAGACCTTCGGTTTATTCAACCGATTCCGTATATCGCCCTACAGACGCCCGACCGCAGCAAGGTTCTGCACTACGTCCGACACGGCGGCGGAGAAGCCCGTCTCAATAAGCGCATGTCCATCGGGTTTGGCGGGCATGTAAACGACAACGACAAAACCGCAGCCACCCCTTATCCGCAGGATATTTGGGCCGGGGCAGAGCGCGAGCTTTCCGAGAAGGACGAAGTGGGCCTGCTTCCCTCCGACTATACTTCGTTGGAGCCTTACGGAGCCTGCTATATCCCGACAGACCCCGAGAACGTGCATTTTGGGCTGTTTATGATTGCCACGCTTAATGCGTCCGGCATGGCGAAGCTGTCTGATTCCTTCAAGGCCAACACCAAACCCGAGAACGTGCGGGCTTTCCTCAACTATACGGAGCTTCATGCGATGCGAGAGAATGCTTCTACTGAGGCATGGTCCCGCTACTTCATCCAACTTCTGCTACAGGAGCGCCAATGACGCCCAAAAATACTACTGACGACGCGGTCAACCATCCCGCCCATTACACACAGCACCCTTCCGGTGTGGAGTGTATTGCGATCACCGAACACATGAACTTCTGCCTCGGCAACGCAGTGAAGTATATCTGGCGCGCCGACCTTAAAAAAGACGCAATCGAAGACCTCGAAAAAGCCCGATGGTATTTGTCCCGCGAAATCGAGAAACGCAAGCAGGCCGCCAAGAAAGAGAAATCCTTATGATCTGCGAAAAGAAATTTGGCTCTTATCCAGCCTCGCATCGTGTCTATAACCATGACGGGCACTGCGCCCGCATTCACGGACATAACTGGAACTTCGTTTTCACCTTTGATGGAACTCCTGACGACCGAGGCTTTGTTGTCGATTTCGGCTCCCTGAAATGGCTGCGCAACGATTTAGAGAACATGTTCGATCACACGATCCTTCTAAGCCCTTCCGACCCCGAGGCTCAGACCTTTCGCGCTATGGCTCTGCAAGGACTTTGCAAGCCTGTATTCCTTCCATCTGTCTCCTGTGAAGGTATTGCGAAGCATTTGGGAAACACTTACTCTAGCCGATTCGGTAAAGCCCGTTTGGTAAGCGTCACCGTGATCGAGAATGAGGTCAACAGCGCCACGTATATCTGCCCATGAGCAAGGAATATCCCATCTATGAGGTTTTTAACGCATTTCAAGGTGAGGGCGACCACATGGGTCTTCATGCTTTTTTCATTCGCACTTTTGGCTGCCCTGTTAAGTGTGACTTCTGTGACTCCGCAGGAACATGGCACCCTAAGCTTGTCCCTAAAAACATATCTCGCCTTTCAGGTGAGGAGTTGGGGGAACGCGCTCGTATTTCCGGTGCTCCTATTTGTATTGTTACAGGAGGAGAACCTACGATACACGATCTCACAGAGTTGGCTGACCAACTACGTAAGGAGCGTATCAAGTTCCACATCGAGACTAGCGGGGCATTTGCACGAAAAGGAAATTATGAGCCCGACTGGATTACTCTCTCACCTAAATGGGCGAAGCTGCCTGTCGCTGATTGGTTGTTGAGGGCAAATGAGATTAAGTTGGTCGTTGAAAGCCTAACAGACCTAGACGCATGGTTGGCTTGGTTGGCGACCTCTTTACCTGCTTCACTACGCCAAAAATCCCTATGGATTCATCCTGAATGGTCTAAACGGGAAGACAAAGACCTGTTAAGAGCTATTTCTGAGGCCGCCTCGACCGCCGACTACTACAACCTTAATAAACACGGCCTTCGTATTCGTGCAGGCTATCAGTTACACAAAATCTATAGCGTGGACAGCCTTGACAGCCGATCCATGCCGGTGCTTCCTCTCCCAAAGGAGCTTCGTTAAAAAAATTCAGCGCTAAATATTTATGAAACATACCATCAATCGTATCATGGCAGTCATTACTATGGCTGCTCTCGTGCTGCCGTCCAACGCGCAGCGTCAAATCAGTACCTTGCCGGAAGTCACGTCTCCCGCATTGAGTTCTATTACTACAGTGGACGTGGAAACGAGTCCCGGCGTTTGGCGCACTCGGAAAATCACGCTAAGTAATCTCGGTACTGCTATTGGCGGCTCCGGTTCTCCCGGCAGTGGTACTGTTACCAGTGTAGGTTCTACCTTCACCGGAGGTATTATCTCTGTTACAGGTTCGCCAATCACGTCCACCGGCACCCTTGCCTACACTGTAGCAGGAACGAGCGGCGGAATCCCTTATTTCAATTCTGCTACGGGGTGGGCGTCTTCTGCCGCACTCGCAGCGAACAGCCTTGTAATTGGAGGCGGAGCGGGAGCTGCCCCTTCGACAGTTACGACAGGAACCGGAGTGCTCACAGCGCTCGGAGTTAATACAGGGAGCGCCGGTTCAGTTGTTCTTTTTAATGGAGCAGGTGGAACGCCTTCCAGCCTTACACTTACCAACGCCACTGGATTGCCTGTCTCTACAGGAATAAGTGGTCTTGGAACAGGCGTCGCCTCATTTTTGGCGACACCTTCCAGCGCAGCGCTGCGAGCAGCCGTTACAGACGAAACAGGAAGTTCGGGAGGTTTAGTATTCTCCGGCTCTCCTACTCTTACGACTCCGATTCTCGGAGTAGCTACAGCCACAAGTATCAATGGTCTAACTATTACGTCCTCTACCGGAACTCTGACCATCGCTAATGGGAAAACAGCAAGCATCAGCAATACCATGACCTTCACAGGAACAGATGGGACAAGTCATGTGTTCCCATCCACTTCTTCCTCGTTGGCCCGCAAGGATGACGCACAGACATTTGCAGGCGACCAGACTTTTTCCGGTCTTGTGTTTCTTTCAGGCGGAGGATTAGATATCGGCGATGCAGCAACAGGAGGTGTTGTTTTTCTCAGCGCATCGGGAGGATCAGGACATAACATAACTTCTTTAGCTACCGGAGGCGTGCCTAAGAGTCTTGAAATACCGGACGCAGCGGGAGTTGTGTTGTTAAATAGCGCTGCCCAAACTGTTAGCGGTAAGACTATTAACGGGGCAGACAATACCCTTACTGTTCGTCTCGCCAATGATATTAGCGGATTCGGCACAGGTGTCGCTAGTGCGCTGGCTGTCAATGTCGGTACGTTGGGCGCGCCTATTATTAACGGCGGAGCCGGAGGTACTCCCTCAAGTATAACCCTCACAAACGGCACCGGGCTTCCTCTAGCTACGGGCGTAACGGGGGACCTCCCAGTATCCAACCTCAATAGCGGAACTGGAGCTAGTTCTACAACATACTGGCGCGGAGACGGAACTTGGGCTGACCCCGGTTCCGATTCGATTATATCCCCCGCTCAACTCACGTCAGATACTAATGACTGGAACCCTGCTTCCCTTTCTACGGCCACAGGTATACGTGTAGATTCGGATAGCGGCTTCCGTTATATTTCCAGCATTACGGCTCCGAGCGGCGGAGCCTCTCAACGACTGCGACTTTTTGGGGTCGGTACGAATACTACGATCATCAAAGATGCCTCTACCGAGCTAGGAACAGCCGCAAATCGTATTTTGTGTGGCGGGCAGGATCTTTTCCTTTTTCCCGGAGACTCACTCGACCTATTTTATGACACGTCTTCGTCACGTTGGCGGGTTTTGGATCCTCAAAGCCGTCTGTTTACTAATCGACGACACGGTTTTCAGATTATCCAACCATCTTTCCCTGTTCTCCCAACTACGTCTGGAACAGGTTACGGATTCAACCTTACAACTACAGTTTCCGGCACAGGGACCACAGTCTCTCTATCTGCCGCAGACTCCGGAAGCCCACAGTTTCTTACTAAGCCAACTGGCACAACCGCGACAGGTCGTGCAGCACTTAGCGGTAGCGCAACACAATTCCTCTTAGGGAACGGCGTATATTACCGCTATGTCACTCGCGTAAAGGTCTCCGCACTATCTGACGCCACAGATACTTATACAGCCCGTATTGGGTTAGGGGACTCGGTATCAGCGGACTCTGCCGATGGAGTTTATTTACGCTATACCCACGGGACTAACAGCGGTAATTTTGAGTTGGTTGTCCGCAGTAGTTCGGTCGAACAAACCCCCGTCAACTGTACGGCCGGATTTGCAGCAGATACTTGGTGTGAACTCGCTATCAACATTTCACCTTCCCGTATCGAGGCATTTAAGGATGGTGTGCTTATTGGATCTACTACAACCATATCCAGCCTACCTACGGGAGCCGGTCGTCAGGTTGGTGTGTGTTCGTCCATCGTCAAGTCGGCGGGCTTAACTAGCCGCTCGCTTTCTACAGCTTCGCTGGAGGTTTACGGCTACCGAGTTACTCCTTGACCTGCCTTTTAATCTTTTACTTATGACACAAAAATCATCTACCGAACGGTATCTTCAAGGCCGCCTCCTGCCGGGAACTGACGAAGTTATTTCCAGCGTCATCGCCGGAAAAGGGGGTAGTCGGGTAATCCGAACTACGCGCGGAGCTAACTACACCTTCACACAGAAAGAGCTTGTGACAATTCTTTCAGCGGTGATAGCTCAAGCCGAAGCTACAAAGGCTAAGGCAGTAATCTCACCTACAGGAACAGGCAAGTTTGTTACCCGCGTGGGCGGCCTTACAAAAGGCGAAGTGCGCGAGTACGTCTCTCCCGAGACTGCTGCCAAAGCAATCGACAAATATCACGACGTAGCAGCGCGGACAACGCAGGCTGTCAAGCTTGTTTCCCGCACTCAGCCCGTTGTGCCCGCAGCATTCACCGAAGCGCGGGCAAAGTTCATCAAAAAATACAAACCAAACCTCAAGGCACCACAACAATGAAACAAACACCGGAAGAACTCATAAGAGCCGTCATCCAAGCAATCGGGGAAGATCCTGACCGCGAAGGACTGCGCGATACACCAAAGCGCGTAGTTAAATCATGGAAAGAGATTTTTGGCGGTTACAAGGCCGACATACCAGCCATCCTGCAAGTATCCTTCAACGAGGCATACTCAGGAATGGTTTTGGCGGACACGATTCAGTTCCACTCGACCTGTGAACACCACATGCTTCCGTTTTTTGGCGTAGCACATGTGGCCTACATCCCGTCCGATAATCGCGTTGTCGGCTATTCCAAGCTGGCGCGACTCGTTAAGGCGTATGCTCAGCGTCTTCAAATTCAGGAGCGTATGACGATGCAGATCTCGGAGGCGATGGAGACGCATTTGAAACCGCTAGGGTCTGCTGTTGTGCTGGAAGCCGCGCATCACTGCTCCCGCTGCCGTGGCGTCAATAGTCCGAACTCGGTCATGCAGACGGAAGTCCTGAAAGGGAAGTTTGCCGATAACGCCTCCACCCGCTCGGAGTTTTTCAGCCGAATCCCGCGCAGAGTTGCGGCACATATTTAAGTTTGCGGCTCACGTCGAAGTGTCTATACCTAAAGACGCTATGTCAAAAACTACTGCAAAAACCACAACTAAAACGGAAACCAGCGAGTTCGTCGAACGCGCCAAATTAGGAGTCATTCAGCCGGGATCTGATGCAAGTCACACGATCCATGTGCGTGTCGTCTCAGGTCCAAAAGGGGACGTGCTGGATATTCGTCAGCACGTCAAAACCGAACGCTACACTGGCTACACCAGCAAGGGCGTCATTATTCCGCTCGATCAGGTCGAGGAACTCTTCGACCTTCTCCACGAAGGCGACGGCGTTATGCGCAATCTCGCCAAAATGATCCCGGCCAAGAAATCGTCGAAAAAGTAACCACGGAAAGCCCCGATTGCTGTCTCTACCCTATTTGACGCGAAAAACGCGGAGAATAGCCTCCTACGAGCGGGAATCGGGGCTTTGTGCTGCCTTCGTCAAACCCATAAAAACACAGGTGCAACTATTTCTCGCCCTAATTGTCTCCGTTTTGCTTCGCGGTCTGCTATCATCGCGCCGTCGCAAAACCTACTTCAAAAAACCTTATGGCAAAAAATCCCGAGTACCGACAAGACCCCGACGGTAACATAGTCTTACCGTTAAACGTCCATCTCTTTGAGCGTACCAACGCCCCCGGCAAATCTTGGCGCGAACGTCTGTTTTGGGGATTCCTGCGCTCATCCAACTACGGGGTCGATACCGTGGCCCGGCTGCCCGATCCGTTCTACACCCTCACGTTTCCATGCGCAGCCAGCCCGACTAATAGGGAGCAGATAGTCCTTGCGGATCGCTCTACAGCCACTGGGTATTGCAGCGCATGGGAGGCAGCCTATCATGATCCTCTGTCGCCCCTCTACTTAGCGGGGTCGGCCCACAGGGAGATCTACCCTCTCTCATCACTCAGGGCTATCAGGACAATGCCCCTCCTACCGTATCATGTTTTGGAAGATTTCACTTTTCACTACAATCCGAACCCTGCGGTATCTGTCTATACGAATGTTATCACGATGGACGGGAGCTATAGAGTTTACTCACTCGACTTAGGCGACGGTACGTTAAAAATTGCCCAATACATGCCCGGCTCGCGAGACTGGGTCCAAGGTCTCGGCAGTACGGACAAGAACACCTACCCCTTCCATAAGAAAAGGGACACGTTCATGGCTCGCATAGAGGCTTCGCTACTTTGGGTGGGGCGTAAAGTGATCTTGAAAAGCCAGTTGGAGGTTCTGCGCGACAGGCTGGCCTGCCTCAACGAGACCATAGGAGAAAACAGTCTAGTCTTACACACTCCCTTGAATGATATGATGCCACTGGACACCCCGTGGGAGGTCTTGCCGACTGTTCATTCATTTGAAATGCCGCGTGAATGGGTTGAATATGCCGATAAGAATTTGGACTTTGTCCACGGTATTCCGAGAAAACACGATCACGAATACGGGCCTCTATTAGTGGAAGCGTTGGCAGCACATCTGCATTACCGTCGCACAGATTCTACGCCGCTGAACTATCCAGCAATCAAGGTAACTATTCGCTATCCCCAAACCGGACTTCTGCGTGAAATATCTTCCACGGAGATTGGTGCTTTAGGAGACCTCCCCCAAGATAGGGACGGTCATCGAGTACCTGTCGAACTGCTATCAAGCAACAGGTCACTTCATTCCGAAAGCTTTGGCGAAGCTGTTCTACGATTCATGCGGACAGTGAAACAAAATCATCAGGAGTATCAGACCTGCAACGGACACTCGCTCTCGTTTGATCAATTATTGGAAAGACTGATTGGCACATAATTATGGAAAAGTTACCACCATTAGTAAAAGGCCAGCCCGGAATAGGGTTTTTTCAATCATTCAATCTCCCGCGTTTGGGAGTCTGCACGGGAGATAAAGTCATATTTCCCAAATGGGTCGGGTTTCCTATATTGGATGACGGAGTCAAACATACCCTTAATATTCCGATGCTCTCGGATGCGCTAAGCCTCGCCCAATACGCCTACGGCAATGTTCTCGGGACCGTAGTAATCCAAGATGCCGAAAACTCAACTGGAATGGAGACAGCCACGATTCATCAGTGCCCGCCGGTTAGACGATACCCTGTGCATCCGAAAGGGCTCGACTATCCTCTGGTTTTCAAGAATGGGCCTCGGCAGCATCTTCTAATCGACACAGACCTTCTCCAAGGCACGATTTCCACAATCTGTTTGGCTACAATGGAGTTCCGACCTCACGCCTTCAACATTGAGGATTTCTTTTTCGATACCGAAGGCTCCAACGTCCCCAAACTCCCCAAGTCGGAGCAGTATTTCCCTACTCGATTCGAGATCGAACCGGAGATGGACACCTATCTTTCCATGACGCGAGTAACTCCCGGCAGGCGAGTAATTACGTACGCTGACTGGCTTCAAATACGAAAACTTTGCAGGGAACCACTAGATACTACCCGACCTTCCCAGATGCGCCCGCGTGAATACCGGAACTACCTCTATGGGGATTTTCTCCCGTGAAGAAATATATCGACAATCTCGGGACAATTCGTGCTTGGAATCCCGCCCGCCCATTAGCCACCAGCGTAGAGGCTCGTTTCCGCCTTTGGAAACAGACTAAAGCCCTCCCTCCCGAGGTAGCTAGTCCCGAACTAAGGCTTCATGGAGAATACATCGACGATGTAGAGGACAACTCTTGTTCACCTACTTTATGCCCTACGCTAATGATTGTCGCGATGGGAACAGATGCAGGCTACGCCTCCGACTCTATTTGGTCTCCACTCATCAGTGATACCGAGAAGAAACTGAACAAACTGGAGTGGGAGAAATACGTTGATGGGCCGAAAACCTCCGAGGCGAAGTTCAACGAGGCTCTGGAACGTCTTCTCAACGGGTAAAAATTCAGCGCTAAATATTTCTGTCCCGGATTAAAAAACCTATAGACATTTGTGCAGGAGCGCTTAAAGTGCTCCCCGTCATCAAGACACTCACACACGAAACCAAAAACAAAAACATGAAACTGAAATCCGCAGGCATTAAGCCCAAAACCAAAACCAGCAACAAAGGCGAGACGACCAAAACCGTTGCCAAGGCTCAAAAGCCTACGCCTACCTCACCGGCCTCGAAAGCCGACAAGCCCGCCGGTGTCATCACCGACGACACGTTCGACGGCAAGACGTTCTTCGTAATGTCGAAGGCTCCCACCATCCAGATCAAGGCGTCCGCCAAAGGCCGCAAGATTCCCGAGAAGATGCAGTCCGGCTTCCTGTCCCTGACCGGGCCGCACGGCACTCTCATTCACCCCGTCCAGCACGACGGCACCATCTATGCCCGCACCGTGGGTGCCCGCCAGCGTTACGGCTGCCTCGCCGCCATTGAGAAGAATACGTCCGAACTCAAGGCGAAGTTCGTGTCTCTCAAGGAGATCCTCGCCGCAGGCAAGAAGATCAATCACGCTGCGACGATTGTGCGCCAGTCGGATGATGCCGAGTTCACTGGCTTCTATGTCACCGAGCCCGGCAAGTCCTATGCGGTCTTTGTCTCCATCGACAAGTCCGGCCAGCCGACCGTGATGAACACCGAGCCGGTTCGCCACTACAACGCGAAGTCGGTCCAGTTCACCGAGAAGGCCAAACTCGATTTTGCCAAGGTTTCCGCGAAGCTGCGCTAACCACCAGCACCACCAGCGGGGCGATGTCTGTAGGATACCACAGTGTCCGGCATCGCCCCGCTTCTCTTTACCCGTATGCCTAAATCAAAAGCTAAAAAAGCCCGAAGGAAGACGCAGGAGCCCGCAGGCAAAACGCTACCTTTCCTTGCACTCCCGATGATGCTCGCAAAAATGTGCTATTACGCACAGGAACACATCGACGACAAGGAGGTATGGGACACCCACAAAGACGCCCGCCGCAAACGACTGGAATGCGTGTCTTACGCAGTCGCCTGTTTTCTCGCACAGAACACAGTCACCGGACCCGACGGAGTTGAACACGACCTAGTGCTCAGGAAACTCGTTAAACATCCGAAGAAATCTCTGACGAAATGGCTTGAGATCATTAACAACGCAGCAGCAGTTCTAGGAGGCTGGAAATGAGCCACAAACCAAAATCCCTTTATCCACAACAGGAAACCGATCAGGAAATAAGTAATATGGACAAGCCCGAAATAACCGTTCACGCCACTCTCGAAGAGGCAAAAATCTTCTGCGCCAATACACTTGAAAATTTGGCCCGCGAAAGGCTTCCGCGCATATACGAATTGATTCTGAAATTTGGCGCAGAAAAGAGGACACTCATTACGGCTGAGGGCCGTCTGAGGAAGGGACTGGAGAAGGCCATTGAAGGGCTCCAGCTTCCGCCCTATCCGAAGGGCGTAGAGGGTTGGTTGAGTGCCAAGCGCAGGTATAGTTACTACTGGGTCTTCCGTATGGGCTATTACTACCGGAAGCCGACCTTTTCAGCCAGCGGCGATTACACGCTATCCGGCACTTACGCCAAACACTACTACATGGGCGGCTGCCGTTCCGACGGCATCCCTACAGTGCCCGAATTGCCGGAAGACCGAGCGCTGCCCGCAATTATCCGGCCTGAAAGCAGCCCCTACACTCTGGAAGAGTATCGTTCTATCACGGACGAGCTTGCCAAGCTGGAATCCCGTATGAGTACGCTTCGCTATACATTAGAGCAGTATAACGGAGAGCGAGAATAGGAAGAGGAAACCTATAGACGAATGCGCAGGAAAGTTTACAGTGTGCTTCGCTATGCAAAACACATCGCTCACATCACCAACATCAGGAAGCACACGCTTCTCTGTCACTACGTCCACAGGTAAGACCGTCGAGGTTGATTCCCCCTTCACCGACACCGAGGCGCGACAACTGATCGCAGACGCGCCCGACAAGTCGGACTTTGAGAAGTCGCTCCTTGCGGCTCCGAAACTGTCTTTCAAGCAACGCGCATGGGTCCATATCTGCGCAGTCCGTCGCACCGAGGCTGCCAAGAAACCAGTGCCCCAAGGCACTGCCCTCGGCGGTGACTTCAACCGTATCGCCACCATGTTCGCCAAGGCCGGGCAGACTCTCCAATTCCCGAAGATTCACTTGGCCTCCAAACACGAACACATTCGCCTGCATGTGTTCGGTATGAACTCGAAATACACCGGACAGATTTGCGTGAAGACCGAGTCTGGTCAGTATCTCGGGCGCATCGACAAGACCGGCAACCTCTTTGCGTCTCACGTCGCAGACGATGTTATGGACACGCTCAAGCGCTTCGCCACCAACCCCGAGAAGGTTGCCAGCGAATACGGCAAGCTCACAGGGCATTGCTGCTTCTGTATGCGGGCACTGTCTGATGCACGCAGCACCGAAGTAGGCTACGGCCCCGTGTGCGCCGACAAGTTCGGTCTCGCTTGGGGATAATCCCAAACCGCACAACAAATGCACCACTATGCACACAGGATCGCGATACGTCACCCGTTCCTTCTATGCGTCAAATCCTCTTCCGAAGGCACCACGCCCCCGTTGGATGAGGTCATTGAATACCTCTTCTACAACCACGACTTGGTAAACCCGACCACCACTCTCACCGTATTGGAAAAATAATTTAGCGCTAAATTTATGCGGATTCTAATTCTCATCACCGACCCGCAAATGAGCGGGCTCTGGCTGAACTATGTCAACCACGTTCCGGCGGTTCCAGACCGTCTCTATATCGGACAAATCTACGCCTACGAGACCCCACCTTACCGGGCTACAGAACTGTATCAAAAAGAAGTCGGAGAAAGCTGGCCTAACGCTTTTCCGCCTCTTCCGCTGTTACATCCCGACCTGACGAAATTCGTGACAGGAATCCGAGGAGAGACGCATGTTTTCCTAGCCGTACGTGAAGGAAAAACCATGCCCCGACCCTCTTGGAAATTCCGAGACCTTGTCCACCTTAAAAACATGATGTCCGATCAGGAACGTCACATGCAGTCCGTTCTGGTTAATAGCTACGCTTTCCGCGCAGGAGTTTGTGTACTTGAATCGCTACGGGAAGCAGGAGGTTTGAAATGATCGACGGCCCGCTCAAAAAGAAGGCGCAAGCCCTCGCCAAAAAGTTGGGACACCGCCTCAAATGGAAGACTCACACGGTATGTTGTCAGCGCTGCCAAGCAACCATACCCCTCGGAGAAAACATATTGGCAGATTTGAAGGAGACCACATGCGCATCAAAAGCGGAATAACCTCACTCACTAA
>Ga0255174_1000282_pt1 | contig 23962 bp, 42 predicted proteins | sample Atl_Atl_RepB_8d_FD_189953 | JGI IMG/M metagenome (GOLD analysis project Ga0255174, IMG submission 189953) | Freshwater microbial communities from Altamaha River, Georgia, United States - Atl_Atl_RepB_8d | ecosystem: Environmental > Aquatic > Freshwater > River | place: USA: Georgia | collected...
AAAATTTATAACGGTATTGATAATACCTTAGAGTTCGACATTAAAAATGCCGATCAAAAAAGACTAGAACTAGTTACAGATCCTGTAATCAATAACATAGAAATGAATGTTATGGACGCATCTGGACAAGCACTTCCTAACAGCCCTTATACTGTTACTCCACACCCAACCCTTAAAGGAATTGCTTCAGTTACGATCCCACAGGAAGATTTAGTAGAGTTATCAGATCAGTACTTAACTTATAGTGTAACAGCGGCCAAAGACGGTAACGATGTGTTACTATACGGAGATAGTCGTTTTGGTGCAACTGGCAAAATGGAGTTAGTTGGCAACGCTATGCCTACGTTTAGAAACGACAGGATCTACAAAACTTTTACAGCAGAAATAGATTTAAACGGTCATCCTACATATCATTCAAGTGCCATTCCTGCAACATTTTACGAAGCAGCTAAAACAGAAACTATAAGTTTTGATGTTAGCCTTATCGGATTCACTGGTAGTGTTTGGTTAGAAGCAACTGAACAAAGTACATTGAATACTGAAGCTTGGAAACGAACTCCTTATATAGATTCTTACACATTTGAAGATTTTACTGGTACTTGGACAAGTTCTAATAATCAAATTGGTGATTACAAATATTATAGAATTAGTTATACTACACCTCGTTCAAATGGTGTTGGTGCTAGTTTTAATGTCAATATCGAATCAAACGTCTATACTGTTAGTATTAGAGCAGGCGGCACCGGCTATGCTGTAGGAAGCCAAATAAAAGTTTTGGGTAGTGCAGTGGGCGGTGTAGATGGTATAAATGATTTGATAATTACAGTTACATCTGTTGAAGGCTCATCTGGAACATATCCTTCAAGTTATAGTGTAAGTTCAATAAATGGAATTACTACATCTGGTACTGCTGCAAACGGTACAGCCAATTATATTGTTACCGGAACAAATATTACCGGAACCGTTGACAAAGTAACTGTTAGTTAAGTATAATAGTGCTATGAGCCTCATAGCCGATACACTCTTAACTTTCTTACCTGCAAAAAGAAAAACAACTCCAAGCGGTTGGATAAGTTTCAATGCCCCTTGTTGTAGCGATAAACGACAACGAGGCGGATTTATTATGAATGCTGGCGATGCCGTTTCTTATCATTGTTTCAATTGCGGATTTAAAGCCAGTTGGCAACCGGGCAGGACAATAAGTCAAAAAATGAACAAACTTATGCGTTTGCTCAATATGCCTGACGATATTATTAGTCAATTGCGATTAGAAGCATTAAGATTAAATGAAAATGGAAGTGCAACAGTAAGACAAATTATTCCTAAATTTGATGAACGTGCTTTGCCAATGGATGCAAAAAGTTTAGAAGAGTGGAGTACTTGGATTGAACTACAAGGTTGGGAAAATACTGATCAAGAACTTATCAACGCATTTTGTTATTTAAGAAACGTAAGAGGAATAGATCCATACAGTTATCCCTTTTATTGGACAAACAAAATTGGTTTTAAAAATAGAATTATTATTCCTTTTTATAAAGACGGTGTAGTTGTAGGCTATACTGCTCGTGCTACTAATGATGCTAAACCTAAATTTATAAGCGAACAACAACCTGGTTATGTGTTTAATTTAGACCGTCAAAATCCGCAAGATCGTCAGTTCGTAATTGTATGTGAAGGACCATTTGATGCGCTAAGTATTGATGGGTGTGCGCTACTTGGTGCAGAAATTAAAGACAGTCAAAACTGGCTGTTGAAACAGCTAGGAAAAGAAATTATCTTAGTCCCAGACAGAGACCACGAAGGCCCACGTACAGTAGAACAAGCACTAGAATATGGCTGGAGTGTAAGTATGCCAGATTGGCCCGATAATGTTAAAGACGTAAATGATGCTATAATCAAATTAGGTCGTCTAGCAACACTATACCTAATTATATCAGCAAAAGAATCAAACAGTCTTAAGATACAACTTAAGGCAAAGAAGTGGTTTAAGGAAATAGAATGAAAGCTATAATTGAGTTTATATTGAAACCGATAGCATGGTGGAAACAAAGGCAAGCATTTAAAAAACGTCTTGAAGAACTAAGAAAACGGGATCCGTTCATATACAAATGATTACATGGGGCATATCGGGTAACAGTCACGATGCAGCATTAGCTGTATTTTGTGATGAAAAATTGGCATTTGCTAGCCATGCAGAACGATTCAGTAAGGTTAAAAATGATAAAAATTTAAGCCATACACTAGTTGAATTTGCAAAACAACGATGGGGCAATCCTGATCAAATCTATTGGTATGAAAGACCTTTAGTCAAAACTTTTAGACAACTAGAAGCAGGGCAAGGCTGGCGCTGGAGTGAGAATAATATTAAAAAGTATTTGGCTAAGTACGATATAAATGCACCCATATATTATAATTCTCATCATCACACTCATGCCGCTCTTGGTTATTTTACTAGTCCATATAATGATGCTACTGTTGTGGTAATTGATGCTATTGGTGAATATGAAACATTGTCAATTTGGCGAGCAAAAGATAATAAACTTAAAAAAATATACAGCTTAGATTATCCAAACAGCATTGGATTATTTTATAGTGCGATGACACAGAGAGTAGGACTAAAACCTAATGAAGATGAATATATCCTGATGGGCATGAGTGCTTACGGTGATGCAAACAAATTGTATGCAGATATGTATAAAGATTTTATTAGCATACCTACATGGGATATAGGTGGACTAGTTTGGCTTAGAAAGAACCTACACAGAGGTTGTTTAGATTGGCGTCCAGATTTAACTGTAAAAGACAGTTTTGAAATTGCGGCAGCTACACAGGCAGTATATGAAGATTTGTTTATAAAAACTCTACACTATGCGTATGATTTAAATCCCAGCGACAATCTTGTACTCATGGGCGGCTGTGCTTTAAATTGTCTTGCAAATAGATTAACAGGAAAATTTTTTAAGAACACTTGGATATACCCTAACCCAGGTGATGCAGGTAGCGCCATTGGTGCAGTACTGGCCAAAAAACCTCATTGGAGAGCATATACTGACTGGACTGATCCTTTCTTAGGAAATGACATGGGCAGTAAGGATACTAACGAAGAAATAGTAGATTATCTAATAGAAAACAAAATTTGTGGGTTGGCGAGAGGACGAGCAGAGTTTGGTCCAAGGGCATTAGGCAACCGCAGTCTACTAGCAGATCCAAGAGGGTCAGACATAAAAGATCGTGTAAATGCAATTAAACAAAGACAAGAATTTAGACCTTTTGGTCCAGCAATACTTGAAGAACATGTTAAAGAGTTTTTTGATATGCCTTATGGTTGGACTAGTAGTAGGTATATGCAAGTGGTCGCTCGTTGTAGGAATCCTGAGCTTTATCCTGCCATCGTTCATCGTGATGGAACTAGCCGTGTACAAACTGTACCAAACGATGGAAGCCCATTTAGAAAACTCTTAGAATTGTGGCATAACAAGACTGGATGCCCTATGCTACTAAACACTAGTCTTAATATCAAAGGTCGTCCGATGGTTAATGATCATGTGGATGCAAGAAACTTTCAAGCTCAATATGATGTGAAAGTTTTTAATTAGACAGTATAATATTATAATGAAACAAAATATAGATTACGGATACGAAATACAGAAAGTTTATTTGGAAATGATGCTGGCAGATGCGGCAACGTTCAGTCGATGTCAGGCTATCTTTGATCATTCATTATTTGATCGCAAACTTCAAACAGCGGCAGATTTTATCAACAACTATGTCAAAGAACACAATGTTGTTCCAACACAGGACATTGTTAATGCCGCCACAGGTGTTGATTTTAAAGTTCCACATGATTTGAGGGAAGAACATTTTGATTGGTTACTCAACGACTTTGAAACATTTACTAGACACAAAGGTCTTGAAAAAGCAATCTTAGAATCAGCAGACATGTTAGAAAAAGGCGAGTATGGTAGTGTAGAAGATAAAATTAAAAAGGCTGTACAAATTGGTCTACAAAAAGACATGGGTACAGATTATTTTCTAGATCCTCGTGCTAGACTATTGCGTATTAAAGATAAAAATGGCCAGATTAGTACAGGTTGGAAAGCTATCGATGACAAATTATTTGGAGGTATGAACCGTGGAGAACTTAACATTTTTGCCGGTGGATCCGGTGCTGGTAAATCCCTCTTTCTTGCTAACCTTGGCCTAAACTGGGCACTACAAGGTTTAAATGTTGTATATCTAAGTCTAGAACTTAGCGAAGAATTAGTGTCCATGCGTATGGATGCTATGTTAACTGGCATGCCAACTAAGGAAGTGTTTAAAAACATCGACGATGTTGAAATGAAAGTTAAGATGATTGGTAAAAAATCAGGACAGTTTCAAGTCAAGTATATGCCGTCTGGGAAGACCGTAAATGACATACGTTCCTATATGAAAGAGTATGAAATCAAAATGGAGCGTCGAGTAGATGTACTATTAGTAGACTACTTGGACTTGCTGATGCCCATTGGTAAAAAGATTAGTGCAGAAAACTTGTTTGTTAAAGACAAATATGTGTCAGAAGAGTTGCGTAATCTAGCAATGGAGAAACAATGTATTTGTGTAACAGCGGCTCAGTTAAATCGTGGAGCAGTTGAAGAAGTTGAGTTCGATCATAGTCATATCTCGGGAGGTTTAAGTAAGATCCAAACAGCAGATAACGTGTTTGGTATCTTTACCTCTAGAGCTATGCGTGAACGTGGACGCTATCAAATACAGTTAATGAAAACACGTAGTTCAAGCGGTGTTGGACAAAAAATTGATTTGGAATTCAACATTGATAGTTTAAGAATTACTGATCTAGCAGACGAAGACAGTTACGGCAGCGGTGCTCAAAGTGCTGGTAGCAGTCTACTTAATCAAATTAAACAACGTCAAACAGTAGTAGATCCTTCAACGGGAGAACTTGATCCTAACAGTCTTAGTTCAGCACCAAAAGTTCAAGCAAAAGTTGAATCAACAAAACTTCGTGAACTTTTGAACAACTTACCTGGTGATGACATGGTGTAATCCTCTTGTAATAAGTTTTTCTTAGTGTTATAATAAATACGCATATAATACTAGGAAGACTGCCATGGAACTGCACCACATCACCGACATCAACGATCCACTTGTAAAAGTTATCAAGGACGATCCAGTTCGTCCGCATATTCCTCTTGAGCAACGAGTAAATGATCTTGCTGAAATTCTTATCCTTAAAGCAGGAGAAGAAGTATTGGCAGCTACTTGTATGCAGTGGCTCAAGGATATTCCTAAGGATGAGCAAGACCTAGTTGCTCTAGCGGATCCAGAACATGATGATGTAGCAGTATTCTACACCATATGGAGTTACGCACCTGGTGCTGGTCAACAGCTTATCAAGGCTGCGGCAGAGTGGCTAAAGAGCGAGTACAAGGACATCAAAAATATTGTTACTCTTAGCCCACAAACTGAAATGGCCAAACGTTTTCACTTGAAAAACGGCGCACGAGTCCGCAGAGAAAACGAAACCAGCGTAAACTACGAGTACTATTCAAAGGACTAATTAATTTGGGTAAATATACTAGTTATAACTAGGAATTTACTCATGAGTTCAGTCGAACGTAGTATACGATTACAATCAAAAACACAGGGCAGTCTTGATGCCATTGGCGGCAGTCTAGGCGAAATTTTCTACGACAACGATAGAAAAACTCTAAGAATTTTTAACGGCAGTCTAAAAGGTGGCTGGACCCTAGCCAATAGAGATTGGGTTGACAGCAGACTGGATTGGGCTAATATACAGAACAAACCTAATATTCCAGTGTTTGCTCCTGTAGCAGCTTCGGGCAGCTATCTTGACCTAATCAATCGCCCAACTATATTTTCTGGCAGTTATAACGACCTTACTGATCAACCCTATCTAGGTGCAGCAACAACGTCTCAATTGGGCCTTGTAAAAGTTGATGGTACAACTATAACTATCAATGCCAGCGGAGTAATTACCGCAGTTGGAGGAGGAAGTGCTATTGACAGTCTCAGTGATGTAGCCGACGTTGAACTAACTGGGATATATGCTCCAACAAACGGACAAGTTTTAAAGTGGAACAGCGCAACCAGTACATGGCGTCCGCAGACAATCAGTGCTACTACACTGGGCCTAGGTAATGTAACTAACGAATCAAAAGCCACAATGTTTAACAATCCTTCATTTACAGGAACTGTAAATTTAGGTTCTGGTGTTGTTAACTTGCCCGCAGGTTCGACTATTGGTGGTAACGCTGTGGCTACCACAGGTTTGATTACATTCAGCGGTTCAACAATCAGCACCAGTGTTAGCACTATCACTATTGCAAAAAGTACCAGTATTACTGGTAACTTGACTGTATCGGGTGTTATCGGAGCCAGCATTAATGCACTCAGCGATGTGGATACTGCCAGCAGTCCGCCTACAACAGGACAGGTGCTAAAGTGGGACGGCACAGCTTGGAAACCTGCAGCTGATATTGCAGCAGGCGGTGTTAACGTAGACGCCGATACATTGGACGGACTGGACAGTTTATACTTCTTGGATTATACTAATCTCACTAACACTCCAGACTTGACCCTGTATGCTACACTAGACAGCCCTACGTTTACTGGCACAGTCTCGGGAATTGATAAAACCATGGTAGGTTTGGGCAATGTGACCAATGAATCAAAAGCCACAATGTTTACAGATCCTACATTCACAGGCACAACAGTTACTATACTCACACGCGGTATTACAGGATTTACCGGTACTGGTGCTACATTGGTCACCAGTGCAAGCCCAACATTTACAGGAACGGTACAGGGTATTACAGCCACAATGGTGGGCTTGGGTAATGTGACCAATGAAAGCAAGGCCACCATGTTTACCAACCCAACATTCACTGGTACAGTACAGGGTGTGTCAAAAAGTGCAGTTGGCCTGGGTAACGTTGAAAATACCGCACTCAGTACATGGGCCGGTTCAACCAGTATTACTACAGTTGGTACTCTAACTTCGGCACTATTGGTCAACAGCACCAGCGGCTTGGGCTATGCCACAGGACAGGGCGGTACTGTAACACAAAGTACCAGCAGAACCACAGCAGTCAGTTTGAACAAGTTGTCAGGCGCTATTACACTAACAACTGCTACAGCAGCACAGGGTGTATTCAGCTTTACAGTCAATAACACACTGGTAGTGGCTACCGATAACATTATAGTCAACTGCAAGAGTTCAACAACACCGGCTAACATTTATATTCCACAAGTAACAGCAGTGGCAGCAGGTAGTTTCCGTATAAGTGTTTATGTACCAGCAGCTATTGCAGCCAACGACACTCCAATAGTTAGCTTTACAGTCCTGAAAGGACAGACCGCTTAATAACCGGCGAAGCTGCAGCGCAAAAAAATTCGCGAAGCGCCGGAAAATTACACAAGCCGCGAAGCGGTAACGGCGCAACGCAAACCAGCGTTCAGTTAGCCATACCCCATAAATATGTGTATGCCGAGAAGTTATTATCTTCCAGAGTTGCATGACTTTGCTTACATAGCTACCGCACCCTGGCCCATAATACAAAATAGCCATCAACAGTTGGATTGGGTTGCCGCTGTTGATGAAATGGAACAGTGGCTTAATCGCTATATTGGATCACACTATAGTGAATGGGCTTATCACAATGGCTCAACTGTTGACTATTGGATGGCCTGTATAGCTTTTCGCCGTGAACGCAACCGTACACTATTCTTACTAAAATGGACTTGATAAAAACAATCGTAATGGACGAACTTTACTACTGTCTAGCAACTGCAGCAATATTAGTAGTAGCGTTTGACTTGGGTTTACTTATAGGTTGGATTTGGGCAAGCCTGTAGCTAGATCCAGCGTTGTATCCAACAATTCACAGCAGTGGGCAAAACGCAGTAAAAAATTAGTCAGCACTGGGCCTTCTGGGACAGAAAATCGTGTGCGATTCAAGTGTATTTCATAATCGAGCTTGTGAGCTTGTATAAAATCAAATACACTGGGTAAGTTAGAATCTTGTGTTAATATCCAATATTCACGCATGGTACTGTTACTTATACTAAATAATTGTGACAAGATTGGAAACAGTCTGTCTTACAACTGGGAGGCATGTTATGTACAAGCGCACCAAACAAATGTGTCATTTGGAGAATCCACCAAACACATAAGTTGTAAAAATTTGAAATCTATAACGGGTCGTGCCCGTAAGTCTAGCCCTGATACGTTAGGGCTTTTTTATGACTAGATTTTATTCAAGATATTGTCCTATAGTGGCATTGTGACGCTTGACGTTATCAACTATGTTACTTATTAAGGGATTGGGTTGACTACTGTTCGTATTGATACGTTCAATATCCTCTATGGCTACTTCTAGTATGTCCAGGCGGTCTTCCATAGCGTATACACGGTTACGCAACTTTGTGGCTTGTAGTAGACTTAATATACCTGATATTATGCGGGGTAAGTGTGTGTGCAGCATATACACTAGTTAGCCCAAATGGGTCCTGCAGGGTAAAAAAATTGGTGCGCGAAAAATTTAAAAGAAGTACTTACAGATTCGGCCTGGTGATTTTGCACCTATGGGTGGTGAAAAAAGGCATGCGCTGTTGTAAAAAAACAACAGTTTATAAAATATATACCCCGACCCCCTTCACCATTTCAAAATCTTTTCTCTCCCTGATGGAGAAAAAAAATCCCCAGGAGGGTTAGTCCTGGGGTATCCAAAAGGTCTTGCCGGGAGCGAATCGGACTTATGAGACCTTTTTGAAGACCAGTTACCGGGAGCGAATCGTTGGCTGGTCCTTACCGTTGCTGCGCTCTTAGTGGCGCATACAGGTAACTGCTACTACGCTTTGCCAGTTAGCAGGCATGCTCTTACGCAAGTCCGCTACCTTAAGCACCATACGCAAGCTCAGCTCACGCATCTTATTCTTATTACTCTCAATGAACTCTACCACTTCAGCTTTGCCAGCATCGTCAAAGCCATAGTCATCCAACATGCCACAGTCGTTGACTACTTGACGTATACGCAGCATCTTCTCACGTGTAGTATCAATAGTCAAGTCCAAGTAGTGGCAACGGCTTTCCAATGCTTCCAAATGATCACGCAGCTTCTTGCTCTTAACGTGATCGAACTTAATATTACTGATAAAGATAGCACCGCCTTTGAACTCAAAGCTGTTGGGCACACCTTCTTGGCGCAAGAGTCTGCTGTCAGTGTTCCAGTGAATGGTACGCTTCTTGCCTGAGTCTAGCGCAGCCTTTAGAATGTTCAGGCTCAAGTCATCCAACAGTACTGAGTCGCAGTCATCAAATACCAATATGCATTTGCGATCGCTGAACTCATACAGCTTCTTGTACAAGCCAATGGCACTCATCGCGCCCTTGACTACTTCGTACTTCTTCAGCTTTGAATCATTGGCTACATCAGCAAACACATCATGCTTGCCCAGGACCTTTTCAACACCAAAGCTCTTACCAACGCCGGGAGGGCCTGTGACAATCATAGCACGTACATCACCCCGCTTAACAGCACGGGTCATGTCTTCTAGAATACCAAAACGTTGGCCCAAACGAGTCATGATCTCTTCATCTGACTCTGTAAGTACTTTCTCAATAGGTTCCATCTCAAGGCTAGCTTGAGTGCCTTTGGTACTCTTACGATCTGCTTTTGCCATTGCGCTCAGTGTCATTACTCTTGCCATTCATCGCTCCTTGTTTAAAACATTAATTATACTGTCTTGTCGCCAGTTTGTCAGCTCTTTTGGTATACTGAATGCACCGTACAGTTCGATCCATACTGTGCTTCTACCATGGCTCGCGCCTGCTGATATGTGCCTGCTGTGACTTGGGTGGTGACCCAGCGAACCTCACTGCCGTCACCAACCGTTACAGTAACTTCGTAGAGGTTCATAGTTTAGTCCAGTCTAGAGCCAGCGTAGGCTTCAAAGCCATAGTTCTTAAACACAGCCGCCGCAGCTTCTGCACCCGCTTCTAGTGTGTCTACGTTCTGAACGTGCATGCCGCTGGGGTTCCAAAGTTGGAGGCCACCGCTATAGCTCTTACGCACATCGTTCTCAATCAAGGCCTTACCAACCTTCGTAGAACCTTTGATGCCGTATATGTTAACCCAAGCAAAGCCACAGGCGTACTGGTCCTTGCCATTGAGCTTGTCGTAGAAGAACTTCATGGCCGCTTCGTAGGCCGCTTGACGGGCTTCCTTAACGATTTGGGCAACTTGTTCTTTGGTGTAGTCTTGCATGGTTCGCTCCTTGCTGTTGTTTAACTTAGCCTATAGTATACTGTCTTGGGCTCAGCGTGTCAAGTCTGGCATAAAGCACAGGAGTACGATGAAAGCCACAAAGGCCACGCAGGTGATCACTTCGTTGATCTTCTGCTCGCGGTTCAAATCGTTCCAATCCATATTAGGCTCCATAGTAGGCTGCATCAAGATCTGCGGCAATGTCTGCGTACTCTTGCACCCGTGCCGCTTCTAGGATGCAGAGGTCTGTGTAGCTGATAGTGGGCTCAGCGAACACTATCTCACCATCGTATTCCATCTGGCTACGCTCAAACCAGCTGAGGTAGTCATCTGACTCAAAGTGGGTGCCAAGCACGGTGCTGCTGCTACCGTTGTCTGACCACTGAACCTCTTGGCCCAGCATACGGATCACGAGGTCCACATCAACATTCTGTGGAACGCCAGTAACCTTGTATTCACTGCCGCCTTTGGCCTTCCAATACTGTGGGCACTCGCCAACTCCGTCCCAATCGTGGGCACCGTAGTTTTCCATGTATTGCGTGTCGATTACTAGCATCATAGTGTTCGCTCCTTTAGTATGCCTATAGTATAGCAGTTTGGGCTCAGGCTGTCAACCGTTTAGTCCCAACACTTCTTGTCGCCGAACTGCTCATTCCACTGATAACCTGCGAGGTATGCTTGGACTTCTTCAGGGGTCATTTCGCCCTGTTCAATGCGTGGGCTGCTTCCAGTGGAGCCTGCGTACATGTGAGGAATTCGTGGACGGCCGTAGTAGCTGTCAGCTGATCCACGATCAAAGGCTCCACCGTGGCGGGTATCGTAGTTGTTACGGGTTTCAAGTGTAATCATGTGTCGCTCCTTTAGTATGCCTATAGTATAGCAAAACCTGCCCAAACTGTCAACCAAAAAGAAAGGGAGTGTTGTAAAAATACAACACCCCCAGATTGGTGGGCCCCCCGTGAGTCGAACACGGCACCAACGGATTATGAGTCCGCTGCTCTAACCAACATGAGCTAGAGGCCCGATAGTTACCTAACCAGTTCTTTGATTAGGGTATAGTCGCCGTCATTGGTTTCTTCAAATACCTTGACGTAGTCTACTCCATCGTTGAATGTTCGTTCAGCGAGTTGTAGTGCTTCTTTCTTACTGTGTGTGGTTTCGATGAGTTCTTGATGGCCGTCCATTTCGGCCCATACTTCATACTGAGTCCAGCTCATTTTGGTATTGTGTGTTTAGTAGATCACAGATGTTCTGTGCTATTTGGTTTGCTTCGTGAAGATTATCTCTTGCTATGATGCAAAGAACGCGGCCTTGCGGGGTGCTCTTGAAGTCACGTATCACCACACGGTTAGGTGTGTAGTCGTCACTTATCGAGCACCCGTACCGCATTGCTTAGAAAGGAGCGTCTTCGAGATCTGCTTCAACCTTAGCTTTGGTAGCCTTAGCCTTAGGAGCAGCCTTTGCAGGAGCCTTAGCCTTAGGAGCAGCTTTGGCCTTAGGAGCCTTGTCTTCAAGGTATTCCATGATTGCTGACTGAGCAGCAGCATCTTGGAACTCTGCCATAGTCTGAATCTGCTTCACAGCTTCATACTTGGAGACAGCCTTGTCTAGCTCAGCGAGACGAATGTCTTCGTGGCCTGACTTAGCCAAGTTCTTGATGCGGAGGATATCAGTTGCGAAACGAACCTTGTAACCCAATTCAGGGTGCTTCGAAACGCCAACGATGTTGAAAAGTTTATCTGTAGCCATTGTGTGTACCTCTTTCTGTGTGGTTTAAGTTATATGCCAGTTTCCTTAGCATGTCTCTATTATATTACCTTTTGTTCGTTCTGTCAACCGTTTTCTTTCTATTTTGGACAACCTTTTGAGTGCTTTTTTCGAACTCCTTTTTGATATAGTATTCAACCAATTGGTTACGAATCATGATAGTCAAATCGAATCCTGTGTCATCTGGGCAGATAAAACGGACTGGACAGCGTCCCCAACCGCCATAATCAACGAACTCATAATACCAGCGCCTATGATCCTTGTTGTGAGGATCAAAGGCTACTAGCGGGCGGCAGAAGTATTCTAACTTACTCACGGTCCTTAATCCAGGACCTTATTACTGCTTCTAGTCGGTCCATGGCTTCCTTATTTGGTGTCATGTGATTCCAATCCTTTCTTTTCTACTCCGTCCTCATACCATACTTGGACGTCATCCTTTTCTTCTTCTTCCCACATCTCCATGTTCTCAGAGATGCACATACACTCGTCCAGATCTTCTGGGATAGAGTCTCGAACCTCTTGGCTGTTCATGCTACCAATTTCGTAATAATCATCTGACCCATCTTCATACTTGCCGCAGTAGGCCATACCAGGCTCATAGTAGTAAGCAGTGACGGAGAAGCCTTGCTCAACCAGTGCCTCGTAAACACCAATAGGTGGGCTCCACGCAGAGTCGAAGCCAAAGGTTACACCCGCAGGATCGAACTCTACTTTGTCGTAGGCCTCTACATCCCACTTGGTGCCCCAGTTGCTGGTCTGAAAACTATACCAATCGCTGGCACCAAAGTATTTCTCATTCAATTGAATCTTGAACTGGTTCAGTTCTTGTTCGTAACCATCGCCACAATGTCCGGCTACAGTCTCTAAGAGCTGTTTGGGAGTAGGGATTACATGATTACAGAACTTACCCTCGTTTACCGCATCCACTAGGGCACGGAGTTTCTCAGGGTCTTGGTGTGCAATGGACACCGTGTTGTTGCACCAATTTGGCATAGTTTTCGCTCCTATGTTATTTAAGAAAATTCATAAAATGTCACAGCAGGGTCAATGCTGCGAAGTTCTTCTGCACAGCGGACCAAGTAGCGGTAACGCTGTTGCACTTGGCTGCGAGGCAGTTCGCCATCACAGGTCAAGTTCTCTGGGCTGAGGTCGCCGTCGATGCTGTCTGCAATCTTCTGACGGTCTTCTGCGTTGAGCAGGCTAAGAGGTTTGCTACCAAACAGTTTACCCCAGGAATTCTTCTGCTCTACATACTGTTCAAGTGTTGCAATGTTCATATGTCGCTCCTTTTGTTTAACTTAGCCTATAGTATAGCACCAAATTACCGGCCAGTCAACCGCAGTTTGGCAATAACCTGGTCAGCTTCAGGGGTATCGGAAATGCCCATTTCACGGCGGTATGCTTCAACTGTTTCCATACGCATCATTTCCACGATGCCCTGGGCTTCTGCTTGTTCGCGTTTGGGTAGAGCATTGATGAACTTCTCTACGTCAGTCCATTCCTCGAAACTCCACAGAATGTCTGCTAGGACCTTTTGGCGCTTGTTCAAGCCGTTGAGAGTAATTTCAACCATGTTAATCCTTAGGAGTTGATAGTGCTGAAGGCATCAGTAATGCCGTTCATTTCCATCCAGGCGTAGACATACTCTACAGGAATGTTTAGGGTCTTGGCAATGTTCTTTTCAGTCATGCCTTCAATGTAGAGCTGTTCAATATCATATTGAAACATATCTAGTTCTGCCATCTTACTCATCGTAGGCCTCCTCGCCCATTTCGGTTACCTTTTCCTCTAGGACCATAAGGTCTACAATCCTAGCCGTTTGATCTTCGTTGCTTACACCCTGGAAGGCAGTCCTAAAGGATTGGAACTCGCCCAGGAAGTCAAAGACGTGCTCTCGTTCCCAGTCATCAGGAACCTCAAGTTCCTGCACCAGTAGCGTTTCTACTCTTACTGTTTTCATAGACCCTCCTCCGGAAGGTATTGGCGCATTGCCTCTTCATCACAATAGACAAGGAGCTCTTGGATAGCAGTTACATCACCGTCCTTGACATCCTTAATGATCTGTTCTAGCACTCGATCGCACAGGTCAATCCACTCTGTGTTGAGCTTGTCAAGGGCCGAAGCCCTTTTGCTTTGGAAGCCTGTCATGCTGCCTCCCGTGCTTCTTCACGCTCAATTGCTTCTTTGAGCAAGCCGTCAAAGTCGCCGTAGAACTCAACATACCAGTTGCCGTCTTTGCGGAGGATGTAGTTGTATTCCTCAAACTGTGCGTTGGCACGATAGTCAGCGTAGTCCTTGTAATAGACAGCCTCAGTGCCTGTTTCGCCTCTGTCGCGTCCGTAGAAGGTAGTGATTTGACGACGAGCATCCATGTCTGCTTCGTATTCAGGAGTGCCGTATTTGAACGGGCTGTCAAAGTCGTGCTTGTCGCCAATGTTAGGACCCAACGAGCTAATGTCGCCCAAGTCAATCAAGTCACGCAGTTTGAACGGGTCGGAGTAGTTGTTCAGCAAGAGCTTGCCGTTATTGTCCAAGTAACCGTCCCAGTGACAGTAGACCTTGCCCACTGTGCCGTCTGCGAATTCCAGTGCAATAGTTGAACGTGTAGCCATTTGAGTCGCTCCTTAATTAACTGTTGATGTGTGTATTGTATAGCCAAAAGCTCAAGTTGTCAATCAATCCAGCAGTCACTGGCCAGCTCTTCTGTGCGGGTAGCATAGCGGAGGTACTCGCCCCCAAACCCATTAGGGTTTTCCAGGACTAGCACTTTACCATTACCCCAATTGCTGGGCTTGATTGCTACAATTTTACCTGATTGCTCATAGTCGCTTTTGAAGCAAACTACATCCCCAACCTTGACCTGCTTTCCATCTACTGTTGCAAACATTTTTCGCTCCTAGTTAAGTTACAGTTAGGCCGGGTCTCACAAACCCGCTTCGTACCCCTTGTGACACCTCCTTGCGTTTCCGCCTGTGCCCTATTTGGGGGTCGCCTTCTTTTCTTACTATGCCTCTATTATAGCATTAAACAATAACCCTGTCAACCGAATGGTTATTAGTATTCTGCGTAGGGCACATCGTTAAAATCCAAGTCCACAAACACCTTAGTGAATGCGTCCTCACCCAAGTGCTCATCAAAGTACTTGACCTCATAGCAAAACTGTTTGGCATTAGTAATGCCCAGGAACCTATGCTCTTTGATCTTGTCTTCGGGATACATGAAGTTGAGCGCACTCTGAAGTTGGTCCAGAGTGAGGAACATACACTTTTTAATCTTGTAGTCTGTAATCACTCTGCGTCCTCCACTTCCTCTTTGTTCTCATAAGTGTCAATGCAATCATCAACACGGTCGCCCTGGTAAAAGGTCCAGTCGCCTACAGTAGTGACCATCTCTTTGTCAATGTATTCAAACCCGCCGTAGTATTCCAAACTGCGTTGGTTGTTGCTTGCGATAACGCGGTCTTGTGTGTTAATGTATAGCGTACCAACACGCATATCCAAACCCACATCATTGCCGTTTGTGCGCTCAAAGCACTCGTGTATGTTGCGCTCTACCACCTCGTTGATAGCATCCAGCATATCCAGAGGGCTGTCAAATTGTGTGTCTGTAAAGAATCCCATCGCTCGCTCCTTTTGTTTAACTTAGCCTATAGTATAACATCTCTAGCCAAAATGTCAACCCCATGCCTTGAATAACCCTGCAAGCCCTATGGCTATTGCTACAAGGTTGACAACTAGTTGCGGGCTGTTACGTACACGTATACACCATGCCAAATACAGCAGTCCGCCTAGTACTCCACACACAATGTTCCAAGGATGCAGGTGTGGGTAGAAAGACATTAGGATGTACATACACAGGAGGGCAGTTGTGCCCGCCCACTGTAGTATATTATTCAGCATCAATGTCCTCAGGGTTGTTCTCTCTAATAGCGTCCAACACATCGTCAGCCGCGTTTTCAATTTGTGTGTGTATGTAATAGCACTCGTCGCTAGCACCCATTGCCTGCTGTAGCAACACGTCTGCCTTGTGTAGCAAGTCTACAACCTCTAGCATTAATTTGTTTTGCTTGTCGTTATACATTAAAACGCTCCTTCAAAAAGTTCTTGTGTCTCGTATGCGTAGTAGTCGCCTGTTGCTTTTTCCATTACGCAAATCCAGTCTGCGCTGTAAAAGCGTTCTTGTTCAGTAGCACTACCCATAAAGTTATAGCACTCAATGTTAGCAAACTCAATCTCGTCTGTACTAAACGCTTTTCTAATAACGTCCCCACCCTCGTCTGCTAAACAGTAACCATCGCTTACTCCGCTGTTAAGCACATTACTACGCCACTTAACATTGTCCGCAACGCTTTCGCCCTCGTATGTTAAGTCTACAAGTTTAATTAATTTTACAAAATCTCTTTTCATGTTCGCTCCTACTAACTAAAAACATAGTATAGCACAGCTAGTCCAAAATGTCAACTAGCTGTGCTAATAACCCTTTAAGCAAAAAGGTTAAACTTAGCGTCCCATGCCTTAATAAATGCTTCGCTAACGTCTAAGCTCACGTAGTTGTCGCCCTGCATACCCTGCTCGCTATACTCCACGTCGTCGCTTAGTTCGTGCGTAATTAAAAAGTCACGCAGGTCGTCTAAAAATGCGCTGTCTGTGTAAATTAGTCCGTCCTTCTCAACGTCCCAGTCCTCTGTGTTAAAGTAAACTAACAGCTCGCCAAAGTCTCTCTCTTCGTTACAGTAACCCAGCTGTATGTCTGTAATACGCACAGCCTTAGCAACATTGCTCCAGTAGCCGTCGCCACAAGTGTTAAGCACAGTTTCCATCTATCGCTCCTTTGTTTAAGTGTTTGTATTATAGCGCAGAGGGTCCAAAATGTCAACCGTTTTGCAATAATACCCGAGTAAAAAGGTAGGGTATTCCAAGATTGGTTGACATTTTGGGTGGGTTTTGTTATACTAACAATGTCGAACAAAGGGGGGTGGACGTGGAGGGTGGGCGTCGGTTCTAGAGATTGACAAAATGAAATTGGAGGGCAATGAACCTGGCCCTCCTCAGGTGGAGCGATTAGTCCAGCAGAGTCATGTAGGCTTCTGCATTGTTCTTCATAAACCACTCAAGCCCTTTGCGTAGGCCCTTGTAGTCACCCATAAGCTCGCAGCCCTTCAAGTAGTCATAGACAGCTACCTCTTCGGGCGATAGTACCGCACTCTCCCCACTGAATGGGTTGCGGACTTCTACAGGCTCAGTGTCGTAGATAGCGATGCCAGGGAAAAGTTCTTGTACAGTTTTCATATCACATGCTCCAATAAGATTCGCAAGAAGGTGAACAATAGTTGGGCGTATCAAACCGCTCCATGTACTTGGCACCACCCATCATGTTGGTGCGCTCTACCATGGTTTGGTGGATCTCATAGCGGAATCCATGAGCCTTGCGCCACGTATGCTTGACAGTATGCTCAAGGGTGGCCTTGTCTGTGGTATCATAATCCGCATAATGGACTTGACGCTCGCCTGACTTGGTACGCCGGTCTGCCTTGTAGATGATTACAGTATACATGAGTTCTCCTTAAACGGCTTGGCACATGCTCAAGGGCACTTGGAAAATCTTGCCGTTGAAGTCCACATCTGCCTTTTTAATCTTAATCTTCAGCACCGTGCCCACGATGCCACGTACCTTGTCATGATTGACAGTTACCTTAGAGCCCTTGCCTAGGGTGAACTTGGCTTGGGTAGCCAGTCTAGCCCTAGCGAACTTGACAGCGTCATTGATACTGTCCAAGTCTGCAATATTGAAATTGCCTGTAACGATTGCGGTGTTGATAGCCTGAATGTTCATAGTCGCTCCTTTGTTTCAGTATTTGTATTATAAGCTCAAACTGCCTGGATGTCAATCACACGGCGTACGAAGCCCGAAGTGTCCTTTTTGGCACGGCCCTTAGCCTTAAGCCCAGCAATCACGTTCTTAGGGTCCAAAAAGCGCAGGTCAGTGTCGTCTGCATTAATTACAGTTCTGCCCATGTAAGTCTCAGGCACTCGATCAAACACCATTGCCACGTTCATACCAGCGGCCATAGCTCTCTGAACATCCAAGCCATTGCCGTCAGCAGCACTAAAGGTCAAGTGGTAGTTCTTGTAACGGGCAACCTTACGACCAAGCACCTTAGTGTAGTCGTAGAACTGTACATCAGGGAACAATTCAAAAAGGTTCTTGTCGTTGATAGTGTACTTCTCCCAGCTCAAGTCCGATGTACCATTCAAGCGGAACACGGGCGTCAAACCCAACTTCTTAGCCTGCTTGATGCCCTTTTGAATGTCATTGTAAAGGTCCATCATAAAATAGTCGCGGGCTTCAAAAAAGTAGCGAGTCTTGCGTTTACGGGCTTCCTGGATCACATTGGTAGTCTCGCCCTTGCGGAACATGCCACCACGCCCTGCGGTGTTAAGACATGCAGCCGTGCAGCCTGCGGTGCGCTTAGGGCATACTTCGCGCCCTGACACATCAGCAGGAGCAAGGTGCAGAATAAAGCTCAAATAGCCAAGCTTCGTACCCTTTTGGATCTTGGGATTTGCTGTGGAAAGTAATTTCAAGTTTCGCTCCTTGTTCGTTTACTGTAGCCTATAGTATAGCACCAAAAAGTAACCCAGTCAACCGCTGGGTTATAGGTACTGATCATTTAATGAGGGGCGCAGCTCTTTGACAAGCCCACGCTCAAAGTCATAAGCTTCAGCTCTGCCGCGTATGACAGCGATGATCTTATGCTCCCAAGTCATGTCCAAACCGCCTGTCTTCAAGTAGACATAGAGTGCCCAAAGACGATTTTCGTTACGGGCACGGCTTAGATGCTTACGCCAACGCTCTTTGACAGCCCGGTTGACTGTAGTAGAGCCCTTACGGGTGAGCCCAATGTAGTTCTCGCCTGTCTCTGAGACAGCTTCATAAATTACATAATTTGAGTCCTTACGGGCAGTTCTCTTCATAGTTCGCTCCTTCATTGTCTTATTGTAACAGAGCCTGCCCAAAGTGTCAACCGCACTCGCCTGTTGTTTTAATACAACAAGACCCAAAGACCCGTTTGACAAAATGGACTTTTGGTGCTATAATAATGACATAATAAGAAAACGGGTAGACCGCTGAGGGTTCGAACAGACTTGCTGGGGATGGACGGCGAGGGTGCGCGGAACCTTTTTGGTAAGTAAGCGCCAACTTACCGTTGCGAAAATACAACAACCTGGTTGACAAAGTGGTTATTACTACTTTGGTTTGGCATTGGGCTGGCCCTTTTTCCTGGATTTGCCCCGCCCAAAACCGCCTTAACACGATAGTATTAACTATATGGCTTTGGTGGTGGTCCTAGGGGAATCTCTAACCAACGACAGGCCTCCCCTTCTTCACAGAATACTTCATAACTACAATGGCGATCATTGTATTTGAATATGTGCATCTGCCGAGTGACTGTACACATACTGATATAGACTGCATAGTTACTGTCACGCACTTCTATATGCGCTAGTGGTACCATGCTGTTAGCTGTGATAGGCATACAATATTTAACGGTTCGAGCTTCTCAATTAAGTTAGTAGAATAAGAACCGTGTGACAGAGTGCAAGTAAAATAGACTAAAGTGTGAAATAGATCACGGCACCTTCACTGTAGATGTCTATACGCAAGGCCCGGATTAGGAAAAGTGCAGAAAAGTGTTGAATTGTGTGATAAAGTGTGACGGATTCTAGATATTGACTCAGGTTCAAGGTTCTCATGGTGTCGGCATAGGTTTCTAGAATTCTTCATGGTAGGTCAAAATGGGCATAGTTAAAATGGTTACTCCCACTCTGCCGCAGCGGGGCCTTTCCCTTATACACATATCAAAACCGCCTTAGCACCCTAGACAGCGCAGCGGGGTCTTTTGGATATATACTCAATATGCTAGTCCAATGTTATCGTTCTAATGATCCAGCCCATCGTGAAGCCATTTGGCGCCTTATATACAACAAGGGATGGATGTCGGACCATATCACATATATGCTGTTCTACATTCCCTCTACACATGTAGACTTTGCGCTCATTATAGATCCCACATTAACTGCTTGTCCGCATGAAGATTGGTATGTTTAACGCAGCGGGGCCTCATACATACATGCAAGTATTGTTAACCGTTTTATTAGGTTCCGCCCATAACCTGAGCTTATACTGTGTGCATAGTTCAATACGCTAGTCGCTGTGTATACTAGCATATGGCAGTCGTATCAAACTATAAGGAAATTCAATGACTGATAAACTAATTCAAATTATTGGTATAGCCATAGCTTTCTATATCATATACTATGTGTGGATCTAGCCATGAACGCATTTACTGTATATAAGATCTGTGAGCATGAGCATAAGCAACTGTTAGTTGTACAAGGTGTTGGCACTATGGAATTTCAGATTTGTGTATATAATGAACACACTGGTACTACACTCATGCGCTTAACTCAGCCCACACTGGCAGAATTTGAGCGAGCTATTGCTATTATGCGTAGTGAGGATTAAAAACGTGTGGGAAACTTACGGCTATTTGTAAGTTCATTTAGTCTTTCGTGTAAGCGGGCAAATACCACATTGTCCATGTGATTCTTTTGTAAGACCACATCAGCTAAGATGCCTAGTGCCCATGCCATGTGTTCGTTATGTGTGTATTGGGGATTTACTGTATGGCTAACTTCAAGTACGTTCTGTACCAATGTGCGTACTCTGTCACTATTATAGGGTACGGGCATAGAACTGCTTGTCGACCAGCTCAATTTGTGGTTGCCAGTCAGTAGTTTGTAAAAAACGCTGTTCGTTTAGTCTAGTGGCAAATGACTCTGCCCAAAGGCCAGCTTCACGAGCGTTATTTGGGTGTGCTGACATCAAGTTTAATTCACGCTGAGTTGTGTTTAACTTAGGGCTGTAGGCCTTGATGATATATTCTGGTATTTGGGGCATTGTCATTGTAGTATCCTCTTGTCATGTATTTATCGCAACCCAGAGCTTCGGCGGGGCCTGCTGCACTGGCGAAGCGAATGGCTGTGACTGCATGGGCGCATCAAAAATTTTCGCGCACCGCTTTGCGGCTTTGGAAATCTGCGCTGCCGCTTCGCGTTCGTTTTGGACTTGACGCTAGAGCCCGAGACTGCTATAATATACTCAAACTACCAGGAGTCTAGCCATGAAACTTACTGTCTATAACACACAATACGACCGCAGGGATGCCTACTTCTTTCCAGTGGAAGAGTTCCATTACTATGAGGGTGAGCCCGTAACAGTAAAATGGGCTGGCGCACATGAACTGGCTATTCGTACTGCGGACTCAGTGGGTCTGCGTATTATACAGCGTAAGAACATTCGTGAGATAGACGGCCAGCCCTATACATATACGGAGGGTTTGAACAAGACAGTTACTAGAATCGTTGCTGGGTCCAAAGGTGCCAGTTATGAAGTAAGTGTAGGGCCTGGTGGTTCAAAGTGTACCTGTCAGGGTTTTACCTTTAGGGGTAAGTGTAAGCATGTAGAAGCACTGGAACAGGAACTAGCATGACCCTAGCAGAATACTTTGCAGCCAATAGACCTACGCCCGAGTATGAAATAGGGCAACGGGTAGAGGGTACCTATAAGGGTGTACCTTGGGTAGGTACTGTGGGCTGTGATAATCTACGCAACTATGACGAAGGCTCCAGGGTCACAATACACCTGGACTTGCCCTTGAAGGCTGAAGGAGTGTGGCATCACAATGTCATACGTGTAGGCTACCGAGATATACGAGGACTAAGACAATGATAAAAGGACTACAAGGCACACAGGGGCTAACTGTGTCAGGGGGTAATACAAGTGTACCCTATGTTAACCAAAACCCCAATAACCCTGTAACGGGTATGATACGGGTATGGGGGTCGGACATGCAGGTGTTCGATGGCACAGCATGGATCAACATGGCCACCAGCTATGCTACTGTGAGCCTGGATCAAGACACACAGGACCTGCTGAGTTGGGCTAGGGCTCAGCGTACCATGGCACTCAATCGCATGACCCTAGCACAGAACAACCCAGCACTCATGAAGGCTCTTGAAGCTGTTAAACGTGCTGAAGAAAACTTTGAGCTGTTAGCTCGATTTGTGGAGAACGATCCTGTCGGCGACGTTGAAACTTCCGGGTGAGCAGGACCCAGACTTTGCCCGAGTAGTTAAGGAGTATTTGAGCAATTTCAGTTACTTTTTAATTCGCAAAGACTACGCTCAACGTGAAGAGCTCTACCAATGGTGTGCCGACAATCTGGGTGAAAAGTACAAGGATTGGTTCATACACGAAGGTGGCCACCATGACAAATGGTGGAGTGTGAATATCCGTAGCTCAAAACTGTGTACACTATTTGCCCTGCGCTGGAGCGCGATCATAATCGAATCAGTTGACAGACACAACAAATAGTTGTAAACTAGCTGCATCTTAACTCGTATCGAGGTCATCATGTCTAAACCCTTTCGCCACTGGTTGCAGGAAATGTGGATGCAACACAAGGATGAACTAGCCCAACACGGGCAGGCCTTGAACTATGATCTAGCAGACTATTTCAATCGCTACAAGTATTGGCTCAAACGCGAATACAGACATCAAATGAGGAACTCAAATGTTTGACAGTATTTTTATTATTCTAGCTCTGCTGTTCATCAAGCACTGGTACATTGACTTTGTTAATCAGTCTAATGAAGAAGTAGCAGGCAAAGGTATATATGGCAATGCCCACGGGCTCATGCACAGTATTAAACACGGTGCTGTGACCTGTGCTATCTTTGCAGTGGCTTTCTACGACTTGCCTTTTGGTATGATTATTGGATTTATTGACTTTGTGCTACACTATCACATTGACTGGGCCAAGATGAATATTAATCGACGCTACAACTACACAATTGACAAGCCAGAGTTTTGGGCTTGGTTGGGCGCAGATCAGTTGGCACACAGTTTGACCTATTTGGCTCTAGTATGGATGGTAGTATGACAAAAGAAGTTCCTGTGCATAAAGACAAACTAGGTCGCGAGATCCGCATTGGAGACTTTGTGGCTTTTCCGCAGAGCAACGATCTCTGTGTAGGCAAGATTACCAAACTCAATCCCAAAATGGTCAAGGTACTGAAACTGCCCAAAGCCAAAAGCGACTTCAACAAGTATCCTGATGATGTTGTACGACTAGATGAAAAAGACATGACATGGTTTATGCTAAGGGAGGCGGTATGAATGTAGTTAAAGGTGACTTACTAGAACTAGGTAAGTTAAACAAGTTTGATATTATCATGCATGGCTGTAATTGTTTTAACACAATGGGCGGTGGTATTGCTCTACAGATTGCAAATCGTTTTCCAGATGCCAAACTAGCAGATGATGAAACTGTGCGTGGTGATGCAGGTAAACTGGGCACATATACCATTGGCATGGATGGACGTTTGGTTATTCTAAACTGCTACACACAATACTCAATCAGCCGTGATGGTCGTGATGTCTTTGAGTATTTGGCATTTGAACGTGTCTTAGATCGAATTGCCTTGCGTTTTGGCAAATGGCGCATTGGCCTACCTTTGATTGGTATGGGACTGGCAGGCGGAGATCCAGAACGTATTGTTCCTATGATTGAGCGATTTGCACAGAATATGGAACGTCAAGGCGGATCAGCAACTCTAGTTGAATGGGAGAAGAAATAATGGAACCACGACACTTATACACTATTAGATGGACACAACCTTATGCAACAGACCACATGCGGCCGTATCTTCGTAACCTTCGTGAGCAATATGAAGCACAAATTGAAATGCGCTTGGCTCGTGGTGAGGTTGATGATGCGAAGGCAGTAATTGCTAGGATCATGGCCCTATGATAAACCTAAGATTTGTTATTGATAACCCTTG
>Ga0255174_1000325_pt1 | contig 21422 bp, 12 predicted proteins | sample Atl_Atl_RepB_8d_FD_189953 | JGI IMG/M metagenome (GOLD analysis project Ga0255174, IMG submission 189953) | Freshwater microbial communities from Altamaha River, Georgia, United States - Atl_Atl_RepB_8d | ecosystem: Environmental > Aquatic > Freshwater > River | place: USA: Georgia | collected...
CCTCTGTTACATAAGTTTACAGAAACTACAGCAAACGTGTCTGCTGGAACGGTATAGACCGTAGTGTTTGTTGCTGCTGATAGGTCTGCTGTTCCTAATCTTCCTGTTGCCATTATAAATTCTCCATTATCTGTTATTTAAAAAGTAGTTCCAAGCTACTGGGTATCCTGTTACGCCACCACGGAAATCAAATCTTGCCTTCATTTGGATAGGTGTATTTGTTGTAGTAGTGATCTGGTTATTACTAATATAGATAAAACCAGCTGTTACACTATTTACGTTCAATGATGCACCACCGCCACCAATTTGTGCGGAAATATAGGCTTTAATTGCTCGTTGTGTAGGAACAACAGAATCTGAGTCTGCGGTAAAGAAAGGATCGGTAGAGAATTCAGTAATACTTGCTGAAGCTCCGCCGAGTGTAACTTCACCCAGTGTAAGTTCTTGTAGACCAGCGATATTAAATGCGTCAGCATTTAATGTTGCAATACCAGTGGACTGTTCGATTGTGAACAAATCGCCAACTCGGAAGTTACCGTCTTGGTCAGTTGATGTAAAGAACACTCGTCCACCGTTGTTTTCAACAGTTTCATTAGGCTGGAATGGATCTTGTGTAAAGTCATTTGGATAGTTGGTTTCATTAAAGTTACCTGATCCAATGCTCAAGAAGTCATGTCCAGTTAGTCGAACCTGTGAATAACGAATTCTAGTTGTTGCAGTATCACCGTGTTCTGGTGACTCGCTTACAGCCAATTGTGGACTAATTTGGAAGAACGCTGTGTAGGAACCGTCGTATGTGCCTCTGAATGATACAACGTTAACTAACTTAAATGTTCTGTCCGGTAAGTTGCTTAATACAACGTTTGATCCAGCTACTGGACGTTGAGTTAATCTTCTTACAGCTACATATGATCCGCTTTGATAGAAATCACCGTATCCGTCGCCACTTGAAACTTCGCCAGCGGCTGTTACATATCCAGTGCCTCTATTAACGAAACTTGGGTTAGCCAATGCACCTTTGCCAATTCTCACTGTAAATGGCATTTCATAGATATTGTTAGGATCTGTGATTGTCATTGTTGGAGCACTAGCATAACCAGACCCTGGTTCTAACAAGCGAACTGCAAAGATCTTTTCTTGGCTAACAAATGCTCTTGCTTTTGCTGTAGCACCTGTTCTAATATAAGAAGCTACTGTGCCTGCTGTGGATCTTTGAACAGCTACAAATAGACCGTATCTATTTGGGTTACCGAATGTAACACTGCTAAATCCGTTAGCTGCTGTAGATGTTGTTCTAGAAGTCCATACAATACCATCTTCTGAACTTGCTGCCTGAGTGCTTTGGCTCACTGCAAAGAACACACCTTGTCCGTAAGTAATTGCGGTCCAGCTTGCTGTTGCTGGCAATGTGCTTGCAGCCCAAGTAGCACCATCTAAACTGTAAGCTGCTACTGTTCCGCTGGTGTTAGAAACAGCAACGAATCTGTTGTTTCCATATGCTACAGAATTCCAGTTAGAGCTAGAAGGTAATGTAGCTGCTACCCATGCTTGACCATTGTCTAATGAATATGCTGCAACTGTTCCTCCTTGTGCAATAGCAACCCAACGACCTTTACCGTAGGTGATATCGATCCAGTTTGATGAACTTGGCAATGTGCCGCCGGATGTCCATGATCTACCGCCGTTAGTTGAGTATGCAGTCTTATTGTCTCCAAATGTTACTGCTACCCAGTAACCTTTAGCATACTTGACAGAAATCCATGATCCTGTGCTTGTTGGTAGATTGGCACCTGCTGTCCATGTAGCTCCGCCATCATGCGAGTATGCAGTTGCACCTGTTGCTGCAATAGCTACCACAGCAGATGCTGTTGGTGTTGCAGTTCCTGTTCCTCCCTGCGCTGTTGCAATAAATGATACACCAACTGTTGTGCTTGGAGCACCAACTGCTGTCCAGTTAGTATTTCCTAGCGTAGCAATTGTGTAGGCTCTACCAACAATAAATGCTGATCCAGTTTCTGCCACAGTCAAATCACCACCTGCAACACTAGTCCATGTTGTTGAGCTAGGCATTGCACCACCTGCAATCCAAGCTGTTCCGCTTGGGGAAATATTAGTAGTAGTAGCTCCTGTTGAGATAGCTACGTAATGACCACCTTGTCCGTAACCTTCTGTGTCAAATGCTTGAATAGCACCAGTTGTTGAATTAACTGCGGTAACAGTTATAGTGATATTATTCGTTGTAGAAGCACCACCAACGCTAGTTCCAGCAATAGTAATTGTGTCTAATCTAGCATAGCCTGTTCCAGCAGTTTTAATAATAACATTATACTTTGTGCCTTTCTTAAGAACTAAGAATGTAGCACCAGTTCCTGATCCGCTAGTAGTGCCAGATAAACTGTCATAGCCTCTACTTAAATTAGAATAATCTACATCATCCCAAGTTGCAGAATTATTTAATGTGCTAGCTGTTGATGCATAGCTAGGAGCTGTAAATGAAATTCTTGGTTCAATAGTGTATGTTGTTGAAGCATCAGGTGCAGCAATCGTTGTTCCTGGAACTAAATGATCCCATCCCGATCCACCTGTTGTTTCTTTCTGAACGCTGGCTAATTTTGTTCCTGCGTTATAGGCAGTGATAATACCGTATTGTCCTGCGCCTGTTCCGCCAGTTAGATAAATTTTCATACCAACGTATGCAGAGTTAATTTCTTGGTCAGTTGCGGCAATGGTAATGCTTGTTGTTGTTCCGCCTTGAGCAGTATTGCTGTTTGTTAAGTAACCGTCTCCGCCGTATTGGCCGGACGAATCGTTTCCTAAGTCTAGTAGTCTAACTTGGAATACGCCATCATCGCGTGTTTCGTCAGCTTCTACAGATGCGCTAGCGCCTGCTCCTGTAACATTCATCGTAGCAGTGGTATATTCTGACCCAGCGTTGTCGTATTCTAATGTTAGAACTTTTTGTCCGTCAGTAAATGCGGAACCAACAGTGGCAATAAATTGATATTTGTTATCAATCATACCAACGTTTGGTGTTTCGCTGCTATCAAAACCTTCTGCAACAGAACCAAAATCGCCGTATGAATTATTTCCGTTCGTTCCGCGGATCTTACCACCGTTTTCTGACAGATAACCGATATGTGAGTAATATGTGAACACAGAAACAAGTTCTGCTCTACCGTTGTTAGTTACCCATGCACCAATACCGTCACTGATTAACTGTGTAAAGTCGTTGGAAACGATAGATCTATTACCACCGTTGTGTAACGATCCGTCGATCTTTTGACCAACCGCAGCATAACCAAATGTTGCATTATTTTGAATATATGGAGAACGAGTTCTAATCCATGCACTTTCGTCGTCTGGACCCCAACCTGGATCCAATGAGCAATATGCTCCGGCTGTTACTCGACGTGTGCCATAATCATTGTTAGAAGTTAGATCTCCAGTTAATCCTTCCATTGTCATGTTTCTTACACCGGTAGAATTTCTTAGATAGAACATGTCTTCTTCTAAGCTACCTTTAACAGAATTGACATAGTAACGAGCAGCCATTAATGATTTGTAGTTGCCTGGATATACTAAATCATATTTTAAAGCGTCTGTATAAGATTCTACGTCTCTTAGGCATAGATCTGAATTGTAATATAATGCAAACGTCATCGAACCAGACGCAGTGCTTAGGTCAACGGCAGAACCATATGGTGTTAATGATACTGTGAATACTGTTGAGCTTACAATTTCTCTTACATAATAAGTAGTTCCGGTAGTAATACCGCCAAATGTTGTGCCTGTAAATCTAATTGCAGCATTTCTCTTTAACCAGCTGGTGCTGCCGCAGGTAATTCTTTCTGTAGCTGCGGCTGTGGCAGTAGCAGTTCCTGTGAATGTAGCAGCAATATAAGCAGAAATTTCTGCAACCATAAAGCTCTTGTTTAATTCTAATTGACGAGCAGCATAGTGTAAGTTTCTAGAACCAGTAGTTTGGTTGCTACCTTCTGTGCTTCCACTATAAATGATATCATCGATCAATGTCATTAGAGTTTCAATTCTGCTTTGTGCAGTCGAATCGCCTCCGACGTTGGCTTTGGCTTCTGTTTTAACATTTAACAATGCATCTCTTGTAACTGCTTTCTGACCTAAACTAAACACTTCGGTAGCTGTAGATCTTAAGTATGAATATGCAGATCTTAGAGATTGGTAATTGCTGTTAAACATCACGTCATAGCCAACTGCATTTAGAATTAAGCGAATATCTCTGATACACTTATTCTGTAGATATGCTACTTTTGTTATACCGTTTCTAGTTCCGGTGCTGCTTGGGAATGTAGCGGTTGATGTTGTTGGGCTCGCTCCAGATGATGTGCAAGTAACAATAATATTTTCGATATCTACAAGATCGCCTGCCGATAATCCGTGTGTAGCTGTGGTTATCACAGCATAACCTGTTGAATTGTTATAGGTAAATCCTGTAATTGCTAGAGTAGTGCCGTCTGATTTAGTTACAACACCTCCGCTTACGTAAGTGTGAGCAAGATCTGTCTTACCTACATATACACGGAACTGTGTTGAAGTTAATGATGTTGCATCAACTACAAAGTCTGTGTGCCATGCTACGGTATTCAAATCATCGATTACATTTTGAATGATTGTTTCTTGTGCAGCACTTAAAATTGTATAGGCAGTAACCTGTGAACCTGTTGCCCAAGAAGTAGCCGGCCAGTTAACAATATCACAGACGATAGATAAGCCTGTTCCGTTTGTTAACGATGTAATTGCAGTGCCATCAAAACTTGGTGCTAGTGTTACTTGGTTAACAGCTGGAGTGGTTTTAACAAAATATGTTACACCTTTAACTAGTCCATTTGCACTAGTCCTTGGGGTAAATGTATCACCAACTTGTAGACCATGTGATGCTGAAGTTGTGATTGTTGTTCCGCTAGCAATTGTAGTAATTGTAACTGAAGGAGCACCAGTTGTGCCGTTTGTTACAATTCCAATAATATAATCCATAGCTTGCCCGACAAAAGTTATCGAACCTGCTGAACCTGCTGTGCCAGATCTCCACTGTGGAATTTCATTTTGGTCGCCGCCAGTCGGAGTTAGTGCGATCGCCTCTTGAACCATTTCTTTTAGATGATTCATTGCTGCGATTGTAGCAGTTAATTCTTCCGAATCAATAGCCATTGCGCCGCCGGCGCCATTAAAATATGCTAGTCCGGCTGTGATAGATTGTTGATATCCACCGTAGGTTAAGTCGTATACTAGAGCATCGATAATGTATCCAACATCTTGTTGACATTTTGTTCTGCTATAATATACATCTGTATAATTAGCATCGATAAATGCAGTAACTTCAACTTTAAAATATTCTTTATTCAACAACAATAAAGTTCTAGCATCACCGTAACCAACTAGATATCCCGAGTTATAACTTGTCGGGTCTGGATAAGAAGCTAGATTCATTGTTCCTAACTTCCAATCAATGCTGTGACGGATCATTCTTACTAACTGTTTAACAGTTGTTTGTTGAGCTGTATCAGCATATGGGAATAACTGTGATTGGCTAGCTGTATTTCCTGATGTTTTAGTTACAGTAGTTCCTACGACTATATCGCCAACAATTGATTCCATTCTTGATAATGTATTTAAAGAATAGTATGAATCAGCAATATTAGTTGTTCCTGAAGTTGGACCAGCATTAACTGAACGAACTTCATCACCCAACAAGCAGCAACCTTCTGGAACAATGATAGGTAACTCTTCTAAATAACGTCCTGTCTTAACATGAATAATTGTGCTTGGCAAATATTCTGCAGGAACATCGTCATCAACTCCGGCAGTAATAGCATCTGTAACAATTTCAACTAGGTCAGCAACAGTAGTAGTTACACCAGTTTCAGCTGAAATACTAGAATCAGTCCATTGTGCAACAATAGCAGTTGAATTATCTCCGTTCAATGTTTGATAATTTGCTGCTGGGGCTGTTTGTGCTAATACGCTGTTCATTACTGTTAATGAATAGTTAATAGCCGCTACAGTTTCTGTTTCTTGTCCTAGAGTATAGACCGCTGGAGCATCATTTACATAAGATAATGCTGCATCTCGAGTCTTTCTGTTTCCGCCGTGACGTATGTCCCAAATAACTGCATCTACAAGATATCCAATATCTCTTTCGCAACGATCATCTTTAAATGTAAATGATGTTGTAAACGGAGATATGTTATTTGTAACTTGATATTGAATCCATTCAACTGTTTCTCTTTGAATAAATGCTCTGTTGAGTTCAAGCAATCTTGCTGCATTTAAATTTCTTGGACCAGCTAATACCTGTTCACAAGCATAACGTATGCTTGCCCATGGTTTGTCAACTGTTAAACCATGGATTGGTGCTGGATGATCAGTTCCGTGATTAGCCACATAATAAACATGATCAACTTTTCCAATAGTAAACCATTCTGGGATGTCATCTTCGCTGACACGCAATACCTGGCCTTCAATACCAACTGGTAGTCTTGTTGGACCTGCACCGCCAAAGTAAACTAGGTCTCCTCTTGTGGTTAGTAAGCTAGTTTCGGTTCCGATCGATAAAATATTCCAGTATGCGCCGGAAGAATCTCTATCAGGACGACTGTTAGCTTGACCGCCGCCTTGTGTTCCTACTGTAGAACCGTCGTCTCCTTCTGATCTATGACGAGCTACGCAAACATATGCATTTGAACCGTAGCGAACAACATCTCCAATGTCATATTCAGTGTCATCTAACCATTCACCTGACCATGATAAACCGCCATTTAGTCTAGTCCAAACACTAGATGCTGCGGCCTGGCTTGGTAACCAACCAATATCGACTGTCATTGATCCAGATGCGTTTCCTGGAATATTAAAGGTTGTTCCACCCGGAGTAGTAGAAATTGTAATATCTGTAGGACTTACTACAGTTTTAACATAATAAGTAGCACCTGCTAATACTCCGCCAAATGTTGTTCCTGAAAAACGAACAGCCATGCCTACTGATACCGCAGCAGTCGACGTAGACATTACAAATCTTTCCGACGCCCCTAGTGTGCTAGTGCAGGTAAATTGTAATGCTGTTGAATCGGTTGATGCTAGATAAATTTGTCCGCTATGTCTTACCACATCACCAATTAAGTAATTTGTGGTTAGAGCGTGTGTGCCTCTAAACTTAAATCCTTCTGCAAATAAATCCCAGTTAGTTGTGCTAGTTCTTGGATTTTCATTGGTATTATTTGTTTTAGCAACGTATTGGTTACCACCATAGCGAACAATGTCGCCAATTTGATATGCTGTTGCTCCTGACCAATCGCCTTCAAACTCAATACCTTCATTAAATTGTGCCCATTTAGCTTCGTCAGATGTAAATGCTGCTTGCGAAGTATGTGCCGTTACGCAAATCCATGTGCCGCCACCATGTTTAACAATATCGTTGACTTTGTATCGAACACTCGATCCGCTCCATGAGCCTTTGTATTCAAGACCAGTATTCCATTCTTCCCATGAAGCTGAATTATTCTCTAATCCTAGACCGGTTGATGAAGCAGATGTATGTCCAGTTACGCAGATATAGGTAATACCGCCATAGGAAACAACGTCATTGGGTTTGTATCTAGTATTAATGCCCCAATCACCTTTCCAATCAAAACCTTCTGCAAATATATCCCAGTTGGCAATACTGTTTTCTAACCCTAGAGCACTTGTTGATGCAGATGTATGTGAAGTATTACAGATGTAAACTGTTCCGCCATACTTAACTGTATCGCCTACTTTATAAGAAGTAGAGGTTGTCCAGTTACCTTTCCATTCTTGACCATCGGTCATCTGATTCCATTTTGTAGGAATAAAGTTTAGATCTGTGTAAAAGTCTGCTGCCGCTGTATGACCTACTGTGCAGATAAAAGTCTTTCCGCCTTGACGAACAACATCGTCTTTATAATAGGTGGTTCCTGTGGTCCAGTTACCTTTCCATACAAATCTAATTCTACCTAATTTAAATTCTGCCATTTAAATGCTCCAAGTTACATTATTTATCAATAACTATTATCTGTGTTTAAACGATCTATAGAACAGCGTTTGAGCTAAAATTGTTCCGTTGATCGATCCATTTCTACCAGTTGAGTCTGAGCCATAAAAGTCCATTCTCTGCGGGAATACTGTTACCCCGTTAATTGTGCTACGAATTTCGCCAGGACCTACTTTAATAGTTCCAGCGATAAAGCTGGCTGTAGCAATGTCTGCGCCTCCAACACTCAGTCTATTAGCTAGATATGCTTTAATGGCTCTTTGTGTTGGGATAACATTATTACTATCAGCACTGAATAACGGATCTGTTGAGAATTCTCTAATAACAGTTCCGGTGCCGCCTAATCTAACACCGCCAAGTGCCAATTCTGATAGACCATTTAAGTCAAAATAATCGGCGCTGATTGTAACAATACCTGTGGCTTGTTCAACTGCAAACAATTCACCTGCTCTAAAGTTACCATCTTGGTCAGTTGATGTATAGAATACTCTACCACCATTTGTTTCTGCTGTTTCATTTTCCGGTGCTTTAAAAAAGTCGCCTGTAGAATATAATTCTGGATAGTTAGTTTCTAAGAAGTTTCCAGTTCCTATATCTAAGAAATCGTGTCCTGTAATACGACATTGTGAATATCTTTCACGAATTTCAACTAGTGTATTATGCACAGGACCATTGTCTACATTAAAATATGGTTGTATTTGGAATCTAGCTGTAAGTCCGTCAAAGGTTGTGCCTGTTATTGGAGTGATTGTTACAGCGGTATACAATGTAGCATCTCCGTCAAATCTAAACTGTGCTCCTGGTCTTGGATACTGCGTTAGACCGCTGAGTGTTACATATCTGTTAGCAGGTATAACGTCAGCAAATCCATCTCCAGTCACTGTTACACGAGTAGTTGAGGTCTTGTAAGCACTACCTCTATTCAACCAGGCAGGTTGTCCTAATACCCCGTCTGCTACTCTATTATTAAAGAACGGCGAAGCAGCAGCATTTGGGTCGTAGACTGTTAGGTCAGGGCTACCGCTGACATAACCAGATCCCGGATCCCATAATTTAATACCGCCTACCCTACCGCTGGCTAACGTTACTCGACCTTTAGCTCTAGCACCAACTTTAACTAGATCTATTACATTAGTTTGATCGCTAGAAATAACGATCCAGGTTGGTGTGTTGTTTCCAACATCTCTAACTGTAGAATCATCAAAAGTAATATCTGGATTACCGTAAGCTGCTCCTATCCAATTTTGATAACTTGATACTTCTCTTCCAGTCCAAACAATACCATCCTCTGAAGTAGCTATGAAGTTTGTAGGTCCGGCTGTAGGATCTCCAAAAATATCTTTTCCGCCAGTATCGCAAACTGCTAAAAACACCCCGTTACCATAAGAAATATTTTTCCAATTCATCGAGGTCGAGCCGTCTTGTGTTGGCATTGTTGCTGGATACCAGGTGACCGCGTCAAAAGTATATGCGATATCACCTTGGCTTGAAAGTGCTACAAAACGATCTCTACCATAAGCAACTGAGACCCAATCTTTTTGTGTTGAATCAGCAATCACGTCCATGATTCCGCCAGTCCATGTTGCACCGTTATCGTTACTCATAGCAAACACGTTATTACTGTTAGCAACAGCTACAAACATGCCTTTACCGTAGGTTACGTCAACCCATTCGTTGATTGTAGAATCGCCTAGTGTTGGAAGATTATTAGAAACAGTCCATGTTGTTCCATAGTCTGTGCTTCGTCCTGAACTATTTTGATTTCCAGCCACTGCAACAAATGTTCCGCCACCGTATGCTATAGCATTCCAGAATCTAGTAGCAATAGATCGTTCAGTCCATGTCTTGCCATCTAAAGATTGTGCTACAGATGCCGAGTTATATCCAATTGTTACAAATCTATTGCCGCCTGCGGCTAATCCTTTCCAAACTCTACTTGCAGGTAATGTAGAATTTTCCCAGTTAATACCGTCTTTAGATGCCACAGCACTAGTTCCGGTTGAAGGAATAATAACAAACCTTCCACTAGATGCAATACCTTCATAGGTATATCCAGTAATTGAGTTTGTGCTGTCATTTGAAATTCCAGTAACTGTTATAGTAATATCATTGTCAGGAGAAACTCCGCCGACATCATCACCAGTTAACACAATAGTTTGTCCTAGAGCATAACCTGCTCCGCTTGATGCTCCTATTGTTACGGTGTATGTTCTTCCATTTTTTGTTACATTCCATGCTGCAATAGAAGTAGGAATATCGATAGTAGTTCCCGACGGTGCAGAACCTAACACGTTGACAAATGACTCTTGAGTTTCGCCGTAGACAACATTATTCCAATATGTGCTTACAGGTAAGGTAAGTGCATTTGTAATGTAAGGTGGAGCATCAAAGGTAACTAATGCTTCAATTCTATAAGTTGTAGAGTTGATTAGTAACGGTGCGATTGGGTAACCAGGAACAACGTGGTCCCAACCTGCTACTCCGTCGCTTTCTCTTTTCACAGAAATTACTTTAGTTAAAGTATTATAACCTGTAATAATACCATACTGCCCAGTTCCTACTCCGGATGTAATAACAATTCGCATACCTAAATATGTTGATTCATCATTGTTATCGTTTGATGCAATAGTAATCGATGTAGCATCTCCGCTCTGAGCATTATTTTGAATTACAATAAATCCAGCGCCGCCTGGTAATGACGAGTCTTGTGGATTAATTAATTTAGGATAAAAAACTGCTTTATCTCTAAAATCGTCTTGGATGACACTGGCATTTGTGCCTGAACCGATAATACTATATGATGCTTGCGTATAATTCTGTCCAGCATTTTCAAATTCTAATGTTAAAATAAAATCGTTAACTTCGCCGGCAAATGCTGATACTACAGTTGCTTCATTGTTTCTATTATTAACATTACCATATTTTGGAACTTCTGCAGGATCGTTACCTACAGCTAATGAACCAAAATCACCATAGGAATTGTTACCGTTTGTAGCACGAATCTTACCACCATTTTCAGCTAGATATCCTACATGAGAGTAATATGTAAACACAGAAACAAGTTCTGCCCTACCATTGTTTAATACCCATGCGCCAACACCGTCTGAAATAACTTGTGTGAAGTCGTTAGAAACGATAGATCTGTTACCGCCATTATGTAGCGCACCGTCAATTTTTTGACCGGTTGCACCATAACCAAACGTTGCTACGTTTTGAACATAGCATGATCTAGAAGTAATCCATACTCTTTCATCATCTGGGCCCCATCCTGGGTCTAGAGAAACATAAGCACCGCCTGTTGGCTTACGGAACAATCCGTTGTAAAGAGTTGAACTTAATGTTCCTTGAAGTCCCTGCAAGGTCATATTTCTTATACCGGTGGCATCTCTAACATAAAACATGTCTTCGTGATTTGAACCAGTAATAGCATTGCAGTAATATCTTGCAGCCATTATAGATTTGTAATTGCCAGTATATGTTAAATCGTATATAAATGCTTTAATATATCTTTCGATATCTCGTCTGCAAAGATTAGAATCAAAATTATAATTAGGATAATAATATTGCATAAATGCTACAGCTTCTTCTTGCAAGAATTCAATATTTGCTTCTAGCTGTAAGGTAGCATTAATAAGCATCGAATCAGTTGTAGGATCGTTAGAACCAGTTACTGTTGGATTGCTTTGACCGTTATTAAATTTAAAATTGATATAATCACTGATATCGTCGATTAACCCTGTAAGAGTCGTGCCGGTCATTGCATCGCTTAGACCAGATAACACTACTTGATCAACTGTATTTCCTATAGTAGGAGTTACTAGGTCACCTTGAATAAGGTCTGGTAAGATTTCTCTCATTCTAGATAAAATATCTAGAGTGTAGGCATCGTCTTGAGCTAAAGCTGCTATAGGCTCGTTTGGTTCAATTACTACTCCACGAACTTCTTCTCCTTTTAGAGAAGTTTTGCGCGGAACAATGATCGGTAATATTTCGCTGTATTTTCCTGTTCTAATATAAATGTTAGTTTCGACAGAATAGCCTAATTCCTCTGCACGTTCGCAAGCATAACGAACGGTTCTAAAAGGATTAAAAATACTGTGTCCTCTACCTGGTTCGTCAAAACCATTAGGAGCAACATACAGTTCTCTGGCTAATTCATTAAACGCTTTATAATATAAACTATCTTGATTGTTAATAGTTAATAAATGTGTTTTAGTTCCGATTTCAACAGCAGTAGGGCCAAATGTGCTAGTGTCATCAGCGAAACCTCTTTGTAAATCATAGGTTAATAAGTCGCCGCGTTGTCTCAATCCAATGTTTGGACCTGATTGCAATAACAGTGTCCAATATACAAATCCAGATCCGTTATCTCCTGGATAGTTTTGACTATCAGCTGTATGAGCATAGTTACATCTGTAAGCAGATCCGTCAAAAATTACCACATCTCCTACAGCATAATCTGCGTTAGTGGCCCAATAATTTTTCCATTGTTCGCCAGGAACAATAACTTCCCAAGAACCTGCTTCTAAATAATCTAAAGAGCTACCATCTGTAGAACTGTCTAATGTTGCAACATATACTTGTCCGCCACGTTGAACAACATCTCCTGTCTTATAGGTAGCTTCGGGGTCCCATAACCCTCTAAAATTTTGTCCTTTAGATATTACTAGCCAGTTAGCAGAACCAAAATCTTCATTGCCTGGACTGATTCCTGTATGGTTAGTTTTAGAGACATACATGTAACCGCCATGCTTTACGATATCTCCAATTGCATATTGACTAGTTATTGTCCAATCGCCTACTGGATTATTTCCTGGTAGATCAATAGTCCAATAAGAATTATTGAGAGTAGATGTAGAAGTATGACCCTGTGTGCATCTTAATATGCTTCCACCGAACTTAACTAGATCGTTTAATTTATATCTAACACCGGATGCATACAACCCTTGGTATTCAATACCTTCATAGTAAGTAGACCATTTAGACTGATCAGATTCAAGTCCTAAAGATGTTGATGCAGAAGTGTGACCAGTGATACATCTATAAACAATGCCATTGTATTTTACTAGAGCACCTATTCCATAGCGGGTAGCAGGAGCCCAATTTCCAGTCCATGCTGTGCCTTCTGCATACACAGAATGCTTGCTGATATTATCGTCAAATATTGATGTTGATGTGTAGTCTTCGATGACAAGATATAATCTTCCGCCATTTTGAATTATGTCTCCTAGATTATATTTTGTTGTTGCTGTCCAAGTTCCTCTATATGAGAAACCGTCGGTCATTTTTAGCCAAGCAGGACTCTGTGCTGTATCTCCTGGAAATACGTAATATAAATCATCATAAAAATCTGTATCTGCGGTATGTTGTCTTATACATACAAATGATTTACCACCGTATCTTACAATGTCGTCTCTGATATATGCTGTTCCACTTGTCCAGTTACCTCTCCAAGTGTAAGCAAATTTATTAATCTTAAACTCTGCCATATTTTAATTCCATTATCCGTTTGATGAAATACCTGCAGGGTATTCGTATGTTTTATTAATTCTTTGAACTAATCTTCCTTCGTCGTCAATATAGTATAGCATTGATCTATTATCCCAACGATACTGAGGATATTTCATATTGGAAAATACTATATTGTGTTCTTCATCAATTCCTTCAAAATAATCAACACCTGCTTCAAAATCATCAAAGTTATCAGTTGATGCGCCTGGATTGTTGATCACCACGGTATCATTATCTGTAAGTTGATCGCTGCGAATAAAATATAATTCGCCTTCGTCGTTTCTGCGCAGAGCATAGAAATACTGTGGACTGTTTCCTAATATGTCTGCAGGGGTTCTTCCAAAGTAACTCATCTATCGCTCCTTATGATATCTCAACATAACTGACCACAGCGTCTACACTGTTGTCTATTGAGCTTTCTACCCTAAGACCTGCTGTTTCGGGTAATATTAGTTTTTCACCGCCTGTGATTAATTTTACCGCAGTGTTAGGCGGAATAATAACATTTTTAACAAATGTAGCTGCGGTTGAGTTTTCATCTACTACATAAACATTTACGTTAACAGTATCATATGTTGTAGTGTTTGATAGATTACATCCGATTACAGTAGCTCTAACACCTTCGGCAATCTGTAGAACATCGATTGGTGTTGTTCCTACGTCTGTGGCTGTAATCATTCTAAATACGGTTGGCATAGTTAATCATCCTAGAATAATTGAATATATAGCTGCAATTTCGTTAGCGTCTGTTTCAGACACAGCACCCGAACTACCTGCAGGACTTGCCCAGGCCAATCCGTCCCAGATTTCCAAGGCTTTTGAATTTGTGTTATATCGTGTCATACCGGTTACAGCATACGCAGTAGGTCGTTGTGCGTCGGAACCGATTGGCGGAACAAATCCGTTAGTTCCTGCTATTTTAAAATAGCCATTGCCTGTATGAACAATCTGTGTTACAGCATTAACTACTACGTTGGTAATAATATTATCTGCAATTTTAAAGTTTCCTACTCTTACACCGCCAGCAGAATTGCCGTCGATGTATAAATCTTGTCCCGACTTTGTGGTAATTCTGTTATCTCTAAATTCTAACTGTCCAATATCTAATGTTGGAAGATTTAAAGTGTCAGCATACATGTCATCAACATACATGGTTCTCCATCTAAAAGATGCGGAACCTAGATCCCAGGTATCTGTGACTTCTGGAATTAGACTGCTTCGTATACTGGCATTGATTGTGATGCTATCAGTTAGTGCATCGCCGATTGTGATATTACCACCGATTGTAATATTACCAGTAGCTTGAATACTACCAGAAACGTATAAGTTTCCTGTAATATTTGTATTTCCGACCACTGTTAATTGTCCTGTGCCGTTAGGACGGAATTCTAAATTAGAATTAGACACTGTAGTAGAAATCGTATTTCCGCTGAATTGCAGATCATCTACTTGTAATTTAGAATGGTATATTGTTGGGTTACCAGCAGCTGGTTGAAATGTGATTGTTTGTAAATCACTGCTGATGGTATTACCTGTGATGTGTAAATTACCAACGTCAAGTTGATTATCTACTGTTAGTGTTGTTGATCTTGTAGTTCCGACTACATCGAGGGCTGTCGTTGGAGAGGCATTGTTTACGCCTATGCGAGAGTTGTTTACATCAAGATAGAGAAGGTCGGTCTCAAAAGCTAGATTCACACCATCTCTGATGAGATTCTGCTTTAAGAGCGGCCCTGAAATACGACCAATAGCCATTTGCTCTCCTAATAACCCCGAGTTTCACGGTTAACCAATTTTGGATCGCTCCGCATCCGTTTTTACGGCTCTTTGCTGGTTTACCACAGTTTAATTTGCGAAAACTTGGCCTGTTTGTCGCATTAAGTGTATTTAGTCAGAATGGAAATTAAGTGAGTATTAGAGCTCTAGTAATGGCTAGGTCTGTCATAAGATCAGTGCTAACAACTTCTCCAGAACCTGTTGATATGATATATCTGTCACCATCATAGCATTCTAGATAGTTAAGTTCTGTGTTCCAACGAGTGTCGCCTATTTCAGAATATGTTCTTTCTGCTGATGTTCCTGCAGGAATAATCATAGCATTAGTTCCATCAAATTTTACATATCCTGTTCCAGACGATGTAAAAGTCATTGGTAGATTTGATGATGAAACACCGTTGGAATATGCTGTGGTTGCTGTTGGGTTGGCAAACACTGCTGGTTTTATTACTTCGTGATACCATAACTGTTCATTCAATGTTCCTCCAGTTTTAGCATCAATAGTTAACACTAGATTAGCATCGTCGGCATTAATTACTCCTGGGTTATCTAGGTCATTTCGAATATCTCCTAACTTAGCAGTTCTTGGAGTTATCAAGGTAGTTCCGCCACCGAGAAAATATTCATTGCCTGTAGCAGATGTATTCCAGAATGAATCTCCTGCTAATAATCCTGCAGCAATAGCAGATGCATTTAACGCTCGAACAGATCTACTGTTAGTAATATCATTGCCTTGAAACTTTAATTCTTCAATATAAGTAATTCCGGTTGATGGATCTAGATGAACATCATCATTACTCTGCATAGCAAAGATTGTTTTATTAATACCGTCTATCCTAACTTGATCGCTATAATTAGCAGCATTGGGCCTTACTCTAGTTACGTTAGTAAGATCTGGAGAATAAACCCTACTCCATTTTTTCAAAGAAGTTCCTAGGTCGTAGGTGCTAGATGTTCCAGGAATAATGCTCTGCGTAAAATCTGGTGCAATTACTACTACGTCTAAAGGACTGTCACCGATGATCAATTGACTAGCTGTGCTTAAATCTCCTGCAGTCTGTATATTTCCTGTAACTGATAAATCAAGAGAAATATTCATAGTTGCTTGAAATTCAATAGTTCCTGATCCATTTGGATCTAATACTATGTTACTGTTTGAAAAGCTGCCGATGAAGTTGTCATTAAATTCTAAATTAGCGGTAGACATTCTTTCGTGTTCTATCATTGTTCCAGCACCGGTAGGTTGTATATGTAGAGCACCTACGGATGTAGAAAAATAACCACTGGCATTGATTATAACATTATCTAGGTTTGCTTGTCCGGTAACAGAACCGTTAGTGGTATTGATATTTGAATTAATGTCTAAATCGTAAACAGGAGTGTCTGTATTAACACCCACCCTCATGTTGTTGACATCTAGATATAATAGATCAGGATCACCTATCCTGTTCCTAAAAGTAAGATCAGAACCATTTCTGTTTAGATTATCTTTTAGAAGTTTGCCTCCGATTCTTCCCAAGGCCGCGGCAAACGCATCTTCGTTAGTATTACTAGGATCTTCTCCAAATACTGAACTGCTAAAAGGTCCTGTCATGATCGCTCCTTAGTTGAGATTAGCCCAACCTGTTGTAGTAGAATCTGTATTAATCTGTAGTTTGTTAACATCGGACACATATACTACCATTCCTTCTTCTACAGTGCCGTTAGGCAGTGCAGCATTTCTAGCTGCTGTGTCTGCATATATAGGAAATTTAATAAATTTTGTTGCAGTAATACCAGTAGCTGCTACTTCACTGGTCGTTCCGTCTACGATTTTTGATGAATCGTCAGCGAATACAGATCCTTGCATATCTGCTTCGATTCTACTTTGAAATATTACATTATTAGCAAAAACTAATTCGTCGCCGGCTAAGGTTAAGTCGCCGTCTATTTGAACATTGCCAAAAAATCTAGTAGGCTGTGCTACAGAAATAGAAGTGCTGTCTGTGGTAGATATAGTGCTGCCCACAAAGCTAAAGCTACCGACTGATTCTGTAACGATAGTCTGTGCTATGCTTGCTGGGAATGTTGAATATACATTTTTTCCGCCTGCGGGGAAATTTACTTTTGCACCAGCATTTGAACTGCTGATTATAGTATCTCTGGTTAAAGTAGATGGTGCAACAAAAGTCCCACGACCAATCTCCCAGTTTCCTATTTGATCTACGATACCGTAATAGGTCTCGTTGCCGTTGCCTACGGCTGTAAAACTTTGAAATCCTGGAACTGTATCGGCTAAGGTAAAACTACCTAAACCTGTAGTATGAGCTCTTACTTTAACTCTATCGGCAAAAACCAAGGCCATTACGTATCTCCGTTATGATACGTATATTTACCCAAAACTTCGTTATGTTGTGAAGCCGAAGTAGATAGTGATGTATTTGTCTAGGGGAACTGCACTGGTAAACTGTATGTAAGTATTGCCAGATCCTAGATAGTTGTAAAGAAGATTGAAGTTAGTATCCGATATTTGAAATACGTTCTCTACAAATACTAAGATACTGTTTTCAGAAGCAGGAATCAATGTCAAAGGGCCAAAGATAGTATCTGTGTCGTTGCCCGGTCCCAGTGTTTGCTTGGTAATACCAGTCGATCCAGGAGCTGTAACGATTTCCCAAACACCAGCAACATAGCCTTCGATGGTGTTAGTTTCTGTGTTGTAACGAATATAACCATCGGGCCCGTTAGGAGTTCTAACTCCGGAGATATCTGGTCTTTCGGCTGTGGTGCCTTTGGGCAATCTTAGTGCACCGGTTAGATCCATCACAGCACGACCGTAGTGATTAGTAAACAGAGTGTTATCACTAGGACTGTAACGAGAAATAGTTTTTTGTTTAAGAAATTTCATACTGGTAATGTGCTAACGGTCACTGATAATAAACTACCCACCGACGTTCCAATCCAAACTTCGTCTCCGCCATCTAATATAATTTTCTCATCTGAAAAGAATACCGTTTCGCCTGCTGGAACTATTAAATTACTAACGATTAAATTATTTGTGCCATAACTAGCTCCAGATTTTACTAGATAAACATTAACGCTGACTGTGTTGATTGTTTCATCTGTAAGGTTAGGAGCTCCGGTATTACAAAGAATCATAGTAGTAATTGCTCTATCTTGAGCTGTAACAGCACCGCCAATGGCTGCTCCTGTGGTTGAGCTTGTGAATACTTTCACTGGAACTGTCACTGATGTTGATGTAACTAATGTGCTGTTTATCATATCTGTCTCTTAAAATATCATGCTGAACAATAGTGCTCTGTTCTTATTAATTAGCTCTCCGTTGCGAGTAGAGTTAACAAAATATAAACCTGTTGAACCAACACTAGGCTGAGCACCGTAGACTAGTGTAGCGTTTGAAACATATGCAGGAACTGTGCCTATGTTATCAAACTGTAATGCATAGTTAGTTTGAAGTTTACCTGTTCCTTGTGTTCTTATACTGATGTTTCCGTTAGTATCGTTATTGGTAATTTCGTTGCCGATAAATTCTAAATTCTGTATATAGGCACGATTTTTATAAAATTGTGTAGTTAATGTCCCGTCAACTATCACAGAAATACCACTTTCTCCAAATGTGCTGTATCCTGTCTGAGCAGAAAGATAAGCTAGAGAACCAGTAACATCTTTGTCTGTAACGATAACACGAGTGTTATCATCAATAATTTGGAATGTAGGATTATTACGAATAGCTTCGTCTACATATTTCTTATTTGGTATATGGTTAGGATCTGTTACGTTTGCCTGATACTCCGTGCCATCACCACCTTCTGTTCTAACCTTTACAGCTCCGCTACTACTGTCGGAACCTAACAATAGCAAGTCTCCGCCGTCAGTAGACGAATCTGTTAAAATTTCTTTTAATTTAATTTTACTACTTGAATAGTTTAAAGCACCGCTAGTCGCTGTGCCTTGACCTATTAACCAAGTATCAGATACTTCATCATAGACAATTGAAGCAGCCGATGAACTGCCTCTATCAACTTGGATGCCGGAATAACGCAGTGTTACTCCGGATCCTGTTTCACCATAGTTGAGAATAATAATATTATCTTCAACATTTAAATCCGTAGCTTGAACAGTTAATTGCTGACCAACAACTACAAGGTCGCCTGTGATATAGACTTGGCCAACGCCAGAGCCTGTATCTAATTTAAGTTGACCACCTTCACCAGTTTTAATAGTGTAGTCGCCGTTAGTTTGAATAAACTGTCCCATAATTTATATTATACTGATGGATTAAACGCTGTTAGAATTAATAAAGTTTCTGTTGAGTCGTCGCTTAAAGACCACTTATATCTGTTTCCGTTGAAGTCAGCAGCAGTTCTAAAATTTAATTTTTTTAGAGCTACAGGTGATCCGTTTAGTAATCCAACAATAGTCATTTCGTTATTGTTGGCCGGATCCATATTAGTTCCTTGAACAATTTTGCAAATTGCAGTTACGCTTCCTGCATCATTGCTGCACTTAAATCTACGAGCACCTACTTGATTAACAATGTAACCTTCGTATACTGAACTAGATTTAAATCTTACTGGAATATGAGGTGTTGCTGCGGTGCCAGTTGCACCAAACAATCTTTTTGGTAATTTATTCGCCATTTGATTTCTCCTTTGAGTGACGTTCTAGGTCTGCATGGTGGCATCCACACAATCTTCTAGATACTTTATTTATGCTTGACTTAGCATAGCCATGAGCTCTAGTTTTTCTACTGTAGAAATTACTCTGTTAATTTCGTCTAATTCTTGTTGTGCTATTTCTAGATATTTTTTACTTTTAGTTTGTCTATAATGCACACCTGCTATGGCAAAATTCTGTATGTGTTTTTCGATGATATGTTCGATTTGATTTACATCGTGACTAAACATAGGAAAGCGTTTACGCCAAATACTAAACTGGCGTCTTAGTTTAGGAAAATCTCTATCGCTTTCTACCTGCATGTGGTATTTAAGTCAAACAAAAAGGACCCGAAGGTCCTTTTTGAGTTCGTCTTTCCTAGGATTAAACGAATGTTGCGTTACTAATAGTAACTGTTCCTAGATAGTCAGCAGCGTTACCTAGAGATGATGCTGTGTTTGTTAACTCAACATATCCGTAACGTGTCATAAAGCTGACTACTGGTTCAAATGTGCTAGGATCTAGAACAACACCGCTGCTCATCAATGGAATGTATGGGCAGTAGAATGCTGCTGCGTCAGATTCGCTAGAACCTTTGTAACCAATTAACACTTTGTCGCTGCCAGAAGTTTCTGTAGCAAATGTGTTAACGTAGATCTTCATTGCGCCGTTCAATGTTCCAACGAACTTGGTGTTTGTTGGAGCTTCGAATGTGCCTTCTGTTGTTCTTGCGAACGCAGAAGTTGTAGCACTTTGAAGGATTGTTAGAGCTTGTGGGGATACCACAGCCCAGTTACCTGCACCGCGACGTGTGCGCTGAGCGATTCTGTTGCTTACGCGATTGATAGCAACAGCTAGAGCAGCGTGTTCGTCACCAACAAATGTTGCTGTGCCAGAAACTGCTGCCTGGTCATAAGCAAGATTGTTTTGTGTGCCAGCTAGAGTTGTCAATGAAGATAGAACTTCTTGATCGATTTCTGCTGTAATTTCTTGAGCTAAAGCAGCCATGATTTCTGCTTCGATGTCAATACCTTGTTGGGCTTGTGCATCTTGAGCAGCTTCAAACGTCCAGCGAGCTGACAACTTACGTGTCTTAGCTTCGACTGTTTGTTTCAAGATTTGAATGCTTAGTCTGTTACCAGCAACACCTTCTTTAGCGGCTGTAGCATCTGCCTTGCCGTTAGTGTTACCAGAATAGCCTTCAGCAATCTTGAATGGGCTTAGTGCCTCTTCACCAGCTGTAGCAGATCCACCTGCGCTACCTGTGAAGTTATCTGCATAACGAACACGTAGAGTATGGATTTGACCAACTGGTCCTGTCATTGGCTGAACGCCGACCAACTCGTTAGCAATAACGGTTGGCATGACACGTCTGATCACTGGTAGGATCACACGATTTAGTGTTGCAACGTTACCGGCGGAAGTAGCACCAGCAGTAGCA
>Ga0255174_1000348_pt1 | contig 20486 bp, 13 predicted proteins | sample Atl_Atl_RepB_8d_FD_189953 | JGI IMG/M metagenome (GOLD analysis project Ga0255174, IMG submission 189953) | Freshwater microbial communities from Altamaha River, Georgia, United States - Atl_Atl_RepB_8d | ecosystem: Environmental > Aquatic > Freshwater > River | place: USA: Georgia | collected...
ATTTTCGTGCGCTCCAGAGGGTGGTGGGATATTAGGTTCTTCCACATCTTTTTCCACAAAAATTGATAGCGCAACAGCACAAGCGCCTTTTGCATATGATATTGTTCCAGACACTATATCCTACAATTCGTGCACGCCTTATTCGGCAACTGGTGATGCATCAACATTAAAATCATTTAAAATTGGAGCGAATCAGGGTTTTACAGATCAGACAGGTGGTGGCCTTGTTCAAGGTGGACTAAAGGTAAAAACGGATTTCTTACAATATGTCGGAAAAAAATTTGGCCCAGCAACCGGCCGCTCCACAATTGCTCCATCTCAAGTTCTCGATGTGTTAACAAAATCTCCTGTGAATTCTTCTGCTTATTTGCAATTTTCAGTTCGTAAAAAAAATGATTTAACAATTAGACCTGATCTGTTGAATGCAGCAGCAAATCCTACGCTCAGTCTGGCCACACCTGGTCGCGATGCTGCGGTGTTTGCGACCTCATTAAGTGCAGGTCTAACAGGAAAATTATTAACAAATGATATTGTGTATACTACATCTGGGACAGTATTGGTTGAGGGGCGAAGAATTTATTCAATATCAGATTCAAACTCTGCTTTTCCAATCGAAGGGTCTTTAGCTTATAACAAAACTGCAGACGAGTCGTATCCACCGGCAACGAATGCTGATTTCGCCGAATCTTTTCTTGGAGTGGCAGAATATTACTCTTATAAAATTCGCGAAGAATTTAACACCTCCGATGCAAAATCCAAATTATTGTTAACCGCAACTTTCGGTGGTATCAATCAAGAAGGAATTACTTTAAATCCGCAGGCTGGTACTTCAATGAGTACGATTGCTCAGCTAATACGCCCATCTAACTCAAACTCACTCGCTTATGGTAGGGGTTATGAATTAACATTTTCGGCGCCAAAATCAACAAGCGGTAGTGCTACGTTAGCTGCGGGCTGGATTAAAACAAATTTGACGGCAGTTAAAGAAATTGACCTATCAACGGGATCAACTGTTAGTGCAAGTTGGACTTGTGAAAGTTTTGTCGTCACATTAGCTAGTCAATGGGACAACAAAAACCTTTTTGAGCCTACGTGTGCGCCATTATTACAAAGTGATGAATTGACTCGATCTGAAGCCTTAAAGAAAATTCGCAGACATTATAATGAACGCGAGTGGAATGTGGGTTTATTTTTCCCCAAAAATATCGAACCAACAGTCAGTCGAAGTAAACTCGGCATTTGTTTGTCGCCAAAAATTTCAGTTTCGTGCTACTTGCCGACGGATCCCAATAGTCTATTCAATCAAGCTGAAAAAGATCAGATTGGTGCTGCAAACCTAAGTGATATTGGTATAACTTATGATACATCAAAAGAGTGTTATATGACGGCATATACGTATGTCGGCGTTTCGTATTCAACAGCACAGAATAATATTGATAAAAAGAAATTAGGAAGATGTGCAAATTATGTTAGTATTTGTACGCGTAAAGATATTAATTAACTAGATTTTTTTTCAAAACATGAATAGCCTACTTGTCATGAAAATACTGATGACGTGTATTTGTGTACTCATGTTTTATAGAGCTGCTTTTTCTTTTGAAATTCAGGGCTCAACCTCTGCTGCATTGGGCGGAGCGGGAGTGGGTTCTGTTAATGCTGTAGACGGCGGTTTTGTAAATCCTGCGGCTATTGGATTGTTTGAACGAAATTCAGCATCGTTGGGTTTTGCGAACAAAGGTTTTCGAATTTATTTTGCAGACAATGGATCGGATTCAATTTTTCCTGCAGCAATTTCTTACACTCAAAGTGATTTATACGGAATAAAAACAAAAAACTTTCAACTTATGTTAGCTCAGGCTATTCAGTCCAAATTTGCATTCGCCATAAATATTCAGCCCCGAGAAACGCGGGTTGATAATGTTGATCAAACTTATCGCCAGACCTTTCTGGATTTAGCAGCGTTATTTAAACCTATCGAAAATTGGTCCTTGGGATTTGCTTTTAAAAATAAACCCACCCAAAATACAGAGCTTAATGATTTTATCGACAACAATCCATCGCTCGTTTTTGGTGTTGAGTATAGTTACCTAGATTTATTGTTTGTTAAAACCGACATAGAAAGCGCACAAAATGCGCAATTGGAGCAAAAACAAACATACAAAGTGGGATTAGAAACTCATCTAAATGAGTGGTTAATACTACGATTAGGTTATCAAAACAGTAATATTTTAGGTCAAAACTACGGTACCGCCGGTCTGGGGATAGGAACCTCTAATTACGGGCTTCATTATGCCTATGTAAAAGAATCCAATTTAAAGAAAGATGCGTATCACTCGGTTGACTTAACGATGCCATTTTGATAGTTCTAATTCCTCGATTGCGTAATTTTTGATGATTTACTCAATTTTTTAAATAATTAATATGAATACTTAATAAGAGTACTTAATAAGTCAGATAAAGAGGAAAATATGGCTTCAAAAACTAAAAGAACTGAAACAATCCGTAAACACAAAGTTGCTCGCAAAGGAGCAAAAAGAAAAGCTGCTTTACGTGCAAAAGGTACAACTAAAGATCAAAAAACTTTATTTGGCGATTAATTTTTAAGCATAAATTATATTAAGCTAGTATAAACCCGCTTTTTTGCGGGTTTTTTTATTTATAAACTTCATTTTGTTCAAAAATGCTATTTAAAATTCAAAGTAATTCGGATTGTTGTTATTTTTGTGATACTTGTCGTCTGAGTAAGACTGGCATTTCTTGAGCGTCGCCTTTTAAAGTCCAAACTTGTGGAATTTCGACCCAACCTTGTTGTCCAGGATAAAACTTCCACTTTTTGAGTGCAGCAAGTGTTTTGCCATCTAGGTTTTTGTAGCCAGTCGATTGCAATAAAGTAAATTGAGTTAATCGGCCGTCAGATGTGACGTAAGCTTGAAATGTAACCCGTCCTTGTTCACGACGAAGTCTTTCATCGACAGAGTAAGTTGGTTTTGGGTTGCCAGGTACTTGTCTTAATTGTGAAATATCACGAACACCGCGCGGGTCGCCTGATTTACTCAGTGATCTGGTATTTGTAGCGCCTGCTGTGCCGGAACCAAGTCCTTCACTCGATCCTGAACCTGCTCGTCTTGATTGAGCAAGTAAAGCGGCTTGTTCACGTGCAGCTTTATCAGCAGCGACTTTTTCATCCGCTTGAATTTTTGCTAAGGCAGCTGCATTTTTTGTTCGTGTTGATTGAATTGAGTTTTCCATAACACGGGCATCGCCGGCAATTTTGTCTTCTAAGGCTTTCAATGCCGAATCGTTTTCATCGGCAATTCGTTTTGTTTGATTATCTAAAACAGAGTGTTCAGCTCTAAGAGCAGCTTCGTTGTATTTATCAATATTTTTAAATTCATTTTCAAAAGCATCGTCGCCTAGTTGACCGACCTGTGCAGCTTCGACGCCGTCAAAATCTAATTTTGGTGCGGGGATATCTTCTATTGTTTCAGGAACTCCTGCGCGAGATGGTGCGTACCGAGCGACAGCAGCTTGTCCACCAGATGTTTTGGTTTTAACTTTAGCAATTTTTGATTGAGATTTGCTCGATAACTTTGTTGGGCCCTTAATAACGTCAGCATCATTTGCATCTAGCGAAGCAGAAGCAGCTGGTGCGAATTGCATTTTTCCACCACGTGTTGGTTTTATTTTTTCGCCTTTTGCTATTTCGACACGTTCGATTGGCTTAATTAGTTCAGTTGGCAAATCTGCATTTGTTAGTTCGATCACAATTGGTTCGTTCTTAAGATTTTCTAGAGCCGGAACAGACACAAATAAAGCCGTAACCAATAAGCAACTATGAACTAAGATCGATAAACCAAAATACTTTGTTGAATCTGTCTGGCGATAACTTGCAGATTGATCAAAATAATAATCGTAAACACCTGTCGACATAGACACCCCAATAGATATAAATCCAATCATAAGGTATCAAAAATAAGGCCATCTTATAAACAAGGTAGCCAATCTAGAACACAAGTTGTATATACAAATTTCATGGTGCGGCCATAAATTAGACGCTAAAGATCCGTTTCTATCAAACCCTCAGGGACGATTTTTTTTCTTAAGCAATCGGCAATATATTTATGGTCAGGATGGCCAATAACTTCTTTAACTTCATCATATGGTTTAGGGTCAGGATTGATAAGTTTAATTTTTTTCACATCAATGATTCTGTTGAAGGTATTTTCTAAATCAGATTGTTGCAATTGTCCTTGTGCAACTGCATTTAGGATTGATTCGATTGCTCTTGGTGGAGAATCAGGTTCATTGCAGTATAAAATTAAATCAGCACCAGCTTGCAAAGATCGCACTGGTATAGTGTCGCGATCATAGTGAATAGCCATAGCTTTCATGTCTAAGTCATCTGTTATAACTAGACCCTTATATTTCAATTCATCGCGTAACATTTTTTTTAAGAAAAATTCTGATAATGTAACTGGCCAATCTTTATCCACGGATTTAAATAAAATATGTGCCGTCATGACCATATCTACACGACTGCGTAAAGCACGTTTAAATGGAACCAACTCGACGTCATGCAATCTTTTTAAATCGGCATCTTCAACAGGGAGTTCTTCATGCGAATCGATAACAGTATTGCCGTGTCCAGGAAAGTGCTTAGCGCATGATAAAATTCCAGACTTAATATAGCCGCGCACTAAAGCTGATGCCATTTTTTCGACTTGATGTGGATCAGTGCTAACGGCACGATCACCAATGACCGTATTTAATGGATTAGTAAAAACATCAACACATGGTGCGAAATCCAAGTTAATACCAACGGCCATTAATTCGCGACCCATTGCGTTTGAAAAATGAAATGCGACCGTGGGCGCGTCTAAGTCACCAATAGTTTTCAGAGGTGGCCATTGCGTGAAAGGTGCTTTCAAGCGATGAACACGTCCGCCTTCCATATCAATTCCAATAAACAAAGGAGCTTTGCTAACCATTTTATGTCGTAACGACTGTATTTCGGCACAAAGATCGCGAATTTGCTCAGGTGTGGATAAATTACGAGAAAATAAAACCACACCAGAAATATTATTTTCGACAATAAATTTTTTCTCGTCTTGTGTTAGGCTGTGTCCAGAGACGCCTATTAACATATGCTGACCAATTAACTCATTTAACTTCATATCTGATCATTCCTATTTACTATTTAAAATATTCGTTTTTCCATCTGGAACATTGCCAAATAGTTTTTCAAGAGTACTAGCTGACACTTTGACACCTTCTGTTGCTTCGGCTGAAGTCTTCACTAGTTCAACATCAATGCCAGTCGCTGAGGTAAAGGCCGAAAATATTTGCCCCTGTGTAGTAATTAAATTTTCATATTCTGATCCTGAAAAGCTGTTTGCGACTTTCAAAAGCTGCAAAGCACCTTTTGAAACCATTTTAGCATCAATTTGTGCTAAACCACCATTGATCTCTGCCGCTTGCTCTTCGGCTATAGCAGAAAACTTAAATGTAACACCAGATTTTAAACCTTCTTTACTCCGTAACATTTTATAATAAAGCGAACTTGATAAAAAAGTGTCTTTAGAAATCTTTACGTTGAGTTTCTTTTTTTCACCATTTTCTGTTATTAATCCAGACATAGATCCATCTTTAAAATCGGCATCAATAGTTTTAGACTTTTTGCTATCGATTGCCATATAAGTATATTTAACGGGTTTAAAATCTAAATCAGAAATGGCTTGAAGAGATTCTGTTAAATCGACACCATTTTTGCCTAATTTTAAAAAAGTTGTTGTTTTAAATTGCTTTGATTTTTCGTCAATTTCATACTTAGCAATAAAAAAACCAATGTGTTTTTTAAACTGGCTAACTTTATAATAACCTTCAAATAATACTTCTGCTTGGCCGATGCAGGTTATAAAAAACAATAAAGTTGAGATAACAAATCCACGATGTAACATTCTGTAATCCTTCCGTTATTTTCATAATAGAATAAATCTTTTGGGATGACACGAGATATGAATTGCAATGCACTGACTAAAGTCTGTATTGATTTTAGAAGAATTTTATAAAATATTTAACAAAGCAAAATTTCGAGTTAATCTAAATAAATGAAATGTTTCAGTTTAAAATCATCTTGTACTCGCATTGCGAACAATCAGCGTGGACAAATCGGTATTTTTGTTGCGCTAATTTTTCAGGTGATTTTTGTCTTCTTTGCAATGTTGATTAACGTCGGTCTTATCGTTCACCATAAAATTAACTTGCAACAGTCTGCTGATCTTGCTGCCTACTACGGAGCCATGAAACAAGCTGAAGTGCTAAATGCTATGGCTCATGTTAATTATCAAATGCGACAAGCTTGGAAGCTTTTAGCTTGGCGATATCGAATACTTGGGACGTTTGGGTATACACACTCTGGGGCATTGAGTAATACAAAAATTGAATATCCTATTAGAATTCAACCAGGATCAACTTTACAGTATAATTCAGCGTCAGAAAATTTTAAGTGTCCGTCTAATTTTCCGAACGCTAACAATTTAACTATTAGTGATGTTCCATTTATGTGTGTAGGTCACTCAGGGTTTGCTGACTGGGATTCGCCAGCCAATAGTGCTGAGACCAACTGTAAAGCAGATTGCAATCACTTAAACGGCGCACAGACGACAATTAATTTTGTTCCTAACGTTGGTAATGCAAGTATTTTAGGTACAAACATTGGTGCGCCAATTAACAATGCAATTATTTCAACAAATGCTAATACTTCCAATAATTGTGAAAGACTGGCTCCAATGGCTATGGCCATTCTCTCATCTTTTTATCGTAGCTACTTTGTTGAGACACAGAACAGAAAAGATTTTATTCGTATGTTAAATCGAAATTTACTTTTAAGTGAAGATGAAATTTTAGATTTAGAGGGTAAAAAAATCATTACAGGCTCAAAAAACACGTTTGAAAACAATCTGACCGAAGCTAATAAGTCAGGACTAATTAAGTTTGAAACGCTTAATGGCACTAAAGGTTTATCTGAAAAAAATCTTCTTAATGAAATTAATTTTAATTACCTGCAATTTTATATTCATCGTTGTGAAACCAACGCTTCTAATGTTTCATTCACATTGTCGAGCATGTTTGAAAACGGTTTATTAAGATCGCAATTGGCCCAACAAGCTGATGATACGATACCAGGACTAAAACAAACACTACAAGACGTATTTAATAATAATAATGAAAATTTCAATACGATAGGTTTTGAAAAAAATCCGTGGTATCAAGTGTACTATGGTGTAAAAGCCGTGGCTGAACCTAAAATTCCATTTTTACCTATTGCAAAAATTAAACTACACGCAATTTCATTTGCTAAACCATTTGGCGGATCTATTGGTCCTTGGTATTTAAATAACTGGTCTCGTGGTGCCGAATCGAGCTTTGCCGGAGACGGGGATTATAATAAGCGTGTCGATAAAAATCTGCCGAGAATTCGTGTTACAAACGATACATCATTGCAGACTTTGATTGGATCGCGAGATACGTTTTTAAATTATTCAAATTATGTTGGTGATAGTTACAGTAACGAAAAAGGTGATGGTTTAAAGGGCGGTCTTGCGAACAATCAGATCGTTGCATTTTATCATGCGATGTTAATGAATAAGTTTGTACCCAACGAAAATAGTCCAGCTTCGAAAAATAAAACAGTCGAATCAACAAGTATGAGAATGTTTAAAAAACCGAGTGATTGGCCTAGATTTAGTGAGTGGTCGCATCTTACTAAAGAATTAACTGATCCACTCTATGATCCATTGGCTCTTAATAACCTTAATCCGAATAATCCACGTAACACTTTTATGCGTGATTTAGAAATTTCTGCGATTGCACCCAATCAGTTTGACTTAGCATATTATTCGATAGATCCAAATTTTTATCAGACATATTTTAAAGAAAGACTTGAAAAAGATAATGCTTTTCAGAATTTGCAAGCAGCAACCGGAATAACCGTTAAAGCATTTCCAAAAGATTTTGGGTTTAACGAAAAGCTAGCGCAAGATCAAAGCATAGCTCAAAACTTCAGTATTCGTCATCAACTACAAGTTGTGAATGATATCTTTAGAAATAAAATGAATGATATTTTAGGGGTGAACCCAGGTATTACAATTCAAGATAAAGACAGCTCAGGCAAAAGTTACTTTTTTACATATATACCTAAATTTCAGTCATCATTATTAACTGGTTGGAGTTTTAATGATTTCAAGGATTACAACACTTTCCCATCACCAAGTAATGACAAAACAAAATACACAATGCACTTTGGAACATGTGCTGACACATGGATGCAGGACAACAATATACCCCAGTATGGATCACCAGTTGATCAAGATAAACCAACAGTTCCTGGAAATTGTGTAACGGGTGGACGCACAGGATACTCAGTTAAAATCATTTCAAGTGAAATTTTACAAAGCACCACAAATTTAAAATCAGTGGGTGGCATTGGTAAAGATGGTCCTATTGAAAACACAGTACCCAACAGTTTTTTGAGTTTTTAAAGATAAGGTAAATTTTAATACTTTAAAAGGATATCACCAAAATATAGTATATTGTCGTTTGGTGATAATGTAAGTATAAAAACAAGGCTTTGTTATATTCGTGATAAGAAATAAAGACTATGAAACGCATAAAGTTCGTTCTCTGTCCGAGTTTTTATTTCGACTTGAGACATAAGTACTATTACGGTAAAATACCTTAAAAAATATTCTATATATCTGGGTAAAAGCTTTTATAAGAGTTTATTATTATACAAATCAGAACATTGTAAAGCGCGATTACGACTGTATATTGTGTTTACAAAATAACATTAATTTTTGTATCGAAGTGACACTTTCAGTTCAGTATCACTTTAAGACACCCTTTAGTTGCTAGACGTTTGACCGATAAGTACAAAGCTAGGGGGACGAATGCAAAGACTTCGTTACAACCATTCATTATTATCTGCAGGTCTTATTGCTGCAGCATTCTTGTTTAATATTTCAAGTGCAAGTGCTGACCCTAGGCAAAGCATTTATATGTCACTCGTCAAAGGCCAAAATATTTCCTGTGCTATACCAGACGAAGACAAAAGAAATCTTATAAGTTATATCGAGTCAGACTGCTTGAATAAAGCTTCGGATGGTAATTACACTGCAAAAAATTATTGTACTGGAAAGATGTCGGGATCACCTGCGGCCAATTTAGTTCAGTTAACCAGAAGATACTGTGATCAAGCAAATGCAATCAAACAAGCTAACGGCGGCGCATCTGTTACACCTGAACAAAGAAAATCATTGGTGCAAAACCTTAAAGAAAACAAAAAAGAGGTCAAAGCAGCTGCTGAACAAATTGATAAGGCATTTGATTTGAACATTAAAAAATCTGCAACTGATGCCGTGAAAAGTGGAATTGATTCGGTTAAAGATCGCGCTTCAAGTTTAGTTGCAGGTGCTGATAGCCAAACACCGCAATCCGGAAACGCGAAAATTCTAGATAACAATATTGCTGTACCTATTAAAAAAGCTATTGATACAACAAACACTCAAGCTGGGTCAGCGAAATCTGAAAATGTTGATCCCTACGCTCCAGTGCTAAGTGGAAAAAGCATGCAGCAAATTAAGTCTGATCAACAAACACAAATTGAAGATGTTGATTATGATAAGCCAGGTCAAGCTCGAGATCATGCTGTGAAAACAGCAAAGAACGCTGAACCAAGTGCTATTAATGCTGCAGCTAATATGCCTCAGGCGACCGTTAATCAAGTAGCTGATGTAATGGGCCCAGCAGGTTCCATTAGTCCATCTGCAGATGCTCTTAAAACTGCTGAAAGTAAGATCGATCCCAAAACAGCTGCTGATTCAGGATATGTTGGTAAAATTTCGAATTTATCACAAAATGCGATCAGTGAAGCAAATGAAATCGAAGCTGTAGCCCTTGCTAATGTTAATGCCGCAAGAACCGCTGCTGCTGCTCCAGGAGCTGGAGCCGCTGCTGCTACAGAACTTGCTGAAGCTGAATCACATTTAGCTCAGGTACAAGCAGCAAACCAAGCTGCCGCAACAGCAATTACTCAATTAAATTCACAAGCCAATACATATTCTCTTGTACAGAAAACTTGTTCTGCATCACATTCCGGGGCTGATCACTTGTGTTCATTTGTAACAAATGAAAAGGTAATAGCAGTTCAAGGTTTGATGGCAGTTGTTACGCCGATTATTACAAAATCGTCGTCTGCGCGCGAATCTTGCGAAATATTAGAAAAAACTAATAAAGTTGGACAGTTTGGTATGGCTGCCGCAAACTTGATGTGTTTGACTGCAAAATCGACCTGTGATGTAAGCTGCCCTGCGGGAACTAAACAAATCACAACTATGATGGATTTAGCTAAGACAATCATGAGAGCAGCTCCTAAAGCAGGTATAGCAATGGAATCAACAATGGCTAGTGAACAAAAGCCGCTTATAGAATATACCGGGAAGTGCAAAGCGTTCTCGTTATCTTCTAAATCAATGTTAGCGGCAGCTGCCACTTTAGCGACTTCTTCGAAGTCAGCTGAAAATTGTAAAGAAAAACTAACTGCTGGTGGTGGTGGCGCCTCTGGTATGGCTGCAGGTGCTATTGTGACAACTGCAGAACATTGCTCTAAACCCGAAAATGCTAATAGTTCTGTTTGTAGATGTACTCAGAATCCAAATGCCGATGGATGTTTTGGATCGTTTGCTGGTGTTAAAGGGGTAGCAACACAAAATAAGAATAGCGGTTCGGGTATGGCATCTAATTCTGGATCATCTTCAGGGGTAACTGCTGCTGGTCCACTTTCGAATGAACAAAAACAAGCTTTAGGTTTTAATACCCAAGATAAAAATAAAAACGCATCGACTGATTCAATGATGGCTGGTGGTCTTGCTACTGCAAACGGAGTAGGCTCATCATCTGATGGGTCAGGAAGTGGTTTAGTTGATGAAAATGGTCAAAATATCAAAACGGATACTACAAAAAAATCTTCACTTAGTAGTTTTAGTTTCGGATCTCTGAGTGGTGGTTTAGGAAGTTTTTTTGGTTCGAATAAAGGTGGTAAAAACGCAGCAGCACTCAAAGTTTTAGATCCACAAAAAGCCAAAGAACAAGAATTAGCTATCAAAAGAAAATTAGCGTCGGAACAACTACGATCTGAAGTTTCAATGGCATCAGGAAAATCTAATTTTGATAAAATTAGAAACAGATACCAGATGTCGACAAGTAGTTTATTTAACGGACAATAAAGGAATGTAATCAAATGAAAAACAAATCGATGAAAAAACAAATTAAAAATATCATCATTGCATCATTGTATCTGCATTCGCAAATATCACTAGCTGAAGAGTCAGCCTATATTAACACTACTCATAATAGTATTATGAATAACGAGTTAGCCTATGAAAAATGTCCATTAGTCGACGAATCTTATTTCGCTTTTGAAAATGGTCAACGTGTTACAAAAACTCGAAAAGTTGAAGAACGATCATGCGTAGCTCGTAATCGTGAGAAATCTAAAGTTCGTAATATTGCTAATGACGGTTTACAAAGAGCGAATGCTTTAAATTCTGGAAACAGTGACTCTATAGTTAAGCCAACTCCACCACCAGATCCGCAGTGTGGTAGTGAAACTGATGATCAATCTGGTCGATATAATTATGCTTATGCGCAATGTATGCAAAATTATCGAAATCAAATGACCGAATATAATCGTCAAATGATTTCATACAATACAGCAATGCAATCGCAACAGCAGTCAAGAATGCAAGCAGATAAAGCGAAGGCCGATGAAGAAGCGCGTATGCAAAATACTTCTGCTACCGGTTCTATGAATGAAATTCAAGCTAAAAATGACAAAGGAAAACAGATGTACACATTGGCTGCGGCTGCGGCAGCAGGTATTGCGGTTGGATGGTATGTTAAAGCAAACCACTGCTTTGCAACTTGCTCGGCATTTGGTTCTGGTTGTTGCGGATTAGCTCCTGGAATGGCTGCTACTGGTGTAGCGTATATGCTCTTAAATGGAATGGCGAACAAACAATCTGCACAGCATGCACAAGCTGCCTTTTCTGCTTGTACGGCGTATAATCAGATGTCAACTGATCAAAAAAATTGCTCTCAGCAAGCTGCTCAGGTCACGGTTTCTTCCATTGATCCGACGACAGGTTTGTGTAAGCCTGATGCGCCACCAGAATGTCAATTAGGGCTTAATCAATCTGGTGTTAAAGTTCCAGTAGTCAAAGACGCAAGCGGAAAAGTCAGTAAAATGGCAGGATCAGAAATTGAAAAAATGGCGACAATGTTACCTGATGGACGAGTTAAAGATAAAAACGGTAAAATATGGTCAATGTCAGATTTTGCAGACAAAAAATCCATGATGGCTGCGGGATTATCAGCAGCAGATGCCAATAAAATTTTTGACGAACTTTATGGAAAAAATGGGGCATTAGCTAAAAATGGTTTGCTTAACGCTAAAGATGCACTCAAAGAAGAAAATACAAAAAAATCTGCTTTTGGTAATTTAGGAGTTTCTGGTGGAACGAATATCGTCGACGTTAATAAGGGTGATGGCTCTCAGAATAAAGTTTTCAAAGATGAATTTAAAGATGTAGAAGATCGAAAACCATCTTCAGAAGGTCTAGCTCGTGAATATAATGGTGAAATGATTGGTGTAGCTGGTGATGACATATTTTTGATGATGAATAAGCGGTACAAAATTAAAAATGATCACGACACTTTTATTTCAGTCGAAGCTGCGCGCTAGAGATCTAGTTTATATAAAATATTTTGTCATCCCATTATAAGGTCGACATAATACAAATATGTCGACCTTAAAAGTTTTAGGAATTATGAGTGGTACAAGTCTAGATGGTATAGATTTTGTAAAAATAAAAATTCATAAAAAAAATCTTAAATGTGAATATATTGGTATGGAATCATTTACGTTTCCATTGAGTCTTAAAAACAAATTACTAAAAGCTGCACAAAATGAACTGAAAGTAGCAGATCTTGCTTTTGTTAATCATGAACTTGGACGGTTTTATGCTGAATGCTACAAACAATTGCCTGGGCCTTTAAAAAAAGTTGATCTGATTGGTTTACATGGGCAAACAGTTTTTCATGCTGGTCGTGTTGCCACAATGCAGATTGGTGAACCAAGTTACCTTGCATTTGCTGCTAAGACTAAAGTAGTTTCCAATTTTAGAAGTGCTGATTTAGCTGTAGGTGGCGAAGGAGCTCCATTAGCCCCTTTTTTTCATCAAGTTGTTTTTGGAAAAAAAGGTAAAACGATTAGTTTACATAATTTAGGTGGGATCAGTAATTTAAGTTTGGTTCAAAATGGATTATTAAAAATTGGGTTTGATACTGGGCCTGCGAATATGTTAATCGATGAAGAAGTTCGCTCATCGACACAATCAAAACTTACTTTTGATAAAGAAGGCAGATTGGCTGCGCAGGGTAAAGTGAATTCAGCGATATTGATTGAGATGTTAAAGCACGAATATTTTGCGCAGAAGCCTCCTAAAAGTTGTGGTCGCGAACAGTTTGGTAAAGCTTTTTATGAGCGGTTTGAAAATGAGCTTAGACAGCTCAATTTGCAAGATCGGCTTGCAACGTTAACCGAACTGACTGTTCAATCAATCGTTAAAGCTTATGGGCAATATTGCAAACCAATACCGCAAGAAATTATTTTTTGTGGTGGTGGATCAAAAAATAAATACCTTATTAATCGGATTGATCAAGAGCTTGAAAGTATTAAAATTTCAACAGTCGAAGACTATGGTTGGCCTACACAAAGCATTGAAGGTGCAGCTTTTGCATTATTAGCAGCTTGTTGTTTGTGGAAGATACCTGCTAACGTTACAAGAGCTACTTCTGCTAAAAAGAATGTGGTTCTAGGTCAAATCACAGAGCTCTGAGTTTTTAAATTGATTCAAATGAAGATAATGACTTTTATAAATATTGTGCTTCGGGTGTGAAGCATCATTAAGAATATTTTTAATTTGTATACGCGCATCTCGATAATCTAATAAATTACCAGTTTCGTACCAATCGCACTCAATAGGGTAAATTTCGACTTTATGATCTATTAAATGTTCAACTAGAACATCATAGAAAATATTTTGCTCAATATCGTGTTTTAAATAATTAAAAATTTGGTTTTTGAGAAACTGTAAACCAATAAAATGCCAAGGCTGACTGTTTGGTGTTGGTTTTTGTTTACCTATTGAAACAACTTTTTTACCTTCTGTCCAGATAGCACCAAATTTATGACCTGCTTCAGGATGTTGAGTCACAATCAGAGTAGCAAAGTTATCTTGTGTGCTATGCGTATTATATGCGTCGATTAGAAAATTTGTATTTTCAGTAAAAAAAATTTCGTCTGCATTACATGTCAATATAGAGTAATCATGACTATGATTTTGACTGAGAAGATTTTGCGCTTGTTGTAAGCCACCACCTGAACCCTTAATAAAATTAACTTCATTTGAAAATAAAAAATCATGTTTAGAATACAAATGATGAATTTGATTTGGTAAATGAAAAGTATTTGCTACTTTATTTACAAAATGTAGATGATTAAAGTATGGAAAAAGATAATATCCCATCGGAATAGAAAGCATAGAAATGCAAGGCTTCGGATTTAAGTCTGTAAATGGCCTTAAACGTGTACCTAATCCTGCTGCAAACAATAACAAACTTAAATTAGAGTCTTTCATAGTTTTTCTCAAAAGCACCTGAATCAATTAAAACATCCATGAGTAACTTATACTCTGAAAAATGATTAAGAGACTTGGCTACGCGTTTTAATGTTGGACTCAAGTATTTTAAATAGCGTTTATCACCACGCATATTCATAAAACTGGCAAAGCTTCCACAGGCTTTGAAACAGCGTTGAATACTTTGTAATTCATAGACCTCATTAAACTCGTCCACTGTAATTTTTTGTTTTTGTAAAAATTGAGTTTGGTTCAAATAATATTTTAACATTTTATCAGCATATTGATCGTTAATATCAACATAAGAATCTTTTAATAAGCTGACTAAATCGTATTGAATCGGTCCAAGACGAGCATCTTGAAAATCAATGACATAGACTTGGTCAAGTTTGATCATTAAATTACGTGAGTGATAGTCGCGATGACAAATCACCTTGGGTTGCTTATGTAGTTTTTCGGAAATATCAGTAAAAATTTTATTTAGTTCAGATTTTTGCAACTCGCTCAAAGATAGCTTCAAAACACCTTCAATTAAGTGCTCTCGTGCGTAATTAAGTTCCCAAGAAAATTTAGCCACGTCGAACATGATGTCTTTTGCTGTTGTTTTATGTGTTGAGTCAGTTGCAACTGTGTGTATTTTTATAATTTCATCTAAAGATTTTTTATAAAAGTCCCATGAACTTTCTTGTTGTGATGATTCCCAAAATTTTCTTTCAAGTGTTAAATCACCAAGATCTTCTAAAAGAAGAAGACCATTGGTAGCTCCAATTTTTTTGATTTCGGGAACATGCACATTGTGCAACTGAAAATGATTTAATACACTAATGAATGGATAGTTTTCTTCGTTAAAAGGTTCCCACGACATAAGTACATAGGTTGTCTCATTATGTATGACACGATAGTACTTACGTGCCGAAGCATCACCAGCAAGTTGGTAAACTTTAAACGAACTGTGATCGAAATATTGCTTTAAAAAAGTTTCCGCTTCAACGCTTAATAATTGATTCGTGTCAGAATGATAATTCATCCTTTAAGGATGTCATGATCTTACAGATTGATCAACGTTGAAAAATAACAATTCTAGAACATCCTCATTTGTTTGTTGAGTTACAGGCACTCGGTCAACATCAAACATAATACCAAGTAAATCATTTTTGAATGCTTGATTTGTTGATAGTTTTTCAATAATAGCCTCAGTCATATTGCTTCCAATTAGAAACAAAACACCAGGCATGCGCGATGATGCTAACTCGCCCAAAAGTTTTGTTTTTTCAGCACTTAGATTTTCAAGGCTTTCGACAAAAATAGTTGTTTTAGAAAACTCAGCTAGATCATTTGTACTTACGATCTGAGATTCAATTTCACTAAATGAAATAAACAAATCTTGTTCCGCCATTTCGTGTATTTTAAGTGCTACTTTTTTTCTAGACATTGGGCTAGCGGACTTAAGATGGATAACCGAAGAGATTAATTTTACAATCAGGTCATCTTCTTCAGAAAACAATGAATATACATTTTCTTCTGATTGATTATGATTTTGTTTTTTGTAATTTTCGATTTCTTCTTTAAGTTTAAGATGCTTATTGTAAACATGAGGCTCGATTAAAAACTGAATCAAATCTAAAATTTCATTTTTTTGTTCAGATGTCAAAAGTGAACCGCGATTTACGATCACTTCACCTAAATTTATCGATTTAGAATTGAGTGGAATAACTAAGTCATCACCATTTAAATAAAATGGTGAACGACCAAGCGATAAGTTTAAAGATTTAAATTCAATATTTTTGCCATATTTATCAAATATTAATTCTTTAGTTTTAGTCCAAACAGTATTTTCAACAATATCTTTCATTTCCCCATACCCCACATGACGTTAATTGTTCTCGTTTCACATCTTGTGCCAATAATTGGCGAAATATTCAAAATTGATTTTGATTTATTCTATTAAAAATAGATCTTTGTAAATATCTAAAATTGCTTAAGTAAATTGTAATTGTAAAATTGCTCTGTTTATTTTTTTTACAAAAAAAAATCCCCTGAAGAATTAACTGCAGGGGATTATACTGAAATTATTTTATTTTCGTCGAAAAGCTCTCACTTTTCAGGATTAAATTAACGCGCAATTTTGCGCTTATCAAGGCCGTATTTTTCAACTTTCATGATAAGACCAGCACGGCTAATACCAAGTTCTTTAGCTAATTTTGATTTGTTCCAGCCTGTTCTGCGCAAGCCTTCTTTAATCATTTCACGCTCTAAATCTTCAAGAGCATCTTTAAGTTTTCCTTGTAAGCGAGAGCCTTGAACTTTAGCTTTTTCACCGATATCTAAGATTTTTTGAGATAAAAGCTCATGTCCAACTTTTTGCTCATCACCCGCGAGGACACATAAACGTTCGATTTCGTTTTGTAACTCACGCACGTTACCTGGCCATGCATAATCATAAAGCTTTTCAACGGCACGACCCATTAATTGTTTTTTAGGCTTGTGCGATTGTTCAGCTGTTTTGTTCAAGAAAAAATCAACCAATACAGGAATATCTTCTTTACGTTCACGCAATGGCGGTACGCGAATATTAATAACATTTAAACGATAGTACAAATCTTCACGGAATGTTCCTTGCTCGACCATTTCACGTAAGTTTCTGTTTGTAGCGGCAACAATACGAACATCAACTTTTTTCATTTCAGTTGAACCAACAGGAGTAAACGTGCCCTCTTGTAAAACGCGAAGTAATTTAACTTGCATTTGTGGTGATGTATCACCGATCTCATCTAGGAAAAATGTCCCTTTATCTGCAATTTCAAAAAGACCTTTTTTATCTTTTAGTGCCCCAGTAAAAGATCCTTTTACGTGACCAAAAAGTTCAGACTCTAATAAATTATCATTAAATGCCGAACAGTTTTGAATAACAAAGTTATTATTTTTTCTATTTGAATTGTAGTGAATTGATTTTGCGATAAGCTCTTTACCAGTACCATTTTCACCTTGTATGAGTACAGTTGAATCGGCAAATTTAATTTTGTCTAGCAAGGCGTAAAGTGATTGCATTGGTTTAGACTTGCCAATCATATTGTCGTACTTAAATCTATTACCTAATTCTGAATTTAACTGACTGATTTTAGATTCACGACTTGCGATTTCAACATGTAAAGTTACAACTTCTTGAGCAACAAGTTCAACGAGTTCTGTAAAGTGCTGTCTATTTGTATCATCTAAATATTGAAATTTTCCAAGTGATTTTTCAATGACTTCAGAAGAACAACCGTAAGCCGCTAAACGTTCTCGAATTTCAGCAATTCTATGAACTGTGTTTTCTTCTTTAAAAAATCCCATGGCAACGACAGTGCCGACAAAATCATTTTCAATAATAATTGGAAACACGCAAACATCGAAACCTGCAGCATCCCATTTTTTAAATAGATATGGATTGTGTGAGTGTCTTAAATCATTAATCGATTGTGACACTAAATCAGCAAGACTTGCTTGAGTAACTTCTTTATTGATTAAGTAGTTTATGGCAGGATTTGCAAATGCCATTTTTTCGTCTAACGCTTTAACTTGACCGCGCTCATCTGTAAAAACTGTGTCCACATTCCACCAAGCTTGTAACACATGCTTAAGCTTTTTGATAACATGTATATGTTCAAAATCATTCCAATTAATCATAATGACACCTCTTTGTGCTTTTTTGTATATTTTCTTATCGTCAACTTTATTGACAGACTTTAAGAGGTGCCGAAAAAACTGGACTTAGGATAAGTATTTCTTAAGGTATAGACCAGTTAAGCTGTTTTTTGTGTTCATAATATCTTGTGGAGTTCCAGAAAACACAACTTCTCCACCTGCTTTTCCAGCATCTGGGCCCATATCTATTATGTAATCAGAACTTTTAATAACATCTAAATTATGCTCAACGACGACGACTGAACCACCGGCTTCAATCAGTTTGTGCAAAACAGACATTAAAAGTTCAATTTCACGAAAATGTAAACCTGTGGTTGGTTCATCTAAAATGTAAAGCGTTGATTTTTGAGAAACTTGAGATAACTCTTTAGCTATTTTTAGACGTTGCGATTCACCACCGCTCAGTGAATTGGCAGGTTGACCTAAAGTTAAATAATCTAAACCAACCTCTTTTAAAACAGATAAAGGCTTACGAATATGTGGATGAGCTACAAAAAAATTCATAGCTTCAGCTACTGTCATTGATAAAATTTCGTGAACATTTTTGCCCTGAAATTTTATTTCAAGAATTTCAGGTCGATATTTTTTACTGTCGCAAACATCACATGGAATTATGACATTATCCATAAATTGCATGTCAATTTCTTCAAAACCGGTTCCACGACAAGAGGGGCATCGACCACCATCAACATTTAAACTAAATGTTCCAGCGGTGTAACCACGTTGTTGCGATTCTGGGACAGCAGCCATAAGATTACGAATATTATCAAAAGCTTTTAAGTAAGTAATTGGTGAACTGCGTGCCGATTTACCAATGGGCGATTGATCAATCAATAAAACATTTTTAAGTTGTTGATATCCATCAATCGATTTGTAGGGTTGATGTGGTATGAAATCAATCTCAAGTTGTCGAGCAAGTGCAGGATATAATGTTTTAGTCACAAGTGTTGATTTGCCAGAACCACTCACACCAGTAATAGCAACTAATCGATTGAGAGGTATTGAGACACTAATATCTTTTAAGTTGTGTCCAGAACAGCCTACAAGATCGAGTTTGTATTTATATTTTTCTAAACTAACAGGACGAACATCACGCTGCTGATTATTTTTTTTAGGCAATAAATATTGAGCAGTATTAGATTCTGCCGATTTGTAAAAATCTGAAGGATCACCAGAAAAAACAACTTGCCCACCGAGATAGCCAGAGCCTGGTCCCATTTCAATAATGTTCTCAGCATTTTGAATAACATCATGATCATGTTCTACGACAACCAGAGTGTTCCCTAGATTTTTAAGATCTTTAAGAATTGAAATCAAGCGATCATTATCACGTGGATGCAAGCCAACAGTTGGTTCATCCAAAACATAAAGTGCTTGCGATAAACCCATACCAAGTTGATTGGCTAAAATCAGTCTTTGGTATTCGCCACCAGAGAGAGTTCTCGTTTCACGATCAACAGTTAAGTAATGAACACCAACCCGCATTAAAAAATTTAATCTGGATTTAAGTTGCTTTAAAACTTCACCAGCAACTTCTTTCTGATGATCTGTCAGTTTTATTTTATCAAAAAAATAACTTAATTCTTCTATAGTCATTCGGCTTAAGTCTATGATTGATTTATTTTGAATAAAAATATGCTGAACTTCTTTACGTAGACGGCTACCTTGACAGTCTGGACATTGCTTGCCTGAACGATAGCGCGATATAAATACACGAACATGCATTTTGTATTTAATTTGATCCAAATACTCGAATAGTCCAACAACTCCAAAAAACTCTTTGGTTCCATTCCAAATAAGATCGCGCTGAGCTTTAGGTAAATCAACCCACGGTGTTTTTAAATCAATTTTATATTTTTTGCAGAATGCAAATAATGATTTTTTATCTTGTTCTGCTGATGGCATTGTAAATGGATTTAAAGCGCCTTCGCTAATAGACAGTTTTGCATTGGGAATAACTTTATTTTCATCTAATTCTAAGACATTACCAAAACCCTTACAGGTTGGGCATGCGCCAATAGGTGAACTAAAAGAAAATAATTTAGA
>Ga0255174_1000350_pt1 | contig 20331 bp, 24 predicted proteins | sample Atl_Atl_RepB_8d_FD_189953 | JGI IMG/M metagenome (GOLD analysis project Ga0255174, IMG submission 189953) | Freshwater microbial communities from Altamaha River, Georgia, United States - Atl_Atl_RepB_8d | ecosystem: Environmental > Aquatic > Freshwater > River | place: USA: Georgia | collected...
GAATAAAATTCATTATTTTAATTTTTACATTCAAACTGTTGGGGTATCGCCAAGCTGGTAAGGCATTAGATTTTGATTCTAACATTCGGAGGTTCAAGTCCTCCTACCCCATCCATTTCTAACGAAATCAGTTTGTTTTTTAATAACCACCGTAAGGTGGTTTTTTTATTTGTGGGCCAAATCAATAGTTGCATTATTCTTTGATTTGAAAAACGACAAACCTTACGTAGAATTATGCTTGGGTGAATATAGAATTTAAGTGGTCTTCGCCTGAAAACCCTATAGTGACCTCAAGGAAGTTTTGAATGAATTCAGAAAATAAACCCAAAATCTTAACAAATATCTCAATTGAAGAACTTCAAAAAGCACTGAAGACCCTTGAAGAAGCTCTTTTGTTTGCAGAGCAAAATCAGGCAAATGAAGTTCAATTCAAAATAGCACGAGATGCTTGTATTCAAAGATTTGAGTACTGCATAGAGCTTTCATGGAAAGTTTCAATTAAAATGCTTGGTTCAAATACGAAATTCCCTAAACAAGCGGTCCGAGAAATGGCTCGTGCCGACCTTATACTTTCGGCTGAAAAATGGCTGGATTTTATCGAAGCTAGAAACAGTTCTAGCCATTCATATGACGAAGAAACAGCCAAAACTGTATTTGCCCAAATATTGCTTTTTAGAACCGAAGTTAAATCTTTGATCATACAACTTGAGAAATTTAAATGAAATTTGGAATGACCGAAGAACAATTTAATATTCTCGAACAGCTTGTTATTCTACCTTTAAAAAAACAAAATGCTCGCGTATTTATTTTTGGTTCAAGAACAAGTTCAAAACACCACTCTCATTCTGATGTCGATGTTCTTTTTCAACTGCCAGAAAACGTCGATCTTTCATCTGGCGTTCTATCGCAAATCAGAGAAAATATTGAAGAGTCAAGATTTCCATTTACTGTTGACATTGTTAATGCTCGCGAACTTGCTAAATCTTATCTTCCATCTGTTGAGAGCTCAAAGATCGAAGTTTAATATATGGGTAAAGATCTATGGTTCTTTGCTGGATCTAAAAACCATGAGTTCAATAATTTTTTATAATATTCAACATTCTCATCAATAGTCTTTGCTTGAATAACCTCAATCAATGGTACACCTTCAACTAAGTAATAAAGATTTTTTTTTGTCATATTACCTCCTTTTCCACTAGGGCAACTTCAAATAAATGGCACCATTTGATATTTTAATTTTTTCTTCAAGCCTTGGACGAAATTTTTGAAAAAGTCTTATTTCTCTGATAGCTATCAAAAGTGCATGACCAACTTCCAGCATATGATTATCAGACAATGCCCTGACTAAAATAGTCTGCTTGCCTTTTGAATTACCCTTTATCTTATCCAAAAATGCTTCGTCTTTTTTTGGAAGACACTTTTCGACTATACTTAATATTGTACTTTGTGCCGCAAAACCACCAGATGGCAGAAGATCAATCTCAGATCCCTTCTCTTTGACCCATTCTTCTAATTCCAGTTGATCAACATTAGAAATGGCACCATTATGTAAAATCATATAAATTACTTCGTTTAGCTGTGTTATACCTTCAGCGACATGATAGATTTTATGAGCTAAATATGCTGGCAATCGAAGATCGCGAGTGTTTTCTAAGGAGCATAGTGCATTTAGTAAATCATTTTCCAAAACAGAAAGTAGCTCCATTTTTAACGAACCTGCTACTTTACATTTTTCTAGAAAATAATCGAGTGATCTATCTAAAAAAAGCAGATCAAATTTGGCATTAATTTTATCTACTTTTTCATCAATCTTATTAACTTTTGCCAAAATTGCTACACTAAGCCCAACATGAATAATACTTAGGCCCGCATTTAACAACGGGAGACTTTTAGATAACTCAAGAATATTACTTCCGACTAATTGTATTTGCTCTTTAGGTACTAATTCCCAATTAGCAATACCATTCGAACCCCAAGTGACTTTGTATATTTTTGTTGTCATTTTATTCCCTACGTTGATTTTATCGACTAATTTTTTTCTTGAATATCTTTTAACGTCTTCCCTGACTTATCTTTCCACTCAATGCGACCATTCGCATTTCGACCAAGTAAAATGCTTGCTGCCTTACTCGGTGAAGTAAAAGTATAGTCTTGTGAAAGATAAAAACCATCTGATGTTTTCGTAATAAGTCCATCCGATATCATCCATAACCTAAAGTCTTTATGCGAAGTATGTATTGATGGCGCCTCCGTTAAACTTAATCTTGCACCTTTCAAAACAACAAACCCATCGGTAGATTCAAACCCTGTTGCATCGGCATTTGTTCCTTTCAAAAAAAATATGCTATCTGTCGCCTCAGCACTCTTCTCGAATTTAGGAGTTTCAAAAACAGAAACACCCAAAACGCCATAAATTAATATCATATTCTCCAAAAATGATTCCATATCAGCAATATCTGACTCTGAAAGTGCAGGTAAAGTTGGTGAATTGCTATTTTCCAACCTACATTTTTTTGCTTTTAATGCCATTTCAACTAATCTTGACTCTAAATATTGTATGTGTGCCTTATTCAGAGATTCATCTTTGCTATTAAATAGTATTAAGTGTGCCCAAAAATCCTTGTTTCTATCATGAGCTTCCAACCGATGTAGAACTGGATCACCTTCACCAATGTAAATAGTCGGAATTACATCGCCAGCGTCATGTGAATAAATCAAATAAACGCCTGTCTTTTTGAATTCAGGTCTATCCTTTACCTTAGATAGCTGGCTTCGAGAGCATGCAATTGCTTTTCCCACCCAATTTGATTTTTCAATTACACGTAGTCCGCTTGCTACACCATCGGCTAAAAATATTTTTAGTGTTTGACCTGGATTTTTCACAGAGCCCCCCCTACGCCGCTTTTCTAGCTGCTGTTTCAATTTCATGTTTCCAATATTCAAAAATCAGAACCATAGCGAAGGTGTCTAGTTCGCAATACTTGAGAAGTGCCTTAGCAACTTTCTCTGATTCTTGTTCACTCATCTGTGTAAATTGCATTCGTGAATACGAAGTCATTGCAGCTCCACCATCAGCGATGCTTCCGTCAGTAATCAACGAATCCATCTGCTCCAAATCAAGGTCTGTAAAAATTGTAGGAAGCAGTTTATACGGATCAGCAACTTTTCGAGACATATCCTGAACGATCCATGCCCAATCTTTAAAGTTTTTACTTATGATTTCATTCGTCCCATAAATTGGTTTGGCATACTTCTCTTGAAGATACTTCGATTCAGCAAGTATCGCCGGAAGAACCTTTTTGATTGAGTTAGACCCAGCCGTTAGTGGATGGTAAAAATGCTTTTTCACTAACTCACACAAATCAACCATATTGCGAGAGCCAGTCCATTCTTTTGCGGAATCTCCGCCGTTAGTAATTGACTCAATAAATTTAATTAAATCATCTCTGTCTGGAATATTTTCTTCGGAATCTAATAGCTGTCCACGAATTTGGCAAAGAACTGTGTTTTCGTGCGCAGCATATCTGAAAACTGTGCCATGATCTTTTTCAAGAGCAGCTTTTAACGCGCGAACAAAGTCAAAATTAGGAAAATGCCCCTTTGTGCGATTGATATATTCATCTTGATGAATAATTTTTCCATCTTTAGCTACAGTGTGATGCGAGAACTGAAAAGCAATCTGCTCATAGGGTCTTCTGCCCTTATGAAATGGAATTGCAACCATTGTCGTTTCAAAATCAATGAAGTGCAGTGGAAAAATCCATGACTTCATTTCTCTATGTAAACCAGCCAGATCTATGAATGGCAGCTGGTCTTTATTTTGTACTTTTTCAATCTGAATCCATTGACGCTCTGAAGTTGACAGCCCGACGTCATCATTTTTTGATGTCGGAGAAACATCTTCTTCGTCAATTTGCTCAATAAAGTATTTTCCCTCTTCAATTAAAGAAGCACTTTTTCTAAAATTCCAAACGTCAAAGACAAATGGCTTTTCAAAATCATTCTTTGTCAAGTTGGCAGCTTCGCTCCAACAATTTTCAAAACCACTCTTAAGTCCTTTGTCTTTTTGCTTATGATTGATTCGAAACTCACACGATTTGCAATGGTTACCGATAATGGGTTTCGCAAAATCATGTTTTTTGCAGATATCTGACAAGTAGGTCACCATCTGCTCAAACCCCATTCCATTATCAAAGGTCATGTCCCAAACAACATCGACTTCAGAATCCACACCAACCTTTACAAGAATTTTGTCGCCCAAAGCATCTGAAGTTGTATTTTCTGAAATTCTAACCTGCGTTCGACCATTTTCTCCTTTTTCGAGAAAAAATCTTTGGTTCAATCCATCCACTGTTGCGACTTTTGATTTATCAGCAAACATCATGGATTTTGTAAGAGTAACCTTCGGGAGAACTTTTTTAATGACGTGTGCCTGGAATGCAACATCTACAAGATACGGCTCCCACGTAGAATTTAATTTGGGCTTACCACTTTTCAAACTGCGCTTACTGTAAAACTGATCTTCTTCGTGCGGATCAAAACTCTTTGCTTTAACTTCGATCAGTTCAATCGCATTTCCATGCTTGACCACAAGATCAGCTTTCACAAAAAGATTTTCGTGCTTAAATGAGGCTTCATAAATCACGACATTTTCGCGCTTAAGTAACTCTAGTGTTTCTTGTACTGCTTTATCTTTATCAACAGTAGTGATTTCTACGCCATTCGGATAATAAAGCTTGGCTAGTTCACCAACCTGAAAGCCCCCCTCGGCCAAAGATTCAAGGAAAGAGTTGTCTTCGTTAAGGTTGCCGTAAGATTTGTCATCAGAATAAAAGAGCTTTGTCGGACATTCTACGCCAATTTTGAATCGCGATTTGGTAAGGTACTGACCTGCCATTATTTTCTCCAATGCCAACAAAATATGCACTTTTAAATATGCTTTTGGTGACTTAAACATCGGAAGAAATTGGCCTTTTTTAGAGTCCAGAGAATTTTGTTTACGGCCCAAAGTACTGGTATAATGCATTGCAATAGAAATATCTACAGTTGAACGTTGTTCAACACAGTTGTACTCCATCAGCACAAAGTTAACCGAGGCAGTAATGAGCAAAGTTCGCGGCATTAGATTCACAGACAAAGAAGAAGCACAAATTGAAGAGTTCTTAGTTAAGAACCCTCTTTTGGATTTTTCAACGATGGCAAAACTAGCCATCATGGAATTTATCAAAAATCCAACGTTTAGTCTTACCCCTGTAAAACAGACCCCGGCTAAAAAGGAGAATAAAAATGTCCGAACAATTTAGCCAGGTCACACCTGTACCAGCTTCAAATCTATTCCATTTTCCAATTAGAGGAGTTCCATCTGAAGGAAGACAACTTCTTAATCAGGAAATTCCAACACCAAAAAGTGATAAAATTTTTGAACAAGTTGAAAAATTAAAAAAAGTTTCAAAATATCAATCACAGTTCGACTATGAAACTTATCGAAAACTTGAACTGCGTTTTGGCTTAAAACAACCAAGAGGTGGCATTGTTTTTAACACTCCATTTAAACTGGTGAACAGTCACCATACTTGCCAACAATGCCTTTATACTTTTGAAATCGACACTTACGGAAGAGGCTGCTTACATGAGTGTGCGTATTGTTATGCAAAAGCAGAATTAACAGTACATGGCTATTGGAATAATCCTTTTCCAATGCCTGTTGATATTAGTGATGTTTGGAAAACTTTTTATACAGTTTTTGAAACTGATAAGGTTTCTAAATGGCGTTCGGTCATGGAAAAGCGTATTCCTTTAAGAATAGGCTCTATGTCTGATTCTTTTATGCACATGGATCAAAGATATGGTGTTACTAAAGAACTTCTTAAAATTTTGGATTTTTATAAATATCCATACATCATTTTTACACGCTCTGATTTAGTCGCACATGATGATTACATGAAATTGCTAAATCCTAAACTTTGCTCAGTGCAAGCAAGTATCTCATCTACAAACGATGAGATGAATAAGATTATTGAAAAAGGTGCGCCGAGCTCAAAGCGTAGGTTGCTTGCCTTGCAAAAACTTAGTCAGAATGGTTTTTGGACAACTGTAAGACTTAATCCCTTCTTTCCAATTTATGCAGATGGATATTTTACCGATCCAAATTTCGACAAAAAAAATATGCCGGAGCCATTTCATTATTCATCTTTTGAAATGGTCGATGAAATTGCATCCTATGGAATTCCATCAATTTTGGCTGGGATGGTGCGACTTTCATCTTTCAGCCTTAACCAGATTGAAAAAGCTATCGGTAGGGATTTACACTCTCTTTACCGTGACGATACAAAGAAACAATCTGTTTTCTCTGAAACTACCAAAAAGAAATCTAGAGATGTTCATTATAGCCAAGCGGAGATTAGAGCTTATTACGAACAAATTAAGGCTCGTTGCTTAAGTAATGCTATTGAGTTCACCACTTGCTATATAGGCAACGGTGACAATCAATTTTGGAGCGATCAAGATCTTTGGTCTAATAAAAAGGATTGTTGTAATGCTAAAAGCAGAGTCTCAACATTTGTTGACGACGCAAGGTCAATATCTTGGAATACGCGAATGAAGCATACAAATCATAAGCAACTTAAACCGAATGACGAAAATTCACTTCATCGCCCATTAGGTTAAAAATTTATGTCGAGAAAAAAAATTACTGGTATCAACATTCAATTTCCTATTTCTCGGCTAATTTTAAGTGGAGATAAAACTGTCGAAACGCGTACATACCCTATTCCAAAAAACTACATTAACCAAGATTTGCTAATGATAGAGACACCAGGTCGTGAGGGAAAGTTTGAAGCAAGAGGGGTTTGTCTAGTTAGATTCTCTGAGTGTTACCAATACAAGACACAACTTAGTTTTAGATCAGAATTTCACTTACACAAAGTAGAAAACGGTAGTCAATGGGACTGGACTTCACAAAAACCTAAATGGGGATGGAAAATATCTAAAATTGTTATTCTTAAGTCACCAATTATCATAAAAAAACGGAAAGGTATTGTTTTCACAAAAAACCTTTCCATTAGTTCATCTGCTTATTAACTAAGCCGCTTTTTTATCTTGGCAGTCTTGCAATAATCCATAAATTTTATTGGGATCATATTCCAACAACCATTTCGCTACTTTTCTTTCGTTTGTCGCAGTTTTGTTTATACTTTTTAAAAACTCTGGGATTGGAACTCGTAGGAGTACTTCTTTATCCACCTGAACTATGTCCCCCTGGGACTTAGTATTTTTGAAAAATTCATAGGCTTCGTTCGAGTTTAAATACAATGCTAGTAGTTTATCTAACCACTCACTACCGCTTTGGATAACAATTACAGCTTGGTTTACGACCATTTCTTTATCTGTCCACACAAAGCACTGTTTTTTTCCTTTTCGCACACTCAGAATTTTAGAACCGCCTTCAAATAGATTCTCTGTTCTTGCTCTATGCAATCCATAAGGTGCATACGATGAGGTGTTTATTTCTGAATATTTATCTAAATGCTTTTGTATATTTGGTAATTTTATTTTCTTTTCAAGCAAAGCTTTGTTTTCCCGAGACCCAGTATAAATGATCCATTTCTTTTTCCAATCAACGATACTCGGTGATTTAAGATCACATGCTTCAATAAATGGTTTTACAAATTTCATTTCATCTTTATTAAGATTTAACTTTGTTAGCTCTGTATCATTTAAAACAAAAATTCCGTCGCCTTTTTTTGCTTTAATTTTTTCTAAATGGCTTTTGATAATATACTCTTGAGGTGCAACAACACCTTGTGCCATTGATTCATCCTCTAAAAACCAAGCTCCTTTTTCGGCTCGAACTTTTCTTGAAAATTTCCCCAGCTCCTTATTGTAAGCAATTTTGAGTGGTGTAAATTTTGCGCACTGTAAAGCATTGAGAATTTCTTTAGCATTGCAAGAAGAGCCTTCAATCTTGGTTTCAACACCTTTTTCAGTTTTATCTTTTTTCAATATCAAAATTGATGAGTGCATGCCAGGCGCGGATGGAAACACCTTATTTATTCCAAAATCAATCATAAGAGAAATTCCGGCATCATCAGCAATTTTTTTATGAAGTAACACAGTGTTTGAACGAGTTAGCCAATATTGTGGAATGATATAACCAACATAACCTTTGTCTTTAACCAAATCTAGCCCTCTTTGAATAAAAAAATGGAAAATATCCATTTTAGACTCGTAATATGATCTTGTCAGTGGATGCAATCTGTACTTTTCGAAAAGCTCTTTATTATTTCTAAGCTCGCTTATATACGGCGGATTACCTACGAGAACATCAAACTTTGATCCGCCTGCTAAATTTTTCCATATTTTTTCATCAATTAAAGTATCAGCACAAATTAACTGATCAGACAGCGGCTCTAAGTAGTCACCTTTTTGCGAAGTATAAATCCAAAGGGAAAATTTCGCTAATTGTGTAGCTAATGGGTTTATATCAACGCCATATACGCAATTTTTTAAAACTTCTTTACGAATATCTTCAAATTGAATTGCACCTTTAATTTTAGAATCACTATTTTGCATTCGAATGATCGTATTTTCTAAATATTTAACTACGCCTAATAAAAAATGACCTGACCCCATTGCAGGATCAAGAACTTTAAGTTCTAAAATTTCCTTTGGATTCTTTCCATCAATTTCACTTTTTAGAGATTCACCTATAATGTAATCAACAATATATTCTGGCGTGTAATATGATCCAGAGGATCTTCTTTCACCATTGCTATTGACCAGGTCATATTGCTTCGCAGACTTAATCAGTTTAAACTCAAGCAAACCTTCGAACAAAGAACCTAAATGGTCTGGTGACAATATTTTATAATCGATAAATTGAAGAGCCCCTTCGTCGTCTCGATCACAGGCCAAATCAAGCAAAGCTTGATTTAAATAGTCATCGCCAATTTTGTTTTTGCTAAAAAAATTGAGATTTCCTATCTCAAACGGCTCATTTCCAAAACCATGAACCCCTATCTTCTGATCTCCAGTCTTTAGAAGATCAAATAGGTCGTTAATGTAATTATATGATTTTGGCTGTGATGACCAGTTTTTGCCTTGCTCTAGCTGCTCTTTAATTTCTAAGCATCTCTTCCGAAGTGAAAACTCGTAATAGTCATCTTGTTTATTAACTTCCAATAAACCTTTTGATTCACAATTAAGAACGAACATTAATTTAAAAAGATAGTACATTGAGTTTTCGTAAATCTGCTTTAAATCTTCCTCGGAAGGATTAGAGTAATTGGCTAGAACTCCTTGGCAGATTGAATTAGCAACTTTGTACACTCTCTCTTGCAGATTTTTCTCAACCAATTGAGAGTAAAATTTACCGTCCTCGAAAACGAAATCAAGGAATGATCTGTCATTCAGTTTCGCATCAACAACGAAAGCCTCAACTCTGAAGAAATTGTAGAAGTACTTAAATCTTTGATAGTCACCTGAAGCAAGAATTTTTTCTAAATCAATTTCATAAAAAGTTGTATGTTTGCTGTCTGACCGCAAAGAGTATATTCTCCAATATTTTCCGTCAGTGAGAATACCCCAATTTTTATCCGTCTGTTTAAGGTAGTTAATAATCTGAAATGAAGGGTTTTTATTTGAAAAGCCTTTACCATCGAGACTAACGCCCCAATCTTTCGCATCGGCTACCGCAGTGGCCTTTTTAAATTTATTATTTCCGGATAAGTTCTTTGATTTTTTCCAATCATCTAAAGATGCAAAAAGCGCATAATCAGGAAAATTAGTAACTCCATTTTTTGAAGATGCTTCTTCTAATTCTATCTCCCAACCTAAAATTCTGAAAATTGGATCAATCCATGTGTTTTGAACTTGTCGTTCCTTAGAGCAATACTTTGGAACATTTTGATCTAATTTATTCCATAAATTCATCACTTGCTGAAATGCTCCATTATATTTCGTAGGATTTGATTCGTCGATATTCCAATAATCATTTAAAAATCGAGTAGATGGATTATTGTAATATTTTTCTAAATTAGGAAGACGATCTTCTAAAAATGGATCAGAGAAAAGACCTTTGTTGTTGTAATAAAGCGCTGTTTTGCCCGGCCCAAACTCTGTTTTTTCACCGGCTCTATTGCTCACTTGAAGCTCCCATATCCGCACCTAGGCGAGCTTGTTGGTAATATTTTTCTTCCAAGGATTTTTGTTTGCTGGCAGGAGCAAGAGAAACATTGCAAGCGCAAAGACAATCTTTGATTCGATTATTTAATTCGAAATACACGAGTTTATTTCGTGAAATTTTATTTTTTGAAGAAGATTTCAAAACTGATCTATCGAAATAAAATTCATTCCCAAGTGGATCGACGATAATTCCATTTTCGTCGCGATCACTCCACCATAGGACTCGTCCAAATAAGTCCATTACATCAACTCCTTTGATGCTAATCTACATCGCTGGAATTAGTGTAATATAACTGTGTTTATAGAGGTACGAGACTTGAGACCATTTTCAAATGGTTTGAGAAAACGAAAGCTGTAAACTTTCTTGGTGAAACTGATCGCGATATTTTTCTATCAAACCAGCTCTTGGTACAGAGACATTTTTTGCAGCGAGAATTCCATCGCATCTTGTTGCAGTAAACAGGACCAAAGAACCCTTTGTTAATTTGTTGTGTTGAGCTGTTGGAACAACGGAACGATCGAAATAATATTCGTTCCCTTTTGCGTCGATTAAAACGCCATTTTCATCTCGTTTAGACCACCACACGATTTTACCCAAAGCTTTTCCTGAAGACATTTCTCACTCCCGCTGCTCTCTACTTTTCGGAATCTAACGCTCAAGCTATAGGTATGTTTTCTAAAAATTAGCCTCTACTTTGGCCTAAAACCCGCACCAATTGCGGGTGCCGTGAGTCAAATGTCTTCTTGCTTTGCTAACTCAAACCCTATTCTGATCCAGCAAAATCCACTGAAATTCCATACTTACCCTAGTGAGACTCCAGTCTCACTAGTATTTTATAAAATCATCGTAAATTCAGATGGTTGACAATACTTAAGTCTCGTTAGTAACCACATCATTGCCTGATTAAAAGGCATGAGGAAGTTATGAAAACTGACGTTATCGACACATGGGAATTACAAAGCTTTGAAATAGAAGACCTAGAAGGAAACCTTCGCCCTTGGGGTGCTGGTGACCGTATCCCATTGACTAGAGATGTTGTAATTTCCGATATTGTTTTAACTTGTTAACATCATTTTATATTCAAGCAGAACATGCAGTCAAAAAAATATATAGGAGGGCTTCTAATCGGCGATATTTATCTAATATAAATCCGCGCTTTGTTATCGCCTTTTGCTTTAATCTTTTTATCATTTACAAGTGACTCAAGATCTCTTTGCACAGTTCTTCTTGGCACATCCGGCAACAGATTTAAAATATCTTGCAGAGTGAATTCTCTTTTCTGCTTACTGAAAGAAATAATTTTTTCTCGCCTTGCCTCTGGTTTTCGATCAATACTTTTTTTAACAAGTTTTTTCCCATCGGCAATAACCTGCTCCGCTGAAATCGCAAAACATTCAGTCAGATATTCAACAATTGGATTTAAAGACCCAAGACTTTTACATTGCCTGATTGAAGAGTAATAACGATCCCGTGTTGCCATGATTGCAGTTTCACTGGGAACAAACTTGGCAATCGATTCACCGTTTTTTAAAAGAAGTAAATGCTGCATAAGACGAGCTGTACGACCATTTCCATCCGCGAAGGGGTGTATGGCCACAGCGAGGTAATGAAACGCAAACGCTTTTACAAATGGATTAATTTCCGAGTTTTCGTTTAACCATTCCCAAAGCTCCGAAAGGAGTTCATTGAGGAAATGAGGTTCTGGAACATCGTCAATCTTCTTCCCTGTGTTTGCATCTGCAATTTCAACTTTTACAGTCCGAACTTTGCCCCATTGGTTTTTATCAGTCAGCAAATCTTTGGTAATAAGTTTTTGAATATCACACATATCGGTAATTCGGAGTTTTGCTTTTTCTTCTGCCAAAACTTCGATGTATTCCAGTGCATCACTGTAGTTCCTGACTTGAATGATGTCTTTGTTAGATGTTTTACTCTTTTTACTTTCCAGTATTTGCGTCACACCCCTGACTTCAAGTTTATTGCCTTCAATTTGATTTGAATAGGTGATCGCTAGTATCTTTGCTTGTCGTAAAAGTTGAAGTTCTAAGGGCTGCCCCAGGTATTCTTCTAAATAGGGTTTGGTTTCTGCAATTCGCATCAGAAGTCTAACTAACTTGTCAGTATAATCAAATTTATAGGGTATCTTGTTTTGGGCTACCCTCTGGATATTCGCGCATATTAAAAGTATGCGCCATTTATGCGCCATATCTAAAGTGGCGCATAGCAAGCCAGATTGAAGACTCGTCTTACGTCAGTATTGCGGACCATTTCGAGTCATTTGAATACATCTATTTCGACATCCTTCATTTCGCAAAATTTAGTACGATAGATTCAATCAAGCCGCAATTTCATTAAATGCCGTTGACGTTTTTAACACTAACTCAATAAAATCAAAGTATGGTGATCCCTATCTGATTGGCAGAAGTGGACATCCAAATTCTCTCGCTATTTTTTGGAAACTAAATAATTAAATGTCTAATTCAGATCGCAAATTACCAAAAAAACGTTCTAATAAATATCCTCCTGCTGGAGTTACACTTGAGATGATGATTCGTGCTCTTGTTGAAGAGTATGGCTGGACCGAGCTTGGTCAGAAGATTTATATTCGTTGTTTTAACGATAATCCAAGTCTGAAATCAAGTTTGATTTTTTTAAAACAAACTGAATGGGCAAGACTTCAAGTTGAGGATTTGTATTACTGGCGCTTTGGCGGCCGTCCAGCAAATTGGGTTGGCCCCAAACCCCGTAACGACGATGATTCAGAGGACAAAAATTAGGAACTGTGATTTTAAATTTAATACTACCCAAGATGTTCATAGCTTTAACTCAATAGCTTAAGGATAAAGACCTAATTTTATTGCTGAAATGCAAAGTTTTCTCTAAGATACCTCGATGACACCGCTTAAAGAACTCCTTAATTCATCGGCTTTAGAAGAAATTTCCAAATCTATCTTTATTCATGAACCTAATTTTGATCACAAACGATTTGTAAAAGAAACATCTCCACATTTAAAAAAAATGGAACTTAAGGGCCGCGTTAATTTTATTGCTGACCAATTAAGGATTTTTCTTCCTCAGGATTTAAAAAAAGCGATTCCTATTCTAACAGCGGCGGTCCAAGAAAAAAAAGGCCAGGCAAATTTATCCGGCTTTAAAGTTTGGCCACTGACTGAATTTATTTCGAAATATGGCCTGGATGAAGTTGAACTTTCAATGAAAGCCTTAAAACAAATGACTGTGGTCTTCACAGCCGAATTCGCTATTCGCTCTTTTTTGTTAAAAGACCCAAAAGCTATTTTAAAATATTTTGACCAGTGGGTTAAAGATCCCAACGAACATGTCCGGCGCTTAGTCAGCGAAGGTTTGCGTCCCCTATTACCTTGGGGACAACGTTTACCACTATTTGTTCAAGATCCCAAAATCACGTGGTCTTACTTAGAAGCTCTAAAAAATGATCCCTCTGAATATGTGCGAAAATCAGTTGCTAATCACATCAACGACCATTCTAAGAATCATCCAGAATTTATCACGACATTTTTATTAAAATGGAAAAAATCAGATCCTAAAAATGAAGATCTAGATAAACTTATTCGACATGCAAGCCGCACACTGATCAAAAAAAATCATTTAAAGGCATTTGCACTTCATGGGGTTAGTTTAGAAAAAATTGATGTGCAATCCATCACATTTTCTAAAGCACACATTAAATTAGGAGATTCATTAGAAATTTTCGTTAAGTTAAGAAATCCACACAATAAATCGATCAAATTAATTTTAGATCATGATGTGCATCTGTTAAAAGCAAATGGGTCTCATAATGTAAAATGTTTTAAAGGCAAAAAGATTGAAATTAAAAGTAAGGAAATACTGATAGTTCCCTTAAAAGTTAAAATAGCTGCGGTCACGACGCGAACTTATTATTCAGGAACTCATTATTGGTCTTTGAAAATCAATGGCCAAAATTACAAAAAGCACTCATTCAAATTAAAAGTCTAACTTACTAAAACCCTGGCCAGCATGAGTTTTAGTAAGTTATTCAGGAATTAATTAATCTTTCTTACGGATTAATTTATCTAAAGAGTATTTTCCAGCTCCGTGAAATACAAATAACAAACTAGCAAAGAAATACACAAAAGCTAATTCTTTCACTTTAAATGGATCTGAACCATGCACGACTAAACCCGCAACACCCATTGTAAAACCTAAGAATAAAGCAGCTGGTCTTGTAAATAATCCTACTGCAATCAAAAGCCCACCAACAAATTCACTTAAAGCGGCACACCAAGCAAAGACAATTGGTAATGGAAAACCTATTGCGATAACGGCTTCAACCATTTGATCAGAAGGTGGCATTTTACCTAAGCCATGCGCAAAAGCCATTGATAACCCAACAAAAAGTCTAAACAGCAATAATCCTAGATCAGAATTATAAATAATTTTTTTCATTATTCCTCGCTTCGTAGTAAGTGGTTAAGTTGTCCTAGTAAGATAAATAGAGAAATTCTAATTGTCTCTATTTTTGTTACAATTATAACATGGTCCGGGTTTCAGACTACATAAAAACCAATAACTGCTCATTTTGAAAGTTTAATGATCAGACTTAGATTGATGGAATGCGATCGCGAGTGATTTTTACGATATGAGTATGACCTGCATCTAAACTAGATTCGACTTCAATACCTATAATGTTCTCGTCGCAATTTAAAAATATTTTAATTTTCACTTTTTTCGCCGGTACAAATTGAGCAAGGAAAAAACTCCGCTTTTTCAAACGGAGTTTGGCGTAACTAAATTTTTCCACAATATAGGGGTTATTTCCAATTACAAAAACTATTGGAGTAGGGATTTTTAACAGAACCAACTTTGTAAGCTCTAAAGTATAAGCCTATTCCAGATTTTTCGTTACGAGTTTCATCTACTCCAAAAAACTCAAACACTTCTTGTGATTCTTAAAAGAAGTCTCGATCGAAGTGCACCCGATTGTAAAAATTAAAATTAGAAAATTAAATGAAATGAAAAACTTCATATAATCACCCCTTTAGTACGATTTTAGTTTAATTCAAAATGAGGGGGTTGATCGAGTCCAGTTTTAATCAAACTATTTCAATCTATATAAATTCAATAATTTAAAATTTACTTTGATCTCAAAAAATGAGATATCCATCCTATGGACGAACAAAGATTTATTGATATTGAAACTAAACTCTTGCATCAGGAAGTTATCATAGAAGACCTTCATCAGGTTTTGTACAAACAGCAAGAAATGATCGATTTTTTACAAAAAAAAATTAAATTGTTAGATGAGCAACTTCAAAACAATAATGAAATTCGCGCTGCTGGTGAAAAACCTCCTCACTACTAGAAGAATGGCTATGGGGATGCTGTAGATCAGCGTGAATTATAGATTTAGTCTAATACAACATATTCAATCTTAAAAAAACAAAATGCTCGAGTTTTTATTTATGGATAAAATATCGTTGTTAAATCGATAGAGCTAATTGCCTTTGCGACGCCCCCACGAAGGACCAACATTCGAGTTATTTTCGTTGCGTTGTTTTTTGGGCTGAAACTGATTAAATGAACTCGTGATAGAGCCAGATTTTTGGGCTTCGACTTTACGTTTGTTGGCTTCTGCTAATAGGTTTGATTTAGCTGGTGTTTTTTTCATGACTGAAGAATAAACTTAAAACTCCGTTTAAGGAACAAAGTTTATTCACAAATGCTCATTTTAATTTAAATTCGGTAATTTTTTACATGAGACTTTATAGATATTTGTTGTTCAAATGATTATCTAAAATACTCAACCTATGGCCTTATCTCATGCTGCTGCAGAAAAAATTAGGTTAATGCTTCCAGGAATTATCGAAGAGCTTCATAAAATAGCGGGACCTTCTGAAAGCGAAACTGTACGCTGTATTAACCTTGATTGGTTTGAGTATTAGACTAATGACAGCGTGTTTCGAAATCTCAAATATAATGATTTAACTCCGCTTGCGCAAAGTTAAATAAACAGAAAGTGCACCGATTAAAATGGCTGAACCTGATGCTGCTAGTACACCTAATTTGGCCACTGGAACGAGATCATTTGTCAGTGCCAGTTTTCCAATAAACAATGACATTGTAAATCCTATAGCTGCTAAATTACCAAGTGCAAAAATATGTATCCAGTTTAAGTCTTGTGGAATTTTGGCGAGTTTGAACTTACAACTTAAAAAACTAAATAAAAATATACCAATAGGCTTACCAAATATTAATCCAAAAAATATACCTTTAAATAATCCTGTTGAAGTCACTTCAGATAACAAATTTATATTGATTTCTACGCCCGCATTAGCCAAAGCGAATATAGGCATAATGAAAAAGCTTACAGGAACGTGCAAAATCTTGATCAAATGTGCCGCTGGTTCTAATAGCTTTTTATCTTCATCTTTAAAATGAATCGGAGTTAATAATCCCAAAATAACCCCGGCAATTGTTGCATGCACACCCGAATACAGTATTCCCGCCCATAATACTAAAGCAAAAGGCGCATAAGCAAAATAACTTGTCATTTTTATTTTTTTCATGATTTGCACCATGACAATTGCAAATACACCAATTAACAACCCGATCCATTTCAATTGAGATGTGTAAAATAAAGCAATGACTATAATAGCCCCTAAATCATCAACGATGGCAACTGCCAGTAACAAAACTTTAAGAGCAAGAGGAACTCGTTTTCCAAATAAACTTAACACCCCCAAAGCAAAAGCAATATCTGTCGCCATGGGTATGCCCCAGCCTTTTGCCTCGGGTAATTGCTGATTAAAAGTAAAATAAATCAACGCCGGAACAATCATACCCCCAAGAGCTGCTGCAATTGGTAAAGATGCTTTTTTAACTGTATTGAGTTCGCCTTGCACAATTTCTTTTTTAATTTCTAGACCCACTAAAAAAAAGAAAATAGCCATTAAACCATCATTGATCCAATGTCCAATTGATAGACCTAAAATATTGTACTCTAGTACGAAAAAGTAATCTGCGGCTAAACTTGAATTAGCTAAAAACAACGCTAAGGCAGTTGCTGATCCTAAAACTATACTCGATGAAGATTCAATATGAATAAATTTAACAAGCGATTCTTTGATTTTCGATAACATAAAATAACCTCTACTTAAACTTCTAAAGCTGTTATGTGTTTGACAAACTTCTCATGGACCATGTGTTCCATTTTGTATAGCCCATTTTCTTTATTTAACAACCACTTGCCAGCAAATATAGCTCCAGTTCCAAATGCAGAGCGACTGATTGATTCATGAGTTAGACGCAACGTTTGATGAGGCAAACCAAAAATGACTTCATGTTTTCCTACAATCCCCCCCACTCTAATTGAGTTAACATGCTGGTCGGGTTGTATATTAAGATGTTCAGCAATTTTAAGTGCAGTGCCAGATGTTTCATTTTTTGCTCTAAAATGCTCTTCAACAATTTCAACATCAGCAAATGGAATAATTTTTCTTAGTACTTTTGATGCTACTAATAGCCAATTAATCCCTAGAGTAATATTGGGTGAAGCTAAAATTGCAGTATCTAAACATGCTTTCTCAAGGAGTTCCATTTGTTCTGTCGTATATTTTGATATAGCTGTCACAATTTTAATATGTTTTTTAGAAAACAGATGATAATACGCGGTAGAATCTCCAGACGAAAAATCAATGATTAAATCAATTGGCTTAAATTTAAAAAAACCATCTGTTAACATTGAGGGCGTAATAAATTCTGCAAAACTACGATCATACCCCAATGAATGACTCGCATATTTCTGATTAGCAGGTATGTTGTTGCGACAGACCCAACTCAACTCTAAATCAGGATCATTAACAATTTCTTTAGCTACTAAAGAACCAGTGCGTCCAAAACCAAGCAAACCAACTTTAATAGACATAGGGCTCCCTTCAGAAATGACCCTATTTCTTATTAACTATGTGATAATGTCATTACAAATGACACCACACACACCCATTTGAAAATGAATTTTCTAAATTAAACCACATTAATAAACCACATTAAAAGCAGAAAGTCAATTTTGATTATTTTTTAATCATAAGAGAGTGATCTACACTAATTCCAACATTACTCATTCGTCTATAAATTTCTAGCTCAATTAAATTAATTTTATTTATATTTGGCTTTAATTTCCAAATCACGCGCACATGAAGTCCATTTACCTCTATACTCGATATCCTATCTCTCATTTCTTGAGATAGTTGTTTTAAAATCTCGTCTGAAGCTAACTCTTTACTATTCCGATGAAAAGTTGATTCATTATTAAAAAACCTAACAATATCACTTTTTTTAACAAATTTTTCTTCAAGCTCATTGATAGACAGCTTATCTTTATGAACTGAAACGATATTTAGCTCTGTATTATTAAGATTCTTATAACCGAGAATGTTTTTCTGAAATTGATTTTTTCGATCATCATCAAGCTCTTGACCGAGTAAATAAATATTAATCTTAGGCTTTCGAATATCAAATACAATCTCTTTTTTAGTGATTACACTTGACGATGAATCAAACTCTGAGCTTATAAATAGTTCGGCACTATTCTCGAATTGTGATTTTTTTTGAAGATACCATGCCATAAAAAGACTTGGAATAATCAAAGAAAATGCACCTATTGTCATATATCGATGAATTTTTTTGTCTCTTATAATGTCGCGATCAACGAATAACCTAAAACCAAGCAATCGTGTAAATAGATAAGTGGCTATCAAAATAAAGACCGCGTTTATTAAAAATAAATAAAAAGCCCCTAAGGCTAATCTTAACTCAAAATGGCCAATAAAAAATCCCACAGTACAAAGTGGCGGCATCAAAGCTGTGGCAATGGCCACACCTGGTATTGCGTTTCCTTTGCTCAAACGCGTACTTGCAACTATTCCGGCAGCTCCACCAAAAAAGCAATCAACACATCATAAAATGTTGGTTGAGTTCGCGCTAGCAATTCCGATTTTTCTGAGCCACTCGGGCTAATTAAAAAAAACAATGTTGAAGTCAAAACGCTAATCAGTACAGCATAACTCAAATTTTTAATTGATCTCTTAAATAAATCAAAGTCATGTGTTCCTAATGAAAAACCAGCTCCAACAATTGGTCCCATGAGTGGTGAAATAAGCATCGCACCTATAATGACAGCTGTAGAGTTGACATTTAAACCGATGCTAGCAATAAAAATTGCAAAAATTAAACCCCATGCATTGCCGCTCTTAAATTCGGAATTCGCACGAATTAAAGAGTACGTTCCCTCTTCATCAAAGTCAGATTTTAAATCAAGAAGTTTTTTAGTGTATGAAAAATAACGAAGTGTCTTCATTTTCAATTTTTGCAAAACAATACTCCTTATTAAAAATTAACCTTTGTTGTTTGAATGTTTTTTAATCTTATCAATGACTTGATCTTCAATTTTTTGAATACCTTGTGAGTTCTGTAAAGACAATGCTTTTTTAAGACCTGCACTTAACAATTTAAGCTGTTTTGCGTATTTTCCACAATGATGACACATCATCAAATGAAGCTTGATTTCAATTTTTTGCATCCAACTTATTTGATCTTCTGAGCTTATTTTTTTTACAACGGTTTTACAATTTAACATATATCCCTACCGGCTTTTTTGATCAATACATTCACGCAACTGATTTTTAGCACGAAACAACAAGACGCCAAGATGTGTCGCTGTTATTTCTAAAACTCGACAAATTTCTTCTGTTATTTCTTCTTCAATTTCTTTGAGCACAAAAGCCATTCGTTGATTTATTGGTAAATAATCTAAACATTTCCCAATTATTGATAAAGTCTGAGTGTTTTCAAAAAATTTATCCGGACTCACTGGCGAGTGATTTAAAATCCAATGACCATTTTCATCAAAATGCGCATCAAGAACAGATTCGATATTCTCTGTTGCATCAGCTTTTTTTAATTGTTTTCTAAGCTCGGAAGCTTTGTTATAAAGTATCCCAAATAAAAACGTTCTAATTGTTGATCGTCCTTCAAAGACATGAATAATATCAAAAAAAGTCATCCATACACTTTGCGTAAGATCTTCTGATTCGCTTATAGAAAAACCCATACCCAAACAAGCTTTATATAAATGCTCGGTGTGTTGTCGC
>Ga0255174_1000360_pt1 | contig 19958 bp, 38 predicted proteins | sample Atl_Atl_RepB_8d_FD_189953 | JGI IMG/M metagenome (GOLD analysis project Ga0255174, IMG submission 189953) | Freshwater microbial communities from Altamaha River, Georgia, United States - Atl_Atl_RepB_8d | ecosystem: Environmental > Aquatic > Freshwater > River | place: USA: Georgia | collected...
GCGGCCGTATCTTCGTAACCTTCGTGAGCAATATGAAGCACAAATTGAAATGCGCTTGGCTCGTGGTGAGGTTGATGATGCGAAGGCAGTAATTGCTAGGATCATGGCCCTATGATAAACCTAAGAATTGTTATTGATAACCCTTGGTGGGGAGATCGATTTGATACCATTTGGTGGGGTGCAGGTTCTACACCTTTCAAGACCAAGTTCTGGGAAGCGCAATTAATGAAGGACACTACCTTGTTAGGTTTGTGTGTTAGGTTAAGTACAAAGTGTGATCATGCAGGACTGGAATTAGAATTCAGTTTGTTTGGCTACAGTTTTAACTTTAATTTTTATGACAACAGGCATTGGAACTATGCCGAAGGTCGTTACTATGTTTACAACGAAGAACAAGGAATGCACTAATGTTAGAATGTTTAATATTAGGTGATAGTATTGCCGTTGGCGTGGCACAAGTAAGAACGGAATGTGTGAGCTACAGCAAAGGCGGCATTAACAGCCAACAGTGGAACAAACAATATGGACATAAGGTAACAGCAAGTCCTACAGTTATTATCAGTTTAGGAACTAACGATCATTCGGGTGTGCATACATTTAAAGAGTTATCACGTATGCGAGCCAATGTTACAGCCGAACAGGTCTACTGGATCTTGCCTCCCTGCAATGATAAATTCTGCAAGCCAGACGTTAACGATATTGTAGAGATTATTGCTCGTTCAAGAGGCGATACAATTATTAAAACCAACAGACTACAAAAGGATGCTATACATCCTAGTTGGGCTGGATACAAAGAGCTAGCCAATGCGACCCGTCAAACTGACCGTTGAACAATGGAAACAGATTCGTAAAGAGTTACAGGAAGAACATCCACGAACTGTTTTTATGATACGCGACAAGATGAAACGTGTGTTGGGTTTTACTGTTCGCGAGCACAGGGCCTGGGTAGACAAACCAGATACATTAGGAGATGATCTTAATGTAGGATTTTATCGTTTTGAAATACATTTGGATTTTTATAGTCAGAACAAACGCACAATGTTTTTAATGAAGTTTAGTGAAGTATTAGGAAAGCAAGATGGAGAACTGTGAAGTAGGGCCATTCAGGTTGCCAGGCTTGAGTTTTGAACGTGGCGAAATACCTGAAGAGCTATTAGATGAAATGCGGGCCTGGGCTGAAGCAGAAGGTGTTGGAATGAGCATGACAGATAGACTTTGGAGTTTTAAAAAGGAAGCACACAGAGAATGGTTTATTCTTCGTTGGGCAGACCACATTCCAAAACCGGAGCCTAAAGATGAGTAATTTAGAAGATGAAGTAATAAATGAAATGTCTAAGAAGTTGTGCAGTGAAATAGACTTTAGTATTCTTACAGAGATGCTGTGCGAACTAGGTTGGCGTAAGATTATATTAAGTCCTATGACTATGGAAGATAGTTATGCTGTGGATGAATGGACTAAAAAACATGTCAAAGGGCATTTTGAAACAATGGGTCTTGTTTGGGTATTTGAGGACGAAGCCGATGCTAACTGGTTTGCTCTACGGTGGCTGTAATGTATGAATGGCAAAAGGAACTAATCGAACAAATGACTAAATTTAAAGGTCGCGGTATGATACAAGTTACAGGACGTAACGCAGGTAAAAGTACACTGGCAGCACAAGCACTTCAAAGGCTGTGGAATGATGTTATGGCCAAACCAATTGAAGCACTAATTTGTGATGTTGGAACAGTCTACGGAGCTCGCTATTATACAGTAGAACCCATTGGTGGTTTTTGGCCTGACATGGAAGAGTGGTGCCTTGACACATTTGGTTCAGTAGGAGATCACATGTGGGGTGAAAAGAAAGCACCTAAGCCAGGACATCGTTGGTATATGAATAATCGCAAGTTTTGGTTCCGTGATGTTAAAGATCGCGATTGGTTTGTCTTAAGGTGGAACTCATGATTACGCAAGAACGTAAAAGCAAATATAAACACATTGTAAAGTTTAGTCCTGCTCGCATAGATGATGAACATTGTGAAGTAAGAGATTGGTGTACTAAACAGTTTGGTCCAGGTGGCCGTAGTAAGAAATATCGTTGGCGCTACGGATGGACAGATACAGAAAATGTCTATTACTTTAAGAGTAGTAAAGATGCTATGATGTTTGTGTTGCGCTGGAGTGATGCATGAACATTCACATGATTGGTTTTAGGACTAATATGGAAATGCAAAGAATATGGGACGGTCCAGACTGTTACACTTGGCGCGAAGTGTTTGCTTGGTGGCCTGTAAAGACCGTTAGCGGACGATATGTTTGGCTACGCAAAATATACAAACGTAAGTTTTGGGCAGTATGGGGTACAGGGTTCCACATGGAGCCTTGTGTAGAGTTTGGAACTGTTTTTGATATGATAGAATATGAGTGATAGACAACGACCTTTTTATCAAAAGTATGACATGTGGGTAAGTCCTAGCAATCGTAGAATGCGTAGGGTTCCACGTATGCGTAAGCACATTAATCTATGGAATGTTAATGTTACAGACACAGCTCTGTATCAAGATACATTTGAAGTAGAAGAAGTAGAATGTGTAGATGTTACAATGCCCGCAGATCGATTAGAAGAACTAGAACGTATGATCGAATGGTATGAAAACAAAGAGCACAAAATTAAACACAACGAAGAAATAGTCGAAATGTTGCGTAGAGATGAACGTGTTCGTATTGAAAACCCTGCTGTACAAAAGGCCTATATGAAGTATCTTACATTACTGGAACTATGTAGAAAATGACATTAGAAAAACATCCTTACTGGCACAACATTATAGATCATTACTATGAACATGTACACTTTGAAAGTGAACACAAGAATATCTATGACTGGTTAGAAGCAGAGTACGGTGCTGTCAGTAGCACAGGACAACATACATTTGATTTTGACAGCGAAAAGAAAGCCACGTGGTTTGCACTAAAATGGAGCCATTAAAATTATGTCTTACCTTTAGAGATACTAAAGGCCAACTAGAAAACTATACTGTCAAGTTTGATATTAAACAAACAAGGCTTGCACAGCACTGGCTTGATAGTCTTATAAAGAATTTTTTTAATACAAATCATCCCATAGAAAAAACTTATTGTCTCCAAGGCTGGCAAACAACTTGGGAAAGCAACTACAGTAGGAACGTAGACGTGCTATGTAAAAAACTCAATAAGGCAATTGCTGATGTAAACAAAGGAATGGTTCCAAAAGGTTATCCAAAAATAAATTTAAACTTCACGCTTGATGTTTTAAAAACTGATAAGTTTAGAACCTACATGAATGAAATACATCATCATTTTGAATTACTAATCGGTCAATCTTGGAACGAAAGTCTGTGGTATAAAAAAGCCGATGACAATACAAGAATAGCAATAAGAATGCTCAACAATTACTGTCATGAAATTGAAAAAAATGTAGAAAATATAAAAATGAATAATTTTATTTTTAAGTTATCTCCTTATTATCTACGCAGTTGTGTTACTGTTAGTCTTAACGGAGTTGATTCAACAGGCAAGCATTTTAATTGGACTGATAGGAAAGAATTAATTTCAACAGATGAATACAATGACTTTCAACAAATACATTCTTGGGGAAGTATTGAATTATTTTATTCACAACTAGGGAAGAGCCATGTTGAAGCATGGTTTGATCAAGACGAACACATTGACAGAACAAATATTAGCAGTTACAAATTTATCACAGGAGAATTTGTAGTTCATTTCCTAGCAGAAGACAAGGAAAAATTTCCAAACGAATTTTTAACTTGGTTAAAAGAAAATGATTTTGATTTTAATGATAAAACTCTAGGTATTGGATTCCCTGTTGTTGCTGAAATTGATTTAGCAGGGCAATCACGAAGCCAAATACTCAAACAACTTAGAGAAAGAGATGATTTATTTGCCATTAGTGTAGAAGATTCACAGGCTAATGTTATACACTATAAAGAGTATAACTATACTTGGAAAACTGAAGAAGGCTGGAAACAATGATAATATATTTAGACATGGATGATGTGGTAGCAGATTGGCGCACTGAAGCCGAAAACTTTTTACAGATGAAGTTCCCAAACAACGATCCGTATGCTAGGATACCAGACGACGAATGGAACAAACTAAAACGCAACAGTAGATTCTATAGGCACTTACCGCTTAAAGCCCATGCTACTGATCTAGTTGCCTACTGTTTGGATCTAAAAGAAAAAGGACTTGTTGAAGACGTTCGTTTTCTAAGTGCCATCCCACATAATAATGACATGCCTTGGACTATTCAGGACAAAGTATGGTGGGCTCATGAACACTTTCCAGACCTACCAGTTTTTATTGGACCATACAGTCACGACAAACAAGACCATTGCTGTCCAGGGGACATACTAATAGATGATAGAACAGATAACTGTATGCAATGGGAAAACCGTGGAGGTCATGCTCACATATACAGAACATGGCAAGCCTGTAAACCTTGGCTAGATGAGATGTTCAATGGCAATAACAGTTAAACCACCAGTTGCTCCTGACACTAGCCCAAAATACAGACTGCACAATAACGAAGTCTATGAACGTAGAATAGTTCACCGTTTTCGTTTAGGCGATGTTGAAGACCCAGAAATTTATATGGCAAGTCCAATTTACGATTGGCAACAGACTGAACAGGGCAAATGGGTAATGAAAAATGGATTGGACCCAACATACCATTTGAATATTGATCACTTGACCTACGGCTATGCCGTAACAATTACAGCACATATCACACCCAAAAGATGGACCGAATATGTGCTAAGAGGGTGGTACACTGGTTGACTGTTGCCTTTATTGATAGTATAATTAGGTATGAGCAAAACAGTCTTCTACAAAAAAGTCGGACGCAGATACATTCCTGTATCTGAGTATGATAATGAATTGCTGGATAGTTTTCCAAAAGGTACACATTTGGTACAATGCTATCCTGGCGGGTCAAGTCGTAGGTTCAATATCGATCCTGCGTATGCTCCAATGATTGCTGCAGGTCGTGTTGCCGAAGATGTCATTAGTAAAGCCTTAATGCGAGCAAGTGACTTGCGCCCACAACGTGCTCCTATTACAGAAGCGCAACGTGCCGCTTGGGATAACCTAGTAAAAGAAATGGGTGAAGAAGCTCGTTGCCTACAATGGCCTAGTGCTAGAGAAGCCTGTGAAGAAGCAGTTAAGGCCATGAGTGTAGAAGCAGAAAAACTGTTGACTAATCCTAGTGTTCGTAAAGCCTACGAACGTTTTTTATTAATTTGTGAACTAACGAAAGAGCATAATGAAACAGCAAAGTGAGTTACTGTGTAAAGATTGCAAACACAGTTTTAGAACCATTGGTAATGTATTGGCGCATGGATTTAGAAGTGAATATGCATACCAATGTAGAAAAAGTTACAAAGAAACTCATATCGAACCTAATCCTGTAGTTGGATCGAAGAAGGTGCAGGCCAAATATGATTCGTGTGGTATCGCTCGTATTGGTAAAGAAAGCGATACTCGTTGCGGAGAAAAAGGTTCTTGGTGGGAACCTAAACACAAACGACATCTGTTTCTACTAATCAAAAAGGAGGCATATTAATATGCAAGTAAGAGCAACTGACAACTCAGAAGAGTTTGGTAAATGTGGTTGTGGCCGTAGCCCAACCGGCAAGTGTATCGGACTTCATACACTTAGTGAACAAGCATGGATCGAAGGTAAGACCCAAATCCTAGCAAACATCGCCGCTGGCAGAGGCAAGATCGGTATTGAAAAACCTGTTGGAGAACCCGATGACGAAGTGGTTTGATCGTTGGCTTTATGATAAAGTTCGTGACATGTGGGAAAACAAACACAAGTACGAAGAAGAAACAAAGTATGCAAATCAAATTATAGGATCTAAAGGATTACAAATGGGAACAGCAATGGTAGAACGTGGACCCGCAGAAGGGCAAGATCGCATTAGTTTTGAACTAACTAGTGCTGTGGGCGGACGTATTCTTAATGTACGCAGATATCAAGACAAGCTAGACAGGCATGATAATCAAACCTATGTTATTCCTAGCGGTGAAGATGTTGGTGCTAGAGTAGCTAAAATTATTAACCTAGAATTGATTAAATAACTTTACCACTATGGAGTTTATTATGGACTTTTTTGCTATGGTTGTTGTGGCTGTAATAGCCATGTACATAGGTTGGCATTTGCGTGGAATCGTTATCCTAGCCAATCTTGCTGAAGACCCTGATAGGGTAATCAAAATGCTCGAAAAGATCAAGCAAATAAACAAAGAAGAACAACAAGAAATTAAATCCAAAATTATTGGAATTGAAATCAAGCCAGAGCAAGTGGGCAATATGTGGTATGCCTATGCCGCAGACAACGATCAGTTTCTAGGACAAGGCCCAACTCTTGAAGATGCACTTAAAATGGCTTCGGATCGTTTTCCTGGTAAAAAGTTTTGGTGTAAGAAACCAAACGAATCTAACCAATCATCTTGATTTAGATTGCACATTGTAATATACTGTGTATAGCTGTTGAATTACAGCATAATCTAAAAAGAGGAAATACAAATGAAATTTTTCAATCCAGAAACAAAGACTTACAAAGTTTTTAATGCACTCTACAACGGTGAGACATTGACTGCTAGTCAAGCTCAAAAGCGTTTCGGTGTAAAGAACTTGGCTGCTGAAGCAAGCCGTATTCGTGCAAATGGCTATGCCGTTTACACAAACAGCCGCACAGCAGGTAACGGTGTTACAGTTACTGAGTATGTTATGGGTAAACCTTCACGTGAAATCGTTGCATTAGGCTACAAAGCCCGTGCAATGGGTATCACTCTTTAATAAGAGAAGGTTAGGCCTAACCAAAAAGCCCCACATGCTTGGGGCTTTTTTTATAACTACAAGATGATAGACACTATTTTTAAACCTACCCTAGATTGGATCAAAGATGATTGGAAGTCTCATCCTTTCCGTTTTATTATTGAGTTGCTTGCTTGGGCTATCAGTATCGGTTGTAGCATCACTATGGCCCTTACAGTACCCAATCCGCCACTTCTGGTACTTTATCCTATTTGGATTACTGGCTGCGCCATGTATGCTTGGGCTGCTTATACTAGGAAATCGTTTGGCATGTTGGCTAACTACATCTTGTTAACAACAATTGATTCAATTGGACTTGTGAGAATGATATGGAGCTAAATCAAGTTTACTCTGGTGGTAACGGACTTGTTTTTAAAATCACCGGATTAGAATTAAAAGACGGAGACCCGTGGGTTTCTTACACTAACACACAGACACTACAAGAGTATTCATGCAGGCAAGAAGCCTTCTTATCTCGATTCTCTTTATTGCCACAACCTCGCTAAGTGGTTGCGCTGTCTATACTGCGGCCAGTATAGGCAGTTATGCCGCTACAGGCAAAGGTATAGGTGATCATGCAGGATCTGCTGTAACAGGCGGAGACTGTAATCTAGTTATGAATACATACAATGGCAAATATGTATGTGAAATGCCAGTAGTTTATAATCGCAATGGACTTTAATCAATACCACAATTATCTTTGTAACGAATGGAACTTTGTTCCGGATAACGTCGTTAGCACAGGCTACGAAGATGTTATGGATCAATTGATAGCTTGTTCAAAAGCAGAGTGGCTCAGCAGAGATGAAGCTGGCCGACAGCAACTACAACAGCAAGTATTTGACATCTACAGAGAACGAGATATACTTCCAATATTCTATTACAGTTTGCAAGGCTGTGAAGAAGAAATACGCAACGTAAATCAACAGCACACAGAAGTTCGCAACGGACGCATTAGTGTTGGAGCAACAGGCGGATTAAGTTTCTGTCGTTTTTGGTTTCCTAATATGCAAGAAGCCTACACACTAGGCGCACGGCATGTTAGTTTAGATAGTAGATTCCATAACGATGCTAAACTTAAACGTGCAATCAAAATTTGTTACGAACACAGAGACGAAGGTGATAAAGCAGTTATTCCGCAGAACATTCGTCGTGCATTAGAATTAGTAAACGGTGGCACAATACAAAACTTCAAACCATTAAACGCCAAAGCAATTTGGGAATATATCTGTCCTACTATGTGGGGCCGTGTATTAGACTTTAGTAGTGGGTATGGTGGGCGCATGATTGGTGCTATGACTAGTAATATGCGCTATCACTACACAGGCATAGATCCAAACACCAAAACGTATAATGGTCTAGTTGCCTTAGGCGACTTAATTAATCAAACTGTAGGTACAACATATGATATGCATCATACAGTTTCAGAAGAGTTTAAACCTGAAGCTGGCAGTTACGATGCAGCATTCAGTAGCCCTCCTTACTTTAACTTAGAAACTTACTGTGACGAGCCGACACAATGTATGGTGAGATGTAATAATATGGATGCATGGTTTGAACTCTATGTTGAACCTACACTCAATATGCTACACAAAGGCTTAGTCAAAGATGGTATCTATGCTGTCAACATAGCAGACTATCGTGTCAATAAAGATCAATTCAAAATTGTAGATCGTTGGTTAGAGCTGTCCAAAAAATGTGGGTTCGAATATCAAGAAACAGTCCAAATGATGTTGAATACTCGCCCAGGTGTAGGCAACGGAAAAATGGACAAAGTAGAAAAGTTTGAAGGCGTATATATCTTTAAACGAGCTTGACACTCGAACCGTTTTATTGTATAATCTAATCATTGTAGTAACATAGAAAGATTATATGACACAGATAGTTAAACAGCGTTCACATGCCGATATGGTAAATGCTCAATTTACCAAAAGTAAAAGCCATTATGTCAGTTTACCTGAACGTCTTAAAAATACAGTAGACGGTGTAGAATGGAAACAGGCTTTGCTGGACGATGCTAAAGAATATTTCAAAGCTAGGTTTCAAAATTTAAAGAAATGGTCCAATGTAACTCTGTGTAAGAGTGAAATGGCTCTCATGTCTTTGATTGAAATTGATGTTACACTACAACGTCTTTTTGATATTGAACACGCCTGTAATATTATAGACCATTTTAAAAACATTATGGTTATGCCTATCTGTGTATATCAAGACCCAGATCGCCCCGGAAAGTATATCTGTTGGGACGGGCAGCATACTGCTTTAGTATTATATATTATTGCCTGTGAAGTTTTGGGCGAAGATATTAATAAAATTAAAATACCAATTGTAATTTATCCTAGCACGATGAAATCCGAAATGCGTGAGTGCTTTATTGACCTTAATGGTGAAGGCAAGAAGCAATTAGATAATATCGACAAGGTACATCAAAAGATTTATGGTGTACGCACTGACGGTAGCACTAATCCAGAGTGGGTACTAATTGAAGAAAAACAAAAGGCTCTGGAACAAAACGGAATCTTCCTAACACATACAAAGTTTGGAGACACTGACCAGCCAGGCGCATATACTCGTCTTGACGAGTTCCTTGACAACCACTACGACTTGTCAATTACACAACAATTTGCAAAACTGTTCAATAAAGTATGTGGCGCAAGTCGTCCTGTGCAACCTAAGGAAAGTTGGATGTTCTACGAATACTTGCGACTATGCAAGGTCAGTAAAATTACTGTAGACGATGCTTATATTGTTGCCTTGTCTAGAAGTTTGCGTATTCATAAAAACGATTTTAATGCAACTAAGCTGTATGACAAGGCAAAGTTGAGTTACCAAGAGTGGTTCCGTCAGAACAAGCCTAACCCAGATGGAACTCTGTGGGGCATTACTTACAGCGAACGTCCTATTGGCCTTACATTTTTAATTGCACAAGTCAAAAAGAATATGCCTGCTGGATTTGCTGTTCCTAAGTACAACGGCAACTGGGCACCTTTAGCTACAGATTTGTTCTAATATGAAACGAATAACTCTACTAACTAAGGCAGACCTTAAGCGTAAGTCTGGCACAAAACTCAAAGAGCAAATAGAAAAGAAATTATGTTGTAAACTTGAGTTTTGTAACAAACCTTTAACAATGTTTGAAGGGCCTGGTGCAAAACATCTTTGTGAAGAACATCAGTTACAACAAAGAGAGTTTGGAGGAATGGGTCGCCTTGACCGTCCTTGGACTTTTAGTAGAGAATGGTCGTGTGCTTGGTGCGGTTACAGTCCTAAAGACGATCCGTTTTTTGATAACCCACCTATACCTTTTGATAACGAAATACACAAGAATCAAGTAATGCGCAGCACTTTAATTGGAGATCATCTTGTGCGTAAAGTTGAAGGTGGCGGCCACGGCAAAGATAATGTACAAACATTATGCCAATGTTGTAATAGTAAAAAAACTGCACTATTTAAAGACTTCGTAAAAACAAGCACAGAAGTCTCAGCTCAATAAATAGTTTCATGAAAGTCCTAGTAACTGGCCACGAAGGCTTCATTGGTAGGAACATGACCGCGTGGTTACAACAAGAAGAAGATTGGGAAGTTGACGGGTGGGAATGGGATCCCATCAACTATCCCGATGTTTCAAAATACGACTGGGTAATACACTTAGGTGCTATTGCCGATATGACTGAAACAGATGTAGATCTAGTTATGAAACAGAACTACGAGTTTAGTCAGTGGTTGTTTACAGAATGTAATAAACACGGCGTACATTTACAATATGCAAGTTCGAGCTCAGTATATGGTGACACAAAAGATTTTAGCGAACACGCTGCTTGCCATCCACAAACTCCTTATGCTTGGAGCAAGTATCTGTTTGATCGTTGGGTTTTCCAACAGCCAATTTCAATCTACGTGCAAGGCTTCCGGTACTTTAATGTCTACGGTAAGTACATGCACCTGCGTGATAAACGAGCTAATGCAATACACAAATGGCGACAGCAGGCTCGAAAAGAAGGTAAGATAACTGTATGGGAGAATGCAGAACATGTTCGTCGTGATTGGACTTGGGTTGGTGATGTATGTCGTCTACACATTGACTTCATTAAACAAGTTAATGGGTCTGGAATTTGGAATGTTGGTAGCGGGCTTGCTCATAGTTTCTTAGATATAGCAGAAGAAATAGCAGAACAAGAGGGTGTTCCTATAGAATTTGTTCCTGTTCCTCCGGCAGAACTTACTCGCTTTAGACACGCAACTAAAGCAGATTTAACTAATTTAAAGGCTACAATAGGTAAACGTAAGTGGCTCAATGTATTTGAGTTCCTAGCTCAATGATGCGTATAAATATAATACTATCTGAGCAGGTTTACTATGAGAGCAAAAGACATACTTAACGAAGACTGGCAAAAAGTCAACAAAAGCGACAAAACAGACGGCATGAGCAGCAAAGCTGTAAAAGCCTATCGCAGAGAAAATCCAGGTTCTAAACTAAAGACAGCAGTAACTACAAAACCTAGCAAATTAAAGAAAGGTTCTAAAAGCGCCAAGCGCCGTAAGAGTTTCTGTGCTAGAATGAGCGGTATGAAGAAAGCTCATGCGAGTGCAAAAACTAAGCGAGATCCAGATAGTCCAATCAATAAAGCTCTACGTCGTTGGAATTGTGAAAGCATCGAACAAAGCATTGAACAATTAGAACAACAATTAACAGAAGCTAAAAAAACTCTTAAAAATAGCAATCCTTGTTGGAAGGGATATCATCCTGTAGGTACAAAGAAAAAAGGCGGCCGCACAGTTCCTAATTGTGTTCCTAGCGAAAGTGTAGAAGAAGCAGCCAGTGCCGCACAACAAGCCGCTATTGCTGTCAACATGAAGAAAGCAGGCAAAACACCTAAAAAAAAAGTAAGTGAAGCTGGATTTCCGGCACCTCACATGCCAGCTCATCCACTGAATCCTTTAAATCCATTAAGTCCAACATACGTTGCTAAAAATAGAGACAATCTAGATATGGATAAAGTAACTGCTCGAGCTAAGGAAATGTTTGCTAAAGGTATGTCAGAGCAACAAGTTAAAGCAGAACTAATTAAACAAGGCGTTGCTGAAAGACTAGCTAACCAGGCAGTTCAAATGGGACAGATGAACGAGTCTAAAAAACAAAAACAAGAAGCACCAAAGCCACGTAACTTTGTAGCAAAGAATCAACAGACAAGTGGAGCAGGTGCTCACAAAGATAAAAAGAAAGCAGACAAGCAAGGTGATGTTAAACACAAAGGTAAGATGCTAGATCTTGCTGAGATGGAAGACATTTTAGAAAAAGCCAGTCGTGCTCTTTGCACAAGCTCAACACCAGATAAAGACTTAGGAGCAAGTAATCTTGCAAGTTGTAAAAGTCAAGGATTACGTGCAAGAGATGGCGAGAAGAGCCATTTAATTACAGCTGGTTCTAGAAAAGTTCGCATTAAGGTCGGGGGTAAACGTATTAAAGGCAAAAAATACGGCGGACCACTTCCAGACTACGGAACACGTAAATGAGATACAAAGAGTTTGTAACTTCTGAAACTATAAATCGATACATGGATATCTTAACTAAGGGAACAAGTTCTCTCGGAGCACTTGCACCTGAAGTTCCAGAGCCGTCAGGAGAAAACAAACCAGTTGATGGAAAAACAGATAATAAACAAGATTCAAATGTTTCTTCAACAGGGGAAATTCTTCCTGTTAAAGGACCAATTACAAGTCCATTTGGCCGCCGTTCAAGCGGCATGCACTACGGAACAGACTTTGGAGTTCCTGTAGGTACTCCTGTTGTTTCGCCACAAGATGGAACAGTAACACGTTCTAGTTCAGATAACATGAATGGAACTTATGTTGAAATACAATCTGGAGATACTATTCATTTGTTATTACACTTATCAAAATCAAATGTTTCTGCCGGAGATAAAGTAAAGCAAGGACAAGTAGTAGGCTTATCTGGAAATACAGGACATTCGACAGGACCGCACTTGCATTGGTCAAAACGAATTGCTGGCCGACCAGTTGATCCAATGGCAAATGTAGGATAAGTTATGAGATATAATGAATTTAAAACTGTAGAAGGCCTTGATAGTTTCATGAATATCCTTATGGGTAAAGGTACTGGACTTGGTAATTTAGGCGGACTAGCCGACAAAGCTGTTGATGCAGCAAAAGATGCTTTGTCTGATAAGCCTGGTGAAGCTCCTAAAATAAATCAATCTACAGGTACTGTAGCAAATGGTTATACTCCAAAAGGTGCAACACCAGAACAAATGAAACAATTTGGACCAAGTTCCCAAGATAAAATTAATTGGAAGGACATGCGTTCTTACATAGCAAATAAATTAAGTATTAATCACGCAGTTGCTATGGTAGTAAATTGTAAATGGGAAAGCGGTTTCCAACCAGGGCGTTGGGTACATAGTGATGCTAGTCAAGGACCAAGTGGCGGTTTGTTTATGTTCCATGATGCAAACTTTAGCGGTCGAGGATTCTTCAGTGATATGGTTGCCGCATGTGGTGGCCCAGGCAAGTGGCAAACAAACTGGCAAGGTCAAATAGATTTTGCCTTGTCTTATACTAAATCAAAAGGTCCTGCGTTTGCATCTACAAAATTTAAAACACCTGAAGAAGCAACCTACTGGTTCTGTGTAAACTTTGAACGACCACAAAATGCCGAAGCTAAAGGAAGAGAGCGAGCCAAAGAAGCTCACCTTTACGCAAAGTAACAATAAATAATTTTATGAATTTAATCGGCAATCTACTAATTGCTCCGCCAGCAACAAAAGGCAACTTCTGGTACAAGACTGTAATTATGATTACAGAGCACCATGGTCAAGGTAGTGTTGGTCTTGTACTAAACAAAAGAAGTCAAATGAGTATTCCAGAGTTTGGAGAACAACTTGGTTTTGACATAGACGTTCCTGGTTTTGTTTATCTTGGAGGACCAGTCAACGTAAAAAGTCTTAGCTTCTTACATTCAAATGAATGGACAAGTAAAAATACACACAGAATAAACGAAAAGTTTAGTTTAAGTTCAGCAGATGACATACTACCTAGACTTGCAATGGGCGATCGTCCACATCAATGGCGATTGTTTTTAGGAATGTGTGGCTGGGCACAGGGACAACTACTCGGAGAAATAAAAGGTAATCCTCCGTGGAATCAACAAAACAGTTGGTGTCTTGCTACAGCAGATGAAGAATTAGTTTTTGGTTCGGACAATAAAGATCAATGGTGCAATGCTTTGGATCGTTCCGGACTAGAATTTGCCCAAAACATGCTAGCCTAATTGGGCTTGACATAAGTACAATATGAGCATATAATATATGCTCGTTCGGTTGGGTCTGTAAACACAATCAAAAGGAAATCAAAATGTCGGACACTCTAGTCTTGAACGCTGACGGTCAACCAGTTAGCTTTCTACCGCTAAGTACAATTAACTGGCAAGACGCTATCAAATACATGGTCCTTGATAAGGCCGATGTATTGGCATGGCACGACAATTGGATTGTGAGATCAGCCCGTTGGGAAACTCCTGTTCCAAGCGTTATCATGCTACGTGAATACATGAAAGCCAAAAGCTCTGTTCGCTTTAGTCGCGGCAATGTGTATCTACGAGATGACGGACATTGCCAATATTGCGGAATTCATGTTGAACGCAAAGACAGTACACTAGACCATGTACACCCTATTTCAAAGGGTGGTAAAACTACATGGGATAATACTGTAACTGCCTGCGCTCCATGCAATGCCAGCAAAGCCGACAAGCACTGGAAACCTCGAATCAAACCTTACAAGCCAGATTACTACGAACTTGTAAATAAGCGTAAGAAGCAAGGCTTCAACGTGAGGTTTGATGAATGGTTACAATTTATTTAAAACAGTGGTTTTGGAAAATACTAGGCTTTTGTAGTCTAGGAATGGCGTATGTCGGTGTGGTAACACCCGGCATACCCTATAGTCCCTTTGTGGTATTTGCAGCATATTGCTTTAGTAAAGGCAGTCCTAGAATGCATGCCTGGTTATATAACCATAAGCTATTTGGTCCGTTCTTGACCAATTGGAGCGAGAAGCGAGTATTCCCACAAAAGATGAAATACTTTATGTTGGCCATGATGAGCCTAAGTTTAATCTTAATGTATACAGGAGGCGTTAAGCCAATTGGTATTATTAGTACTGCAATTTTTATGGCCTTTGTTGCCGTTTGGGCTTGGCGTTATCCTAGCTCTGTTGCCGAACATGATAAGCGCATTGAAGAAGGTCGCAAAATAGGATGGTTTAACAACAGCTTTTAAGGTAAATAGTAGTATGAAAAAAATACTACTTTTATTATTAACGGCTGTTTCCCTAAACGTTTACGCATGGGAACAAAGAGCTCCGTTACCTGTTCAAAGTTGTCAAGTACACAGCCCTTATGGTTGGGCACAATCTAGCAGACCTGCTAGTCCTATTTGCCGTGAGGCTTATCTAGTAGCATATGATGCTCCTGTCAAGATTCCACAGTATGTTGCTTATACATTACTTCCACAAAATGCTTTAGGATGCTTTCCACGTACGAACGCATTCGTTGCGGATCAATCAGTTCCAGGAGGTGCTACTCCTAACGACTACGCAGGCACAGGCTACGACAAAGGACATGCCGCTCCCGATGGTGACCTAAGTTGGTCCCAAATCGTGGAGTATGAGAGTTTTTTGATGACCAATATGTATCCACAACACGGAAGTTTAAATCGTGGAATTTGGAAACTACTGGAAACATCAGTCCGTGGGTGGGCGGTACAGCAGAATCGTCCTTTTACCATATACGTGGGGGCATTCTATGGCGCTGGTGATCCTTACATTGGCAATGGTGTCATTGTTCCACACGGTTACTATAAAATTGTTATCGATCAGCAAACTGGCGCAGTTGCTGGTTGGGCATTTCCGCATACTAAACCATATGTTAACTTAGGCAATGACTTAACTAAATTCCGTATGCCAATTGCCGATATTCAAAAACAATCAGGGATAACATTTAAATATCCAGCCAATGCTAAAGAGCTACAACCAGGACAAGAATGGCCTGTAGACTTTGGAGCATTAACAAATGCCAAACGTGCAAAGTGTGGTAAAAATGCAGAATAATCCAAATGAATATCCAGTTTATCCAGAGGAAGATGGTTATGACCGTCCAAGAAATCCTTACAGCCCTCATTGAAGCAATAGCTCGCTTTGGTTGCGGGCTTGCAGGAATTCCTTATGAGAGCTAAAGAATTTGCTCCTCGTAAACTTGTTATCTTTGATATAGATGACACACTAGTTCACACCCAAACAAAAGTACATGTCATAAAAGACGGCCGTGTAGTTAAAGAACTCAACAGTCACGAGTTTACACACTATAAATTACAACCTGGTGAACAATTTGATTTTGAAAACTTTCGTAATGCACACGACTTTTTTCATAATAGTAAACCAATCATTCCTATGTTAAATCAACTCAAGCAGGATATTGCAACAGGAAACAAAGTTGTAATGGTAACAGCTCGTGCTGACTTTGATGACAGGGAATTATTTTTAGATACATTTCGAAAGTACGGAATCAATATGAATAAAGTTCATGTTTATCGTGCAGGAAACATGACTCAAAAAATACAAACAGAAGAAAAGAAAAAGATTATTATTCGCAATTTACTAAACAAAGAACACTATACCAAAGCTATCATGTATGATGATGCTGTTCCTAATTTAGAAAGTTTTGTTGAACTTAAAAAAGAATATCCGCATACTAAGTTTTATGCATGGCATGTTAGTTTAGATGGCGAAGCAAGCGAATATCATCGAACAGATGAAAACATGGATCACAGCAAAGATGATCAGGCAGTACCAGAATTAAAAGCTGCACTATTGGGACATAAAGCAGAAATACAATCAGCCGACGATGACAAAGTCTACGATATTATTGATAAAATGATGACACGCATTGCTAAAGCACACGGCATAAGCGGACAAAAACTACACGACATGTGGGTTAAAAAATACGGACAAATTCCAGATACTTGGATTATGAAAATAGAAGAAAACTTTGCCGACGGACGTAACCCCCAAGACAAAGGTGACAGTAAACGTTATGGAATTAATACTAAAGCCAGTGTAAGTAGTCTACGTAAAACTGCTAAACAAGGCGGACGTAAAGGACAGTTAGCACATTGGTTAGCTAATATGAAAGCCGGGAGGGCAAAGAAGAAATGAAAAAATTAATAGCAGTTCTATTTGTAGTATCCCTAACAGGATGTAGCACGATAAAAGATTGGATTCCTGTTCGTTGGGATGCAAATCACAGCAGTTCAATTACAACTATACAACAAACAACTCGTAACTTTGATTGCACAGGAGACATTGCACAGCAGTCAAAAGATTTAGCACAGAAAGTAGAATGGTTTGAAATTTATGCAAAGAACAAGCCTACTAGAGATGTTATTGTACCAGCAGAAAAAATGCGTGACTCTGTTAAAGAGCTAGTAGACAGAACAACTAAAGGACCAGTCAGTCCAACGTATTGCGAAATCAAAAAGAAAATTTTAATACAACAGGCAGATATGATTGCTCATACTGTTCAAGGGAGATTCTAAATGTCAGACAGTTTATTTCAATTAGCAGGATGCGGTTTACCTTGGGCAGAGACTCGCGCTCAAATGGCTCTACAGATAGCTGAAGCAAATCGTAACGGTCAAATTAGTGCAGATGAAGCTCGTGCCCTATTAGAAGATTTGGTCAATACAGACAAACTAAATGAAGAAGCAACTAATGCCGAAGCTCGTTCTATGCTTGTTTTCGGTGTAACTCAAATTGCTCAAATGCTTGTTTAAGAGCATTTACTAAATCTTCTATCATTCCATCATCGTGAAAAGGTGTAGGTGCAAAACGTAATCTTTCTGTTCCTACATCAACAGTAGGATAGTTGATAGGCTGAACATAGATGCCATGTTCATTTAATAAGTAATCACTTATTGCTTTGCACTTTTTAGCATCGCCAATTAGTACAGGAACTATGTGACTGGTACTACATTCCATAACAGTAATACCTGCAGCATTTAATCTATGTTTTAATTTGCGAGCTCGTTCTTGATGTTTTTCACGTACTTCAGGATGATCTTTAAGCCATTTGATCGCAGCCATTGCACCAGCACATGTTACTGGGCTCATTGAAGTTGTAAAAATAAAACCAGCGGCAACACTACGGATAGCATCTCCAACAATTTTATCGCAGGCTATATACCCTCCTTGAACTCCAAAGGCCTTTCCCAAGGTTCCGTTGATTATATCAATCTTGTCTTCAAGCCCAAGTTCTTGTACTTTGCCGCCGCCAGTTTTACCATACAAACCTACAGCATGAACTTCGTCAATGTAAGTTATAGCTTTATATTTTTCAGCTAGTTTACATATTTCTTTAATGTGCCCAACATCTCCATCCATGCTATATACGCTTTCAAATACAACACACGGAGTATTACCTTTTGCAAAACTAATTTTAAGTTTTTGTTCTAGATCTTCTAAGTCGTTGTGTTTAAAGACGACTTTATTTGCGCGACTATGTTGTATTCCTACTATGATACTATTATGATTATTTTCGTCACTGATATACTCAATGTTAGGAATAATCTTAGCCAAGGCAATTAGTGTCCACTCGTTGGCAACATAAGCACTACTGAAAAGTACAGCTTTTTCTTTTTTATGTAAACTTGCAAGTTCGTATTCCAGTGCCACGTGATAGTGACTAGTACCGCCAATATTGCGTGTACCACCAGAGCCTGAGCCTGTATGATCTAAAGCTGTGTGCATTGCATCTAGCACAACTTTGTGCTGACCCATACCCAAATAGTCGTTGCTACACCAGTTTACTATGTTTTTAATATTGTACGGGCCGTACCAAATAGCCTGTGGAAACTTGCCATTTTCACGTACTATATCATTAAACACACGATATTTGCCGTTTTCTTTAAGTTCGTTTATTAGTTTTTGAAAGGGTTCTTTGTTTATCATAGTATGCTATTTAACACTAAATATAGGATACAGGAAAAGATTATGAGAATCCAGGATATTATTCGCAGTATGATAGACATGATTGATGGTGTTGAGCAGGAACCTGAACAACAAACTACAGTTATTGTTGCTCATCCAACTGCCACTATCGATGAACCCGAAGACGCTAGTCCTTTAACTCACGCTGGGGATGACATGCGTAGACTACGTCAAATTGTAGATCTAGCAGATAACAACGGTGTCGAACCTTACGGCAACACTCCTAAAGAAAAGTACGCAGATATTGATAGTGTTACAGTAGATGCTGGGGGTGGAGTAAACGGCCCTAAAGAACCAAGCGATATTAGAGTACAACATCCAAGCATGTATCCTGATCATCAACATAGACGAGGAGAGTAATATGTCAGCTAATGGAATTTCACATAGAGCAACAAGACAATTACGACAAGAAGGCAAATTAGCCATTGCAGAAGCCAAGCGTCAAGGCAAAACTGTAGCTAGAGATGGAACTATTACAGGAAGTTTAGACAGCACTAAACCCTACTACAGAGAAAACAATGTATTGGATATAGATTTATTGTCAGCAAAGTATGTAGGCAACACCGCAGTAGATGATGGCGCTCCTTTAGAACCACATCGTCCATGGACACCTCAACCTTAATAAACTATGGGCGTCCAACAACCTAATTCAACAAATTACCAGCATCCGCATGAATCTAATTTATTAGACCTGCATAATGTCATGGAGTACAATGCACTAGGGCAACCTGTGCTTCGTACCACCCTTAAGGTAGGACAGTCAGATGCGTTTGGTCGCATACGTATGAGTAGCCCGTTTACTCTAGGTGACTACAAACACTTGTACGGATTAGATCCTAACTTTGTTGACAAAGTATTCAACGGTGGTTCAGTAGCATTCCAAGCAAACAAAGCCTGTGCTAGATTAACTACTAGCAACAACGCCAACAGTCGTGTTGTCCACCAAACTAAATTCTATCATCACTACATGCCAGGCAAGAGCCAGCAGATACTTTCAAGTTTTTGTTTCTATGCCGCAACAGCTAATGTAACTAAACGTAC
>Ga0255174_1000366_pt1 | contig 19748 bp, 17 predicted proteins | sample Atl_Atl_RepB_8d_FD_189953 | JGI IMG/M metagenome (GOLD analysis project Ga0255174, IMG submission 189953) | Freshwater microbial communities from Altamaha River, Georgia, United States - Atl_Atl_RepB_8d | ecosystem: Environmental > Aquatic > Freshwater > River | place: USA: Georgia | collected...
TGTTGTTGACCAACCAGAAGCTAATGAAATAGAACTGTTGCCACCTGGATATCCATAATTTCCATATGCATAACTTGTAGGAGGATTACTTGTTGTAACTGATGCTGCACCATTTCCACCAGCTCCTACTACAACTGTTATGACTTGAGTTTCAGAAACAGTTCTAGATGTTGTTTCAACAACTTGTCCGCCACCACCGCCACCGCCACCAGCACCGTCGTTAGTGTTTGTGATCGATCCTGACGCTCCACCACCTCCACCTGCGACGACTAATGAATCAAGAGAAGTAATGCCGGTAGGTACAGTCCAAGTACAAGTACCAGTTGTGGAAAAAGTAAGAACTGTATAAAGACCATCAGTAGTTTCAGTAGGAGCACAAGCTGCTGCTTGAGCGGCTGGGATTTGGAAAAGCGCAAAACTCAAGATTGCACATATATATAGTGCTATTGATCTTGGGGAAATTTTCATAGAGCCTCTATCCTAAAGCAGGCTCAAATCCAACAGACAATTAACTCATTTCGGACTCATCCCTCATAAGATATGAGGGATGAATAAAAGACTTCGTTCGAAAATCTGGTCAGTTACCTTAACTGCCCTTTTCTCTACTTTTATTTATATCCCACAGGCTTCAGCTACTGCTTGTTCTCCAACTACAACTACCTATGGAAGTTACACAGTTTTAAGTTTTACCACCACTGGAACTTGCACCTGGACAGCTCCAAGTGATATTTATGTTGCCGACATTTTGTTAATTGGTGGCGGAGGTGGCGCAGGTGGTGGAGCTTTTGCAGGTGGAGGTGGAGCAGGAGGTTTTGTTGAAAAACTAAATCACACTACAACTGCAGGAACTACTTACACAATCGTTGTAGGTGCAGGTGGAAATGGTGGAGGTACTCCACTTTCTCCTCCACAAAATGGTGTTGCAGGTGGCGACACAAGTTTTGACTCAATCATCGCAGTTGGTGGTGGTTACGGTGGAGGTTACGACGGAAGTTCAAGTGTTCAAGGACAAGCTGGTGGAAATGGTGGTTCAGGTGGTGGATCATCTGAAAATAATGCAGGAATATCAACTTCAACTCAATTAAGTTATTCCGGTGCCACAACTTTAGGAAATTCTGGTGGTAAATCAGATCGTGCAACTCCTCCAGCAGGAACAAAAGCAGGTGGAGGAGGTGGAGGTGCAGGTGGAGTTGGTGCAAACGCAATTTTAGTTTCTAGTACTGGTGGTGCAGGTGGAGCAGGATATGCATCTTCAATTAGAACTGGTTCACCAATTACTTATGCAGCAGGTGGAAATGGTGGAGGTTATGCAGCAACAACAACAGGAGTAGCTGGAACTAGCAATTCTGGAAATGGTGGCAGTGCAGGAAATTGGAATGGCGGTGGAGCAGCTGGTGGAAATGGCGGTTCAGGAATTTTTGTGCTTCGATACATCCCAAATTATGATCCAACAGCACCTGTTAGATCTCCCCAAATTTGGTTAGGTAAATATTCAATTGATTGTCCATTACCAAATCCTTCAGAAAAAGAATTAATCCAAACAGCAAACAAAATTACTCCAGTAACTGCAAGTAGTGAAAACTTAGTTGGTAAAAATATTTCTCAAGAAACTCTAGATTTAGTGGGACAAAATGAAATCTATTTTGATTTCTGGTCAAATAAAGTAAAAACAGCAACAATTGAGCTTCCCACATATGGCTGTAGTGACAAACTAGTCAGAGTTAAACAAAATAGTTCCGTGCAATTTATTGCAGGTGGATTTAATTTACAATCAGAAGCTAGAGGTTATCTTCAAACCCCTGAAGGAACTTGGTTTGATCTAACCGGAGTGACCCTTACTAAAGACACAGCTGCTTTTCTGCACACCATCAAATTTGTTCAACCTGGCAAATATCTAATCGTGCTTTCAGAGCAACCAGATGTTGATCAGCACAAAATCCCCACCTATGGCTACAAAAATGCCCGATTTGTCTTAGAAGTTTCGAAGAAAAAATCAACACTTTCTGCTTCTTCAGAACCAGCTAAAACCTCAAATGCTCAAAGCATTGCTTTAGAAAACCTGGAAACTGTTGCTCAAGTAAGTCCGTGGCAAGAAAAGAATTCAAATCCAATTTATTTATATTTATTAATAATTACTTTATTTAGTTTCCTATATTTTGTGAACAAAAAACCAGCTTTAAGTATTTATCCAGAAATTAATATCGAAGATAAGTTTGCCAACTTCATTGAAGAAATGTATTCAAATATTAAGTCGCCTAATTAATTCTTAACATTTATATCAGCAACAAAAGTAATTCTTAATGCCACTTGATTCGATCCTATACTTGTGGAAGAACTAATAATGGTTGAGGCTTTTTCCAAAATAGTTGAATCTGCTTTATCTATCTGATTTGAAAAACTAACAGCTTTATCAATTGCCTTAGTTGAGTCTTCAGTATTTTTATCATAACCACCAACAATTTGAATAGAACCGATAAAAGCAGTTGTGGGTAGACCTTCAGAAACTAAAAAATTTGCAATATCTTGTTTGATTAAATCGATATCAAAATTGTTATAGACCTTCACTAAAGGATTTTTATAATATTGAGAATAACTATAAGCAGGTTGATTATTTTGAACTAGATTAGAACCACTTGTAATAGTTCCATATATTTGTGGCACAAAAGAGATAGTAGCTAAAAATATCACCATTAAAGCAAGTAATAAATCTGTATACATCCAGCCGGCAAGACCTGTTAGGTCTTCTCCAGCATTTAATTTTCTAGAACTAGTTCTCATCTTGGCTCTTTAGTTTTTCTAGAGAAGAATTTATTTCTTTTGATAAATTTCTTAATTCTTTCTCTAGTTGTCTAGCACTCTTCTTAATAATGTTGTTAGAGTCCTCTATGTCTTTAGTCATATTTGCAACAGAACTTGTTAATGAAGAATCCAGTAAATTCTTAACACTTGTAATACTTTCATTCAATTGATTTACAAAACTATTCAACTCTGTCACACTAGAGTTCATTTGATTTGTAAAAGATGAAAGAACTTTTTCTAAATCGTTATTATTTGAAATACCTATTTTGTTCATACTTTCTTGTAGGTTTTGTAGTTGTGGAACTACTCTTATTAAGTCATCAGATAAAGTTTCGATATTTTGAGAAATTTTGTTGTATTCTCTAATTCCTTGATTTAATTTTTCAATTGAAACAATTACATCTTGGGTAATTGAAGTGCTTTCAACTGGTTTAGCATTATATAAGTATTTTTTTATTTCAATTGCTAAAGATATTTTTTCTTTCTCTAAAAGATCAAATGCAGCATCATGTAGTTTTTGACCATTATTTTGCATAATATTTGAAAGCAATGAAATTACAATAACTAAAATAATGATCCAGAAATCAAATTCTGCAATAGATCCGATTGTCCAAAATTTATCTAAATAACCATATCCATTTTGCCAAAATTCTAAAAAGTTAACAGGTGTTGCATTATTTGTTGACACAAATTCAGCAAAACCAGATGTGGCATCAGAAACTGCTTTCCAGGTTACTGCCACTGGTAAGAAAACTAACATATTTCTAATAATTGTTAAGAATTTTCCAAAATCAACAATTCTTTGACCCTCTTTAGTGTCTACCAAAGGTAATAATTTTGCTGGATCTTCATTTGCCCAAAAAGAAATATTTCTATCTTCTGAAATATCCTTTATTAAACTTAAAACATAGGGATCTTCAATCACCCCATGTTTGGTTGCCCATGTAGAAAATTTCTTGAGTAAAGACTCTTTCCAAGAATTCTTAATTGTTGATATTTCCATTGTGCTCATCTATAACCTTCCAATCACTTCTTGATCCAGGGATGTGTCAACTTTTAAAATCAATAAGCTTCCCGAGCCTGAAGGGTTTTTCATGAGTTTCCAATTATTTCCACATAAAAGATTAAATATTTCGGTGCCCATACCTTTATTTGTACTTTGACTTTCTGAAGTTCCATTATCTTTAATACTTATTTCTAATAAGGTCTGATCAACCTGATTAAAAATTACTTGAACTTGATCGGCTGACCCATGGCGAACTGAATTTGCTACAGCTTCAGAAATTGCATCAACTATGAAATCTTTAATGATCATTTCATCAATACTTAGATTCTTATATCCCAAAATTTCTATCTCACAAATACCAAACCAAGATGATTTAATCTTTTCTAATTCCTCAGCAAAAGAAACTTCTGCATCGAATTGATCCAAAATCCCAAAGTTCTGCGATAAATCTTTTGCTAATTTATCTATCTCTTGATTCGCTAAATTAGTATCGTGTTCTCTATCAGCATTTTCAATCCTTAAGGCATTTGACATAAGCCTGGCTTGAACATAGCCATGTAAGAATTTTGCCAATTTCGAATTAATTCTTTTTTCTAATTGAGAAAGCGTAGCTTTATGTATTTTTTGTTGGTTTAAAGAACTTTCAACTTCTTCAATCAAATTTTGCTTTGATAGATTTACCGTGGTAAGAAGAGAGGAGAAAAAAGTTAATATCCACAACCAACTTATCCCAAAAAAATTATTAAGTAAATATTTATCTAAAAATTCATTACTCAACATTATATTTAGGTTTAACGCTAAAAGGATACTCGTGCAAGAAAAAATTGTTAGATAAATAAATAAATTAAATTTCTCCCATTTTTTTAAGATAAAGTTACCTAAGTTGTACATGATAAAAATTATTATCACAACATTTAATAATAGTAAAAATGAAAAGTTTCTGTAATTATAATACATGCTTATAAAAGCTGTTAAAGTAAAAATTGGAATCACTATTTTCCACGGAAAAGGATTAAGATTAATTGCAGATTTTATAAAGTACCAAATTGATAATTTTTCTTTATGCCGTGTAGGTTGTTCCCATAATTGGTGACTTTTTGGTCTAACTTTATTTATTGCAACATTTCTTAAAATTTCAGCAATTTTAGGCCACTCATTTTCAAATGTTTTATTCTCTTGTATTTCATCTAATTTCTTTCTAATATCAGTGAAAATATCTTGTATATCATTTTTTAAAGTGAACTTAGATTCTTCTATTAATTTTTTATAACTTAAATTCTCAAGTTTTAATTTGACAGATTGTGTCATTAAATCATTTCTTAAATTTTGAAACTTTTTAATAGAGTCATATATCCAGGCACTGGTTGGCACAAACCACAAAGCAACTAAAATTGCAGATAAGACTTTAACTATCAAATGCCAGTGAAAAAACCCATGATCATGAAGTCTAAATTGTATGTAAAAGAAATATGTACTTCCACCTTTAACGATACCAAGTATAAGAATGTATGAAATAATTTGAGTTATTGGAACAGTATTTTTTTTATAGGGCGCAAAAATTATATATTTATAAAATATGACGATAAAAGAAGTAATAATTACTGAATATATGGCAGCTTGAAATTGTTTCGCTAAATTACCAAATTCACTAAATTCCGGGTCACCTAAAACTGAAAAAATTATTATAAATGGTGTTTGAATCAAATACAAATTAATTGGAATTATTGATTCACCTGTGATACTTGAAAATAAATTTTTGATTCTATTTATCATGCTTTATCCCCATTAATTCGAATACTTTTTTTGCCAAAACAACTCTTTGATTAGAGGCAGCATCGTAGGGAATATCAAATTTTTTTGCCAAACGAGCAATTGTAACTTCTATTGCTTTTTCAGTGACAAATCTTCTTTTTGCAATTTCTCCATTTGATAAACCTTCTGCTAAAAGTTTCAAAGTTTCAATTTGTGAATCAGTAAATTCAGATTCAATTACAGGTGATTTATCTTTGTTCCCTATTTTATAAAGTGCAGCTTCTCTTACTTTTATTTCTAATAATGATGAATCAGTTATATCTTGCTTGACTAAAAAAATAGAACCCGCTGGTAATTCAGGAAGACTGGATCTTAATAAACGTGGATCTTTATAACTTGTTAAAAATACAATTCCAATATTTGGTAATTTTTTTCTTAAAGCAATACTTAAATCAACTCCAGTAGGTCCAATTCCTAAATCTAAATCTAAAAGTGCAACATCGGGTCTTTTCTCTAAAGATTTAGAAACAGCTTCCCCAGCATTTTTTGCCTCAGCTACTACATCAAACCCACTAGCTTTTAAAGTTGCAGATAAGGTAAACAAAGTAAAGTCGTCATCTTCCACGACGATAAGCTTTAATTGGTTCATAACTCTTTCTTAGAACAAGAAAAATACAGTCAAAAATATATCTCTAATTCTGTCCTAAATTGATAAAAAAGTAACTAGGGGTAGTCCTACTGGTTTTGAAAAAATACTAGTAACAGCCCAACAGTTTTCTATTTTTAAGCCAAATAATTTGCCCCCTTACCAAGTGCTTTTCTATCCTGAATAAACACCTGTTGTATCCCTTTGTCCAGGGCGGTATGTCTATGAGTACTTATTTGAACAATGCTTTCTTTGGCGTGGTCAAAAAGAGATTGAGCATATTATTAACAGTTTTTTTGACTATATATATGGCACCAACTTCAAGAGCTGCTGATAACAACAATGATTTAAATGGACCCCTTTCTCCTAAAGGAGTTAAAGGTCCCATTGTCTTTATTGGATCTAACCCAAGCACGAGTAAGTCTTCAGTTTTATTACCAAACCAATCAAGCTTAAGAGGCCCAATGGTTTCACTTGGCCAAAGTGCCCCAGCTAGTGATGTCTTAATTCTTAATAATGGCGGTGGTTCATTAGTTTCAATCCCAGGTCCACAAGGACCAGAGGGCCCACAAGGACCTCAAGGTCCACAAGGCCCTGCCGGGCCAGCTGGACCTGCTGGGTCATCTGGAGATGGAGTTGGTATTTCTGGACCCCAAGGACCAACAGGAGCCACTGGAGCTCAAGGACCACAAGGACCAATCGGCTTAACCGGAGCAACAGGTGCGACAGGAGCCCAAGGACCACAAGGACTTAAAGGCGACAAAGGAGATACCGGTGTTCCAGGAACTAACGGAACTAACGGAATAGATGGCATTAACGGAACAAACGGAACTAATGGACTTAGTGCATTTGAAATTTGGAAAACTTTAGACTCAGGACGTGCATCTGCAAACGAAGAAACTTTTATCGAATCATTAAGAGGACCAGCTGGAACAAACGGAACAAACGGAATAGATGGCATCAACGGAACAAACGGTAATTCTTCTGAATTTATTGGTACTTTTGAAAATTCATCATTGCTACCTAATGATCCTAAAATTTGGTATTGGGCATTCGTAAAAAATCCAAGTGATCCATCAAAACTATATATTTACAGACCTGAACCAAATGGTAATTGGGTAACTGATAATTCAGTAACTTTACCTAAAGGCGAAGATGGAAAAGATGGAACTGCTCTTTTAACAAATGATTCTTTAATTAACAATGGTGAATGCGCAAACAATCAAAAAATAACTTCACTTTACATTTCAGATGGAAAACTTGGAGTTCTGTGCGTTAAAGATAACGGCCCAGCTGATGGAAACGGAAATCCAAATTCACAATTTCCATCAATTTATAGTGCATTTGATTCTTGGAAAAATTTAGGAAATTCAGGTAATGAATTAGATTTTATTAATTCATTAAAAGGTGACACAGGATTAACTGGAGCTATTGGAGCTACTGGTCCACAAGGTCCTCAAGGTTTACAAGGATTGAAAGGTGACACAGGATTATCTGGAGCTAGTGCTTATGACATTTGGAGAAACAAAGGTAACAACGGATCTGAACAAACATTTTTAAATTCACTAATTGGAGCACAAGGACCACAAGGTTTACAAGGTATTCAAGGTGAAAGAGGATTACAAGGATTAACTGGCGCAACCGGTGCAACAGGTGCACAAGGTTTGCAAGGACTTAAAGGTGATCAAGGAGATAGAGGATTACAAGGATTAACTGGCGCAACCGGAGCTACTGGTCCACAAGGAATTCAAGGATTGAAAGGTGACACAGGTGCAACAGGTCCACAAGGACTGCAAGGTATTCAAGGTGTTGCAGGTTTAACTGGCCCACAAGGTTTACAAGGATTAACTGGTGCAAGTGCTTATGACATTTGGAGAAACAAAGGTAACAACGGATCTGAACAAACATTTTTAAATTCACTAATTGGAGCACAAGGACCACAAGGTTTACAAGGTATTCAAGGTGAAAGAGGATTACAAGGATTAACAGGTGCAACTGGATTACAAGGACCAAAAGGCGACACAGGCGCAACTGGAGCTCAAGGACCACAAGGTTTACAAGGACTTAAAGGAGATAAAGGTGACACAGGTGCAACTGGTCCACAAGGTTTACAAGGAGTCCAAGGTGTTACAGGTTTAACGGGTTCACAAGGTCTTCAAGGTTTGCAAGGGCCTAAAGGTGATGTTGGATCAACAGGATCTCAAGGAACGGTTGGAGCAACTGGTGCCACAGGAGCGCAAGGACCTCAAGGTCCTCAAGGTTTACAAGGAAATCAAGGTTTACCTGGATTAAGTGCTTATGAAATTTGGTTAGCAAGTGGTAATTCTGGCACAGCTTCAGACTTTTTAACTTCCTTAAAAAATGGACCTCAAGGACCAAAAGGTGAAACAGGTCCTCAAGGAATTCAAGGTTTGCAAGGTGCAACAGGTTTAAGTGCTTTTGATATTTGGAAATCAAAAGGAAATAACGGAACTGAAACAGATTTTTTAAATTCTTTAAAGAATGGACCTCAAGGACCTAAAGGTGACACAGGTGCAACTGGACCACAAGGTCCTGCAGGTCCAGCTGGTCCGCAAGGTCCAGCAGGACCTGCTGGAACAACTGGTTTTAATACTGGTGAAATTTGTGCAGGCTCAAATGGAAACTTAACTTGGGGTGCTTGTGGCAGTAAAGGTGGCACCACAATACGAATTTTGTATCAATAATCAAACAAATAGAGGAGAATGATGACACAAAACATGGGAGAAAATATGGAGAAGGATGAAAAAGATCCTGTAATTAATTCTTTAATTAATCAAATTAAATCAAACTACATGGAAAATGTTGGAATTGATGAATTAATAGAATTTGATAAATCCAAAGAAAAAAGTAATTTCTCAAAACAAATTGATAAATTGAAATTAAACTTACAAAACATAAATAAAACAATTCTTGTCACAGTAATTCTTACAGCTTTAATTAGTTCTGTTGCTACCTTTGGCTTAACTTATCTTTTTACTAACAACAGTTCTTCTTCAACTTCAACAGCTACTTCAGGACAAGTTGCTTTAACAGAAGATGAATTAAAAGCAGCTGTTATAAAGCTAAACACCGTTGTTTATTGGGCGGGTCCTTTGGAAAATGCTAAATATACATTGACTATGAATGAAGCAGGGGCAGCATTCATTAGATATTTACCAAACGGTGAAGGTGCAAATGACACTGCTAAAAAATATTTAACTGTAGCAACTTATATGGTAAATGCTGCTTATGATGCTGTGAAAGCAGCAGGAAATGAACAAGATGGCATTGGTTTAACAACTGCAGATGGAGCTGCTGTTTATTACAACAAGAACTCAGCCAGTAATGTTTATATGGCCTATCCTGGTCAAGATTTACAGATTGAAGTTTTTGATCCAACTCCAGGAAGAGCCCTACAACTTGTGAACACAACCGGACTACTAAAGCCAGTGAGGTAAAAATGAAAAATCAATCAAGAATCTTAATCGCTTTTACAGCTATTGCTCTGATTTTAAGTAATAGTTCATTAGCAACAGCTGAATCAAAAAATAGTCCTAGCCAAAATGCTAAAGGTTATTGGGATGATAAAAACCTAAATGATGCTGTTCCAATTGAATTAGTTATGGATGAAAAAACTAAAGTTGGAAAAATTGAAAAAATGGCTAAACGTGGTGGTGGTTCAAGTACTTCTTCTAACATTGGTTCTTCTTGGACTAAAGGCGGATTACCACTTACTGCAACTGGAAAAGTTTTCTTTACTATGGGAACTGGCAGGTATGTTTGCTCCGGTGCATTAGTTACCGATAATGATCCAGAGCGTGCAATTGTATTAACCGCAGGACATTGTGCCTATGATTATGCAACAGGACTTGCAACAAATTGGATGTTTTATCCAGACTTTGATTCAAATCCAAATCCAACTTGTTCAACTGGAAGATGTTTTTATGCAAGTTCTTTAGTCGTGCAACCGGAATTTATGAGTGCTGGATCTTTTAATACTCAAGCAGTACAACATGATTGGGCTTTTGCGGTTATAAAAAAGAATTATTTGAGTAATGGAACCGTATTACCCGACACATTCCCTGTTAATCCAAACAGTTTTGAATTAAACGAATTTGGATTTACAAAAACAAATGATGTTTCCTATGCGTTTGGTTATCCAGCAGCTAGCCCATATGGTGGCAACGACTTAGTTTATGCATTTGGTCCAATTGGAACCGATTCTTTGACATCAAATACTACTTGGTCAATGGGATCTAATTTAACTGGTGGATCTTCTGGAGGTCCATGGTTAAGTGGATTTAATACTTCAACATATGTTGGAAAATTATCTTCTGTTAATTCCTATAAATATGACAGAGATAAAAACAAAATGTATGGGCCTAAATTTAATTCTAAAACAAGAGATTCCTTTAATCTTGCTTTGATAAATTAATTTATTTTTATCATTAGGTAATTAAAATTATATTTAACTTTTAAAGTTAATTTTTTGGGTGTAAAATTACAAGAAAAGGGAGTCGAATATGCCTGAAGTAACTAACAAATTTGTACTTTTAACCATTACTAGAGATGAAGCAAAACTGTGGGCTACAGGATTAGAAAAAGCCACAAAGCCAGAAAAAATAAAAGCTTTAGATGACAAAGGTAAACACCATCACGTAAAACAGGCTCAACATCATAAAGGTCATGGAGTAGATCCTGATGAAAAAGTATTTTTTGAATCCATTACCAAAGCCATAAGACCTGCTAGTGAAGTTTTAGTGATGGGTCATGGCAGTGGTAAGTCAAATACTGCTCATAATTTTGTGAAGTTTTTAAATGAAAAACACCAAGATGTAGCTAAAAAGATTGTGGCAGAACTTGATTTAGATATAGATCGAATGAGTGAAAATGAAGTTCTAGCACAAGCTAGAAACTGGTTTGATGCTCACCACAAGACAGGTTTATAAAAATAGTTAAACAGGTTATATTCCTATTTAATTTCATGTTTATACTTGCTGGCCCAACCAAGACGAACCTTTTTTAAGTGAGCTAACCAGTAGGATTTAATCATCCAACTTAAGGAAAATTATGCATCCTCTAGATCCATTAAGTGAACTAGAACTTATACAAGTAGTGAAAAATGCTAAAAAAGCTTGGACATTAACAGATAAGCACTTATTTGCCATGGTTCAACTAAATGAACCAAACAAAGAGTCTTTTATAAATAACAAACCTGTTGAAAGAAGTGCAAAAGTAACTATTTTAGATACCGCGACAGCACTTGTTTATGAAGGAATTATCACAATTGAAGGCACTAGTTTAAGTTGGAATGAAATAGAAAATGCAAAATCTCCAGTTTTAAGTACCGAATCAAGAAAAGCCATCAAAGCAGTATTAGAAAATCCTGAAGTTGTTGAAGCATTAAAAGAACGTGGGATAAAGGAACCTCAAACCCAAGTTCATATTGAAACTTGGCCAATAGGTGCCCAAATTCCAGAATTTTTAAATGATGGCAGAAGATTAATTTGGACACCAATGTGGTTTAAACCAAACAAAGATTCAAATATGTACGCTCATCCAATTAATGGTCTTTATGCCATTGTTGATTTAAAAACTTATGAAGTAGTAAGTATTGAAAATAGTGAGAAAACTCCAATTCCTGAAACTCCAGGAGATTATCGCTTAAGTCAAACCGGTGGAGATATTAAATTAAACAGTTTAGAAATTATTCAAAAAGATGGTCCATCTTTCAAATTAGATGGCTGGAAATTAACTTGGGAAAGATGGAATTTACGAATCGGATTTGATCAAAGAGAAGGACTAATAATTCATGATGTTAATTTTCTAGATAATAAGAATTCAAGAAAAATTGCTCATCGAATGTCAATCTCAGAACTTGTGATCCCCTATGGAGATCCAAGTCAAGGAACGTATAGAAAAAATGCTTTCGATACAGGCGAATATGGGTTAGGAAATTACACTAATTCACTTCTTTTAGGTTGTGATTGTTTAGGAGAAATTGTTTATCTTGATGTTTCATTAGTAGAACCTGAAGGAAATGTCAGAACCATAAAAAATGCTATCTGTTTACATGAAGAAGACTTTGGAATTCTTTGGAAACATGTTGATACTGATGGTCATGTTGAAGTAAGAAGAAGTAGAAGAATGGTTATTTCTTCAATTGTCACAATCAATAATTATGAATATGGCTACTACTGGTATTTCTATCAAGATGGCTCAATTGAATTTGAAGCCAAACTAACAGGAATAGTCTTAACAATTGCTGATACTCCAGGAAAAAATCATCCTTCCGCAACTGAAATTGAAAAAGGATTATGGGCTCCCTACCATCAACACACTTTTTGTGCCCGTCTTGATTTAGATATTGATGGTAATCAAAACACCGTTTTAGAAGTAGATTCAGTGTCAAAACCAATGGGTCCAGAAAATGTTCATGGTGCAGCTTATATAACAGAAGAAAAAGTTTTTGAAAAAGAAAGTGAAGCAACTAGTTTAATTAGTATTGAAAAATCTAGATACTGGAAAATCATCAATGAAAATAAAAAGAATCATTTGAATAAACCTGTTGGTTATAAATTAATACACAACACAAATACACTTCCTCTTGCTTCTAAAGATTCAGTCATTGGGCAACGTGCTGGATTTATGTATAAACATCTATGGGTAACTAAAAATGATCCTAAACAAAAATATCCTGCAGGAGATTACCCATTTCAAAGTAAAAAGGATGAAGGACTTCCAACATATATAAAACAAAACAGAGATTTAAAAAATACCGATGTTGTTCTCTGGTATGTGTTTGGACTAAACCACATCCCTAGAACTGAAGATTGGCCTGTAATGCCTGTGGAAAGATTAGGTTTTACTTTAAAACCAGTAAACTTCTTTAGACGAAGTCCTGCAATGGATGTTGCTCCAAATGAGGCAAAATGCCAATGCGGATCAAGTTGTAATTGTAAGCACTAATTTAGATTTGCCAACAACTCTTTCATCTCAGCAATTTCTTTTGTTTGGCTACTAATAATATTGTCTGCTAAAGTTTTAACTTCTTTGTTTGAGCTATCAGCGATCATTTGAGTCATTTGGATTGCTCCTTCATGATGAACAATCATGGATTCCAAAAACATTTGATCAAATTCTTTATCCCTTAGAGTTTCAAGTTTTGCTAATTCCTCATCACTTAACATTCCACCCATTTGGTGTCCATCATGGCCCATCATGGAATAACCACCATCAAGCCAAGTATTCATTTTCACAATTTCTGGTTCCTGAGCAGCTTTAATTCTTTGCGCTAAATCTAAAACCTGTGGATTGGTGGTGTTGGTTAAAGCTAATTTCGACATAGTTACAGCTTGTTCATGATGAGGAATCATCATGGCTGCAAACATAATTTCATTTTTTGAATATTGGCTATCTTTCGAATCATTCATCATCGAACCCATGTCATGTCTATCTGATTTATTATTAACAAGAAATCCTGCAAAAAAAGCTATTAGGACTGCAATAATAATTAAAATTATTGTGTTTAAGTTGTTTTTTGATTCAGTTTTTTTAGTCATTTTTCACCCAACATTTATCTTGGTAACTACTTCTTTTTCAATCTCTACATTAATTCTGGTTGGACTGTAATCCATAGTTAAAGCATAGAATTCTCCGTCTCGTGCTGCAACTCGATAAGCTAAACCTTCAAAAGCTGCGCAATATTCAACATTTTTTTCACTTTTTCCAACTAAATCTTTAGTAGATTCCTCAACTAGTTTTGCAACTTCATCCATATAAGTTGGTGAATTTTCATCACTTGAAATTACTGATAAATCAAGGTTAGGACAATTGTCAAATGCTGTATTTTCACTAGTTGATGAAGTGCAGGAGAAAAGTAAAAAAGATAGTGCAATTATGGGAATTAGTTTCTTCAAGTTAGTTAACTTCAAAAGTTACAGAAACTACAGCCCTGACACTTTTTTCAATAGTTGATGTGTCATAGCTTCCATATTCTGATTCCACAGAATCTGGAGGATTAACTTGCACAGAACCACTAGAACCTGAAATTGGATTACCAATTTCTCCACCTAAAGAAACCACCATTGCTTCTGCTCGTTGTTTAGCATCTTTCACAGCTTCAGCAATAACTTTTGGACGAATACTTGCAAGATCTGACAAATAATATTCAGGACTTCCAGATGAGGCTGCAATACCTGTTTGTAATACTGATCCAATATTTTCAGAAGCTGCTTTTATTTTTTGTACATCTTTAGTTCTTACTTTTATATTATTATTAGCGGTGTAGCCGATGATGTTTGAAGTTTGAGCTCCATTAACAACTTCAAAAGCAGTTGATGTTGAAACTCCCCCAACAGTAATTTCAGAACTAGAGATTCCTTGAGAAGTTAAATAGTCAGTTATAGCTTTTGTGTCTGCTTCGACTTTTTTAACACTTTCTGCAATTGAAGGCAATTGTGTATTGACATAGATATACCAAACTGCAGTATCAGCTGTTTCAGAAACTTGGGCAGAACCTGTCACAGTTAAACCTTTTTTACCTCTTTCACTTAATCCCCCGGAAACAAACCAAAGGCCAAAGAAAATACCTAAAGAAACTAATAGAGAACTTAAGAAAATAGAGATAAAAACTAAACGAGGTTTCATACTTTTATATTATCGCCTTGTTTTAGCTGGCTTTTTATTCGCCAATCTCCAATGCACTAAAAATAGTGGAATAACCACAATCAATGCTGTTAAATTTCCAATTAGACCTGTAATGCCATTTCTAAATTCAGTTTGTGCTTGTTGTTCTTTTAATAATTCAAGATCAACTTTAATTGGTTGACTCATATAAGGATCAATGTAGGCAGGAACTGGATAAACAAGTCTCATGATGTTATCCACCAAAGAAAAGGTAGTAAAAATGATGGTAACAATGCAGATTAAACAAACTGCATATAAATAAAGGGATCGCCAATCAGTCAAAGTTGGTTTTTGCATATTTTTAGTTTAGCAGAAATTAACTCAACAAAGATTGTTTAAAAACGTTTTAATTCAAGCCAAATACAGTATGGAGTGAGCAGACTTATAAACATTTTGATAATCAAAGAAAATGACTAATCTTTTCAAAAGCGAGTCCAAATAAAGAACCTCGCCAAGGCGGTCACCCGGCTGGCGAGGATTTGAACTTTAAAATTATGACATTTTTGTAATTAGCTGTCTATCTATTCAAAAGCACAACATATTATGTACTGATATCTAGATTAGGTTTAACAAAAGATAATCAAATGTTAATAACTTTTACTTGCTGAAATAACTTTGTAATCCTTTGAGATTACAAATTATGAGTTTTTTTACACTCATCAATCATTTCTTTTTGATGAGGATGTAATTTTTGATCTTTTCTTGTGGAAGCTTCACTTGCTTCAGCTAAATAATCAGGTACTCCTGATGATTTATTCAAAAAAGCTTCTAAAACTGCCACTCCGCAAAATGGCACATAGACTTCTGAATAACCACCTTCATGAGTTGCAACTACTCTGCCATTGGCATGTTTATCAGCTAATTTCAAAGTTTCTTCTGCCATCCATTTAAAAGTGTATGCATGAAGAGCCATACGAGAAAGTTGATCGTAATATGAAGCATCAAAACCTGATGCAATGAAAATAAATTCTGGTTTGAATCTATCAATAGCAGGTTCTACCACATTTTCAAATGCATATCTATAAGCACCATCACCACTTCCTGCAGGAATTGGAATATTTATATTAAATCCTTTTCCTTCCCCTTCCCCAGTTTCAATAATTTTTCCTTCATGTCTTGGATAAAGCTCATCTTGATGTAAAGAAATAGTTAACACATTTGGATCAGCATAAAAAACTGCTTGAGTGCCATTACCGTGATGAACATCCCAATCAATTACTGCAAACTTAGTTAAGTTTGTAGTTTTTCTTAAGTGTTCTATGGCAACTCCAATGTTGTTAAACATGCAATAACCCATGCCATGATCTTTAACAGCGTGATGCCCAGGTGGTCTGATTAATGCATAAGCCACATCAACTTCTTTTTTATAAACAGCATCAGCAGCAGCTATTGCTCCACCTGCTGAAAGACATCCAATTTCATAGCCATATGGTCCAAAGGTTGATTCTTCATCTCCCATTAAACCTCCGCCATTATCGGAGAGCTCTTTCATATTTTTAATATGTTTTAAATCATGAATTCGCTCTAATTCTTCAACTGTTGCCATTCTTGGCTCAATGTGAGTTACTTCATTATTTAGGTCTGAAACATCAACCAAACTTTTAAATCTTCTTTTTGATTCAGGAGATTCCCAGTGTTTTCCTGCTTGCATGTGCTTACTTGGCTTATAGCTTCCTGCATAAGTGCCTGTGTCATGCCAAAAGTAATACTCATGGGTAACAAATCCAACTTTTCTATTTACGGCCATAATTCTGCCAATCCTATAACTAATATTCAAACAAAATCAATAGGATAAGAAAATGGAAGAAATTGAGATAATAAGTAGTATTGAAAAAGTATTTGATTCTCCAGCTAGAAAAAAACCAAAATCGAGAAATTCATTCAGAGTAGCTGTCACTCAAGATAAATGGCATGGAAATATTCATAATCAAGAAAAAGCACTATTAGAACTAGTTGAAAAAATAAAGCCATTTAAGCCAAATTTAATAGTTTTTCAAGAATTAACTCTTAATCCATATGCTTGCAGTGTTCCCAGGGATAAAAATAAAGAATGGCAACCTGAAGATCTTCAAAGTGGTGAAACTTTTAATTTTGCAAAACAAATTGCTCAAGAAACAAAAGCTCATGTTTTAATTTCACTTTATGAAAAAATTGAAAGTAATTCTGAAAAAGGTTACAACACTGCAATCATTGTTTCATCTGAAAGTAAAATTGTTTTAAAAACTAGAAAAACTCATCTTCCAGTAACAGCTGGATATTACGAAGATACTTATTTTTTAAATGGCGAAGATAAAACACCTGTGTTAGAAATACAAGATACAAAAGTTGGTACACCAACGTGCTGGGATCAATGGTTTCCAGAATTAGCCAGACTTTATGGATTGAAGAAAACTGATTTGATTTGTTATCCAACAGCTATTGGATCTGAACCTGATCATCCAAACTTTGACACAACATATTTATGGCAACACATGATGGTTTCACATGGTATTGCTAATGGCATGTTTGTTGCCGCGAGCAATCGAATTGGTGAAGAAAATGGAATAACGTTTTATGGTTCCTCTTTTATTTCCGATCCTTACGGAAGAATTTTAGTTCAAGCTTCAAGAGATAAAAGAAGTGTTTTGGTAGCAGATTTAGACCTAGATCAAAAAAGGGATTGGCTAGAACTATTCCCCTTCTTTGAAACGAGGAAGCCTTCAATGTATGAGGAAATTGTAAAAAAAGACTATTAATATAGTGCAATATATTTTCAGGAATTGTGCTTAAAAACGCAAAAATCGGGTGTATCCTTTAACCCAATTAGAGCCAAAGGCTCTTTTTAGGGAGGGAATACATGGCAAGAAATGTTGGCGATCCAACCGCAGTTGAACAAAGATCTGTTGATTGGGTTCCTCATTCAGAGCGTCACGGCAAGGTTCGCGATCTAGGAAACGTTTGGTTCGTGGGCAATGTGAACTTAACAGCAATGGCAACTGGTGTGGTTGCTTTATCTATCGGAGCTAATTTAATTTGGACTCTGATTGCAATTGTGTTGGGTTCATTATTTGGAACGTTTTTTATGGCGTTTCACTCAGCTCAAGGTCCACAATTAGGACTTCCACAATTGGTTCAATCAAGAGCGCAGTTTGGTTACATAGGTGCAGCAGTTACTGTTTGGATTTTCGCACTTATTAACTACTGGGCTTACAACACTTCTGATGCAATTTTGTCAGGTGGAGCAATAAATGCTTTAATTCCAAGCATTCCTGCAAGCATTGGTTTCATCATTGCTGCAGTTGTTGCTTCCGTAATTGCAATTTATGGATATGACCAAATACATGCTGTAAATAAAATTTTGTTATGGCCATCAATTGTGATCATGGCATTACTTACTGTAGGTGTATTTACTCGAGGATCATTTCCTGCAGGTGCATTTGATTTAGGTAATTTTCAATTAGCACCATTCATGACAGTCTTTGTGATCATCGCAGGATTCCAATTAGGTTGGGCACCTTATGTTTCTGACTATTCAAGATATTTACCAGGAAACATTGGTGTTGGACCTACATTTAAATGGACTTATCTACCAAGTGCACTAAGTGGTGTGTGGGTTTTTGGAATGGGTGCTTTTGCATCTAGTCCAGATGGAACCTTAACTCCTATTGCTGCATTTAAAGCAGTTGGTGATTCCATATTTAATGGCTTTGGTCTTATAGCACTGGTAATTTTGTTGCTGGGATTATTAGCTGTTATGGCAATCAATGCTTATGGTGGTTCATTAGCTTTGATTTCAATGCTTGATTCATTCAAACCTGTTAAACCAACTAAAACTATACGTATGACAGCAGTCATATTGATGGGTGTTGCAGTTTGGGCAACAGCAGCAATTGTGGGTGAAGCAAAATTCAATGTGTTTTATGGAAATGCTTTGGTGTTCCTGGCATATCTATTTACACCTTGGACAGCCATTAACTTGATTGATTATTTCTTTGTCAGAAAAGGCTCATATGTAATCAAAGAAATATTCAAGAAAGATGGAATTTATGGAAGTTGGGGATGGCGTGGAAACTTGGCCTATTTAATAGGAATTTTGGTCATGATTCCATTCTTTGTCACCTCACCATATGTTGGACCAATTGCCCAAAGCTTAGGAAGTGTTGACTACTCAATATTTGTTGGCCTTCCAGTTTCAGCAATTGTTTATTTACTTTTAGCAAAAGGCATTGATTTAAAGAAAGAAGAATCAATGGCAAGAGCTGAAGGAAACTTAACTACTAAACACTAATTAATTTGGTCAAAGTAGCTATTGCCCAGGCACATCTTCAAGTTGGAGATGTGCCTGGCAACATTTTAGAAACAAAAAAATTAATTGAACAAGCATCAAATCAAGGTGCACAAATTATTGTCCTTCCAGAATTAGCAAATACTGGTTATGTTTTTGAGTCAAAAGAAGAATTATCAAAAATGCTTGAAAAAGATAATTGTTTAGAAATTTGGCAAAAAGAATCTAAAGAAAAGAAATTAATTATTGTGGCTGGTTTTGCTCAAAAAATTAATAATGAATTTTTTAATAACAGTGTAATAATTATTGATGGTGAAATAAAAACAATTCAGACAAAAAATCATTTATGGGAAAATGAAAAAAAATTTTTTACTTCTGGAACTAAGATTCCAGAAATTATTGAAACAAAATATGGAAAAATTTCTACCATGATTTGTTATGACGCTGAATTTCCTGAATATGTTAGGAATGTAGCTGAAAAAGGTTGTGAACTTTTATGTGTGCCACTTAATTGGCCCACAGGTGCCTATAACAAACCAAGTAGTGAAAAAAGACCCATGGAATTATTGAAAATGATGTCAATGGCAGCTAAT
>Ga0255174_1000411_pt1 | contig 18009 bp, 18 predicted proteins | sample Atl_Atl_RepB_8d_FD_189953 | JGI IMG/M metagenome (GOLD analysis project Ga0255174, IMG submission 189953) | Freshwater microbial communities from Altamaha River, Georgia, United States - Atl_Atl_RepB_8d | ecosystem: Environmental > Aquatic > Freshwater > River | place: USA: Georgia | collected...
AATCAGCATATTTTTAGTATTTACAGTTTTAAAGTTAATTTTTTTCTCTAACTTTAAGAAAAGAAAATCAATCTGCTGCTTGTTATCAGATAGCGCTTCATCTTGAAAAATAGTAAACGCTTTAGATCCAATTTTTTGATAATGATTGACATGACTTACTTTAGGCAAATGACTTGGTTTAGCTAATATCTTGCTTGAGATCAGACAAATAGATAATATTAAGCAGTAAAATATATTTTTCATTAAAATCACCAACACAGTTCATGCTTGATTTAGTCCTTAATGTACCAAATGTGAATTATTATTTTTGTATTGTGTTTATACTTATAATTAAAACAATATATGTGCCCCAAAGTGTCACCTGTAAAAAAAATTGACAGTAAATTGTACTCAATTGAGACTTATCTTCATCTAAATTTGGAATAATATATGCTGTCAGAACTAGAAAACATGCTGATCGCGTCACACACTAAGAATATCGTTGAATTCGAATTGGTTATGAGCGATTGAGATCCGGCTTTGACACAAAATGAGGAACGTCAATGGGTGCATTTAAAAACGTATGGGTACTTTTCCTTTCAACTTTACTGCTGTCTTTAGTTCAAAATGCATCGGCATCAACAATAGAAAAATGCCTTCTAAACAATCCGAATCAGACATATTTCTGCGCAAAAAAAACTATAAAAAACTTAACTCTAAATTCTTGTTATGCTGTGATTACTGACATTAAATCTGAACATATAAAAGAAAAAGTTAAAGATTTTTGCTTTTATCAAGTCTCTGAATTTCCGAGCCTTGCCTCATGTATTCATAAAGCAAAACTTTTTTTAATTGCTGAAGACAACGATAATGCCAAACTAAGCTGTATCACTCAGTTTCAAGATCAATTAAAAAAAGTGGACTGTTTAAAAATAGCGAATTCGCTTAAAACTTCTGAAAAAAAATGGTTTCTCCAAAATCACTGTAATAATCTATAGAATCTTTACAAAGTGGGTTCTTTAAAATAATGACTAGCAATTTTTTTGGGTAATACAAGAGGCACGCCTGCTGGTATTGTATTAATTTTTTTAATTGCACTCATATTTAAGTGCGGGTTGTAGTTTAAAAAAATACCATAATCATTATCAAAGTACTTCAGAGCTATTTTTTTAGATATGTTTTTTTTTGTAACAAAGCGATTCATAGCCAGAGGCTTTGCTTTAACATTTTGATTTGGAAAAATAAATTGAGCCTTTCTTTCAACTTCTAGAACTGCCAAAAAGCAGGCGTAAAAATTTTCTGATGCAAATCCCCACGTGCGTGTTTTTCGTTCCGATTCAATCAAATCTACAATATCTTTCGACTGACTTAATCGAGTCATTTTTTTAACCCCAAATAAACCATGATTGTAAGATGTTACTGCTAAAGGCCAACTTTTCGTTGATTGATAATTAGTTTTAAGAATATCTGCCGCAAGCCTTGTTGCATAAAATGGATGATTTCTTTTATCATAATATCTATGGATATAGCCCTCTTCGCTGGCTACATTGGGCATAATTTGCCAAAGTCCGCTAGCACCTACTTTAGACTGCGCGCGGATATTAAATGAACTCTCGACAAAAACTAATCTCGTTAATTCAATAGGTAATTTTTTTTGTTTAAAAATTTCTTCCATCATTGGAAGGTATCGACCCGATAAAAAAAGTGCCTTTTGCGTTCTCTCTTTTAAACCAGCTTGAAATCGAATCATCCGTAAATCGGAAATCTTTTTGTTTTTCGCAATTTTTAGTTTTTCAGCTTTGATAAACTTTTCTGCACGTAATTTTTTTTGCTGATATGTTAGAAAAGGATTGTCATATATAAATTTTAAATCTAACTTGCTATATATAATCTCAGGATTATGCAGATCATGCAAAAAACCTTGTTTTTCAGATAGTTCAGAATAAACTCTGACCCAGAATTGAACTCTGCTTTTTAGTTCAGGATCCACTTTAAATGGGCTTTTCGAAGGTAAAGTCGATGACCACTGAATTGTTTCAGCCAGAATTTGTAATGAAAAAAAAATAATTAATATAAAAAATCTCACCTAACTATTTTAAAAGTAATGTGAGTATTTGATCAAAGCATTCGCGAACTTTTCCTTCATCTTGAGGACCATTGTACAGGAATGCAAATCGTAAAATATCGCCATTTCGCAAACCTGCGTATCCAGCTAGACTAATGACTCCGTCGAGATATCCGGTTTTACCGCGTACAAAACCTTGCACAGATTCGTCTTTCATCCTTCGTTTTAATGTCCCATCAATTCCTGATATCGGTAGCGAATCTAATATAGTTGGAAAAAGACGGAAATCGTTTTGCATTTCTTTTAAGACAAGGACCATTGCATATGGTGACATTTTATTTTGTCGAGTGAATCCGGATGGGTTTTCAAAAACGATTTGATTTGACCCAAGACCTATTGATTTTAAATCAGTATTAATTTTTTGAACACCTGCTGCGAGTGTCGCCGGAATGGTTCCGGATTGTGCCGCTAAATTTTTAGTCAACATTTCTGCGACGTAATTATTTGAAAATTTATTCATATCGGCCAGAACTCCAGATAAGCTTTTACCTTCAAAAGTAACAAGTTTAATGGCTTTACGACTCACTTGACCAGACCTTACTTTCCCCTGCACTTCTATGCCTCGCTGATCAAGAAATGCCTTCAAGTTTTGTCCAGTCCAAAGATCAGGATCCGCAACGTTCTTATAATATGCTTTTTCATCAGCATTTTTTAAGACATCACCACTAACAGTAATTATCCGTTTAGGTTGATTGACATCTATAACTAATTCACGAGTGACTTTGTTTTTGGTCGTAGTTTTATTAATAAGTTCGAAGTATTGATTGTCTGGATCTAAAATCACCTGAGCTTTATTGTTATCACTTGTAGGTTTAACGAAAATATTGACAGAGTTCCAGTTAAAACTCATGGCTCCAACTGGGGCATCGTAAGAGCGATCAACACGTTTCGATTCACGAGAATCATCAAAACGAATTTTATCAAAATAGGTATCATCAACTATAATGTCCCCTTTTATAATTTTAATATTCTGTCTGGTGAATTCATTAACTAAATACCACATGTTCTCCGAAACAAAACTTGGATCACCGCCCCCTTTTATATATAAATTTTCACCATCATAATAAAGTTCAGTTTTGAATTTTTGATTAAGATTAAAATTTTTTAAAACTGAAAAAGTTGTTATAAGTTTACTGATCGAAGCTGGTATATACATTTTTTTAGAATTGTTTTCAAAGATGGTCTTTTCGTGGCTTTCAATTAAAACACCAAAATCGTCTTTATTTAATTTATATTTGTTTAGAATCTTATTAAAATCATCTTGCTCTAAACCGAAGACCTCATGACCAAAGGCTAGAGTTAATATGATCACAATATATTTTAATCTATTTGTAAGAGATATCTGTTTCATTTTATCAAGTGTAACTGCAAAATAGCGATATGAAAACTAAAGATTGGATTATCGTCGCCGCAACACTTCTTGTTACAATAATTGTTGATCAAATAACGAAGCAGCTTTCACTACAAATGAAAGAAAGTTGGATTGGCCCAATTCATTTTATTCTTGTATTCAACGAAGGGGCTATGCTGGGATTATTTTCAAAACTACCAGCTATTCTAAGAGTTGTAACTTTATCTACAAGCGGTTTTTTTATATTAAGTTTATATGTTTTTATTCAATACATTGTACCCATACGCATGATGAAACTACGTATAGGACTATCTTTACTTGTGGGTGGTATTATTGGAAATGTTCTAGATCGCACTTACAACGGTTATGTAATCGATTTTATAGGTTTTAAAGTCGGACAATTTCATTCCCCAATTTGGAATGTTGCCGACATGATTCAATGGGTTGGATACGCTCTCGTTATATATAGTATATTTACCGAAGGTCACCTCCTATGGCCAGATAAAGATACTCGAAAAAGATTTTGGGTTAATAAAAGTTTTCAGCTACGCTATGCTTCTGTATTCATGACAGCAGGTCTTTTGATTTCAACTATTTGTATGGTTTTTTCATATACTTATTTAAAAGTATCACTTGTTGAGCTTGGTTTACAAAATATGGCGACTGTTAATCAATACACAGAATCATTTTTGTATTCATTTATTATCCTAAATTTAACATTTGCAATAACATTATTTCTATTTGCTCGGATTGCATCACAAAAGATTGCAGGTCCCGTTTATGCATTTGAACGTTTTTTAAGTGAAGCTTTAGATAATCAAATGAGCGAAGATATTAAAGCTCTAAAATTGCGTGCTGGTGACGAGTTTAGACATCTTGAACAACTTGCTGAAAAAATAAAATTGCGCATTAAAGAAATACAAAAACAAAATCAAGAAACCGCTACCGATCGATTAGATCATGATTCTGTATCAGATGATGAAAATTAGACTAAATCAAAATCTTTGATCTTGGAAAGATAAAATCTTTTTCTTTGATGATCAATTTCACATATTGCATTTAAATAATCACCGTCAGGGTTTCGCACGATTCCTTTAGGTGTTATTGGTCTAAGCTCATTCTTTGTTTTACCACCATCATAAACGATGTGTATTGTTTTTTTATTTTGAATACCAAATAAAAGAGCTTTAATTTTTCTATCTGAGTTTAAGTAGATCGAATAATCATTCCAATTAATTTTTTTATTTTGAACTTTTTTAAGCTTTTCTAGAGTCGCGTCTGATCCTAGCTTTTCAGTACATTTTTGAAAAACTTGCAAACAAGCATATGCATCGTCAAAGGCACGATGGGCATCGCCTCCAACTAAATCTAACTCTTTGACCAAGGTTTGTAGTTTGTGATTAGTTGTTGCCAATAGGGCCCTTGATAACAAGCTTGAACACATATGCACATTATTCGGAAATTTTAATCCTGCTTTTTCAATCTCTAGGGCTAAAAAGCCTAAATCAAAAGGTGCATGATGTGCAACTAGAATCGAATTATCAATAAATTCGCAAATAGACAAAATTTGTTGTGAAATGGCAGGTGCATCAATAACCATTTCATTAGTAATTCCGTGAATATTGATATTGTCTTGAGTCATGGGTATTGATGGTTTTAACAAAGTTTGAAAGCGATCGATAACTTTCCCGTTGCGCCATTTGACAGCCCCAAACTCGACTATTTCAGCTTCGAGAGGGTAAGCACCACTTGTTTCAGTATCAAAAGCAACGACTGTGTAGTCGGACCATAATTTTTTCTCTTCAAACTGCATTTATTACACCTACTTAGGGTCTAGTTAAGATTGATTATTTTCCTATTAATTTTAAGAATATATATTATGGTCGAAAACTCTAAAATTCTACTTCTTTTTATATCCCTTGTCTTTTCGACTTGTTCATTATTTGGTGCTGAAAAGTCTGATTCAAAAGATAAAGATTCTGGGGCTGTTCCAAATTATGGTATTATTGGATCTGCTCGATTGAGTTCAAACTTTGTTGATCGTGGTTTAACATACTCTGATGCTAGAACAGCTTTCAATGCAGCATTTTTAATGCATTTAGGATCGCAGTTTAAGTTTGGAATTTGGGGATCGAATATATCAAACTTGTCATCCGACGAAGATAATCTGTGGGTCAAATACATTGGCCAAGTTTTTATCGATTTTCAGCAAAACTCAAAAATGCTTTTCTATGTTCATGATGATCATTTTTATAAATCAGATGTTCGCAATGGTCAGCGTTTCGGTTTTAAACTCGACTATGCACGCTTTACTGGACTTTTCGAATACAATAATAATTATGAAGGTTCTGGGTCTTCATCAACTTACTTTAATATAAAATTCACTAAAAAATATTCTGATAAAATTGGTCTTGATCTAGCGCTAGGCTATACTTTTCAAAATTCAAGTTCCTATAACGATTATGCAGATTTATCAGGTGTCTTTTTTTATAAACCAACGAACACATTTAGAACTGAAGCAGGTCTTACTTTGCCAAGCAACACTCATCAGTTTGGCTCACGTTCGCAGCCAGCTTATTTCATAGCATTAAGTATGAATAGCGATGGACAAAACCAATAGAATATTCTTATTGGTTTTCTGTTTTCATGTCACTTCCGGGAAATGCTTCATTTTTTAGCTTATCCATTTCTAAATCGGCAGGATTAATTAGGTTTGGATCCTGACCAAATGATTTTTGTTCAGTATTATCCCTTTTTTTAGGAACTAATTTGAGTTCTTTATCTTTTTCTAAGCTGCCAAATAAGCTTTCTATTTTGCGACGCTTTTTGGTGGGATCTAAGCTTTCTTTTTGACGAATGCTAAAGCGAACAAACCCCATAAGTTTATCTGGATCATAATCACCTGTTTTTTCCTTAACTGTAGTCATGCCGATTACAGAGTTCGTCGGGCTATCAAAAGATGCATTAATTTTATTTTGAATTAACGCTAATCTTTCTTGTGCGATTTTTTTTGCACTAATTTCTGTTTGATCTTCAACAAGTTGAGTAAACAAGGCAGACGTAATTTTAATATTAGCTTCTTTAAGGCCTGTGGTAATGCTTGTCACTTTACTCATTATATCGACAAAAGCGGGTTTGGGATCTGCAGTTCCCCGTTCAAAAAGATAAACATCTGGGATATCAAAATCAAAACCGTCAGGTGTTATCGTGATATTCTTAGCAATATCTGTCAGTTTGTCTGCCATAAATGCTCGAATAATTTTCTCTGAACCCATATCTAAAATATTAGGGCTTTTAACTGAAGGCTCCATAAAATTTGAAATTGCTTTTAGGGGTTCATTTATGAAATCTAAAAACATTTTTTCTAATGTAATTTCAGCTCCAAAATTTTGATAGCTGTATTCAATGACAGATGGGGACGAGAAATAATCAGAGATTGCTTTTTTTGTTTGATCTGACTGTCCTAATAGCCACATCACAAGAAAGAAAGCCATTAAGGCTGTCATAAAATCGGCCAAAGCAACTTTCCATGATCCGCCATGGTGACCGCCGCCTTGAACGATAATTTTTTTAATAACAATCTGTGATTTCTTAGCCACAAAATCCTCTTTTTAATTAACTAAGCCGCGGCTTTCTTCAAGTTTTTAGTTTCTTTATCAACTTCATCAAACGACGGTCTTTCTTCTGGCATGATTGAACGTCGCGCGTACTCAATACAAACAAGCGGTGGAGAACCACGCTGTAACGCCACTACGGCAGCCTTTATACAACTTAAATATCGACCGTCAGCTTCAATATCATTTCCTATTTTAGTCGCAGTCGGACCAATTAAACCGTAAGCACAGAAAACCCCTAACATCGTTCCGACAAGGGCTCCGGCAACCAATCGACCAATTTTTTCATTACCTTCAGTCAAATGCGCCATTGTTTTAACGATACCTAAAACGGCAGCAACGATCCCCAAACCAGGGAATCCATCGGCAACCATTTGCACAGCATGTTGAGCCAAGTGCTCTTCTGCATGAATAGCTTTATAATCATTTTCCATTAAATCTTCGACGTCATATGAAGATAAATCTGTTGATAGAATCATTTTCATTGTATCGCATAAAAATGGAATCGCATGATGATGCTTTTTTACAGATGGATAAGCATTGAATATATCGCTTGATTTCGGGTCTTCAATATGTTTTTCAACCCCTTGCGGTCCCTCTTTGCGAAATGCCTGAAACAACATAAATAAAACCATCAGTAAATCTTGATAATCTTTTTTCTGTGGTCCCTTGGCAGTCATCGCATGTAAACTTAATTTGAAACCCGCTTTGATAACTTTAGTTGGATTGGCAATAATATACGCACCTAATGCTGCACCACCGATAATCATCATTTCGATTGGCGTAGAGGCGATAATAACTGTGAAGCTACCGCCAGCTATGGCAAATCCACCAAACACCATCACAAATAATACAACTATACCGACATATCCCATGAAGACCTCTTCATTTGTTAATCTTGTATGATTAAAAATTCTCATTCGAAATATCGGCTCATCTTGAAATAAAGTTTATGCACCGAGCATGAATCTGGCATTACGTCGAGTTTATGATGTCAAAAAATTCGAAAAGTGGTAGTCTGCTAAAATGAAAAAAATTTCTTCTTTTGCATTTCACATTTTTTTTGCATTTATACTAACAACGGTTAACACGACTTTTGTATTAGCTCAAAACAACGACTCGCAAGCGTCTCATAATGCCGAATTTAAAGTACTCACCGAAAACCTTGTCATTCAACAAGGACAAGTAAAAACTGCTAAAATTCAAATGACCATGCCGAGTGGATTTCATGCTTATGCTGATCAATTTAAAATAATTAACATCAATCCAAACACATTTAAAGTTGGTCAAATTTTGTTATCACCCGAAATCGAATTCTATGACAAACATTTTAAGAAAAAACGTAAGGGACTTTTTGAAAATGGCGAAATTGAAATACAAATAGAGGCTCCAGAGAATCTAGACACTGAAAAAACAAATACCTTGTTATTCGATCTTAAATATCAAATTTGCAGCGAGCAAGTTTGTTACTTGCCAAAAACTTTTTCTATTCAACTTAAAATAAATACAAGTGAGCTTAAAGCTGCGACTCATTCAAATCAGGCATTCAGCCCTTTTTCAGCTGATACTATTGAAAATCAACTTTCTAAAAACTTTTTGCTCACATACTTATTTGTCTTTATTGCTGGTGTCTTAACAAGTTTCACGCCTTGTATTTTCCCAATGATACCAATTACCTTATCAATTCTAGGACACGACGCTGAAAAAAAATCGCGTGCGCAAAATGTCGCTCGTTCAGTCTTTTACGTATTAGGCATTGCAATAACATATTCCCTACTTGGTGTTATAGCTGCACTAACAGGGTCTATATTTGGTCAAGCTTTGTCGAATAAATACGTCATCATGACACTTGTCACTTTATTTGTGTTTATGGCTCTCAGTATGTGGGGGGCTTTTGAGCTTCAAGTCCCAGCCTTTATTCGAAATAAATTTGGTACAGGTCAAAGTAAAGGTTACATTGGTTCATTTATAATGGGTTTAGTTGCTGGTCTTGTGGCTAGCCCGTGCGTTGGCCCTGTGCTCGTCTCTATTCTAAGTTTTGTTTCAACCACTCAAAGTGTTTCGCTTGGATTTACGCTTCTCTTTACTTACGCTATGGGTTTGGGTCTTATTTTTATTGTTCTTGGGTTTTCTGGTCAGATACTTAAAAAATTGCCTAAATCAGGTCCTTGGATGGAATTTATTAAATTTGCACTTGGTCTATTGATGATCTTGGCTGCTTTATATTATTTAAAATTCATTTTACCAATTCAGTATTGGGCGATAGTGACTGGTCTTTCCTTTATGTCGATTTCAGTTTGGCAAGGAACATACAATTTTCGCAAGAAGCATCCTTTCAGACAGGGACTTTTTATAGTAACTTTTATCTTATCGTTGCTATTAACACTGATGAGTATCATCAAATTCGATTACGTAGCACCATTTTTTGAAAACAAAATAGGACTCGTTTCAGAGTCTAAAATCAAATGGATACCCTATTCAAAACAAGTCTTAGAGGCCGCTATTCAAGAAAAACAGCCTGTTATGCTCGACTTTTTTGCTGAATGGTGTGGGGCCTGTCATGAGCTAGAGGAAAAAACTTACACACATTCCGAGTTTATCGAACTCTCGCAGCAATTTAAACTGGTTAAAATCGATGCTACCGAGGATCTACCCGAAGTTCAGAAAATTCTTGAAGAATATCACATCAAGGGCTTGCCAACAGTCATATTTATCAATAAAAAAGGTGAAATTCTTAATGATCTGACTTTCACTCAGTTTCTTGAGTGGAACGAATTAAAACCTAAAATGCTTAAAGCTTTGGAATAATTATGACTGAATCAACTCAACTTGTGCGATTAAATAAACTTTTAGCAGAACGTGGATTAGCTTCGCGCCGTGGAGCCGACAAACTGATCGAAGAAGGCCTAGTTACAGTTAACGGAAAAAAAGTTTACGAGCTTGGAGTTAAAGTTAATCCTCACAAAGATACTATTGTTGTTGACGGCAAACCTTTACGCTCAAAAAATCAAGATCTCTATATCATGTTTCACAAACCTAAGAATGTTATTACCTCAATGAGTGACCCTTTGGGCCGCACAACTGTGGCAGATTATATGGGAGATATTCCTGGTCGTGTTTTTCCAATCGGTCGCCTTGACTGGGATAGCGAAGGTCTGCTTATCATGACAAATGATGGCGAATTTGCAAATAAGGTTATGCATCCAAAAACTGAAGTCACAAAAACATATCATGTAAAACTTGATGGTCAGCCAAGACCCGATCAAATCGAAAAACTTCTTAAAGGGGTCACTATACCTGACGGCAAAGTCAAAGCTAAACACGTCGAAAAACTAAAACCGCTCAAATCAAAAAGCACTAAAACATCTGATAAATTCGATTGGTACAAAATTGTGATCACTGAAGGTAAAAATCACCAAGTTCGTGAAATGTTTAAAAAAATCGGGTTTGATGTGATGAAACTTCAGCGTGTAGCTATTGGTAAATTGCGATTAGGCGCTTTGTCTCGTGGTGAATATGTTTTTTTAAACGAAGCTGCACTTGATAGAATATTTATGCCTGATTTACCGAACGATATTCACTCAAAAAAAGATCAAAGGTTTTCGTCGACGAAAAAAACAACCAAAGCCGCTAGTAATAAAAAAGCCTTCAATCGTAAATTGAACAAAATTGGTTCTGATTAGTTATTCATTATTTTCAATATATAATCGAACCAGCAAACTAGTCCTAAGTTGAGTCATGTTTTATTGTCTTATTCCGATATGAAAAATATGAAAAAGACAACAATTTTACATTTATTAACTTTAACGTATATTTTATTTGGTTTGTTTATTTCATCAGTTGATGCTGCCGAAATTGAAATTGTCAGCATTAAACGAAACATCACTCTAGCAAATGATGAAAAACCATATAAAGATTATTATCTCAATTCATCAGCAGGTCTTAAGAAAAATTTAGTTGTCAAAGCAGTTCGTAAAATTAACGTTAAAAATCAATCACAAAAAATCATTGGTGACTTTAAATCTCCTGTCGGTTTTTTGAAAATTATTCAAGTAGAAGGAAATATCGCTGTAGCACGCGAAATGACCTTAATAGGTCGTGAAGATGAAGCCATGCTTGAGCAAATTGGCATAATGGTTGGTGATTCTATCGATACCCAAGGAAGTTACTACGATAACAGTATCAAAAAATAGCTCATATTTTTTTCATTTATCTTGTATTTTAAGTGACGATTTCACCTCATTTGTGGCACATTACAGCTCATGTCTGAAACACCAAATCAACAATATTATCGCATCAGATTGTCTAATGTCCCCCGTTCGCAAGAAGATGAACTTTCAGTTATTGCTTTTCAATGTGGAGCACTGGGCTTATCAGAAGCACTTAGTTTTACCCAACCTGATTTGACTTATGATCCCTCACTCATTCCGAAAAGATTCTTGGACTTAGATGTTTTTTTTAACGATAGACCTACTCAAGATTTTTTTGATGCTTTAAAAAATTTGAACCCGTTAATTCAATCTCAAACACTTACTGAAGATCAAAAAGATTGGCTTGCAGAATGGAAAAAAGGATTTGTACCGTTTAAATTAGTTGGACCTGTATGGGTTGTTCCATCTTGGCTTGAAAAACCGGCCGAAGCCGAAAAGCAAATTCTCATCGACCCTGGAATGGCTTTCGGCACAGGGACACATGCAACCACAAAAATGGCTTCATACTTTATTCACAAGCTAGCTTTAGAATCAGCTGGAAATTGTAAAAGTTGGAATGTTCTTGATGTTGGAACAGGCACAGCCATTTTAGCCGTGTTAGCTGAACTTTGTAATTATGGTTTAATTACTGGTATTGAAATTGATCCTGAAGCGCGACGGAAAGCGCGAGAAAACTGCGAACTTAATCAATCGCAGCAAGTTATCATTTCTGATCAGCAATTAGAAGAAATTCGAGATCAGTTTGAAGTCGTTGTTGCAAATATCATTGATGGAGTATTAATTAAATTACGCAAAGATCTTATTCGTGTATTGAAACCTCAAGGTCATTTGTTTTTGACAGGCATTTTGCAAGAACGCGATAACATCTTTTTTGAGAGATTTATTGAAGCATCGCCTGAAATCAAAGTCATCAAACGCATTCAAAAAGATGAGTGGGTCGGATACTGGGTCCAAAAACAATAAGCTATGAGACGGTATTGGATTCAAAAAAATCAAATTTATCAAGACCAAATCACGTTTAGTGGTGATCAATTTCATCATATTTTTGATGTTTGTCGTCAAGAGATTGGGCATCATTTCGAAGTTTTAACTGAAGACTCAAAAGCTTATCTAGTTGAAGTTTCCGCTGTTGGCAAAAAAGAAGCGCAAGCTAAAATTATCGAAGAACGTGTTATAGCTTCATTAGATAAACCACATATTCATCTAGCCATGTCAATACCTCGATATAACGTCTTTGACTCCACAGTCGAGCGCGCCGTCGAAATGGGGGTCTCATCTATCTTACCTTTTGTTTCGCAGTACAGTTTTATACGCAAAGAAAAAGAGCTTCCTGCTGGTAAAGAGGAACGTTGGCGAAAGATTATCGTATCTGCCACTCAGCAATCTGGTCGCGGTGAGCTCATGAAAATTCACGAAATCACAAATTGGTCCAAAATGCTTTCTTTCATTAACCCAAATGAAAAAAACTGGTGTCTTTTTGCTTATGAGGGACAAGCAGTCAAACCAATTTCTGATGAAATTAACTCACTCCGTAAACAATTTTTGGCCCACTCATCGGACGTGCCGGACAATATTTGGATAATTGTTGGCTCAGAGGGTGGGTTTTCGAGCCAGGAGGCCAATGAAATGCACAAACTAGGCCTTCATCCAGTGACACTAGGCTCTCAAATTTTACGTGTTGAAACGGCTTGCCTGACCTTAGTCTCCGTCTTAAAGTATGAATTCGGGCTAATGAAGTAGCCAGAGGGGCCAAGTTATGAGTCAGAATATAAACGATCTTTCTAACAATGACCAAAACGATAAAATATTTGATGAGTTTGAGTTCAAACCCCTGACTGAAGGTTTAGGTTTTCACAAAAATAATACTTCCAAAAAAGTAGAATTCAAAAGTTCGCATTTAACTTTTGATAACTCAGTTGATTTACCTTCTAAGAGCCAAACAACTCAAAATACATTTAAAAAAAATCAGCTCACTGAAAGACCCGTATCGACTAAACCTTCGGCTCAAGCGCACTTTTCACTTCAATCACCGCTACCGCGTATAGAAGATGCGCCGCTAGAACGTAAGACTACAATCAACATTCCTACAATCGAAGATGACTCGATTTCTAAAGCCCAAACTGCAGTTAACGAGATCCTCAAAACTCTCAATCAGAAAAAACAACAAGAAGAATCTCTTTTAAGAAATAAACGCAAAATGACTTGGATTAATGCAACTCCGTCTCTTTCGGCGGGGTTTCTGGATACGATGCTCGTGACTGCGCTATTTTTATTAAGTTTAATTGCCATGCTTGTTATCACTAAAATTGACTTAGTTGCTAACTTAACTCATCCCGACCCGCAATATCTTGTGTACTGGGCCGGATTCAGCTTATTAGCATCAGTCCAAATTATATATTATGTCAGCTGTCGGACATTTATGGGTTTCACTCCGGGCGAATGGGCTTTTGATCAAAGATGTGGAAGCGAGCTTCAAATGGCTTCAACAACTTATGTATTAAAAGTTCTGATTCGCACAATATTAAATGCTGTAACTGGATTTGTTTTATTTCCAATGATTTCGTTACTTGTTGGTGAAGATATTTTAGCAAAAATCACTGGCGTACAAATTCAAATGCAAAAAGTATCATAAGTAAATATGAACTTACCAAAGGTTTTAAATCCAACACAATTAGATCAGTTTATCAAAGCATCTAAAGAACTAAATAAAAAAATCGTATTCACGAATGGCTGCTTTGATTTACTTCATATTGGACACGTTCGATATTTAGAGCAGGCCAAATCACGTGGTGATGTGCTTATTGTTGGAATTAACACGGATTTGTCAGTTCAAAAACTAAAAGGCCCCACTCGTCCAATACAAAATGAAAATGACCGTGCTGAGATACTTGCATCTTTGAAATCGGTCGATCACACAGTGCTTTTTGGCGAAGAAACCCCGATTAATTTAATCAAGCAAATTAAACCAGATGTTCTTGTTAAAGGTGGTGATTGGGCTATTCAACAAATCGTGGGATGGGATTTCGTTCAAAGCTACGGTGGCCAAGTCGAATCACTACAATTTATAGATGGCAGGTCAACGACACAGATTATTGCTAAGTCTCAGCAGTAGTTATTGATTCAAATCTAAGCGCCCCCACACACTTTCCATAAATAGCATTATACCTCATGGATTTAAAGTCCCGACCTTGAGCTTGATTTCAAGTCAATTGGTCTACTTACATTCTACAGATAACCTTTATAACATTTGTAAAATAACTATAATCTGCAAACAGATTAAAATGATTCGCAAAAGCTCTAAAGTGAGTTTTAAAAACTGACGAACATGCTTATACTTTGTAGGCATGTTGGCCTCCTTTCAAAATAAAGGAAGCTGATATTATTCAAAAAGCTATGGGGCAACCTACAGCTTTTTTATTTTGAGGACTTGGTTGAGATCGTTCTTATTTTGAGAACGAGATATTGTTAATCCGAGTTTTTGGCAGAATAAACTCATGTAATCATGTTAACATTGACTAGACTTTAACTAGACTCGAATTAACTGCAGTTTAAATTAAAATTAGATAATGAAAATAATATTATTTGCATTTTTTATAGTATCAAATTCTGCTTTTGCTGCACGACTACAAATTCAACAAAATCTAGTCATTGAAAATTCTGACCTGAAAAGTTCTTTTAATCTAATTAATCAGCTGAATGCATATACTCTATCTGAAAAAATTGACGATAAAAATAAAGTTTCGGTTCTGGTCCTAAAAGCCAAAGCTCCTACTATTGCGAACAAATCATCTATAGATAGAATTTGGACTCAAGATAAGCCCACAAACAAAATTATCAAAGAAAATGGTTGTCAGAGAATAAAATCAGCTCATTTTGAATGTAATCGCATCATAGCAAAAAAAAATAAATACCAGGCACAAAGACTTATTTGGATAGATAAAAAACCAATGGTTTATCTGATGGTCGATCACATTAACAACTCGCAAATCGCATCTAAATATGTCGATAGTTTTAAGGTTTTGGAGTAATAAATGCCTATTGTCATAGTTTTTGCTTTAATATTTTCACTTCAAGTCCGAGCAGAAGATTTAGCTGATCAAATATTTACAGCCTTTGGTGGTCGTTGCCACTCATATGGCAATTTAACTCAACAAGCACAAGCTGATCAATTATCTATAGCCAGTATTTACAATACAGTGAAAAACGACTCAAACTGTAAATCAATTCAAAGCGCACTGACAGGGTTACAGAACTTAAATATCAGTCAGTTATTAGACCAATCGAGGGACTCAGAAGATTTAGAATCACTTACACAAACTGCTGCAGATTTGGAGCTGGCGATAGCGCAAGAAAAAGTTCGAACACAGCCTGATAATGACTATATAACAGCTCTTAAAACTGAGCTATCTTCAATTAAAATTTCTATAGTAAAAAATAAAAATTCAATGAAGTCTGACAAAAAGAAAAAACAAAAGCTTCAAACCATTGAAAACTTCAGTTCGTATTCAAAACAAATTTTGTCTCGCATATCAGCAAATGATCAATGTTTTGTTGATAAACCAAATTTAGCAGCAAGCTTAGGCGCACAAATTTTCGCGCTTTCAAGTACATTATCTGGTGGTATTATTGGTTCTATTATTCTGACTTCAGGAGAAATAGCTGACAATCTTATTGGTTTTTTTCGTGACAAGTCTATTAATGATAAAATGAGACCCATTTTTGAAATGAAACTGGGTCAGGCCGCAGGATGTGGAATGGAAGCTCTTGCTTCTACATACTGCAAATCGCAAGATTTGCAAACTCTGCTTAAGTTAAAACAACAAAAACAAAATTTAGAAGATTCTGTTCAAATAAATTCTACTGCACGGCAAGGTATAGAGCTAGTGACAAAAGATTTACGCGATTTCGAAACATGGATAGCATCATTAGATGCTGGCAGCTTACCAACAACCTCGGGTCGTGCACTGGATAAAAAAAATATTCTCGATTTAGAAAATAGTCTTAAAAAAACGACTCAAGATTTATCTGCTGTACTAGCAGAAGAAAAAAAGACAGTTAATAAAGCCGATGATAAAGAAGCTGCTTTAACCAAAGCCGCTGAACGTTTATCCAATTTGATGATATCAAACGGTCCATGTTTTACTAATAATTGCCCGACACCTTCAAAAATAAGTGATATTTTTGCATTAGATCCACAATGTGGACCAATTATTTATTTATGGTCAAATGGTGCATCTTATGGTCGTGCGAAATCAGAACAGTCATCGACTGGATCAGCAGGCAGTATTTGCAATACTTATATTGCCTCAAAATACCCTGAACTACCAAATATAAATAATTTTGATAAAAATATATCAGATCTTATTATGAGAGCACAAAAACTGACATCTGATGCGGCCTCTGAGGTCAAAGAGAGCAACCCTCATCTTGTTTTAGCTCAAGTTGAAGACAAACCTAAAAATTTTATGATAAACGCCGTAACATACCTGGATGGATTACTCGATGAAAAGGATGGAATAGTAAAAAACTCAAATACAAAAGCATTAATAGTATCTACGCAACAAAAACTTAAAAAAGCACTAGATGTGATCAATCAGCCTAGTGTTTTAAAAACTAAAAAAACTGCAAATTCAGCTGATGTTACTCAAGATATTGAAGTCGAAGCCCAAAGACGAATTTCTGAATTGGCAAATACGCTTGTCAATAACGATGCTTTTATGATTTCAAAAGCTATTGGAGAAATCGTTAGGAAAGATTTACTGTACAAATCAGAAAATGGTAAGCTTGATCCAGGATTAAATGACTTAATTGAACAATCTTCATCTCAAAGTTTAACTCAGCTTATAGAAATTAGTTTAGATCTTGATAAAGCACGCAGTCAAATTAGCTATTCAAAAGAAATGACGAAGCAAAATTTAGATTCATTCTATCAAAAATTCGAAGAGTCTCTCGAAAAAAGAGTTGAAAAAATAAAGTCTGACCTAACTGATGACCCCGAAAGAATGTCAGACTTAGCAGAGTTGTGTTTAAAAACCATTACGGCCCCTAAGTTGGGCGATAAAATTAAATCTCTCTGTCGTGGGGTTGTCTTACAGTCACAAGACTCAAAAGATATTCAGCTTTCATTTGATGAAGAAATGAAAAAACCATTTAATGACCGAGTCTGCAGTTTAAATAATTATTATCGTAAAAATTATTTGTACCGAAAGAATATAAGTAGCATTAAGCATAATAAAAATCGTACAAAAAATACAAACTGAAATATATATTGCCCGACAGTAATTATAAAAAATGCTCCGTTCATATCATACTTTTATGAATTCAAAGTTGAACAACTCATTTACATAAATAACCGTGAGAATAAATAGCATTAACTCCTGTTTTATTTTCAACACTTGGATTATCGATATTATATTTGTATGAATAGACATCAATCAACGTCACGCTACCATCAGAGTTAAAAACGTTAAACTCTGTAGAATAATGATAACTAAAAATATTTTGATCTACTTTATCTAAAGTAACTTCTGTCATTGACTCTACGACTTTTTTTTCTGATATCGAACACCGTTTATAGATTTCTGATTCAATAGTCATTTGCAAATCAGTAGGTAACATAGAATCATTCAAAAATATTATTCGCGCTTGTACATATGCCGCATTAAAAGAAACTACTGCAATAACAATTAAAATTTTTACTTTATGCATTTTTATCTCCTTAGATTTGTA
>Ga0255174_1000420_pt1 | contig 17737 bp, 30 predicted proteins | sample Atl_Atl_RepB_8d_FD_189953 | JGI IMG/M metagenome (GOLD analysis project Ga0255174, IMG submission 189953) | Freshwater microbial communities from Altamaha River, Georgia, United States - Atl_Atl_RepB_8d | ecosystem: Environmental > Aquatic > Freshwater > River | place: USA: Georgia | collected...
GTAGCAATGTAAGGGTTACTTCTTAGCTCAATTGGTAGAGCATTTAACTTTAACTTAAACGGTAGTGGGTTCAACTCCCACAGAGGCGCGAAAGCGTTACACCTTTACAACTTTCTCCCAATAACTTATTAAGGTAATAGCAATTTGACGGTTACTTCGGCTGTTAACCGGGTGGTCGTGGGTTCGAATCCCATCGGGTGGCGCTAAATGCCCGTCTGTAGCTCAGTGGTTAGAGCACCTACATTTCCGTTGAAAACTTTCTTTACCTAAATTTATAAATAAAATAGTAGAGACGTAGCAAGATTAAGAGTTACTTCAATTCATGGGTTCGAATCCCATATTGCCCCACTGGGACAATTAGACAAGCGGATAAGTCATCTGACCTCAAATCAGAAATACAGCAAACACACTCTAGTCACCATACTCGTCTTTAATTCTTTAAACCGGCCACTCGCCGGTTTTTTTATGTGAGATAAATAATAAAAATGATCCAGCTAAATGCCAGTAATTACTTATAACCCATCTCACACAGCAGTTTCGGGTGCAACTTTATTCGGAGACATCATGGTAGGCCAGGACGATAAGGACTATTCCTTGAATCCAGGTGGCCTGAAATGGTGGGCTCTGCCTGATCAGTCGCTAGGCTATAACATTGCTGCACCAGTTAGTGCACAAAATCAATCAACACCTGTCGGAGTTACAGCAGGTATTAAATTTTGGAGATCGGCAGCTAAGACTGATGGGTCTTTCTTAAGTTTAGCAACCTCATTAAAGAACAGATTGAGTTTACCGGATTTCGCAACGGCAAAGGACGCTGCTGACTGGTTAAAAACGAACGGCTACTGGACGGACTGGGCAGATATTTGGCAATTTAGCGCAACGACTCTGTCTTGGCCAGCTAATGCAGCAGGCTACACTAAATACTCAGGCGGAGTTAATAGTATCGATGACGGTTACACGAATAACCCGATCGTTGCTATCGATAAATTTAGAATGGCTGCTCAGCCTGATTCAACTAACGTTTATGTTTCTACCAACGGTTACGTAACAATAGGTTCAGGAAGTGGCAGCATCATATCGTCTCCTCAATCTCAACAAAATCCAGCCGCGATTGCCGGTAACCCATCTGACAACTGGTTACAATCAGGCTTGACCAATACTGACGGAGACGTGCAGGATATTTACTACAAAACAGGTGGAGTCTCAGGCAAATCGTATCTTAAATTCATTGTGTATTGTGGAACTTATGGTGCTCAGACTAATCCTAGATCTTACTTATTGAATCTTTACATTGATCAACAGTTTCAATGGGTTGAGACTCGAGTCAAGCTAAACACCGCAGGTAATGCTGGACCCTATAATGCAATCGATGTTTCTCAACCAGCAAGCACAAACAGTCAAGTTTGGAGGGGAGACCTAAACGGCGAAAACTGGGAATACCTTGGAACAGGATCAGTTATCGCATAAAAATAGACCAATCAGATGCAAGTTAAACTAGTAATAAAGAATCAAGACGGTACCGCAATTCAAAGTTCTGACGTAAATGTCACAGTTGATCAAAACTCAACTGTTGCTGATGTTAAATCTCAAATCAATCAAACTCTATCTTCGGGATTTATCGAATTGACCTTTTCAATGGACGGAAACCTATTCCAAGATCAGGATCTGATAGGATCTCATCAAGCTCTAAAGTACTGCATTAAGTACTAATTCCACTTCGCAATCGCATTTGGTACAATAGTATCATGAGCAGATTGTTAATTCTTTTACGTGGAGTTCCCGGTGCGGGAAAAAGTACGTTCGCACAACACATGTGGTCGGACGGCGTTATATTTGAAGCCGATAACTTCTTCATTGAACCGGATGGCACATATCAGTTTAGGCCTGACAGATTAAAGGACGCACATGAATGGTGTCGTGGTCAGGTACAGGCCGCAATGGAGCAGAATCATTTGACTGCAGGTCAACACTATCCAGAAATCGTGGTCTCAAACACATTCACCCAAGAATGGGAAATGCAGGCCTACTTGGACCTGGCAAATCAATTTCAATATCATGTTGTATCGTTGATCGTTGAGAATCGTCATGGTGGCAAGAACGTACATGGCGTGCCTGAAGAAAAGGTGCAGCAAATGAGGGACCGTTTTCAAATCAAGTTATGATGAAAATTCTCAAAAGAGCTCTTGGCTTCAAGAAGAGATTGAAAAGTTCCGCACCGAGGGTTAATTTTCTGGAATATCGAATTCTATACAGAACTTCCAGTTTAGGTGAGAGAGGAATCTGCTTCTCAAAAAACTTAGCCTCATTAACCGCAATGATAGCTCCAACTTGGAGAGATATTATCATTGAGGGTTCGGATGAGGGATTCGTATGGCACACAATAAAAAAGGAAAATGAAACTTTCTAAAGCAATAATAAAACCGTACATTGAGTCAGGTCTCATAGAGGAGAATCGACACCCTTCCCTACCACTTACAATCTATAATTACTCTAGGGAATGTCAGTACGAACAAAAATGGGATGATGTGACTCTGCAGTGTAGAGGTCTGATCCTTGACGATAATGATGTCATCGTCGCTAGGGGATTCAATAAGTTCTTCAATTACGAGGAGATTGAAGGTCGTGGAGAAATTCCAATGGCTGATGAATACGTTTACGTACAGGAAAAAATGGACGGTTCGCTGGGAATTCTATTTCATTATGCTGGAGATTGGCACATGGCAACTAGGGGTTCGTTTGCGTCCGATCAGGCAATTGAGGGTATGAAGATTCTACGAGAAAAATACGATTTGTCAAAGTTTCATACGACAGTTTGTTATATTTGTGAGATCATCTATCCTGAGAATCGAATCGTTGTTGACTATTCAGAGGAGAGAATCATGTTCCTATCTGCAGTAATGGACGGTAGGGAACTCAATTGGGGTACAGCAAAAGCTTTATTCCACTCATCCGGGATCCTGGAAGAGGACGTTGTTCCAACCGCAACGGATACAATTAGCATCCATTTATTTAGGAACCTGAAGGCCCTAAATGAATTAGGTAGAGAAGGTTTTGTGCTCAGGTTCCATCCGTCTAACTATCGAGTTAAGATTAAGTTTGAGGAATACGTTAGGCTACACCGACTCTTAACCAACTTCTCAAACGTTGATATATGGGAGCACCTAAGCCGCGGCGAAGACCTTGATCAGTTCTTGGAGCTGGTGCCAGATGAATTTGATAAATGGGTTAGAGAATGGGAAGTTGCTCTTAAGGTCGCTCATGTAATGTGGATGAAGAATGCACAGAATTACCTTAATCAACTTTCAGCAGAAGGTTTCACCTGCAGAAAGAGCGAGGCCCTATGGATTCAGGAGAGAGTTCCGCAGGCTTATTGGAGTATTTTGTTCTCAATGTTGAATGGCCGAGATCCAAGTTCACAGATCTGGAAACAGATTCGACCAGAATATCAGAAACCTTTCTGGAATACTTAGGAATAAATGGCTAGTTAATGACCAGTTAATCAGCGGCTTCCGAATCTCATGGAGTATGAAAAATCTATAAATAAAATCAAAACGTTATGAGAAAATTTATACTACTGATTCTATTGGCATTCACAGCAATCCAATCAAATTCACAGGACTTTGAACTAACATCTTTCCTTGATCAAACCGTTTCGTGTAAGGGAAATCGTGATGGCTCAATCCAAGCTGCATGTACGCCTGAGGGAGCTTACAAATACGTAATCGCAAAGGGCAAATTCACGGACTCCAATCCATCCGGCTTCTTTAGAGGTTTGGAACCTGGAACATACAAGGTGTCAGCAACGCTCGATGGAAAAACTTTTAAATCCACGAGGGTAACGGTGACCGAGCCAAAGGCCCTAAAGATGAAGTTCGTGATTGAAAAGTATCCAACCACAAAGGACGATTTTGGAGTAGCAGCTGTCGAGATATCCGGTGGAACCGCTGAGCTTCAGCCGTACTTGGTAACTTGGTACAATAGTGCTGGCGAGACAATCAATCCTGACGATCAACTGTACATGACAATGTCGACGGATCTTAAGTCGGACACCTACACAATCAAGGTTGAAGACGATCACGGGTGTTTTTTGACAAAGTCGTTCAAACTCCCAATCAAGAAAAAATAATCATCTTGAACTTATTTAAGTAAAGCAATCGAAAGATTGCTTTTTTGTTAGAACCGATCGGCGTTTGGTATATTAGTATAAACCAAAAAATATAAAGGTATGGACAAGAAACTCATGATTAAAACTGCACTAGATAAATTGAATATCTTTGCAAAAAAATTAGGTAACTTATTAATCGTTGCGATTGCTATGATTACTGGATTCTTCATCGGTTATTACTATTGGGTAATGATGAACCAGACTAAAACATCTCCACTCAAAAACATTAATCCTCTTACCAAGACATCAGTTGCAATTAACGAGCGTAATGAATTATTAATCATCGATCGTGCAACTGGTACTTACACAGTGTATCAAGACTCAGTTGGATTAATGATCTTTAATCTTTATGCTTCTAAGAAGTATGATCAAATTGTTAAGTAATGTCAGCTCGTTCAACTCTAATCTTTGGAGTGCTGTTATTATTCGCTGCAGTGTGGTCGTACGAAACAGCTAAGACTCAGGACCGTGTTCTTGATCTTTCCAAAGTGCCTATAAAAAAGGCGCCGCCCTGCATTCGAATGTATGACTACTTACAAACCTATTCTGAAAAGTACGGCGTTCCTTTTTGCATTGCATACGGGGTCGCTCATGCTGAGACTCGATACGGTGGGCCTTTCGACTGGGACTACAATCCCAGTCTAACCTCACCGGCTGCAGCCTACGGTGCAATGCAGATTCAGGTGCCGACTGCGAACTCTGTTTGGGATCACAAGCGTAAGATAACTTCAAAACAGCTCTTAACTAATCTTGAGCTGAACGTTGAGACCTCAATCAAGTTGCTGGCGAAATTAAAAGAAAGATACGGCAGTTGGGAACTTGCGTTGGGTTGCTATAATACGGGTCGACCCATTGTTAATTCTTATGCAGTAGAAATAGTTAATTCTTGCAAGCGGTAACAGTCTTTATTTTTTAAGTATATTAACTTCATGAAAAAGCTAAACACATTCTTAGACAAAGCGCCTTTATGGCAAATCTATATTTTTGGATGGTTCTTTACTGGATCATTCATTGCATTCCTTTTTTATGTAATTGAACCGCTAATCAGTGACAATCCGGCAAAGACTATATTCTCTGCTGAAGTTTGCTTAAAAATGGGTGCCCTATCGGGTTTACTTTTCGGTCTTATGTTTATGCTCATGTTCTCTATGATGAGAAAATCTACCATCTTTTGGGATTATGCGAAAGAAGTTGAAAAACTTATAGAAGATGCAAAAACCAAAGACGAGCTCCAATCAATTTTAGAAAATCAATTTCAAGATCTTCGTAAAAAATGTCAAGGAGGTCCTCAAATTCCGGAGCTTAATCGACTTTTCACGATCATGAAAACAAAGGCAAAGTACATACCAATTAAGTAGATAAATCATGGACCCAAAAGGACACGTATGGATCAATAGAGAATTCGTTCACACAACGATATGGCCGAATGCTCAGCACAATTTTTTAACTGGGGAAACCCATGACCTTGAACGAGAATACAAGGAAGCCCTTGCTGGAAAGCTGGTCACTGTGATGGACATAGCAGTCGACGATTCAAGCTACCTTGTGTTGGGTAAGACCAAGGAAGGCGGTCACTTCATGTGGATGATTGAAAAGGGAGACACTCGAGGTTTTATTCCAGTAATCATGAAGAACGGTACTCTAATGCCAGCTGGCATGAGTCCGATTGAAGAATTCAAGTGGATGATGGAAAATCATTTAAGGAAATTTAATACTGAAGACGATGTATAATGCAAAGTACGTAATCATTGACGGTCGAGCAATTGTTTTCTCGGCTGCGATTCAACACAAGGAAATGGTAGGCCACAACGAAAAATGCGAAGGTGCAGGTTTCGTCACGTTCGGAGCAACTTCTGATCAGTACGGTGATCTAATAATCGCAGCTAAGTGCTACGGCAGATCAGACTCTCTCAACATTGAGTCAAGACCGGACGAGGACAGCCGAATTGTTACAAGACAAATTACAAATCCCTTCTAACATGGCATCAGATCTCAAGGTTAGAATTGAACAGCTCTCATTTGAATCGTGTGGAACTTACATGGACGTGGTTGTTCATACTGATTACGTTGACATAACGATCGGTGGAACCGAGAATGAGAAGTTTTCAGTCACGCTTGAGGATTGGAAGATCATAAATCAAAAAATATTAGAACTACTAAAGCAACAGTAAGATGACTGACTTAGAAAAATTTCAACTGGTTAACTCTTGCGAAACCGCTGAGGAACTGACGAATGCTATTCGAAAACTCGCTGACCCTGAGACTGGTAAGATTCGCGGTCGAGCTAGAGAATTTGATTCTCAACGAATGGCAGGTTACGTTACCTTCGTGATCAACGAAGGCGCTCCAGCGAATTTGTTAACCCGAGAGTTTGGGATCCGACAACAAGCTCTCTATATTAGGTATTGTATAGAAAGAGGAATATAAAAATGAAGCTTACATTAGCACCACATCAGCGAATTTGGTTCACGTCGGACACCCACTATAAGCACTCAAACATTTGTAGGGGAACCTCTAATTGGGGACCAGACTCAAAGACTCGGGACTTCGATACCTTGGACCACATGAACGACACGATCGTGAACAATATCAATCATCTTGTTAGGGAGGACGATGTCATGTTCCATCTTGGTGACTGGTCATTTGGAGGTTACGAGAGCATCGAGGAGTTTAGGAACAGACTCTTGTGTAAGAACATTCATCTCCTACTGGGAAATCACGATCAACACATCGAAAGAAACAAGGGCGACATTCAAAAGCTCTTTAGCTCAGTGAATGAGTACTTGAGACTTGAGCTTACTGTGCCTAACTCTCCGAACTCAATTAATCAAGACTCGGTAATTAAAAAGACCTTGATCTTGTGCCACTATCCAATTGCGAGCTGGCACGACATGAATCGTGGAGTCATTCACCTACACGGTCACGTACACCTAGGCCCTCACAATAAACTACATGAGGGTAAGGCAATGGATGTCGGCATGGACGGTAATCACCTAAATCCGTATTCTCTGCAGGAGATCGCACAGATCATGAGAGATCGCCCAGTGAAATGTCTGGTTCTGCCGAACGATCACCACGAAACAAATGAAGGACGATGATGCACGAGAACAAGATAGCTGAAGGCAACTTAGTGATTGCTGAATTCATGGGAGGCTCAATTGAGTCAAGCGAAAAATACGAAATGCCGCATGGTTCCAGAGGCGAGGGAACCCTAACCAAATGGCATGGAATCGAAAAGGTTCCTGGCAGTTACAATGATATGGCTCGACTCGGAATTTTCTATTACGATTCTCGAATTGAATGGATTTGGCCGGTAGTTGATAAGATTGAGAGTCTTGGCTATGAGTTCGTGATCTCAAGACGCGGCATTCAGGTTTGGAAGAGACCGGCTAACGGCAGAGCATCAGCGACTGATCTAATAATAGATGAGGACTTCTTAGACGATTACGTTGAGGAGCAAAAGATTAAGTCCATTTGGGACTGTTGCGTTTCATTCATTGTTTGGTACATTAATAAAAACAAAAAGTTATGAATACTCAAGTTTCTCAAAGAATAGATTGGATCATAGAACAACATCGTGGTACCAATCACATGTACGATAAGTACTTGCCATACGAATTCCACCTAAGAATGGTGGTTGAAGTTGCGAAGAAGTACAAAGGTCTCATCAGTTATCCTGGAGACTTTCAGCATGTTGAGATTGCGGCTTGGGGTCATGATCTCATTGAGGACACTCGAGTTTCTTATAACGACGTTAAGGAACAGCTAGGCGAGCGTGCTGCTGATATTGTGTATGCCCTAACCAACGAAAAGGGTAAGAACCGTAAGCAGCGGGCGAATAGTCAGTATTATGACGGTATTCGAACGACTCCCTATGCAGTATTCGTTAAGTTATGCGATCGTATTGCGAACGTCCAATACTCGAAATTAACCGGCAGTCGCATGCACGAAATGTACAAAAAGGAAAATCCAGAATTCATGAATGAGCTGGGATACCATTTCAATCATGAATATAAAGAAATGTTTGACTATTTAACAGACCTGTTTAAATCAGAATTATGAAAAAGTTAATTTTATTATTAGCCATCGGCACTATAGTAGTGAGCTGTGGCAAACCTGCAAAATACGAGATCCGATCAAACGGCTCAAACTATCAGACCAATTCCTATTCAACGAATGCGGATGGCTGTATTGTATTTAAGAATGAATGCGGCTGCGGCGGAGAACCTGAAGTCGTAACAGTTTGTGGAGACTATTCCATCGTAAAGAACAAGCGATATGAGAGTAAGTAAATATGGACTACACTTTCGAATTGGAGCGGTCAGAACGAGCCTGGTATTCAGGTACCAAGGAGATTCGGAAGACTCCTTTGATCGGTGGCACATGTGGAAGACTCGGGAACTCGGTCTGTGGTTCAAGGGTTATCGAGCAGTCGGTTCAACTCGAGGTCTGCCGAAATGGTTATGGAAGGACTCTCACTCCCCGTGCTTCATGATTGGCCTTAACCTGATTTGGGCAAAGTGTTGGATTGACCTGGCCTGGAAACCCTTAACCTTAAAAATAGATTATGAGGGTTAGTCGATAAAACTTCTGTTAAGATTTTTGTAAAATTTAGTAAAACATCCAGCACTTAATGAAACTCTACGAACATAAAGCTTTCTCAGACGACCGTGGAACTTTTGCACCGATGCCGCTAAATTCACTTGACGAAACTTGGAGTCAGTGTTCAATTGCAGTCAATCCAAAAATGTTCACGTTCAGAGGACTGCATTACCAAACTAACCCACCTCAAAAGAAGTACGTGAAGGTTGTAACTGGCTCAATCATTGACTTTGAGGTCGATCTTAAGACTCTACAGGCAAAATGGCAAAAAGTTGATGCGAATTCTGCTGTCGAGATCGATGAAGATAAAGCTCACGGTTACTTAACACTTGAGCCCAACACAACAGTTGCATACTTGGTTAAGGGCGAATACAATCCAGAGTCAGAACACTCAATCGTTTGGACGCATTCACCTGATGTTAAACGAATAGTAGAATCATACGTAAGAAAAAGTCCACTGACCATTTCAGAAAAGGACGCAAAGGGAAAATAAACAATATGAGAACAGGAGCAGGCATAATTGCAATCTTTATTTTTGTCGGAATCGTAATGGTTGCCTCAATCGGTATGAAGATTGGAGGCTACGGCAATAAACAAACAATCAAGTCTAAGGTACTTGATAAGGAACGAATAACAAAGCAAAATGGAGATCACGTTGATTCTTACTACTTGATCTACACTGAAGCTGGTCCGCTGAAGCTTGAAGACGAGTTGTTGTACGGAAATTTCAATTCAAGTGATTGGTACGGCAGGATTCGTAAGGACTCAACCTACACGTTCCACACAGTTGGTTACAGAATCGGTTATTTAAGCGAATATCCTAACATCGTAAAATTTGAATAATGGAAAGAAAATTAGCAAGCATTCAAAAAATTCGTGACATCCGTCCAATTGAGGGAGCAGATGCGATCGAACTAGCAATAATTAATAACTGGCAGGTCGTGGTCGCAAAGACCGTTGGCCATAAGATCGGCGATTGGGTCGTCTACTGCGAAATTGATTCGTTTCTGCCGATTCGTGAAGAATTTGAGTTCTTACGCAAGAGCTCATACAAGAAAATGAGCGACGGCTCTGAAGGTTTTAGACTCAAGACCATTAAGTTAAGAGGTCAAATTTCTCAGGGTCTAGTGTTGCCGATTTCGGTATTGGACGGACCTGATGAAATGAAGGTTGGGATCAGTAAGCAGCCTTGGGGAGATCAGCTTCAGCTTGGACCCTATGATGACGCGCTCGTAATAGAGGAAGGCGTCGATGTGTCTTCAATTCTAGGCATTGTCAAGTACGAACCTCCAATTCCAGCTCAGCTTGCAGGTAAAGTTAAGGGCTACTTTCCGTCATTCATTCATAAGACTGACGAGGAGAGAGTCCAGAATCTTACTGCTGAATATAAAAATCTTCCTAGCCGTGGCTATTACGTTACTGAAAAGCTGGACGGCAGCTCGGCGACATACTACTTTAAGGACGGCGAATTTGGAGTTTGTTCTAGGAATCTGGAACTGCTAGAAGAAGCTGATAATAGTTTTTGGAAGGTCGCTAGAGATCTCCGTATTGAGGAAAAGCTTGGAACGCTTGAAGAGAATCTTGCGATTCAAGGAGAATTAATCGGTGAAGGAATTCAGGGAAATCCCTACAAGATCAAGGGTCAAAGCCTTAGAATCTTCTCAATGTTCAATATCGATACTCAACAGTACTTGAGCCTTGATCAAATGTACCGAGTTCTGGAAAAGATCGACGTTGATGATACTCCTCTGGAGTTGGTGCCCATTCTAAATTACGATTATAAATTGCCCAACACGATCGAAGAAGTGCTGATGCAGGCTGACGGCAAGTCAGCGTTAAATCAGGATTTCGATCGGGAGGGAATAGTTATTAGAAATGCTGATCGTAGCGTTTCGTTCAAGGCAATCTCAAATAAATTTTTACTAAATGGCGGAGACTAAATTAATTCGCATCTACTTGGATGATGTACGTACACCAAAACCGGACGAGATTGGTGGAGACTGGATAGTTGTTAGGAGCTACCAGGAGTTCGTGGACAAGGTGAAGGGCCTTGGATTAGATAACATTCACATGATCTCGTTGGATCACGATCTGGGTGACTCAGCAATGTCAGAGTACTTCAATAACGTGAGTCCTAACTACACTCTGGACTACAACAACATTAAGGAGAAAACTGGTTACGATTGCGCAAAGTGGTTAGTGAATCATTTCTACGATTTGTACCCAGAAGCTCTTGATACTTCCAGACTTAGAAAGATTGGATTACCTATCAGGTTTCCAAAAGTTTATGTGCATTCGGCGAATCCGATTGGATCAGCAAACATCATGGGTTACATCAATAATTTCTTGATGAATGAACATCAACCTCAAACTTGTGTTAGAGTTCAGATACCGCACACAGTTTAATTTGGTATAATAGCCAAGAGTTCTTTAAAAATATTGCGGATGTGGCGTAATTGGTAGCCGCGCCAGACTTAGGATCTGGTGTTTCACGACGTGGGGGTTCGAGTCCCTTCATCCGCACTAAGGCCGGCACTAAGCTGGCCTTTTTTAGCAAATACTCGCTATATGCAAAAGACAAAAATAACAGTGGAGCTCACCGAAAAACAACAAAAGCGATTCGACAAGTGGTGCTCTCACATTAAGGCTCTATACGGAGAGATTGGGCTTTTGACCTGGTCTATTACTCCAAATGGAATAGGCGAGGGAATCGAAGTGTACTCACACCAAGCAAAGGTAAAAATAGATCTAACTGATGTTGACAGCTGGTAAAGAATTATGTGACTGCGGCAAGATCGCGACCTGGTGCTACATGCCAGGCTACAGCAGTGGAGAAAACTGTTATCATTGTGATGACTGTGTTTCTAGAGGTTGTTCGTGTAATAATTACTCAACTCGAGTGGAAGACTATTCTCCGCCAGGTGACGTTGACGTTGTTGCATTCGCACCCGGCCCTGAGGACGAGCCTGTTAAATGGCTAGATGACCACACCTGGACCCATGTGGACGAGCTTGGCCGTGAGTATCCGTGCTGCGAACACATGCATGAACCGGACGGTTTTGATAAAGATTAAGTATATTAGCAACGTACAAAATAAAAAATAACATGAAATCATTATTTCTAATTCTCGCATTATTCACAGCAACTCTTACGTTTTCTCAAACGGTTGTTGATAGACCCCAGAACTGCGTGGTTAAAGCGATTCTCTATCCGAGCACTGATCAGGAAATGCAGCAGGCTCTTACTCTAGCTAAGGACTCACTATTCTTAAACTTCGTGATTGAGATTAAACGCATCCATCCGGATCCCGGATACCCAAAGGAGTTCTCGCTACCTAAAGTTGAGTTCTTCTGCAATGAAACTTGTTTTAAATTGGGTTGCGTGCTTGGCCAAAAAATGGTAAGCAAGTACGAGCTTTCAATCTATCTCAATGATACTCGTCAGCTGTTGATGGACGTGCAAAAATTAAGCTACGCGAAACAATGAGGATTGCAGTAATCGCGCATGACAATAAGAAGGCTGACATGGTCGCCTTCATTATGAAAAGACTTGAGTTCTTTAGACAACATCAACTTATCGCGACTGGCACAACAGGCGCTCACATTGAGCATGCTGGCCTAGAAGTGCAGAGAAAATTCTCGGGCCCACAGGGCGGAGACGCGCAAATTGCGGCTCAAATAGTTGAGGGCAATATCGACGGAGTGATCTTCTTCATAGACCCACTCTCGTCTCATCCACATGAGGTCGATGTGCAGATGCTCTTACGCATCTGTAACGTTCACAACATTCCAATCGCGACAAATTACTCAACTGCAAGCCTTTTAGTTGAGGCAGTTAAGCAGATAAAATAAGAGAAATCATTAATGAGCAAATTACAGGAAGAGTTTGAGCAATTCGTAAAAGGTAAGCATCCGGGTTTTGATTTTAGGCCCCAACAGAAGGAGGTTATTCTTGACATTCTGTCGGCGTACGAAACTGACCCGAATGGAATTTACCTACTGGACGCTCCAACTGGTTCCGGTAAGTCCGTAATCGCCATGCTGGTCGCGGATTTTCTCTCGTTTAAGGGAAATCGAGGTTACATTCTAGCATCGGACCTCTCACTGCATGAGCAGTACGTAAAGGACTTTCGTAAAATGCAGCTCTGGAATTGGGGCAATATTAAGGGCGTTGATAATTACACGTGTGCAGTTAATGGAGAAAAGTTCTCAGTAGGAGAGTGTAAGAACAAGGGAACCACTTATGAAGAGGCTGAGGCTTTGCCGTGCTTTAAACATTGCGGCTACTTAACCTCTAGAAAAAAGGCCATCAAATCGCCAGTTGCTCTGTTAACGTATCCGTATGCTCTCATTCAACGTAATTACGTGGAACAACAGCAACAGGGCAAGGGCAAGGGGTCTCCATTTCCACAACGAGATTTTGTCGTCTGTGATGAGGCTCATAAGTTATTAGACATTGTGCAAAGTCATTTCAGCCCAATCGTCTCTCCTGAAATAGTTAGTAAGGGCGAGAAGTTGGTGGAAGGACTTGGTGATATTGGTCAAAAGGCCCCAACTGTAAACTTCGAGAGATTACAAAAGATCATAGACAAGATTTATGAGCACGAGGACCATGCTGGCCTGCTTAAATTACTCAAGGAAACGACAAAGATCCTTGGAGAAATCGTCAGATCCACAACAGATCTCAGGGAAAATGCCTCCAAGGAATTCACTGAGGGCGGAGTTCCGGCTGAGTGGCTCGCAGTTTTTAACCTAGCAGATTGGTGTAAGGACGTGCATTGTAAGCTTGAGGATTACTGTGGCATCATTGAAAAGGTGGGTCTTCCCAAGATGGTGAAGAATCCTGGAGAAAAATCAATCACATTCAATTGCATTGACGAGTACTATCTTCTACAGCGTCACTTCTTTAACAAATTCGGGTTCAAGCTCCTAATGACGGCGACCATGGGCAATCCTGGAGACTTCATGCGGAACCACGGCATCAAGAATGCGAAGTACTTTAAGATGGAGAGCTATTTTAATTGGGACAAATCTCCGATCATCTTCTATCCCGGCAAGAAAATGTCAGCTAAGTTCCTACAGGATAATCTGCAATGGGCAATAGACTCCATAACCAGAATTGCCCGAGATCATTCTGAGGAATCCGGAATCATTCATTCCGGCTCGTATGAATTGAATACTAAGATTTTTAATGGGCTGCCCAAGGATGTCAAGAAACGCATTCTGCTATATAAAGGATCCGGAGAAAAGGAAATGGCGCTAAAAAAGATGCTAAAGAAGAAGGGGCTAATCCTAATGGGGCCTTCTATTCTTGAGGGTCTTAACATGGTCGACGATCATAGTCGTTTTCAAATATTCGTAAAGGTACCGTATCCTCACCTTGGGGATAAGTACGTCGCTGCAAAGCTTAACTACAGTCAAAAGTGGTACAACTGGAAGACCTCAATCGCTGTCTTGCAGGGGGTAGGCAGGTCAATCAGAACTCCAGAAGACTGGGCCGTGACCTATTTCTTGGACGGCTGTTTCGCTGATCTCATGAAATCAGCCGGTGATCAATTTCCATCAGAATTTAAGTCAAGGATACGCATAGAGTATAAATAACTCTATGAAGCATTTATTATCGTATTCTCAGTTTTTAGCTGAGGGAATTAGACTTGGGGCTACAGGCAAGCCCGAAATAGATTTTACTTCGGATAACCCAGATGATGTTATTAAACTAACGGACGCCCCTGAGGCCGGATCAATTTCTCCTAGAACTGGAGCAAAGGTTTCAAGGTATTACGGCTATGTCATGGACGAGGTTGGAGAAGACTCTAAAAATCAGTTAATGCATGCACTTAAGGAGGACGGCGCAGTTTCACAAGCTGAGATTAATCAGCTGGTAGCCAAGACCTTTCCGACTGCTTTAAAGAACAAGAAGATCACTCACATCTTTGTTGCAGGCTCAACTTCACCACTTGCAGTAAGCATTGCTGAATCAATTAAGTCACAATTCTTTCCAAAGGCAAAAATCATTGACATTCTAAAGAAGTTCTATCAGACTCCAATTGACATGGTTGATTGGGAAGCCTACCTGAGAGCAGACCGAACGACTCGAAAGAATTTCGATTCATACCTTAAGAAATTCGTAGAAGAGTGGAACGGTCCAGAGGCTTTGGCCTGGTCTCAAGAAACAGGTCAGCCGATTTGGAAATGGCCAAAGTTAAAGGATTATTCTGATCCTGTATACCAGAGCCCAACTCCAAGTTTTAGCGGCCACATTAAGAAATCTTTAGGCCTAAAGTCTGGTTCTAGAGGTTTAATAAAGGCTGGCCACTCAATAGATTCTTCAATAATTGATGCAATCTCTTCAGCTGAGGCCGATTACGAAAAGTTAATTAAAGATAGAAATTACGACATTCGAATAGTTTCTGCAAACTCTCCAAAGTACTTAATAGTGGACGATATAATGTTGGGTGGAACTACTCTTAGGGGAATAGTCGATGAGCTTGAGAAATCTCTAAGTTCTTCCCGTGGCTTAGCAAATGCAATCAATTCAGTATCTACATATTCATTGATTAAATACAAATCCGACGTACCTGCCTCTACTAAAAGAACTGACGATGAGATTAAAGCTAGAGAAGAAAAAAAGAAACTTGATAAAGAGGCTGAAGCGAAAGCCTATTCAAAGTACATCTCGCTTTTCAAAGATGCCTCAAATATCGCAAGACAATTAAAGAAATCAGTCGACCAAGTGTTACCACAATTCATAGAAAAGGAAATTGGCAGAGAGCAATTAAAGCCAAAGGACTCTCAAATTGAAATATCTGCGGACAAGGTCATTGATGCAGCGAAAAAAGCCGGACTATACTAATGTTACCTAAATTTTCAGAATTCATAAATGAGGCGAAGTCGACCGAAAGCCTGGTTGAGTTTGCTGAAAATCGCCTCGCTGGCGCTTCAAAAATTGCACAGAACGCCAAGGAAAAGGGCGGTGATGCACTGCTAACTTATCAACATTTCAAGGTCAAACTACCTTATTATAAAAAAGCAGCAGCCGGTAAATTCAATTTAACGGAGGCAAAGTCAGAGCTTTCTAAGCTACTGGCAGAGATTGACGGTTCAACGAAAGCCATTAAATTACAACAAATGGAATTTCAGAGAATCGTTGGAAAAATTGAAGTTCTTGGAGAACTTATCATAAAGCACAATGAAATACATTAAACTATTTGAAACATTCGAAGAGGAATTTGAATTGAGCACTCGACCTGATCAAGCTGAGAATCCTAATCCAAATAACATTCAGGTCGGAGATTCAGTTAAATCTTATAGAGGTATGGGTGAGGTTGTTCAGGTTGAAGGCGAGTTCGCAAAGGTTAAACTTCATAACTCAATGCAGAATACTGCGACTGTTCCGTTGTTCTCATTAACGAAGATCGACCGTTCTGAAATTGGCTCACACAAGGTTAGAGACACACAGGCTGATCTTGCTCAACTCGTGGACTCAGCAACCGCTTACTATGACTACTTAAAGACTGAAGCTGAATACGTTGAGAGCGATGAAGAGCTTGCAGCAAAAGTAGATGCACAAAAGTTGTACGAGCTATTGGAAGAGATTCTAATAGATGTAATGGCAATGTTCAAAAACGATAACTCGACCGGTGAGTACCGAGAGTATTCTGAACTCGTTTCACTATTCTCGCTGCTGGCTGACTTTTTAATAACAATCGATCCAAGCTACACAGATCAGGTCGATACCCTATACGCAAATTTTCCAGGATAAAATAATTACTGATAATGCTTAAGAATTTTAAAAATTACGTGATAGAGAACCTTAGTGCAGAAGACAGAGCTGAGCTTGGGGCAATGGGGTTTTCGACAGTTGATGTTGACGCGATCGTTAAAGAATTAGACAAAAGGGGCTCATACGGTTGGGATGTTTCAAATGAAGGAAGCCTACTCACTTTAAACTTCTCCACGCAAACTGATGTAGAAGAGTTCATACAGACCGATCGTGATATTTCTTCTCTTGATATTGAAAGAGACGTTTATCTAGAATTGGAAATATCAATAAATTTTGAAACTCTTGAAGTTTCAGCAGGCGGCAACATATCGCAAAAAGATCTAAATCTATACGATGAAATTCCGGTGGATCTCAAAATCGATTACATTTTTCAAAATGGGGATCCTAGATCAATGGACACCGACAGCATAGTTGAAGAACTTGAGTCTTTTCTAGACTCTGCAATCGGATACGAAGACTCTACTGGATTTTTTGCTGATGCGCAAGACAAAATAACTGCAGAGGTTGAGGATCGCCTTGGCTATGAGGACGAGGATGATAATGATGGTTGTGGATGTTGTGATGATTGTACTGGAGAACCTGACTGCGAGTGTGGTTGTGAAGACTGCTCAGCCAGTGAAGTATTCGAGAAAAAGAAATTGAAGTTCCACCACAGCGATGCACCTGATGCAAAGGGCAAATTTAAAGAATTGGGAGTTCAAAAGCTTGCAGATTGGCTAATCAGAACTAGAGGCGGTAGCATGCAAAAGATAACAGGTTCATTAAACCAGCAAATCAATTTTAACAAGCGTAAAAATCCAAGCTATGCCAAGAAGATGGAGTCAACTCGTGAAGCTGTCAAAAGAAAATTGGCAAAACGCAAGAATAAATAAAACCGAATCCTACTTTAATAGTATATTAGTTACATGAAAAACCTAACTTTACATTCATTATGTTTACGCTCGTTGAGACTAAGTCTCAGCCTGTCTAAGCCGTGATGTAAGGTAAGATCTCATAACCCACACTGAAAAGGCTTAGACTAACGTTTAAGCCTTTTTTGTTTTTGGTCAGTTCGGTCGTGGAGGCCGGCAGGTCTGCAAAATCTGCGGAGTTGGTTCGATTCCAACACTGACCTCGAAATTGGAGAGTTAATTGCAGCGGCCTGCAACCTAGTCTTGAAAACTAGCGGTACCCTTGCGGTATGGGGAT
>Ga0255174_1000445_pt1 | contig 16776 bp, 13 predicted proteins | sample Atl_Atl_RepB_8d_FD_189953 | JGI IMG/M metagenome (GOLD analysis project Ga0255174, IMG submission 189953) | Freshwater microbial communities from Altamaha River, Georgia, United States - Atl_Atl_RepB_8d | ecosystem: Environmental > Aquatic > Freshwater > River | place: USA: Georgia | collected...
TGTGGGTGCCGAAAGAACCATCATCGCCGGGGTCGGAAAGGAAAAGCCCGGTTTGATGGCGCACCTTGAGGTGTTGGATGGTGTCGAAAAAGTCCTTCCCGTGGTTGCCCCGTACAAGATGGCCAGCCTTGAGGCGGCTCCGGTTCCCACCGTGGTGAAGGTGCTTGGTTTCCAGGCTGGCGGTGACCGGATAGGGGTGATGGCCGGGCCTTGCTCGGTGGAATCAAGGGAGCAGTTGTTGGAATTGGCCCGTTTGGTGAAGCAGTCCGGGGCGACTGCCTTGAGAGGGGGGGCGTATAAGCCACGCACCAGTCCCTATAGTTTCCAGGGTTTGAAGGAGAAGGGCCTTGAGATATTGGCCGAAGCCCGGGCCGAAACAGGCCTTGCCATTGTGACCGAGGTCATGGCGCCAGAGTTGGTCGGACTGGTTTCAAAGTATGCGGATATCCTCCAAATCGGTGCCAGGAACATGCAAAATTACCCGCTCCTGGAGGCGGCTGGTGAATCTGGAAAGCCTGTTTTGTTGAAAAGGGGCCCTTCTGCCACCATGGACGAATTCCTGCTCGCCGCGGAATACATTCTCAAAACCGGTAATTCCCAGGTCATGTTGTGCGAAAGGGGTATCCGAACCTTCGAGGATCACACCCGTTTCACGCTCGCTTTGGCGTCAGTGCCCTATCTCCAGCAAAAGACGCACTTGCCCGTGGTGGTCGATCCCAGTCATGGAACCGGCAAGACGTCATTGGTACCCGCGATGACTCGGGCGGCTGTTGCTTCCGGGGCAGATGCCCTCATGCTGGAAATTCACTCCAATCCTGAAACAGCCTGGAGTGACGGCTACCAGGCCCTTACTCCGGGCCTGTTCTTGGAAACGGTCAAATCGGCAGGCGTGGTCGCCTCCGCCTTGGGCAGGAAGCTGGGATAACGGAATGTGATCAACCTCCTAAAGCAGGTTGCTTCAGGCGCCAACTGTTTCCGCATTCCGTTTTCCGGTTCGGCTGGTTGGCAGGATCTTGTTCCATGACATGGCTGATTTTTTCAACTTCAGGCGCTGGTGATGCAGGGTCAGGCTCCCGCAGGCGGGGCAAGGAGAAGACTCCACCTGGGTTACTTCGTAAACTGAGAAAAAGTTAGTCGGCCAACGCGCATGGCAATTGATGCACGCAATGTGATGGCATTCCACTGGTGAGCTTCCCTGCGATTGCCCATCGGTTGCTTCCGAAACGCTTTCCTGCGAATGAATGGGCTTTTTCTTGTTTCGTCAATTGAGCGGAGTCTTCTGCAATGGCTGGCAATAAATCCGGTACCAAGTACAAGTTCACCTTCGGCCCCTGGAATATTTCCACCGGTTCGGATCCTTTCGGACCTGCGGTTCGCCAGGAAGTGGAATTTGCGCGCAAGATCAAGATATATAAAGATCTTGGTTTTGATGGCGTGCAAATGCACGATGATGATGTGGTTCCTGCCGATTTGACTTGGCAGGAGACCGAACGCGGGGCAAAAGCTGTCAAAAAAATCCTTGATGACCACGGTTTGGTGTGTGAGTTTGTTGCTCCCCGTTTGTGGGAAGATCCCCGCACGGTGGATGGTGGTTACACCAGTAATAGCGAGTCTGACCGGGCCTATGCGATAGACCGTTCCAAGAAAGCCGTGGATATCGCCCGGATTATGGAAACCCGGGACATTGTCCTGTGGCTTGCCCGGGAGGGAACCTACATTCGTGAGGCCAAGTGCCCGGTTGCCAGTGTCCAAAGAATTCTCGATGCGGTGAACACCCTGCTAAAACATGACAGTTCCATCCGCATCCTTGGGGAAATGAAGCCCAATGAGCCGATGGACATGGCCTACCTGCCTACTCCCGGTCATTTCCTTGCCCTTTGTTACAAAACGATTGACCCTGCTCGCTGTGGTGTGCTGATCGAAAGCGCCCACTCGATCCTTGCGGGGCTCGACCCGTCGGATGATATGGCCAACGCACTTTGGCACGGAAAATTGTGGGGAGTTCACCTCAACGACCAAAACGGCCTGAAGTACGACCAGGACAAGACGTTCGGGGCGGTTGACCTGCGCAGGGCCTTCAACACCGTTTGGGTGCTTGAAAGGGCCGGGTACAACGGCTTCATTGGACTGGATGTCAAACCCATGCGGACCACCAGGTCCGAACACCAACTCCAGCACCTCATCAATAGCAAGGAACTATTCCACAAGCTGGTGGACCTGGCTCGCTCTGTTGACGAGGCGAAGGTGAATGCCTTCCGCGATGCCCGTGATTACGAGGGGCTCGAAGCCTACATCCTCAGGCACCTGATGGGTGGCTGACGGCGTTTTTTGAAAAAGGCAATGGCCAAACCAGGGTCACCAGCCTCTGCTGGTGACCTTTTCTTTTGGAAAGCCCTTGAAATCCCTGCAGATGAGAATGGTCCACCGGGCGATGGGCTCACCGTTTTCCATATGGGTGTGTTCGATGGTCGGTTCAATGGATCCAAAGGCCGGGGCCAACGCCTTTTCCACACCGTCCACAACGATGAAAGTTTTACCTTTGAAGTCGTCTGGATTGTCGAATGGGTTTTCCCAGAAATCATACTGGCTGTGACGGTCACCCAAAACCGGGCCAAGGCAATAGGCTTGTGGGTGGTTTTTGCAATAAAATCCAAGGATCCCAGTGGTGCTCCATCGGTTTCCGCAGAGAATCGTTCTGCCTGGATTGGTGTTCTCCTCGGTCAGGACCAGGCTGTCCATTTTGGCAGCCAGGCTCCTCCATCCCTTGAGTCTGCAGGTCGGGTCGAACTTTCTCAGGGGTGTTGGATTGTTTGCGCCAGACTTCCCCGCCAAAAAACTTAGCACCGGGTAGGTGCTGCTGCTGTACAGCATGAAAAGTGTGAGGCAGACGCCCAGGGTCCCCGTGATGCGGGTCCCCGTGCGCAACCCTCGAAACTCAGGCCGGCCGTTGTTGTCCCACCACCGCTCAACGATGAGTGCGACCAAGGGCAGGGCTGAAAGGTAAGCGGTGATAGGCCAATTGATTTCACCCCCACCAGTTTTGGGGCTGAAAGCCAAGAACACGGCGAAAACCGGCCACGACATGATCCAGAGGAAATACCGTGAGGGATTTTTGGGAGTTCTGTTAATTCCTGAAACCAGGGAGAATGCCCAAGCTCCAAACCAAAAGAAAAGCAGGAGGGCAGCTTGACCACCCAGGTACCTCAACGGGCCTAGCCAGTGGATTCCCGGCGTTTCCTTGGCCACGCCTGCCAGATTGCCGACATGGCGAAAGGTGACCCAACCGTTGGCCATGTTCCAGAGAAGTATGGGGGCGCAGAAAAGGATTGCGGTGGTGGCGCCAAGCCATGGTTCCTTGCGCGACAGCTTTTCTCGCCATTCCGGTTGGGTCAACAGGCCAAGGAACAGGCTGCCAGCGAAAAGTACCATGGTGTACTTGGCGAGAATCCCCATCCCGACAAGGCTTCCTGTCAGTATCCACCAGGGAAGGTCTTTGCCTGATGGTGTGAAAATCGCTTTACGCGCGGTGACAAGGGCGCAGGCCCAGATGCAGCAGTAGGGAGAATCAATGGTTAAAAGCAGCGAAACCACATGAATCGGGGGCAAGGTCAATGCAACCGCCACAAGGACGAATCCGGTTTTTGGGGAGGCGAAGCTGATCCTTGCCAGGTGATGCAACGCCAGCAGGAGGCCGGCCCCGAATAAAACAGCGGAAGTCCGCAGACCTGCCATCAGGGAACCGGTAAGGCTTTCCGAAAGCGGGCCGAATATTTCGCAATTCACCCGGATAAGCCAGGCCACAAGCGGGCCTTTGCTGTAGTAGCTCCAATCCAGGTGTCTCGACCAGTCCCAGTAATGGGCCTCATCCGTGGAGATTTCGATCGGACAAAGGATCCACAAGTAAGCCAGATGAAATAATGCGGAGGCCAAGATCAATGCTAGGGACCACAGGTCCCATTTGACTTTTCCCATGGCGGGTCCGGCCTGGTCTTTTTCTGCTGGGAACAAGGGCTTGTTTCCGGAGCCTGATGCAATTCGTTTGCGGTGAGATGAATCGTCTTTAGCCTGATTGGCTGGTCAGGATCAAGGGGCCATAAGATTGGGCAAATGGGATAGATTTGTTGGCCCCATTTGGGGTAGGAGGGTCCATCCATCAATTTTTGGGGAATTTTGCCATGAAAAACCTTTTATCGTTGGTCGGCTTGGCTGTGGTACTGTTCGTTGGCTTCGGTTATTCCCGCGGATGGTTCACCGTTGCGAACAAGGACGGGAACCTCACCATCCAGGTGGACAAGAATAAGACCGAGAAAGATATCAAGGAAGGCATCAAGGAAGGGTCCGAGTGGATCAAGGAGCATAAGGGAGGCTCGGCACCAGCCAGCCCGCCGGCAAAATGATCGATTGGGTGGGCTTTACAGCAACTCATTCGAACCAATGAACCAGATCCGGGGGAGGCATTGGCCCTTCCCCGGATATTTCGTTGTTTTGCCGCTCGTGAAAGACAATCGGCACTTGGGGAACCAGCCAAAGTTTCAGACTCTCGAGCAATGGCGATTTTTCCAGTTCCCTGGCTGCCACAATCAGGAAGTCCCCTTCCCTGTAACTGGCCAACATCGACAAATCCCGGCCAAGGAAATCTTGGGCCTCGGCGGGTAGCTTTTGAAGCGAGGCCGGAAGGTGGAAAGCGTGCCGCCGGGCCAGGTGGACCCATTGGCACAAATCATGCAGAGCCTGCTCCCTGTGGGTTGCCAAATGCCAACCGGAATCCAGATGAATTATCCCGAATTCCCCAGGGTTCTCGGGGTGTATTTGGTGATTATTTTCAAATGATCGTGGGGTCAGGCTGATTCCTTTCGCGGCCGCTTCCCTTTCGAGGTGGGCCAATGCCGTTGTACCTCGCCTGTCAGTGAGCAGGAAAACGGTGGGGGCATGTTTCATGGGTTTCTTGCGATAGGGTTAGTATCTGAAAATGAAGTCCAGGTTGAGCCTGAAATTTTCGATGGTGTTGTCCACCGAGGTCAGTGGGAATTCCAGGGCCAAGCCTGCCTGCATCGGCTCGCTGAACTTGTAGCGGAGGCCCGTGGCTAAGTTCACCTGGTTCATCCCGTTGGAAGGGCCGGACCCGAAGTTGATTAGGTCGGCACCTTCAATCTTCACATTCGGGAGGGTGGATCCTCCCCCCGTGATGGAGAACCAGTTCAAGTCAAGAAATGGGTAAAATTTATGCCAGTTGGCCACATCGTAATCGAGATGGGCCCCGAAATTGAAAAAGCTGGACCTGTCACCGCCCGCCGCGATGCTATAGGCGAAAACTCCCATGGCGTTCATGCTTCCGTAGGAAGTCCTCCAGAAATTTTGCCCCACCGAGGCGTAGGGTGCGATGCCAAGCCCCCCGGTGCCTTGGTACATCGAGCTTCCGGTCGCGGTCTCAAACTGGACACCCGCGGCCGCGACGGTTCCGCTTTTTTCATTCCGATAAAAGGTCCATTTGGGCGAAAGCCAAAATTCGCTGAAGCTGCTGGATGTTTCCGCCTCGCTGATCCCTGCCGCGTTCACATTGCCGTTGAACCCGATTCCGCCGAGTTTATGGATGGTCACGCTCAATTTTTCGGTGATCGCCAAACGCAATTGGGTGCCGTACCACCACAGGTTGCCCGTTATGGGTTGCCCGCCAGGGAGTGACTGGTAGAGGAGGATCGGCCTAACCTCGGTCAGTGCCCGTGGATCCTCGAAAAAGAATGGGTTGCTCACAGGGCTGATCATGATGTCAAAGGCGTGATCACTTTGGAACCATTTTCTGGCGGTTGATCCTCCACTGAATCCCAAATGCTCCGAAGCCTGCGACCAAAACTGGGTACCATTTCCCTGCTGGCTGATGGGAAGGTTCGGATTGAATCCGGGCGGCAAAGGGCTGGTTCCGGGCGGGGAGGCGAAGGCAGGCGCTGGTGCCATTCCTGGCGGGGGTGGCGGCGGAGGGGGCTCTGCCTGAGTCAGTACCAATTGCGGTGCTGCAGGCTGGTTTTGGGGAACAAGGTATGTCCCGTTGGTGAGACCGGGGATTCCTGTATTGGGTGCGGTCCCAGAGACGGCGCTGGTTTGCGCCTGTTGAATAGGGATAGCCACTCCGCTGATTGGAGGGGCGTTAATCCGTAAACTGTCCATTCCAACCGCAGCGGGCTGGTTACCAAGGCCGATGGGTTGTGAGAAAACCAACAGAGGGCAAACAATCATCCAGCTAAGTGCCAAAACAACACTAGTTAAGGGGTGCGAGTTCAAATGTTTGGAGCCCATGGTGGTAACCTCCGGCGCTACACCAAGAATTATCGGCTCGATTGTTAGGGTTTCCCCAATTTCTCTTTTATTGCCTGGCGTTACTTTCTCACCAAATGACAAAATAGGGGCCTTGATTTAAATGGTTAATTTTAGAAAGCTGGCAGTTTGGGCGGCTTTATTTTGCTTTATCCTGTTCGATTTACTACCAGCCCATTTTTCCTTGCAAGCATGGTGGGTGGTTGGTCATGGCCGAATAGCTGAAGCTGCCGTTCGAGCTCTTCCCGAGGATTTGCCTGAATTTTTCAGGCAGGCCGGCCCTGCCTTGGGCCAGATGGCCGGTGACCCAGACCTCTGGAAAAACCCTGGCACCAAGCACTTGCGCGCTTCAGAGGGGCCCGAGCACTTTTTGGATCTGGAAGACCTGGGTGGCAATGAAATACCCGAAGACCGTTACCAAGCTATCCAACTGATCATTCGACTCGGGAAAAAGCCTGAAAAAGTGGGACTGCTTCCCCATGCACTTATGGACAGTTATGAAAAGCTTGCCTGTTGCTTCCACGACCTGCGGGAAAAGCCGGACGATCCCGTCAGGCGGTGGCGATGTCTGGTTTACGCTGGAGTTTTGGCGCACTACGCCGGCGATTGCGCCATGCCGTTGCACACCACAAGGGACTACGACGGTCGCATTCGGGAGGGAAAACCTCCATTACAGAAGGGAATCCACGCCAGATTGGATGCGTTTCCTGAAAAACATGGGATTTCCGTTGAGGATATTGCCAAGGGTCTGAAGTTAGAGGCTGTTGAAAATCCTTGGACCCGACTTTTGTCCGAATTCCGGTCGTCCCACAGGTTGGTGGATGAGGCATACCGGCTGGACCAAATGGGCGGATTCCAGGAACCAGGGCCTGAGAGCAGGGCTTTTGTGCTAGGGAGGTGCAAGGCTGCCGCGAAATTCACAGCGGAACTGTGGGTCGCCGCTTGGGAAAAAAGCAAAAACCTGCCCAAGCCCTACTGATTTTCCATCTTTTTGGTGATTTCTCGCTCCGCCCAAAGCGCCGCCTCGCGTACCCCGTCATCCTGGGTTTTCGTGTGCCTGCGGATAATCGCAAGGTGGGTGGCATTGCCTGTGTTTCCGAGGATCCAAAGGCTGTTTCGGCGCAGTCCCGCGGGTTTTGCCCGTTTCAACGCCAGACCGCGGACAAGCGAACGAATTTCATCGTCACTCATTTGAAGCAGGGCAACGCAGTCAATCGTGGAAAGGTCTTCCCTTTGACCAAGGGTGGAGCCCGTTGGGGATTTGCGATTCCAGGGGCAAACCTCTTGGCAGATGTCGCAGCCAAAAAGCCATCCGTGGAGATTGGCCCCGGCTTGGTTTCCAAGTCTTCCCCTTTTTTCAATCGTCCAGTAGCTGATGCAAAGGCGTGAATCCAGGTGGCGGGCAGGCCCGATCGCCTGGGTTGGACAGGCTTCCAGGCATCGGGTGCAGGAGCCGCAAGAGTCGGCAACCTCGATCTGGGGCGGATTGGCCGGCAATTCATGGGAAAGTAACAAGGCGCCAAGAACCGTGTAACTTCCCAGTTTTCGGTTGATTAGCAGGGTGTTTTTGCCGATCCACCCTAACCCGCACCGTCTGGCAAAACCCCTTTCCAAAAGCGGGGCAGAATCCGCTACGGCACGCCATGAGCATCCCGGAATCAGTTCGGAAATGAATCGTCCCAATTGTCCTAGCTGGCCCCAAAGGAAATCGTGGTAATCCGGGCCCCGCGCGTACCGGGCCACTTTTCCCGAGGTTAATGGGGTAGTGGAAGTAGACTCTTCCGGTCGGTAATTGACCAGGGCCATCAATAATGTCTTGGCGTCTTCCTTGATGGAATGCGGATGTTCACGGGCTTTTGAATGCCTGCTCAGGTATTCCATTTCGCCATGCATTCCATCGGCAAGCCATTGGTTAAAGGGTTGAAAATCATCCGCCTGGGCGATTTCAATCCATCCCACCCTGTCCAATTGCAACTGCTTGGCTTTTTCAAGGATCTGGTTGGGTATCTCCGAGGGCGAAAGTGGGCCTTGCCAACCTTCTGCTTGCCGCGTCATTGGGGGGCGAACCCACGGGTCTGCAACCAGGCGGCCAATTTAGCCGGCCATTGGCTGAGGACCGGATCTTTACCGCCTAGGCCCACCCCGTGGGCCCCGTTTTCATAGACCAGAAATTCGTGATCCACCCCGGCCTGTTTCAAGGCATCGGTGTAGAGTTCGCTGTTTTTCAACACCACAGCCTGATCTGCCCGCGTGTGGAAAACGAAGGTGGGTGGAGTTTCCTTGCCCACCTGGAGGTGGTTGCTTAATTTTTTGACCAACTCCGGGTCTGGGTTTTCGCCTAGTAGGTTTTTTCTTGAACCCATGTGTGTGTGTGGCGGTTCCATGGTGATCACTGGGTAACAAAGGATCGAGAAATCCGGCCGGCTGGATTGGCGATCCACCGGGTCTTGGCTGGTGGGGTTGCCAGTCAGGAATCGGGTGGAAACGGTCGAGACCAGATGACCGCCAGCTGAAAATCCCCAAACACCCACTTTGGTTGGATCTACCTGGTATTCCATGGCGTGGGCTCGCACCCACTGAACGGCTCGTTGGCAATCCCCCATCGGAACTGGATGCTTGTATTTGGGTGCGTGACGGTAACGCAGGATAAATGCCTGAACCCCCAGTTTGGTGAGAAATTCTGCAGGGTCCTTGCCTTCATGCCCGGTTGCCAGGCCGCCGTAACCGCCCCCAGGGCAGATGACCACCGCTGGGCGGGGGCTTTTTCCCGTGGTTGGAGCCTGCCAAACGGTGATTGTGGGGGTATCGCTTTCATCCTTTCCTTGGGCCATGGGGGCCCCCTGAGGCCACAAGGGCAATCGCCCCACCCCTTGGTTCAGGGGATTGTTTTGGCCTGGTGCTAGAACTTCAAGGAGCAGGAAAAGCAGCATGGGGCGATCCTTTTGCAAACCAGACAAGAATTCAGGCGTATACTACGGGTGAGGGTCGGGAGTCTGACCCAAAATGTACCATGACCATAAAGGGGGCGATCAGGTTTCGACCGGATTACGGAAGCAAAATGTGCGTGCCGTGGTTGATCGGATGGCCACGTAAAAATCCGATCGCACTTTAACTGCCGAACCGCAGTTGACACTGGCGGCCTGATAAGGCCTCCCCGCTTCAGCCGATTCGCCTAAGGTTTGTTGGAGCGGAGATACTTGGGCTAGCTTTCGCCAGAACTTCCTAACGGGAGTGTGTTTCTGGAGGCGAGAGTTAAAAGCACAAGAAACTGGTTGTTCGAAACGATCGCAAGCCATCGCATCGAACAGCGACTTGGAGCCTTCGGGTGTAACAGCCTGATTTCCGCAACGGTTTGATAGGCATGTAGATCATTTTGTGGAAGCATTCCGGGACCGGGGTTCGATTCCCCGCGCCTCCACTTGGTTATCAAAGGAGCAGGCCCGGTTTTTGCCGGGCCTGTCCTTTTTTCAGGTATTCGATTGAAGGGCCAAATGGTGGATCCAGTCCCGGAACAGGGCCGGCAAATCTTCCCAGCTCCTGCATGTGAACAAGTTGCCATCGGTCGCGAATGGTGCGTCCAGGTAATTGCCCCCGGCAGCTTTCACATCATCGCGAATGGCCTCGGAGCATGTCACTTTTCGATTGTTCAAGGCTCCCGCGCTGATCAAGGTTTGGCAACCCCGCCCGATGGCAAGGACATTTTTGCCCTCATCCAGAAAGGTTCGGGCCAGGTCCAGGGCTTCCTCGCGTAACCTCAGGCGCTCAGATGCCGCCCCGCCTCCCAAAACAAGAATGTCGAAAGCGTTTGGATTGATCTCTCGCAGGGAAAGGTCCGGGTCGATTTTGTAACCGTGCAAACCCGTGACCACCATTCCCGTGGGGGTGGCGATTTGCACATAAATCCTTTCTTCCACCAGCCGTTGCCAGACAAGGTGTAACTCAAGGTCCTCAAAACCTTCCGCCGTCAAAATCAAAGCTTTGGCGCCCATCGTTTTTCCCCAAAACTGCTTGTTTGCAATTGTCCGGGTGGATTCGTGCCTTTTCCCGGCTAGTGCGGCCGCAATACCTGAGATCCCTTGAGGAATCAAGATTCCAAGGTCGAAAAGCAGGTTGGATCTAGGGGTTCGTTGCGGCCCAAAGGTTGATAGGATGGGTTCTTGGGAACAGAATGATCCCTAACTAGATAAGACAACCGAAGATTAGCTTTGGTTGGGGCATTTGGCAGGATGGTGAAAGGCATACGATGAGCGACGAGATCCAAGAATCTACCAAGGTTGCCCCCCCTTCCCCTGTCGAGGCCATCAAACTTTCCAGCCGTGGCCTCCGGGGCGGAATTCCCGAGTTCCTGGCGGGGGATCAGGATCACTTCGACGAGACCGGGAAGCAACTTTTGAAGTTCCACGGTTCGTACCAGCAGGAAGACCGTGATGCCCGGAAAAACCGAAAGGAAGGGGTTCCTGCTGGCAAATTCTATATGTTCATGGTTCGTGGCAGGATTCCCGGTGGATTGCTCACCGCCAAACAGTATCTGGCTATTGACGATCTCGCCGAAAAATATGCCAACAAGACCATTCGCCTGACTAGTCGGCAAAGCATCCAGTTTCACGGCATTATTAAATCGGGCCTGAAACCTACCATTGCCGGATTGAACCATTGCCTCCTCTCCACGCTCTCCGCGTGCGGGGATGTCAACAGGAATGTCATGGCCTGCCCGGCGCCGGTCAAGAACCACCAGGCCCATGACCAGCTTCAACAAGATTGCATGGCGATAGCCATGCATCTCGCCCCCAAAAGTACCGGATACCACGAGATTTGGCTCGACGGGAAACCCTTCAAGGACGAAGTTGAACGCCAAAAGGCCGATGAGGAGCCGATTTACGGCAAGGTTTATCTGCCCAGAAAATTCAAGACCGGTCTGGCCCTACCTGGTGACAACTGCATCGATATCCACAGTCAGGACTTGGGCTTCCTGGCCGATGTCAAGGATGGGCGGATTCAAGGCTACGATGTGCTGGTCGGCGGCGGCATGGGTATGACCCATGGCCGCGCGAACACATTCCCGCACCTGTCCAAGGCGATTTGTTATGTGAGCCGGGAAAGGCTCCTCGATGCGGCCGAGGCGGTAGTCAAATTGTATCGCGACCACGGCAATCGCTCGGACAGAAAGCGGGCCCGCATCAAGTACCTGGTCGCCGATTGGGGTGTTGATAAGTTCCGGGAGACGCTTAAGGAATACTTGCCTTTCCCTTTGGAATTGCCGAAAGGAATCAAGGTTACCGGCCATGATTCCCACCTGGGTTGGAATCCGCAGGGTGATGGCCGCTTCTGGTACGGTATTTCCATTGAAAATGGCCGGATCAAGGACGAGGGTGATTTTCGCCTGCGAACCGCCCTGAATGAAATCGCCCGCAAGCTGGACAAGCCGGCCCGCCTGACCGCCATGCAGGACATTCTGATCTGCGATTTGGCGGCGGCGGATAAGCCGGTCATTGAATCGATTTTGACCGCCCACGGGGTGGCGTTGCCTGAAAAGATATCCTTGGTTCAGCGCTACAGTCTGGCCTGCCCTGCAATTCCCACCTGTGGCCTCGCGATTTGCGAGTCCGAAAGGGCTCTTCCCACAGTGGTTGATGACCTTGAGGTCCTCCTGCGGGAGATGGATCTTGAAGATTCGGCCTTCACCATTCGCATGACCGGGTGCCCGAACGGGTGTGTCCGTCCGTATCAGTCCGACATCGGCCTGGTTGGTAGAAGCGGCGACAAATACCTCCTGTATTTGGGGGGGCGACTGGAGGGGGATCGGTTGAATTTTCCGGTGAGGGATCTGGTCAGTCGGGATGATGTGGCCAAGGTTCTCCGCCCGGTATTTCAGGAATTCAAACAAAATCGCAACGCCTCGGAGTCTTTCGGGGATTTTTGTGACCGGCTGGGTCAGGATCGCCTGAAGGTTCTGACCGCCTCTGCAGTTTGACGACGGGCATTCGAGAATACCGGGGTTGGCCATGCGGATTTTGGTGGTGGGGAAAGGCGGGCGCGAGCACGCCCTGGCTTGGAAGTTGGCCCTGAGCAATCGGGCCGAACGGGTCTTTGTCGCCCCCGGTAACGCCGGAACCGACGGTGGCCCTGGAGGAAAGCTGGCCTCTGTCAAGTTGGAGCAGGACAACTTCGAGGGGCTCGTCCGCTTTGCCAAGGACGAGAAGGTGGGCTTGGTGGTCATTGGCCCTGAGGAACCTTTGGCCAAGGGGATCACAGATGCCCTGGAAAAAGAGGGCCTGCGTGTTTTCGGCCCCTCGAAGGCTGCGGCCCAACTGGAGGCAAGCAAGGTTTATTGCAAGGAATTGATGCGTCAGGCCGGGGTCCCCACGGCTGATTTCAAGGTTTGTGACCATCCGCAAATCGCCCGCACCTACATCGATAGCCGGGATTATGATTTGGTGGTCAAGGCTGACGGTCTGGCGGCGGGCAAGGGCGTGATTGTCTGCACAGGTCGTGAGGAGGCCTACCGCGCCATCGACCGGATCATGGTTCGCGAGGAATTCGGGGCCGCCGCCGGTAGACATGTGGTGGTTGAGAAAAAATTGTCTGGTCGCGAGGTCAGCATTCTGGCCTTGGTTTCAGGTAGATGCATCCTGCCCCTGGACCCGGGTCAGGATCACAAGGCCCTTTTGGATAATGACAAGGGGCCGAACACGGGCGGCATGGGTGTGTACACCCCTGCCCCGTGGCTCACGCCTGAATTGGCCCACCAGATTGACGAGGAGGTCTTTGTCCCGACCATCCACGCCATGCGCAGGCGTGGAGCCCCTTACAAGGGTTGCCTCTTCGCAGGCTTGATGATCACCTCTCAGGGCCCGCGCGTCCTTGAATTCAATTGCCGCTTTGGTGATCCTGAGACTCAGCCCCTGTTGATGCGGCTGAAGACGGATCTTTTGGATCTCATGGAAGCCGTGGTGGACGGTAAACTGGAACAATTTGAGGGCAAAATCGAGTGGGACCACCGCCATGCGGTTTGTGTGGTGGCCGCCGCGCCTGGCTATCCCGTCAATCCTCGGAAGGGAGACCCGATCACCGGATTGGACGAGGTGGCCGCCATGCCCGATGTTCAGGTGTTCCACGCCGGTACCAGGCGCGATGGAAACCGCGTGTTGACCGATGGTGGCCGGGTCCTCGGCGTCACAGCGCTGGGTGAATCTTTGGCCCGCGCCCGGGAAAGGGCTTACGAGGCGATCAGGAAAATCCAGTTTCGCGGAATTCAATACCGCTCGGATATCGGTTTGAGGGACCGTTGATCCCTTGACACCGCCGGGCCTGGGGACAGCCCTATGGACTTTTTGTTTCAGTCAATCGACGGACGGGTGTTGGTGAAGGCCACACCCGTCCTTGTTTTCGTTCTGGGAATCCTGGCGATTGCCTACCGCTATTACAGCGCCTTTCTCGCTGCCAGGGTCCTTTGCCTCAATGACTCGAATCCAACCCCGGCGGTCCGCCTTGCCGATGGCCAGAATTTCCATGTCACCAATCGATGGGTCCTGTTCGGCCACCATTTCGCCGCCATTTCCGGGGCGGGCCCGCTGATCGGACCTGTGTTGGCTCTCCAATACGGTTATTTGCCAGGTTTGCTATGGCTGGTGGTTGGTGTTTGCCTCGCGGGTGCGGTCCAGGACATGGTGGTCTTGGCGGCTTCCGTACGGAGGGATGGAAAATCCCTGGCCGAGATTGTCCGGGTGGAAATGGGGCCATGGGCCCATGCGGTCGCCAGTTCGGCAATCCTCTTCATTGTGATCATCGCCCTGGCTGGATTGGGATTCGTTGTGGTGAAGGCTTTGGGGGGTGAAAAAGTCGCCCTTCCGGCCACCATGGTCCTCACCCCGTCCCAGGGAACCGCATTCAAGAAGCTCGATGGCGAAAACGCGTGGTTGGTGCCGGCTGGTGCCACAATCCAGATGCCCGGCGACGGTGGCCGATTCATTCGCCCTGAACCATTCACCCTCCAGGTGACGGACGGGGCTATGCCTGTCTCTGGTTCCGCCCCCTGGGTTTTGCCTGCAGGTGCCTCGCAGGTTATTCCCGGCAGTTCCTGGGGGCTATTCACCATCGCGTGCACCATCCCAATCGCTTTGTTGGTGAGCGCGCACATGTACTGGTTTCGTCCCGGCAGGGTGTTGGAAGCGTCCCTCCTTGGGGGTGTCCTCGTTTTGGGGGCGACCTGGTTGGGCAGCTTTGTTCCGGGTTCCCGCTTTGAATCCTGGTTCCAGCTTAGCCAGGGACAAACCGTGTTTGTCCTGTGCGCCTACGGGTTTATCGCCTCTATTCTGCCGGTTTGGTTGTTGCTGTGCCCCAGGGATTACATTTCCAGTTTCCTGAAAATCGGCACCATCGCCTTGCTGGTTGTTGGCACTTGCCTGGCCAATCCCCTGCTTTTGCACAGGCCGGTGGAACCGGTTTTTGCCTCAGGCGGTCCAACATTCAAGGGGGGGATGTTTCCCTTTGTTTTCATTTGTGTGATGTGCGGTGCGGTTTCCGGTTTCCATTCCTTGGTTTCCAGCGGCACAACCCCGAAGATGGTCGGGCGTGAAAAGGATATCCGCCTGATCGGTTACGGGTCGATGTTGCTGGAAGGCGTGGTTGCGGTGGTGGCATTGATTGCTGCGGCCTCGCTGGACCCGCGGCTTTATTACGACATCAATGTCGATTTGCGCAGGGTTCCTGAATTCCAGGGGCAGATTGACAGGCTCCATCAGGAGTTGGGCCAGGCCGGCAATATTCAGCACCTGACAATAGCTCAGGTGGAGGAGCGGGTGGAGGAAACACTCCGTGGCCGGGTTGGTGGGGCTGTAACCTTGGCGGTGGGCATGGCCCAGATTCTGACCAAGCCGTTGGAAGAACTGGGTCTGAAGGACGCAACCCTTTTTGGTTATTGGAAATACTGGTACCACTTCGCCATCATGTTTGAGGCTCTGTTTATTCTCACCACCATCGACACGGGTACCAGGATCGCCCGTTATTTGGTGCAGGAAACAATGGGCCGGTTGCACCCTGCATTCGGCCGTCCCGCATGGATTCCGGGAGCCATTCTGGCCAGTGGCCTGGTTACCCTCGCCTGGGGTGCATTGGTGGCCACCGGGTCAATCGACACCATCTGGCCCATGTTCGGTATCGCCAATCAGCTTCTTGCGGTCGTCGCCTTGGCTACTGTGGCGGTGATGTTGTCCGGAACCAGCCGCAGGGGATACCTGTGGGTGTTGGTTGGCCCCATGCTCTTTGTTTTGTCCACCACCATGACGGCGGGGTATCAGATGGTGGTGATCCGGTTCCCGGCAATGATGCAACAGCCAGCAACCCGCCTGGCCGGTACGCTTTCCCTGGCAGCTACCATCTTTGTCATCACCACCGTGGCGGTTTTCTTGGTGTTTGCAACTGCCCGGATCATGGCCAAATGGTCCATGAAGGGTGATTCGGAAAGTTTTTGATTACGACCCGGCGGGGGCCATGGGGGCGGGTTGCACTCCGTTGGGCCGAAAAGTTGTCATGTCCTGCCGTTTAATCATGATGCCGGCGTTTTTGTCCGGCCGCACTCCCATGGTGTAGATCCCGAATTTCCCACTGTTCACTTCGGTGATGTAAAGGGCCGATTGGGACTGGTTGACCTGTCCTGTGGTCATCAGGAAACGGGCGTCTTGGCGGGGAGGAAGCCCGAATTCTTGAACCAGATCCACTTCTGCCCATCCCCTGATGGTGCCGGTGGAATGATCAATCACAGTCCCAAGGAGCCGGCCGCTCCTGTAGTCAAGGAGCCAAACCCCATCGCTTGGAACCCGGGTGTTGACTAGAACCTGCCCGGTACACATCACGTAATCATCGTGGCGGTCATTGGAAGCCAAGCCGTGGGCTTTGCTACCAAAGTGCTGGATACCCCAGAAAGCGGCGGCCCCTGCTGCAACTCCCATGATGAATGTGGAGGATTTGATGCCTCGGATCATTGGCTCGCATCCCTTCGTTGGGCCTTTTGGTTACCGGTTGGCTCGAATTGGTTGCCTGAAACAAATCTCTAATCCCAAACGGCACGGAAAAGCAACATCAGGCTGCCGTATTGATGGGCGCGTATAGCAGAATGGCTCAGGTGATTTCCGGGCGTGATGGAGTGGAATCAACCACGGAATTGGGCTCTTCCTTGTCATTCCCAAACTATTTGCTGTATGATCAGAGAGTTGGGTGGAAGGGCGTTTTTCCCCGGTGAAACGGGGTTGGAGGGGGACTATGACCTCGATTTTTGGCATGTTTGGCATGCCCGCCGGCACCGAATGGTTGTTCCTGCTGGTATTGGGTGTTCTCCTTTTTGGCCGCAAACTGCCTGAAGTTGGACGCTACCTGGGCAAGGGTATCGTTGAATTCAAAAAGGGCATCAAGGGCATTGAGGATGAGCTTGATCCCGCAGTGACTTCCCGGTCTGAGCCGGCTCCCTTGGAA
>Ga0255174_1000478_pt1 | contig 15627 bp, 11 predicted proteins | sample Atl_Atl_RepB_8d_FD_189953 | JGI IMG/M metagenome (GOLD analysis project Ga0255174, IMG submission 189953) | Freshwater microbial communities from Altamaha River, Georgia, United States - Atl_Atl_RepB_8d | ecosystem: Environmental > Aquatic > Freshwater > River | place: USA: Georgia | collected...
GAACCTGAAAGAATGGGATTAGGACCTGTCTATTCAACACCCCTTGCTTTAAAACGTGCTGGTTTGACAATGAAAGATATGGGACGCGTTGAGTTAAACGAGGCTTTCGCAGCACAAGTGATGTCGTGTCAGCGAGCATTTGATTCTGATAAATTCGCCCAAGAAAAATTAGGCTTGTCTTCTAAAGTTGGTGAAGTTCGTGATGAAATTTTAAATGTGAATGGTGGAGCGATTGCACTGGGGCACCCAGTTGGAACAACGGGCACTCGCTTGGTTTTAACATTGATGAAAGAAATGCGTCGTTCGCAAGTTCAATTTGGTCTAGCAACATTGTGTATTGGTGGTGGTCAAGGTGGATCTATGATCATCGAGAATGAAGGGTAATCGTCATGTCTGCAATTCAACTTACAGTTCAAAATAATATCGCAACTTTAACTTTTGATTTACCGGGCGAAAAAGTAAATAAACTTTCGTCTCCGGTCATGATGGAATTAAAAAATCATCTTGAAAAATTAAAATCATCAACATATGATTTTGTCGTTTTCAAGTCAGCAAAACCTAAAATTTTTATTGCAGGTGCTGATATCGAAGAAATTCGTCAACTAAAAACACCAGAGTCAGTTCGTGAAGCTGTCAGTGGTGGGCAAAGCATTATTAATATGATTGAGGATTTGCCAATGCCAACGATGGCACTTATTAATGGCGCATGCGCCGGCGGTGGTTGTGAATTAGTTTTGAGCTGCGATTATCGTATTGCATCAGATGATTCAGCAACACGTATTGGTTTGCCAGAAACACAACTCGGAATTTTGCCTGGATTCGGAGGTTGTATAAGGTTACCGCGTGTTGTTGGATTGCAAGCTGCTTTAGATGTGATTTTAGCGGGTAAATTGTTAAATGCTAAAAAAGCTTTAAAAATTGGCTTAGTTGATTACGTTGTCCATCCAAATTTGCTTGAATCATTTGCTGAAAAAGAAATCGTTAAAATTATTAAAGACGGTAAACACAAACGTCGTAAAACTTTTAAAGCCAAAGGTTTTGTCAATGTGTTACTCGAAGGTGTATTTAAAGGTGTTGTTTTCTCACAAGCCAAAAAAGCGACTTTAAAATTAACTAAAGGTCATTACCCTGCGCCAATCGAAGCTTTAGAAGTTATTCGTCAAACCTATGGGGCATCAAATCGTGAAGCTTCTTTAGAGGTTGAACGCGAACATTTTATTAAATGTGCTTTAACTGATGTTTCTAAAAGTTTAATTCATGTTTTTTATCTTACAGAGATGGTTAAAAAATCTTCTGGGGTTGCGGATAAAAACGTTAAAGCGCGTGCAATTAAAAGTTTAGGCGTACTAGGTGCTGGAACAATGGGTGGTGGTATTGCTTACGTTGCCGCTGATAAAGGTATTCAAGTTCGTGTTAAAGATATTTCTCATGAAGCTAATACTAAAGCTTTAAAACATGCATATGATTTATGGAAAAAACTTGTTAAGAAAAAAGTTATTGATTCTTATCAATTTATGCAAAAGACATCTCTTGTTTCAACGGGACTTGATTTTGCGGGATTTAAAAATTTAGATATCACTGTTGAAGCTATTGTCGAAGACATGGGAATTAAGCAAAAAGTCATTGGTCAAACAGCTGAGCAAATGCGTTCAGATGCGATCATCGTGACAAACACATCATCTTTGTCTGTGACAGAAATGTCTAAAGGTCATCCGCGTCCAGAGTTTTTTGCAGGTATGCATTTTTTCTCTCCAGTGCATAAAATGCCGCTTGTGGAAGTTATTCGTGGCGAGAAATCGTCTGATGAAACAATTGCAACAGTTTTTGAGTTATCAAAAAAAATGGGTAAAATGCCAGTTGTTGTTAAAGATGGACCTGGCTTTTTAGTGAATCGATTATTGTTGCCATACATGGCTGAAGCCGCATTTTTATTAGCTGAGGGGATGGATATTCAAACGGTTGATAAAGCTTATGTTTATGAGTTCGGAATGCCTATGGGACCATTTGAATTAATGGACAGTGTTGGTTTAGATGTTTGCGTGAAAGTTTTAAAAATCTTTAAAAAAGCTTATCCAGATCGTGTTGAAATTGCGCCAATTATGGAAAAACTTGAAGCTAATAAAAAACGTTTAGGTCAAAAAACGAGCCTAGGTTTTTATGTTTATGATGAGGGCGGTCGTAAAACGCAAGTTGATGAATCTATTTACACTGAGTTGGGCTTAGGTGCTCGTACAAATCCGTATACAACACAAGAGTGTATTGAACGCGGTGTGTTTGCTATGGTTAATGAGTGTTGTTTAGCATTAGATCAAGATCGCATTGTAGAAACGCCACACGAAGTTGATTTGGCGATGATTATGGGAACTGGATTTCCTCCATTTCGTGGTGGGTTGTTAAAGTATGCTGACAGTGTTGGTTGTAAGTATATTGAAGAAAAATTGACTCAATATGCGTCAACAAGAAATGCTACTCATCGTTTGAGTCCGAGCAGCAAATTAAAACAACGTGCTCAGTCCGGTCAATTGTTTTACACTTAAAATCTTTCAATTTTCATGACTTTATAAATTCATGAAAATTCGATGTTTAAAGCCTATCGTTATCGATAGGCTTTTTTTATTTAAAGCTATATCTTAGATAAAGAAGTAAACTGCCAGCAAGCGGTTTTAAATATGAATGATTCAGGCCTTTTACGGTCGTCACATCATTGTAAAAGCTGAGGCCATATTTCCAGCTTTCGCCAGCATAACCTAAGCCAACCTTTAAATTGTAGCTTATTGTCGCATAGCTTGAATGTAAAGTTTTGTCAGTAAGCTTGTAGTCATACAAACCTAATGTGCCAATGACATCTAACAATGTCCCAATAAAGTAGTGTGAATCAGATACCCAATATTTTCCTGCACCTAATCCTAAGTTGAGACTTATAGTTCTGAGCTCTCTTAGTTTATCCATATCTTCATTGCGACCAAGTAAACTTGTTGGAACAATCGTCTGATCTGAATCAAGACGGTATTGTTGTATACCTCCAACAACGAAATATTGGCCAGATGTTTCTTTTACGTTGTCTGATTGATTCATTAATCCCGAAAGTGAGAAGTCGGATTTTGTTAAAGAGTAGCGACCCATAATTCCATGATGAGCAAAATTTAAATCAGGGAGCAAAAAAAATGACCCATTATTTTGACCTAGCTGGTTAGAATTTTTTATGAAAAAACCAGAGTATTTTTGATAGTAGAGATCTATTCCCCAAATTGTGTTGTGGTAGTTTAACTGCACGTCTATGAACTGACTATGACCTTTTTGCGTGTTGAGTTCTTTGGCGCTGTTGCGCAATGATATGGCGGCCCCAAATCCATCGTAATTAAGCCCAACTTTACTAAGTCCTGGGATGTTCGGCTCGTATTCAATTGTATTGGTGTTTTGTCCGAGTTCATTTAAAGTAAATGTAAACATGTCGTTTCCAAAACCAATGATTGGGGATATTTCTGTTGCTTCGGTCTTAGAGATTAAGCAAAATATAGTTATGAGCACTAATTTTGATCGTAAAAAACTTTTCATATTATTTGTTATTTTAGTCGTCGTTGTCGCTATTGATCAATGGACTAAGGTTTTAGCAATTGAATATTTCAAAGGTAAGGCCGCGTTGATATATCTTGGTGGATTATTTCAGTTTGTTTATGCGGAAAACCCGGGTGCTTTTCTCGGTATGGGTGGTGATTTGTCGAGATCTTTGCGTTTTGTTATTTTCGGATTGTTTGTTGCTGTTGGTTTGCTCGTTATGCTTTGGTCAATTATTAAAAACCATATGCCAACTAAAGATGTTTTGGCCTATTCGTTTATTTTAGGTGGTGGTATTGGTAATGTTATCGATCGATTAACTCACGACAATGGGCACGTCGTTGATTTTATGTTCATGGATTTTGGTTTTGCAAGAACGGGTGTATTTAACGTAGCTGACATGGCTATTGTATTGGGTTTTGTTTTAGCAATTTGGCCTGATCGTTTAGTAAAATCTGATCAGCAAATCATTAAAGAAAATTAAGAGGATTTTTTCACAACCTCAACTAGACTTGCTTCTAGTTTTTGTGTCAGTTCGTTGATGTCATAGGGTTTGTTGATAAAAGCATTGGCTCCGAGTTGATAGACTTCACTTTCTTTAATATCGGCAAAGCCTGTTACTAGAAAAATCACTGGTATTTCAGGGCTTTTTTCTCTCATGTTTTTGAGAAGCTGTACCCCATCGACTTTGGGCATTCTGATGTCGGAAATAATAGCATCGATTTTTTGAGTTTGGCATACTTTAAGCCCGACTTCGCCATTTTCAGCTTCAAACACGTTATAACCTATGTCTTGCAATACATAAACTAAGATTTCTCTTAAATCGGGTTCGTCTTCTACGACTAGCACATTTGTTTTTTTATAATCTATAATATTGCTCATACAGCCTCATTTAAATTAGAACTCAATTTTCGTGGAAATGTCAGCACAAAAGTCGTTCTAGGACAATTTTTTTTCAACTCAAGTGATCCTTGATGGCTTTTCATAATTCCGGTTGAAATACTTAAGCCTAAGCCAGTCCCTTCGCCGACTGGTTTAGTCGTAAAGAATGGTTGAAATATTTTATTTTTGATTTCCTCAGCTATAAGTGGACCAGTATTGCTGACTTCGATTGTAATCAATTCTTCAGACCGCGTTGTTAAAATTTCGATAATTCTTTCGCCGTTGTGTTGACTGAGAACTGCTGTCGCATTACTCAATAAATTTAGTAGAACTTGAGAGATCTCCGCAGGTCGGCAGAATATAGCACTATCCGGATAAGGGTGATTTACTTTGATATCGATTTGATTTTTTTTCAGAGATTCAGAACAAAGACTTAATGTGTCTTGTAGAATTTCTGAGATATGAGTTAGTTGTAATTCATCTTGACTAGCTTCGCGAGAGAAATTTCGCAGTCCTTTAATAATTTTCGCTATTCGATCAACAGTTGTATTAATTTTTTCAAGAGATTTGAAGACGAAAGGATCATCAAAATTCTTCTTTTTTAGTAAGTTAGAAATAGCCGTGCTTGTTGCATTGATTGTCCCTAAAGGATTATTAATTTCGTGAGCTATACCACTAGCCATCTCACCGAGAGCCGTCATTTTAGCAGAATAATTAAGCTTATGCTGCTGTTCTATAATTTGCGCTTCAGCTTTTTTATGAAGAGTGATATTTTCTGTCAGTAAAATTGAAAAACTGTTGTGATCATTATTTGCAATTTTAGTTAGACTGACTTTGGCCCAAATTTGCTCTGATTTGAGATTGATGAATTGAACTTCGCACTGTGTTTTTGTTTGCAGTCTTAAATCATTGTACACTTGATGATTTTCTTTAAATATGAGATTAACACTTGTTTTTTTATGAGATTGATTTTTTTGCGGATCATATCCGATTAATTGGTTAAAGTATTCATTTGCTTTTAGAATATCGCCATTTGTATGAATAAGAGCAATACCGATTCCAGAGTTTTCGAATACGGATCTGAAGACTTTTTCACTCTCCTCAATAGTTTCCAATAACTTATGTTTATTTGAAATACTTATGTATGAAATCCCTAAACAAGTCGCTAGTCCTAGTTGAAATAAGTATGCTGGTAAATATTCGTAGCCTGATTTTATAAATAAAGAAAGAAATAATACATAGGCCGAGTACAATAGAAAGTACTTAGGTTTTTCAAACAGTAAACTCACTGTAAAAGTGATGAAGTATGCTGTTAAAGCGTATTGAACCGATAGTTGATTGCGTGCGACAACCATGAAAAAGTGAGTTGTCATGACCCAACGACCTGTTTGAAGAATGAGGAGTTGTCTTTCTGGCGATAGTTTGTTTTTAAATGTAAATGTAATAAAAATCGTCACAAAAAAATAAGCTGATACTATAAGCCTTTCTAAATAAGAATCATCTACGCCGTGAAATACTAAGTTGTGAATTATAGTCCAACCAGGATAAACAACCGCTGCAATCATTAAAAGAATTTTTATATGTTTGATTTTAAGAAGTATTTTGGTCTGTGACTGCATATAGATATGATTCGGTTTATACGATGTTTTTCTAGAGCAGAGTTGTGCGATAAATATCTAAAATTTTTGCGGTAAAAATGTGAATGACTAACGTTTTGACGCATGACGAACATTTAACTGCATGTCTCTAAATGGTACTGATTTTAAATAGATAAAATTGATATATGAGAGTGAGTGGAATTTTGATCAAATTTTATTGGCCTCGCACTTGCGATAACTGTTTGTATGGAGGCTTTTATGAAAAAAGTCATACTGACTGCAATCATCGGTTTTATTTTGAGTGGATGTAATCCAGGTAGTTCGAATTCGAATAGATCTGCTGTGACTCGAAATGGGATACCAGTCTCGAATAATCAAAATCAAACTGGAGTCATTACGACAACATGTCAACAGGGGCAAAGTACTTTTGGTACAATCTATGAACAATCTTATTCTGTACAAAGCCAGCAGTATATTCAATATAACTCATCATTTGAAGATCGCGTAAAAGGCCTACTTTCTGTTTTAATCAACCCAGGCGAAGTTGGATCAATAAGCGGTTACGATAGCGATACGACAGGTGTCCGCTTTCAAGGTACTATTAAAGTCGATGCGAGTGGTAATGTTGTGCCAGCTCAGACAAAACTTTATATTAAAGTTTATGATAGTTACGTTCTTAATGGGGCTCTTGATTCTAATGGTCAAAAGTATTCTCCTATTCCGATTTCTTTTGATGGTAAAGCGGGTCAAAATGTAACTGGACAAATTAATTTACAAACAGGTGTCGGTTCTATCGTGTTTAGTGATCAGTACGGGAGCATTCGATTTGATGGTCAGTATGACAACTCTGGTTTGTTTCGTGGGACAGTTTCTTATTCGAATACGGTCACAGTTGTTCAAGGACAAGCGCCGTCATCTGGTATTTTAGGGCAATTTTATATTGCCAGATGTGCCTTTATTCAATAGCCTATTGGTCCATGCTGGGTGGACACAGTTCTTTTTATCATTTTGATTCTACAGCTCTATCTGTTGTTGCAGGTGGAGCTTCGACGTTAGATCAAGCCAAGTTACACATTTATAATCTTGAAGATGCAGATTCTTTCGTTAAAAGCTATGGTTTTAATTATTCAAACGACGAAGATCAAAAAAAACTTTGGTATTTTCATCGACGAGCACTTGTTTTAATCACAGAAAAATTAAAATTTAACATCGATGAAATACCATTACCGATACGTCAGCCAGAGGAGCTTAAAGATTTGCGGCTGCTTTTAATTTGGGCTTCAAATCATGAGAATTCGCACGTTCAAAGATGGTCATGTGCAGTATTAAGATGCATTCATGTTTTTATACACGCTGAAACGGATTTATTTTCACATTTTGCCGAAGAGATACAGAAACAAATATTAACACCTTTTGAAAATGCAATTGTCCATGAAGATAAGCTTTTTCTACGTTCTTTTGTGAAAGATGGCCCGCATCAAGTTGAATTGTTTAAATTTCAAACTAAGCCATTTAAAACTTCAAGTTCAACAGTTATTAAGTTGCTGGCTAAGCCGGATGCTTTAGCTATGAAAGTTTTCGATAAATTGGGCGTTCGCTTTGTCACACCAACAATTTTTGATTCATTCCAGGTTATTCGTTTTTTAGTTGAATCGAATTTGATCAGCTTTCCGCATATTATGCCGGACCAGTCGTCAAATAATATGTATCCTGTCGATGAGTTTTTGAAAGTCTGTAATCGTTTAGAAAAAAAGTATGGTCATGCTCATAAAATGAACCCTGAGAAAATTGATCGACTGTTAAGACATCAGCTTAAAAATCAAAGGGGTTCGTTGTTAGGTTTGTTCCGTAAAGACAACCCATACTCATCAATCGATTTTAGGTACATTAAGTTTATTTGTCGAAAGATGATTCAAATTCAACCTCAAAACTCTGGGGCATCGGTTGGGAAAGAGTTTTCCTTTTTTTATCCGTTTGAAGTTCAAATTATGGATAAAGAGGCCTTTGTTAAAATGCAAAGTGGTGATACAGATCATACGGCTTATAAAGATCGTCAAATTGAAGCTGCGCGCAAAAGGATTCTGTCTTAGTCATGTTGTTAAAAAAAATAATTTCTTTGTTGTCATTGATTGTATTTACATTTTGGACGTTTTTTATGGCCGGTCTTGGTGTTTTGCAAAATTTAATATTTAATCGGCGCAAATTTGATAATTGGATTATAACGACATGGGGTAGTGTAGCTTGTGGATTTTTTAATGTCGATGTCCAAGTTATTGGTCTAGAGAAGTTGATTCCCAAACAAGGTGCTATATTAATTTTCAATCATTCAAGTTTTATTGATATTTTAGCAATGCATGGATTTATCAATAATATTCGTTTCGGTGCAAAAATTGAACTTTTTAAAATACCAATATTTGCCCAAGCGATGAAAAGATTTGGAACATTGCCAATAGCACGTAATAATCGCGAAGAAGTTTTTAAAGTATATGAAGAGGCACGTATTCGATTTGCTCGTGGCGAGAAATTCGCTCTGTCGCCGGAGGGCGGGCGTTTTTACGGTGAACAACTTTCTCGTTTTAAATCAGGTCCATTTGTTTTTGCTATTAATTCGCAGGTTCCATTGATACCTGTTGTTATTAACGGTGCATACGAATGCTGGCCAAAAGATTCAGTTTTGCCAAATGCAACCAGAATTTCAAGGAAGATAACAATTCATATACTTGATCCTGTATCGACAATTGGCATAACGGTTTCGGATCGTAGTTCATTGCAAGATTTATGTTATGAAAAAATGAATGCTGTTTATCAAAAAAACACTAAATAAATAATTTTTCGCATCTCATAATTATTTTTTGTGTACTTTGAGAGTTATATATTTTTTCATCTATTAATCGAGCATTCTCTTTTTGGTATTTTTGATTTTTACTTTGTTCATATTTGGATATAGCTTCAGAGCTAAGTTGGTTTATAAGTTGACCTACTTTTGTTGAAGCTACTTTGGTCTTATAAAAATCTATATACTTTAGATTCATTTTTTTACTCAAAGCAAGATAGCTTACCCCATAAAGAGCAATTGATGCAGCAATCCATTTTCCGATAAAAATTGGATCACTCATAAGTGATTGCGTCGTCAATATGACAGACAGTGGAATCGCAAGTATTGTTGATCCAACGGCACCTATCCACGTAGTGAGCCAACTGATCATCGCATTTGCAGAAGTATAAACAGGCGGATGCGCTACTGAAAACATTAATAAACCTTGTGCTGACAGTTCTTGAAGTTTCTGCTGATCTAGTTTTTGATCTTTTTGAATTAATTGAATGAGCAGGTTTCTTGTCATTTGAATTTTCGCAAGATCATTCTCTTTAAGTGCTAGAGCCATTTGGCTCAGTAAGCCAAAATAATGATTTTCTTGTTCTGTATGATTGATACGTAATGAATTTTTCTGACTTAAAAAGTTTTTAAATTCGTGTTCATTGATATGTTGGGCAATTTGCAGTTCAAGTAATCTAAGATCTTCAGGGTTGTTTTCGAAATACAAATTCAATATTTCATGAGCACCTTTTTGAAAATCACCTTGAGAGATATCAATTCTAGCTTGTTTTAAAACTTCATTTTGCTGACGAATACGTTCAGATTCAAGCATATTGCCGACTTGAATAGGTTCCCAAATAAATCCATATGACCAATAGGCTGCAAAAAACATAAAAATATAAGCATTTGTTGCCATAGACAATGCAGTACCAAATCCGAGCGTTGATGCTTGTAACATCGTTCGAACACCTAGCGACATCGTTAGCCCAGCTGTGAACGTTTGAAATTTTTTATTAAAGCGCTTAATCATGATTGAACCTAGATCCGCCTTGATTGGGTTAGCAACCTCTTTAATCCAGTTTTTTGTGCCTGTAAAAAATGGTTCTGCGCGATCATGGCTTACGTATAAAAAATCTTCAATAGGTCGATAACTTTGAGCTGTATGGGATTTCATTTTTTGTAATACTAAAACCATATTAGAACCAGAAACAAAAAAATGTGCGAATGTATTTAGAAATATGTCATTCCAGTGCGCTTGCGAAGTCCACAAAAATCCTTTTGGATCTGCTGCTAACTGACTCGGATTAGATAAATCAGTTCGTTCGCCATAAAAACCAACGATAAGAACGACCATAAGATGATCAATCGTGAACTCCTGTTTAACTTGTTTAGCAACATCTTCACTTGCTATGGCTGATTTTAAAATAGCGTGTTCTTCAACTCCTATTTTTAAAGCTGCTTGATTGAATCTGCGAGCTTTATTTTTAAAAGCATAGCGAAGAGAATTTAGTTTTTGAATGAGTTCTGGCTGATTTTTAATTTCATCTGCAATTTGTTGTGCATTTTCATACATTTTGCTTAAGAGCTCAGAATCAGATATCATTTTTGTTAAATCGCCTGATTCAATGAATTGAATAGATTGACTTAAGATTCGATCAGCTGTGAGTTCCCATTGTTTTTTAATTTTAGGATCACTTAAAATTTGATTAATTTGTTTTTGATTAATTTGAATTTTTTCTTCTGCGAGCAGTGCGAGAGTAGCCGGATCAAAACCATTTTTTTCGCTCACAATGATAGTCGCAAGAGCCCAAGCCATATTTTCAATTTTTTTGCGTTCAGCTGTTTTGGCGCTAATCAGGGCTACGTTAAGATTTGTTTTTTGATCTAGATCTGCTTGTTTTGCAAAAATGTTGTTTAAGCCTATTCTGACATCTCGTTCAAGATTAAATTTCTGTCCTAGTTCTGATTTTTTTTTGATAAGCGTAAATGGATTAATTCCATTTTCTAAAGCTGTGAAAAAAGTTTTTTGTCTTAACATAGAGGCAATAACTCGCCAATAGGGATACATTAACCAAGCATATAAACGAAGACCATATGTTGTGATACGTTGCCAATCATTGAGAGGTCCCCATTTTTTAGCGATATCTCTAACTTTGCGAGCCATTTCAGACTGAGAATTTTGTAGCCTATCAGAGAGAGTGTTAAAAGCTTTTCCTGCTACAGCTGATAGCGCAACACTGACGGGCCAAATCGCGATGAGTGAAACTGTACTTAATAAGAGTGGGGTTCTATACATTGAATCTTTAAGTATTGCCGGATAAAAATTTTCGTATATCCAACTGATCGTTTTAATTTGTTCAACAGTTGTTGAGTGGTCGATTGCGTAGGGTAGTGCTAAGTATGAAAGCCCTAGACCGGCAAATAATCCAGATAATCTATTTAGATTTTTTTTTGTTTGTAAGTCGATTAGTATTTTTGAAATACGACTTTGTTTTTTGTTTTCATTTAGTAAAACTGGTCCTTGTAAAGGCTTTACTCCTTGTGGCCAATTTTTCTCTATTAAACTTTCATCAATATCAGGTTGTTGTTGTATCATGTTGTTGTAAATTGCTTGATAATCACGATGCCAATTTTTTAGATCGAGCTGACCAGTCACTCTGTTTTGATTTTTTAAGTTATTTTGATTTGCATTATCAAGTGATTGTAACTGCGATGTTCTTATTTGTTGAAATACTTTTTTTATCACTAAAGGCATTTTTTTAAGATCAAGGTCTTGTTCATTTGCTATTTTTTCATTTTGTTCAATTTTTTGAATTATATCCAGTGCACTTTGTATTTTTTCATTGTCAGGATTTAAAAGCATACTCATCAGTTGTAATTGTTGCGATCCAATAGCCATTTGCTCGTGCATGACAGATCTTGAGAAAATACCCACAAGCTGACGTTCATTTGTGTCTGTGTTAATTCCTTCGATGGCTAAATCACCTGCTTTAATGAGTGGGCGACCTTTAGGATCTAAAGGTAGAATTGACGATTCATTTATCTCTTGTTCTGAATAAGGTTTTGTGCCTAAAGTGAGATATTTTAATTTGAAACGGCTAATTGTATGATTGTCCGTTTTTGTTGGCATCCATAAATTTTGAAAGACCGGTATCGGTGATTTAAAAACTTGTTCAGTCAAATAACCAAAATCAATAGCATGAAGACGTCCTGTATCGTCAATAAACGAAATTATTTCTGGGTCGCGAACAAGAGCTGCAATTTTCATGTTTGGGATGATTTGTCGCGCGACAACAGTCCCATTTTCACCATTTTTGTTCGCACCAACTAGAGCTTCGAAAATAAGTTCATTTTTTGTTTCGTCAAAATGTATTTTGAGATCAGTAAAAATAACTTGTGGAATCCTTACATTGAAGTCATTTAATTGATATGTTGTTGAAGATCCATTTTTGTCGAATATGATGATTGACTGATTGGCTAAACGGAATTGATCAAATTCTTGAATTGAACGGTTTTTTAAAGAACCATTTTCGATTTCAGTGATGGCATTTGCAAGTTGAGTTGCGTCTAATTGAGCCTCAGTCAAATCCTGTGGGTTTATGGAAATTGCAGAATCTGTTGGATTTGATTTGTTTTGCGGCCAGCTAGCAAAACTTTGAGAAATCATACCAAATATCAAAATGAAACATATAAGTTGATTTGTTGATTTACGCATTTTTAACCCTCAGTTGATCAAGTCAGCTGCAATTTGTATGATATTCAAAAGCGGTTTAAATAGATCTACTGATGAATGCTGATCTGTATTGCCGAAAGTCTTTAGACAGATGATCAAGACATTGACAGTTGTGTGGCCATCGTCCATTGCAACTCATGAGCCTGACTTTGTAGAATGCTTCATGTAAGATTTGAAATTACTTTGGTCTATGAATTATAGATCTTCATCCTGTTATCAAGATAGTAACACTCGTATTGTGGCTATTTTATTTAAATCAAGTAGAATTAAATTGTATTTACATTTTAGATTTGAATCTTTTCATGATTTGGAGGTTTTGTGCGTTTTAAAAATATAGTTATAATTTCACAAGTTTTATTTTTGCTAAGCCCAGAGCTTGTTTTTTCAGGAGTGACGACATTCAAAAGAACTCTTTCAAACAGTAATCTTTTGGGTTTAAAAGAAGGAGATCAGTATTTTATTTCAAATAATCCATATTTAGGATTTAATCGGATGGAAGGTGACTTTAATCATTTTGCTGGTCCTCAAGCCCAAGCGATGATAAGTGGTTTTTCAATAGTTCGAAATGCTATACCTAACGAAGGTGCAGCAGTAGCAACGATATCATCAGATTTTTTTAGATATGCTAATGCTCAATCTAAAAACGGAGAAACTATAGTCAGACAAGCGACTATGGTGAGAAGCGCGAATCATAAGCTAAATGGTCCGCTTGCTCAAGATCGTATTATTGAATTTAGTTTGCCCGAAGTGAATGGCAAAGTGAGCAAGGTCAATTTACAAGTCTTAGATTTAGAAAAAGTTGATCCAGTTCTTGTTCAAACAGGCATCGGAAATGTCACCAGAACACTTGAAAGTGGATCTGTTGTTCGAGAAACTTTTTCAATAGCTGAGCGGTCAGGGCAGAAACCCTTGCGCGTAACAAAAGAATTTGAGCTAACAATAGCACCTCAATCTGTTGCTGAAAGAAAAAAAACTATTTTCTTAAAATTAGACAATGTTGATCCAAAAACAGAGCAATCGCGAACGATCTCTGTCGAATGGAAGCAAGATTACAACTCGCACACGCGCATGGATGGATTTTCACGTAAAGCCAAATTAACATTACCTGACGATGTTAAGGGAGATATTATTGGAATGGTTGCACGTCCTGCTGTTGGTGGGGGTTTTGACTTAATTGTGAGTACTTCAGAAGGTAAAGAGTATATCTTTGAAACAGTACTCAATGCTCAGGGAAATAAATTATCATTTGTCAAAAAAGGTTTTCAAAGCATTTCGGGTGGACTAGCAAGCTTTGCTGTCAAAGTTAAATCATTAACAATGCGACAAGAGACAAATACATCAACACGCGGTCTTAAAGTTAATGGTGCTGGCGTTTCTAACTAGATGATTAATTTGGATTATAGATCAGAACTGGCAGTGATACTTTAAGTGGGGCTACCGAAAGCAATGCATCTATAAAACAATCGGATTTTAAATCCTCATTTATCGCATAATTTTTCTCTTTGATATTTTGACACGAAGGTGTCTCTTTTGGATCAAAGATTAAGTTCCATTTTTCGAGTTTTACTGTTTGAGGTAAATCAGCAGCATTGATCGAGTGTGCAATTTCTTGTTGTGATTTGTTTTTAACTTTGAAGGCTTGAAAAGGTTTTTTTGCACACGAGTTATAAATTTGTTCGGCAACCATGGGACATCCTGCAAGGCCGAAGCCGCTTGTTAGACAATTTTGAATAGGTTTTGTTACTGTTTTTAAACGGGGTGTTTTATTTAATAGCTTTGGTAAGCCAATTAAATTTCTTGCAATAGCCTTTTCCCAAAAAAAGGCCTCGACTGCAAAGTAAAGTATTTCGCCGGTTAAAGTGGGTTCGTATTTCGCAAGTATGCAATATGCTCCATTGGATATAGCCGTTTTTTGGTCGCTTCCTATCTCACTTTTTGACGCTAATACTTGAAATACAGTTTCGTCATTATACATATATTCTTTGAGGCCATCATCAGGAAATTCTCGAAACGTAAAGACCCCATCTCTTTGTGAATTGATCAGTTTTGTATTAATCTCAAGCCTTTCTGATCTGAGCTTTTTCATTTTCGAAGTAATGGCATGATCTAATTTTGGATCTAGATTAATTTGTAAAAAACTAAGATCACTTAAATCTGTTTTAAGTAGATTAGCATCAGTTAGGGGTTTTCCAGTTCTATCATCGATGATTGAATGACGGTATTGATCAATTGATTTAAAAAAATCTGAGTGACTGATCACGGATAATGAATACATAAATAAGTCTTGCGATGATTTTAAGGCAGAGATTTGATCTTCGTCAGTGCATACATCAATCCACGAACTCGGTAATTTTTTATTTGATTTAAATGACGATTGGTTAATTGTTTTTTCGTATGCGTTTTTTAGACCATATCGTTTAACATTAGCCTTATCGACTCGAGAAAGAACTTCTGACTGACATATATTGAGTATTAACTTTGCTTTTTTATTGCCAAGCCATAAAGCGACTAACTGTGAGTACCAAGCGTTTAGTAATTGTTTGTTTTTTTGTAGTGCTGATATTTTTTCAGCCAAACATTTATTTTTATCTAATTGAGCATGTGAAGCTTCTTGAAAAATACTCCATTCGTATATTTCCCATGAGCTTACGGATAAGTTTTCAATAGGTTGACCGTAAGCACATTTAATACCTAATTTTGTTAAATCTGATCGGGTTACTGATCCGCACATTTTTTGATTCATGGCCTGGTTGTATAAAGATGCGATATATGAGTTTTCAGCGGATAAGCTTAAAGATAGAAATGTTAGAATGGAAATGATGTGCAGCTTAAATGCCATACACGCTACTCGGTTTTTTTTATTGATTGAGATATAGTCTTAGGTCTGGTTGTAGCTATTTAAATGGAATATTTATCGAACAACTTTCCAATCTTGAATAAAAAGAGGAGATTTGAGTTTTACATCAGTGTATCCAGTGTTGATATCGACTACGACGCTCATCGGTTTTTGAATTTTAATTTTAGTGATTTTCATTTTTTTAGGG
>Ga0255174_1000490_pt1 | contig 15267 bp, 20 predicted proteins | sample Atl_Atl_RepB_8d_FD_189953 | JGI IMG/M metagenome (GOLD analysis project Ga0255174, IMG submission 189953) | Freshwater microbial communities from Altamaha River, Georgia, United States - Atl_Atl_RepB_8d | ecosystem: Environmental > Aquatic > Freshwater > River | place: USA: Georgia | collected...
CGATTTTCCTGCTGATCAGCCTGAAGGCCAGGCACCTCGCGCCCCACATTCTGATCCTCATTCCGGCAATCTACCTGCTCGGCTGGGTTGGCATCCGGACAGGTGGCGTCCATGCCGAGGCAGCATTCAACGGCAGGTATCTGATGTTTGCCTACTTTGCCATCTGTCTGGGCACCTACGCATACTTCCTGATCATGCGCCGACGCTCCTCGCGCTCGCATCCATGACGCCTCCTCACAGTGCCCCTTGCGATATGGACCTCCAGTGCCCCCACTACGGCGCGTTGCGGGTGAGCTTCATCGCCGAGGCGTCGGTGGCGTAGTACTTGCCGAGGAAGTTCAGGGTGACCGCGTGGACGCCGGTCTGGCCGGGATCATCGACGTTCGGGTTGAAGACGTCGCAATTGCCCAGCACGAGCCGGTCCTTGAAGTTCATCGTGGCGCCGATCGTGATATCGAAGGTCTGGCCGGTCTGCTTGACGACAAAGGCCGAGTAGTCGGCCAAGGCGTTGAAGTAGACCTCGACCACGCCCTGCACGTTGAACTCGCCGAGGCCGATGGCAAACGGATCGGCCGAGCCGAAGGCGTACTGCTGCTGCAGGTTGTTCGAGATCTGCAGTTGCAGCGAGCGGACCTTCGGCGAGGCAAGGCCGAACAGGCTGTTGACCACGATGTCGGCCGGGGTCGAGGGATCGTAGGCCGGCGTCGGGGCGGCGTAAGTCGATGATACGATCGCCGTCGTCGCCGTGGTCTCACCCAAGGCCAGTAGAGAGAAGGTGATCTGGCCCGGGTTACCGTTCTGGAAGGCGATCGAAGCGTTGTCGACCATGCAGCCGGTCAGGCGGCGATAGGGGTCGGTGGCGCCGCCCTCGTACTTCTCTTCCAGGGTGAACGTCGTGCCGCTTCGCACCGAGCCAACTTTGAGGACATTGGACACCCAGGGGCTGCAGAAGAGCGAGGCCCAAAGCACGTCGCTGGCCGCGTCCCGGACCCAGGGCATCTCGATCTGCTTGGGATAGGTCGCGACACCCTGCACCATCGAGGCCGCCTGGCGGTCGGAGCGCCGCTCGGGCGAGCGGGTGTTGGGGCGTTGCGGCGCGCCGCTGACGCGGATGTCGCGGGCGAGCAGGAAGGCCGGCGTCGCCGGCGTGGTGCCGACGGTCGCTTCAGCGATGACGGCGGTCTGCTTGTTGGCGCTGTCCAAGAGGCCTTCTCCCAAATTCCAGACAACAAAAAGCCGCCCATGGGCGGCGGTCGGGTACGGCTGACGGCACGTTCCGGCAGCTCAGCCAATGTTGAAAGTCTCGTAACCGAGGGCCACGGCTTCGACCCACAGTCCCCCCTCGTCGTGTCCGCCGCCCATCGGGGCGGTGGCGACGATGCGAACGGTGCCGTTGCCGGTGGCGAAGCGGTCGTTGCGGAACCGGGCTCGCAGACCACCCGCGTAGGATTCGGCCAGATTGCGCACCACGATACCAGCGCCGAGCCGGGTCTTTACGTAGAGCGTCACCTGGCCCTGCTCGCGCCAGAAGTTCAGTCCTGGCGCACCGAACGTGTACTGATCCTCGGTGCCACCCGGAAAATCGAGCACCACAAAGCCCTGCGAGACGTCCGGATTGTCACCCGTGTTGTAGAGATCCCTGATCGGCCAGCCGATACCGAGATCGGCCAACCAGACGATGAGCCGGTCGCGGAACGCCATGCGCAGGGGGTCGCCGACGACAAGGCCCGTGGCCGTCGCGCCCAGCGGCACGCTGGCGATCGGATGAACGCCGTACATCATGTCCTGACCTTAGTTGGGCAACCCCGTGGGCTTGATGAAGAACTGCAGCGCTGGATACACCTGATCCCGCTGGACGCGCCGTGCGCCCCGTTTGCCCCACACTTTGATGCCGATGTTCAGGTTCACGTACTTGAAGTCGAAGAACAGCGCCTTGCCGAACCGGTTGACCAGGGCCCGCAGAACGACGCGATAGACGCCGCTCCTGGCCTGGCGGCTGAGGGCTGCCCGCTTGCCGCGACCAGTGCGCTTGTTTGCCGTCGCCCCTTCGATCTTGCGAGCGTAGGGCTGGGGATTGACGATCTGGACGCGATCCGTCGGCCGAACGTTGCGCAGCGCAACCCAGATATTGCCTTGCACCTCGGCACCGTTGATCATCACGGTGTGCGAACTGGCATATCGTCCCGTCAACACCGGGCTCTTCTTCTGCAATTCGGTCAGCGCCCAGCGAACCGCCTCCACCATGCTGGTGCGCGCCGCGAACTCTATCCGGCCGAACGGCTTTACCTGCAGATAGTCGCGCCGCAGCATGCCGTCGGTAATGACCACGGGCTCGTTGTCGAAGCCTCTGGTCACCTCTTCGCGCAGTACACGCTCGGCGGTTTCTATGGTGGCAGCCTTGACCCAGTCGGCAATGCTGCGGCCGAGTTGCTCGGTCGTGATGCCCTCGACAATGACGGGCATGTCAGCCCGCGACCAGCAACTCGTAGAGCGCGACAGTGCCCGCGTCGCCCAAGGGACGGACGTCCAGAATCGACCGCTCCCGGCCGTCGATGACGATGCTGTCGTGGCGAACCGGCGCTTTGCTCGTCCAGGCCGACGATGACAGTTCCGACGGGCCGATCTTCACCCGGAACTCCTGCTGGACGGCCGAGCCGCCGACATCAACCGTCGAACCGACGAGGCGTTTGCCCTTCAGCGTAATCGTTGTGCTTTCGCTCGCCCGCTTCAGCACCATCGTCTCGCCGTGCCGCGCGATCAGTCGGGCAGCGTTGCGGACGGTGTCCGAAGCCGCCATCACACCGCCCACGTCTTGAACGGGAACAGCGCCGCTTCCAGTGACTTCAGCAGGCCGCTCTCGCCAATGCTGTCGCCCCCGGCGACGGCATACGAGCCGGACCAGACGTCAGGGGTGTTCTCTGACCTGAGGGCGGGGTCCCGATCGGTGGCCAGGTACTTCATCTTCACCTGCTCGATCACCTGCCCCTCGAGTTCGGCCGGCACCTCGGCGGGCAGTGACCAGCCGGCCGTCCAGGACACCACGATCTTGCCGGTCGACCAGCAAACCAGGGTGTCCTGAGCCATTCTCTCCAGCATGCCGCCGCCAACGAGGCGGAAGTCGGTGTTCATGGCGAGACTGGTTCCATCCTCTACGACGCTGCTCACCGCAGTAACGGGCGCCCGCCAAGGGAGTACCAAGACTGCACTTCGGCTCATGTCAGTGCCCAGCCAAGTCGCACGAACGACCTCCTGGCCAAACGTCGGCACGGGACCGGCCACCGCGCGAGCCAAATTGCAGTATCGGACGCACTCCCCGCTGACGGCATCGATGATGCTCTCGATCAACGTGCTATCGACACTGCCCAGCCGGAGAACCGCCTGGACCTTCTCCGCTGTCGTCAGGCGTCGCGCAGCGGCGTTCGCCACGGCGGTGACGATCTCGAACAGGGGCTCGTTCACCGGCTCGCCGATCGCCGCCGCGAAGGTTCTTGCTCCGTCGGAGCAGAGCCCAGCGCCTCGGCCCACCCCTCGGCGACAGCGACCCTTGCGAGATCTCCCTCGACCAGCTCCGACACGTCGAAGGGCCGCGGATGGAGGGCGCCATCGGGCGCCCCCACGAATGCCTTGATGACCCTCGCCTTCATGATCAGGCCGGCGGATTGGCGGTCGGGCGATTGCGCGGATGGCCAAGCACCCAGACGCCCGCGACGAAGGCGTTGCCGGTATTGGCCGCCGGCGTGACTGTCACGCGCGCGTAGCGCTTCGGCCCCCGGTAGCCGATCTTGAGCACCTTGTCGTCGTCCGCGAAGGTAAAGCTCGCCTGGGTTTCCAGCCCGATCAGCTGGTCGTCGGGCACCGCGGCGGCATCCGACAGGTTGGCCGCGTCGCCATGCTCCACCAAGGTGGTGAAGGTGGCGTCCGCATCGGCGAGCGCGCCGGTCAGGATGACGAACTCGGCGGCCTCGTAGCCCAGGAGATCGGCGATCTGCGAGACGAAGGGCGTATTGTCGACGACTGCCGCTGCCGGGCTGATGCCGCGACGGACGTGCAGGTTGTTGTGAATGTCGCGCGCCATGGCGCTTTCCTTTCCGGGAATCGTGAAGGTGAGAAAGAAAGCGGCGCGACCGGAGCCGCGCCGTGGTCGCTGATCAGGTGGAGCACTTCAGCTTGCGGATCGCCTCGGCCAGCACAATCTGTCCGCCGATGCGGCGGTAAAACAGAAAGCGGATGTTGCCACTGGTCGCCTGTGTATAGGGATCCCGCAGCATCGACATCGCGATGCGATCCACCAGCGTGTAGGCCCGGGCGAAGTCGCCATAGGCAATCGGGAAGGTATTGGCCCCCTCGTTCGGCATGTCCGGCACCTCGACATACGGGTCGCCATCGATGGCGTTCGGCTGCCCCTGCGCCAGGCCGGGCATCCAGATATACTGCTTGTTGGCGTCCTTCAGCTTGCGCACCGAACCCATGGTCGTCCGGTTCAGGGCCCACTTGGCGTTGCGCGCATAGCCGCTCTTCAGCGCGTACTTGAGCGTGAGCAGCCCGTCGGCCTGGCCGTTCGCGTCCGCGATCGTGGTTGCCGTGCCAGAATTGGTGGACGCGATGTCGGCATTCGTGAGCCAGCCCTCGGGCTTGCCCACCGCATTGCCGCCGACCACGGCCGCCCCTTCCGCCACGGCAAACTGCTCCTCGGCCTCGCCGCGGATCTCCGCTTCGAGATCGAAGGCCGTGTCCTCCAGGTTCTGGTGGCTGATGTCGATCAGGGCGAACATCTCGTGCGTCGGGATCTCGACCATGCCGTAGGCCAGCCCCGTGGTCTCCGATCGGGTGCCCTGCTCAGCCACCCACTGGGCGGCAAACTGGCCGGTGCGCCTGGGCTGCATCCGCGACTTGTTCGCCGTCGGCTTGACCGAGACCAGCGAGCGTACCGGGCTTACGAGGGTAATGCCCTTGATGATATCCGCCACATACTCCGCCGGCGCCAGGTAGCCGCCGGTCGTGTCGTTGCTGACCGACAGCGACTTGAACTCCGCCGTCGCCCGGGCGATCGCCTTGGCCTGGGGCTCCGGCAGGTTCGGCACACCGCTCGTGTAGGCGCCAATGACGCCACGAGCCCATTCGTTGAAGTAGGCCTTGCGCTCGACGCGGGCTTCCTCGGAGCCCATGCCGGGTCGCTGGACCTTCAGCTGGAGCCGGTCGAGCTGCTCCTGCATCTGCTTCTCGCGCTCGGCGCGCTTGGCCTCCAGCGCCTCGGCGTTGACCAGCTTCTGGTTCACCGTCTCGAAGCCCGCGAGTGTGGCCTCGATGCGCGAAAGCTTCTCCTCGGTCAGCGGATCGGCCTTGCCCGTGGTCTCGATCTCGCGGAGCCGCTGGTCGTTGGTCTTCTTGTACTCCTCGAAGCCCGTCATCAGCGGCGTCACGATCTTCTTGACCTCGGCCAGCACGGCCGGGAGGTCGCTGGCTTCCTTGCGCTCGAGCGCGTGCGCGCGCCCGACGGCGCGATTGTGTTCGTGCATGTTGTCCTCGGAATCAGGTGGTACTGAAAAGCCTCGCGGCCTGCCGCTGCAGGTCCAGGAGGTCGTCCATCCCGCCCTCGTCCCGAGGATTCGGATTGGCCTTGTAGCCGCCGTTGGCAATCGCCTTGGCGGCGGCATGTGAGAACCCGCCTGCGTCCCGCAGGAAGGCCTCGAAATCTCGTATCGTGCGGATCCGGGACGCCGCCTTGGCGTCCTCGATGCCGGCCAGGGGGTTCATCCCCCACAGGACCGGGCCGACCTCGTAGAGCTCGACCTTTGTGATGGTCCTGACGGGGTCAGCTGCCGTCTTGCCGTAGGCGACGTCGACGGCCGAATAGGTGATCGACATGGCGTCGATCGAGCCGTTGCGCAGGCCCGCGAGCAGCGTTCGCCCCCGCTCCGTATCGATCGGGTCGAGCTGGCCCTCAACCTTCAGCCCGTGGGCATCCTCTTCCATGGCTGTCCAGTAGCCGACCGGCATCTTGTCCTCGGCCGCCGTGCCCAGCCCGTGCTGCCAGAGCATCTTCGGCAGCTTGGCCCGTGCCTTCCAGCCGGCCAGCGAGGCCGCGAAGGCGCCCTTCACCAGCACATCGCCACCGTCGTCGACATTGCCGAACACGGCACCGTAGCCGGAGAAGGATCCCGGCGGTCCGTCCTTGGCGAACTTCACCTCGAACGGTCGGGTCGCCGTCAGTCGCATCAGCTATTGCCTCCATCAGGCTGCAGTGCCGACCGCTCTGCCTGTGTTGCCATGTTCAACGGCAGCAATGGCTCCTCCAGTCCGTCGATCGGGTTCAGGTCCTCGAAGCGGCGGGCTTCATTCCGGGTCAACCAGCCGTTCGTGATGCCGCTGGCGTAGAAGTTGGCGCGCGCCGTGTTGTCGCCGCGCAGCAGCCCCTGCAGGGAGAACTTGGCGACGATATCGTCTTCATCCGGGAACAGGTCGCGGGCCAGCGACTGCTCCCAGTTCTCGATCCACGGCGCCAGCGTGTGGATCACGTGCGCCAGGAAGAAGGCTTCGGCCGACGCGAAAGTCGCCGTCTTGTCGGCGTAGCCCACCATCTGCGGGAATACCTTCAGGTCCCGGCAGATCTCCTCGATCTGGAAGCGCCGCGTGTCCAGGTGCTCCGAATCGACGCCCTTCATGGCGAGCGGCGTCCAGGTGCTGTCCATGTCCAGAACGGCCGTCTTGAACCGGTTCTGCAGGCCGCCCTGGTACTGCGCCCAGGCTTCCTTGAGGCGCGCGCGTGCCGCATCGTCCAGCGAGCCCTTTACGGACAAAACGCCGCCCGGCTGGGTGCCATTGGCGTGGAGAGCTGCATGCGTCTGCTCGGTCGCGATCGCGAGCCCCACTGCCTCGCGGGCCACCTGCAGCGCGTCCAGGCCGGCCGTGCCGGTCCAACTCGGTCCCCGGAGGTGGAACACGTCCTCCCGCGGCAGCACTGCGGCGCGGCCACCCAGGTCGGTCACCCGGTAGTTGAGCGTGTAGTCAGCCGCCTGCTCGATCGTATAACTGCCCGGCACCAACGGGATCATCTCGCGCGGCGCGCCCCGGATCCGGCCGATGTAGGCGCAGCCGTTCCCGAGCAGAACAGCATGGAACATCATGACCTGCCTAAACTCGAACGAGGTCATCCATTCGTTCGGCCGCCTCGACAGCAGCCGGTAGGCCGGATGATCCTTCGCCAGCTCCTTCGAGCCGTCGGCCTTCTCCCGGTACAGTTTAAGGGGCACCTGCGCGATGCCGTCGGCCAGGACGCGCAGGCAAGCGAACACCGTCGATACCTTCAGCGCACTGTCGACGTTGACCGACACGCCGGCCCGCGAGTTCTGCTGGCCGAACAGCGCCGACCAGGTCAGCCCGGATACGTCAGCCGCCTTGGTCTCCCGACGCCGCAGGCCGGACGCCAGGGAACCGAACAATCCTGCCATCACCCGGCCGGGCGGCTACCGAGGGCCAGCAGCAGCGCGCCAGCGATCATCAGGCTCCCTCCGACGATGAAGCCGGCCGGTGGGTAGATCAGCCAGGCGCCGTAGGAAACGAGGCTGACACCGCCGAGGCCGGCGAGGTCGCGCAGAAGTCCGGGCAATATGGTGGACAGGATCAACCCCATGGATCGCATCATCGAACAGAACCGGTTTGGCTACAGTTTCGTTTCCAGGTTTGCAGAGGTACGCACTACAAGTCGGTGGGCTGCAGCGCCGTCCCGACATGAGGCGCGTCAAGCGGGAGACCGCTGCCATCGGGAGGCCCCGAAGCCGGGCAAACCGCCCTTCCGTGAAGGGCATCCAAAGCTCGTGCGAGTGGCGAGGTACTTTGTTTCTGACACCAGACCGCCTCACCCGCGCTTCCCTCACCCCAGCCGTGGCGGCCCTCCGCCCCAGCGAATACACAGCTGCCCTGATCTACGCGATCCAGCGCGATCCGGAACTCGTTCGCGGGAAGCACGTCCTGGAACTTGGGTCCGGAAGTGGGGTCGTTCTGGCCGCCGCTGCGCAACTTGGTGCGAGCCATGTCTGCGGTGTGGACATAGAAGAAGATGCTGTCCTTGCCAGCCAGCGTCTGCTCACTGACCTCGGCCATGGTGACAAGGCTGAATTCCATGTTGGAGATCTCTGGCAACCGCTGGGTAGTCGCCGCTTCGACACTATTCTCGCAAACCTGCCGCATTTTCCCATGAACGATGGGACCGTTCCCGGACGCCGCTCGACATGGAGTGTCGGTGGACCCGATGGCCGCAGGCTTCTGGATCGATTTATCGATGAACTGCCCCAACGACTGCAGCCAGGTGGCCGGGCAATCATCACCCACAACGGCTTCGTCGATACCGCGCTGTCGCGCCTGCTGCTGGCCAGCCACGGTTTGAAATTAGCCGTTCTTCACAGCATCCTCGTGCCACTGGCCGAGGAAAAGATGGCACGCGTGAGTAAGGCCCTGATTGAGTCCGAAACCAACCGAAGCCTTCACCAGTATGGCCCCTACAGCTTTGGCGAGGTCTATATCGTCGAGATATCCTGACCTTGGGTAAGATTGCAGAGGACAGGTCGTCTGTCGCACCGTTTGCTCAATTGCCCGAAGAGGCAACTGGGGAGGCTTCACATCGCTGAAGATGTGGGCCTGACAAGGAGCCCGCTGCCGTCACAGGCAGCGGGCTTTTTCTTGTTGGCTAATCAGACGATCAGCATGTCGTTCGCCTCGAGGTATGATCGTCCTCGCGCCTGCGGGTTCGTGGTCATCAGTGCGACGGCGTTGAACGCCGCCATCAGCGGGTCGATCTTGGCCGATCCCGACGCCTGCTTGGTAATCGTGATCGCGTTGCCCTTGGGCTCGACCCGGGCATTGCCGACGGACCAGGCCATTAACTTCAACCCTCCATGCCACAGCGTGCCGTTCGCGAGCTTGCGCTCCGCTGCCTTGATCGCCCCGGTCAGCTTCCAGCCCTGCGTGATGCCAACCACCCGGTCGTTGCCGGTGATCCCCACCTCGGCCAATGCGTCGACGATGGCGCCGACGCCGAACGGATCGAGTCCGACAGCGGCCAACCGGCCTGTGCTATCGACCCGGCGGCAGACATCGGTGATCTCGGCGAGGTCCTGGCCAAGGTCGTCTACGATGGACAGTTCGCCGGCGGCTTCGAAGTCCCTCAGGACCGAAACCTCGCCCTTCCGCCGCGTCAGCACCGCCTGGTGTGCCCAGGCACGCGACCACAGGAGCCAATCCCGCGTGACCGCATCGCGTCCCAGCACCGCCAGGCCCAGCAGATCGTCCAGGCCGCCGCCGTCGATGCCGATCACTACCACTTCGCTCCGCTCGAGCAGCGCGTCCAGGGTGAGCGTCCTGTCGGCCGCCCGTTGCCAGAGATCGGCGCCCACCCAGCGATCCGAGCGCAGCGCGAGCCCGATCTCGATGTTGAGATGCTGGGAGGCCCAGCGGATGATCTCGCCCTGCCCCTTGGCCTTGGCCTGCGCCCAGTCGTCCTCCAGCCGCTTGATCGTGACTGACCGGTCGCGGTTGGGCGTGACCATCCACCAGTTCCGGGAGTCCTGCCACGCCGGCGGATCGGCCGGATCGTTGGCGATGTCCTCCGGGAACTCATAGAGCACCGGGAGCATCGCTCCCTGGGCTTTACCGTCCCGAATGGCGCGCGCCACCATGAGCTCGGCCCGAAACGCCCCTCGCGGCGGCTCGTCCGACTGCGTCGTGATGAAGACCAGGAAGCCCTCGGGGTTGGGCAGCAGCCCGCCCCGCAGCTGGCCGATGATGCGCTCGGCCGCCGATACCTTGGCGATCTCGTGCAGCTCGTCCAGCAGCACGCCAGTGGGTTTCACCCCGGTCAGCACCGTGGTGTCGAACGCCTTGATCTCCAGCGTCGCCTTGGTCCGCCGGTCCGTGATCTTGCGCAGGTGCTCCTGCACGTGCAGGCGCTTCCTGAGAAACTCGTCCGGATCCTTGTCGACCATGCCCAGCGCTTGGCTAAAGGCGATGTGCGCCAGCGACACCGTGGGCGCGACCAGCAGGAATTCCGCCCGCGGCCGCTCGTTCATCAGCAGCGTCGTCACCATCAGCGCCGCGGCGTAGGACGTCTTCGAACTCTTCTTCGGCGCCAGCAGGAAGATCTCGCGGATCATCCGCTCCCGAGCGACCGGATCGAACGAGCCATGCAGGGCGCCCACGATCTCGCGGAACCAGTCCGCCCCCGCTTCGGCCAGCGCCGGCGTGCCGATCACATCTGGCAGCCGCAGCTTGTTGAAGATCGCGATCGCCCGGTTAGCCTGGCCACGATTGAGGTGCGGCAGATCGGGCAATAGCGATCGCCCCGTCCGGATGCGTTCCCGCCAGTCCGGTACGGCAAGCGACCACGGCTCCATGTCAGTTGACCAAGCGGCCCCACTCGTTGTCGGCGCCCGCCGTCAGCGCATCGCGCTCGGCAGCCTCTTTCTTGCCCAGGGGCTCGTCCACGCGCTTCGGCGCGTACTCCGACCAGCCGGCGCGCACCTTCAGCCAGAAGATCGCAGCCGACAGACCTTCACGAGTGGGCTTGCATGCCATGGTGAACAGGTTCTGCGCCACCTTGGCCGTCGCCTTGATGCCTCCCAGTTCGATTTGGTCGGCGTAGTGGAACCGGAGCGTCTTGGGGTCGATGCCGACCAGGCGGGCGATCTCGTCCTGGGGTATGCCGAAGCCGGACAGCGACTCCACGAGCTTGCGGGTGTCGTCAGTCGGCACATGCGCGGGCCGGCCGGCGCGGGAATTCGTCACTCGCTAATCCTCTGTCCCTAAAATTTCTGGCGAGCCAAATCAGCTATCGCTGCACACAAGATGGGGCAGCGGCGCTCGTCCGCCCTCTAGAAGGACCGTTCACGCTGAAACATTCATTGTGAAACCATTTGGCCTCGCGGCGTTGGAAGGAATCCCGCATGCTTTAGTATTGGGAGCGGCCCCACACCCTGCAACCTGTCGCCCACAAAAATAGTGAACAGCGTTGGCGGAGGACACTTGATGCCGTTTCATCCCGTAGATGTTCACGTCGGAGCGCGCCTGCGCCAACGTCGATTGCTTGGCATGAGCCAGACAGCGCTCGGAGACGCTGTAGACCCTACGGGCACGGACACTGGAGCAGAAGGTCAGCACATGACCCAACAACCCATTTTACCGAATCGGCAGCAAGGGGCCGGTTGTGAAGAGAATGTTCGTCGATAGCAGTTTCATATTTAGAGAATCGACAATGCGAATCCTGACGAAAATGGCCTTCTTGGCGAGCCTATCGTTGACCGCACCGGCGAGTGCTCAGTGGGCATTCGTGGATGGCAATGAGCTTCACAAGTGGTGCATGACTCCGGAATGGGAAGGACTCTGCATATCCTACATCAAAGGCACATGGGACATGATTGACTCAGTACAGAGTTCAAGAACGCGCCAAAAACTTGTCTGTGTGCCGAATGAGGTAACAGCCAGCCAAATGCGGGACGTTGTTATGAGGTGGGTGAATAGTCGTCCAGAACTTCGTCACCAGGCGGCTTCGAGCCTCGTGCAAAGCAGCCTGGCCGACACATGGCGATGCAAGCAAGGGCGTTGGCGGTTACAGAGCACTGAATCTAGACCGGCGTTCTCCAACTAGCAAACTGGCCCTTAGTATTCTGATTGCCTGCCTTCCCTTTGCCGTCCGACCATTACTCCGGCGCATTACGAAGACCGCGGAACGCAAGCGGCAAACCTCTTAGGGCTTAGAAATCAGCCACCCGTAGAGGCGTGGCAGGCACGACCACCCGTCGTCCCCTGCCACCGCTGCACGATCACATCGACGTACCGCGGATCAAGTTCCAGCAACCGTGCCCGCCGCCCCGTTCGCTCCGCAGCAATCATCGTGGTGCCTGAGCCGCCGAAGGGATCGAGTACGATATCCCGGCTCTTCGACGAATTCCTGATGGCGCGCTCGACCAGGGCCACGGGCTTCATCGTCGGGTGCAGGTCGTTCTTCACCGGCTTGTCGAAGAACCAGACGTCGCCCTGGTCGCGCGCGCCGCACCAGTAGTGATCGGCGCCGTCCTTCCAGCCGTAGAGGATCGGCTCATACTGGCGCTGGTAGTCGGCGCGGCCGAGCGTAAACGTGTTCTTGGCCCAGATCACGAAGGTCGACCACTTGCCGCCGGCCTCACGAAACGCCTTCTGCAGCGTGTCGAGTTCCGATGACGACATGCAGATGTAGGTCGCGCCTTTGGTCACGGCGAGCATGTTGGCGCTGGCGGCGTGGAGAAGGGCTTCGAACCCTTCGCCCAGCGCATCGTTCAGGATCGGCCGGTTCTTGCCGCGCAGCTTGTCCTTGGCCGAGTTGGCGTAGTTCACGTTGTAGGGCGGATCGGTAAACGCCATGTCGGCCAGTTCACCGTCCAGCAGCTTCTCGACATCGGCGCGCACCGTCGCATCACCGCACAGCACCCGATGCTCGCCGCAGATCCAGAGGTCGCCGGGCTTGCTGATCGGTTCCGCCGGCGGCTCCGGCGCCGCATCGGGATCGCCATCGCCCGCGTTATCCAGGAGCAACTTGCCAAGCTCGATCTCGCCGAAGCCCGTCAGGCCCATGTCGAAGCCCATGGCCTTGAGGTCGCCAAGCTCGACCGGCAGCAGGTCGTTATCCCAGGCGGCGTTCAGCGCCACCTTGTTGTCGAGAATGACGTAGCCCCGGCGCTGCGCCTCCGTCCAGCCGGTCGCCACCATTACCGGCACCTCGGTAAGCCCGAGGCTCTGCGCCGCCAGGAGGCGGCCGTGACCCGCGATGATCGTGCCCTGCTCGTCCACAAGAAGCGGAAAAGTCCATCCAAATTCCCGGATCGATGCCGCGATCTGGGCAATCTGCTCCGGGCTGTGAACCCTCGCGTTGCGAATGTACGGGATCAGGCTCGCCACCGGCCGGCGCTCGACCTTGTCGGCCGGCCAAACCGGGCCTGGTGCCGGCACAGGGGTCGGTTTCCTGCGCGTACGGCGCATTGCAGCCGTCTTAGCGGTCATTGTTGCCTTTCAGCTGGAGGCCTCAAAACGGGCCCGTTTCTTGGCGGTATTGGCGGGCGGGAAAAATTCTCTGCGTGAGCCCCACGCCGGCAGACGACCCCAAAGGTCCCAAGGATCAGAGGCCCCCCGGCCTCCACGCCGTTCGCTTCGCGCGCTCGACGGCAGTCTTTGCTCCATGATGTGACGTGCACATCAACATCGTGTTGCTCCGCTCCAGCGGCGCGCCGCCATCCTTCAGCTCCACGATATGGTCGACGATGGCGCCGCGCTGCCTGCAGCCTTGTACCTGGCATCGTCCTCGTGCCTCACGGCGCACACGGTCACGCAGCGCGATCCACGCGGCCGACGAGTAGAACGGGTCCGCGACCTTTAGCGGCAACGCCGCCGTCTGCAGGCTGAGCGTCGCCACGCGCGGTCGCAGCGCCTGTAATCCCATGATCGTGATGCTCCGCAGAAAGCAATTCGATGATCGGCTTGTTTGCTTGGCTCGTGCCGCGAACGAAGCGCTTATGCGGTCACCAACAACGGAGACCGACATGCGCCGCACCGCCCTCGAAACCTACATCGCCAAGAAGAACGAGATCGACACGATGCTCGGGCGCCTCAAGGCTCTCAGCGACGACCACTTCAACGTGGCCCCAGACGAAGTCGACTGGGGCCACTTCGGCACCCTCGCCCACTACGCCGAACTGCTGAAGCGCATCACCGACAGCGCCTTCAGGGAAGGCGAGTACGCCGAGTAGCGGTTGACCACGCTCCCCAGCCCCGACCGGCTCAGGCTGGCGGGGCTCTGGTCAGTAGGAGCCGCGGCAGTCGCGGCCCGTACCAAGGAGCAGCCACCATGTCGAAGACCACCCGCAAGCAGGCCACGACCAAGACCGTCGCCAGGCACACCACGTCGAAGCCCGCCGCCAAGAAGCCGAAGGCGCCGCACGCCGAGAGCAAGCAGGCGCGGCTGATCGAGATGCTGAAGCGGCCCGAGGGCGCCACCATCGCCGAAGTCGTCGAGGCGCTGCAGTGGCAGTCACACACAATACGTGGCGCCATGTCCGGCGCCTTGAATAAGAAGCTCGGGCTCAAGGTCGAGTCCGAGAAGGTCGATGACCGTGGTCGCGTGTATCGAGTAGCCTAGTAGCGGCTGATGTATCGCATCATCCTGCGCTCGGTCGGCAACCCAGACTTTGGCCAAGACCCGTATCAGCCAATATCCCCGACCGAGGAGATCATGGTCGATACGCTGCAGCAGGCAGCCGAAGCCGTGCGCGCCTACATCGTGCTCCATGACCTCGGTGGCGGGAACTTCCCCTCGACGCTCGTGTTCGCGGGCAATCAAGTCGTTGCCCGCATCTCCTACAACGGTCGCATCTGGCTGCCGCCGGAGGGCGGCTGGGACGATAACGATCCCGACGACTGGAGGCGCTGGCTGGAGGCGCCGGAATAGAACCGGCAACTGCTCGATACCGAACCGACGGCTCCGCCTCAGCGTGGTCGCCGGTTTGTCGTTGTGTTGCGGGTGATGCCCGTCACGCGCGCCTGTCGCGAGCATGGCAGAAAATCTAGCTTGGGACGCCGAATTTGTCCGGGCGAAAAGTGTCTGCAGGTCTGATTCTCTAGTCGAGCCTTCGGCCTGTCATTTCCGTTCGGGCATTCAACAGCCGTTTCACCTCTGCCACAGAGAGCCGCAGAGCTAGCAGGCTCGCCAGACGCGAGCGCCGCTCCCCTCAGCAACAGGAGACCGCCTGTTGCTGCCTTCTAGTCGACCGACCTCTTGACCATCTACTGGATGACGATCTCGACGCGGCGGTTCTGCGGCTCGCGGACGTTCGGGCCGGTCTGCACCAGCAGGCCCTGCTCGCCACGGCCAACCACCGCGATCGCGGTCGCCGGCACGCCTTCGCGCACCAGGGCGTCCTTGACGGCGTTCGCACGACGCAGCGACAGCGCCATGTTGTAGGCCTCGGTGCCCGACGTATCGGTGTGACCGGTCGCCGTGATGCGGGCGTTACCCTTCGCCTTGTAGGTGCCGGCAGCCTGCTTGATGGTGTTCAGAGCTTGGGCCGACAGGTTCGAGCGATCCCAGTCGAAGAACACCATGAACGACGGCGGCGCAACCACCGGCGCCGGCGGTGGAGGCGCGGCGGCAGATTCCCCGAACTTGAACTGCACACCCAACATCACGCTGAAGTTGTTATTGGTCCACGACACCCCATTCAGCGTCGGATTCGTAGTGCCGTAGTAGCGGCC
>Ga0255174_1000495_pt1 | contig 15171 bp, 32 predicted proteins | sample Atl_Atl_RepB_8d_FD_189953 | JGI IMG/M metagenome (GOLD analysis project Ga0255174, IMG submission 189953) | Freshwater microbial communities from Altamaha River, Georgia, United States - Atl_Atl_RepB_8d | ecosystem: Environmental > Aquatic > Freshwater > River | place: USA: Georgia | collected...
CAACATTTGATTTAGCGTTTACTGACCCTAATTACAAATTCCCACAGGTTTGGAAAAACAATATCGCTATTGACCAAAAATTACCATTTTTAGGATTGGTAGCAAGTGTGGAATTACTTTACAACAAAACTATTAATGCAGTTCATTATTACAATGCAAACTTTGATAGACCAGTTGGTAATTTAGGTGGTGTTGATAAGAGATACTTATATGCTAACACCGATGCTGGTGTAAGAATTAACGATAACGTATCTATGGGTGCGGTATTAACTAATAGAGATGGTGCTTATAACAAATCAGCAACATTCAAATTAGAAAAACCAATCTCTAAAGGTCTTTGGGGTTATGTAGCCTACACAACTTCAGATGCTAAAGATTTTATGGATGCAGGTTCTATTGCAAGTGGTAGTTGGCAATCAGCATTATCAGTTAATGGTAATAACGATTTAGGTTTAACAACTTCATCATTTTTGGTTAGAAATCGTATCGTAGGTTTATTAGGATATAAATTGGATTATGGTAAGAAATATGGTGGAGCAACTACATTTACATTAGGATATGTAGGTTCTCAAAACAATCCATTCTCTTACATCGTAGCAGGTGACCTTAATGGTGATAGAGTATTTAATAACGATTTGGTATTTGTTCCAAAGAGTGCAACAGATGTTCGTTTTGCACCATTGACCGTAGGTACTGGAACAACTGCAGTAACTTATACTGAAGCTCAACAACAAGAGGCTTTTGATAAGTTCATCAATCAAGACCCATACCTTTCAACTCGTAGAGGTCAATATGCAGAAAGAAATGCATTAGCACTTCCTTTCTTACATAGATTTGACCTTTCCGTTGCACAAGATGTGTTTGTAAAGATTAAAGGAAAGAGAAATGCTTTCCAAATCAGAGCAGATATTCTTAACTTCGGAAACTTGTTGAATAATGAGTGGGGTGTTTCTCAAAGAGCAACTAACTCACAGTTGTTGAACTTTGTTAGCAGAGATGCTAATAACGTACCAACATATAGATTGGCTACACAAAGAGATGCTAGTGGTACTTATTTGATTAAGGATACATATCAATACAATTCATCAGTATTTGATGTGTGGACAGCTCAGTTAGGTATTCGTTACATTTTTGGTAGATAATATCTAAAAATAAAATAAATTAAGGGGAGTAGAAATACTCCCTTTATTTTTTGCTTTATCGTAAAAAAATCGTATATTTGTATTATGAAAAAAATATTATTAATCCTTTCACTATTCCTGTCCACATACTCATTCGGACAGATGACAAACAAAAATCTAAAAGATTATACAAAAAGAATTACAGGAACATTTTCAACAGCTGAGCAACATAAAGAAGATTCTACATTTGATGATGTTAGAGTTTATACAAAGTTGATTCGTAAAGATAAAAATGGTATCTATTGGGTTTATACTGAGCAAGGAGAAACAAAAAACTACAAACCATATCGTCAAAGAGTTTATCAATTGGCAGTAGTTGATGGTTTGATTAAACAAAGAATTTATTACATTAAGAATCAGGAAAAGTTTTCTTACTTTAATCCCAAATCAATTAAAGGTATAACACTTGCTGATATTTATTTAAAGCAAGGATGCGATTTAGACATTCAATGGATTGGTGATGGTGTTTATGGTGGTAGAACGAATGATAAAAATTGTATAGCAACCTTTAGGGGTTCATCTTATACCACAACTGATTTTATGGTATATGAAGATGAAATACATAGTTGGGAAAGGGGATGGAATAATATGGATGAACAAGTTTGGGGAAGCCGTAAAGGACATTACTTTTATAAAAAAATATCTAAGTGAGTAAGATAATAAATTTATTTGGTGGACCATCAATAGGTAAGTCCACACAAGCAGCCGGATTGTATTATGAAATGAAAAAGGCAGGATACAATGTAGAGATGCCTTATGAGTTTCCAAAGTTGCAAGCATGGGAAAGAAATGTATATGCAGTTAAAGACCAATTTTATATTACAGCTAATCAACATCGTAACATTTCTCGTCTTTATGGACAGGTTGATTATATTATTGTTGATTCACCAATTTTGTTTGGATTAATTTATAAAGATAGATACAATGAAGAACCAGAATATCCTTCAATGTTTTATGGACATTCATTTGATGAATTCATTGTTGATTTACACTCAAGATACGATTCATTAAATATAGTTTTGGAAAGAGACCCAACAATGTATCAATCTGATGGAAGATTTCAAAATTTGGAAGAAAGTATAGAAATTGATAAAGAGATTGTAGGCATGCTTGAACGATATGAAGTAGAATATTTTAAAGTTCCAATTAATAATGATACTGCTAATATCATTATATCTCTATTATAGAATAATGTAAATAATAGAGTATCATAATAACTTTGATATCTCAATTTGTGGAATCAAAAAACTTTATAACATTTCATAAAGATATTTATTAATTACAAAAGCGCTTGTTTCAATATTGAGTTATCTTTATTAAACTAAAACTAATAGAAACATGCAGACAGTTGTAGATTTCGTATTCAATTGGCACTTCTTAGTAGGAGCAATAGTTGGATACTTAGTAGTTCCTCACTTAGTGAATTTCGTTAAGGGATTCATAAAGAAGTAACTTAGAATTAAGCCCAAAGTTGACATTAGCTAACTAAACAAAAAACCCTCTAAGAAATTAGGGGGTTTTTATTTGGTAAATTAAAAATAAATTCGTATATTTGTACATTATGACAAGTCAAGAATACACACAATGGTTAAAAGGGTTTTTAGATGCAGTTGATGGATATAACATCACTAAAAAACAATTTGATACAATAAGAGAAAAGTTAAAAGAAGTAAACGATAATGTAGGTACACCTATTGGTAATGGTTGGGGAATTCCTAATTGGGGTGGTACTATTATTACACCGGTAACAACACCTTATAGTGTTCCTTTAACTGGTACGATTTCTACATCTACAGCAAATTATCCAAGCGGAAGCACACTCACCTATACAACAGGAAATGGTGCAATTAGCACATATACAGTACCTGCATCTGCTGGTACAATTACATCAACAACTGCTTATGTAAATCAAAGTAGTCAAGATGATGAAAAATTATTATTGGATTAACCATTATAGGCTAAGATTCTTTCAATCTTGCCATCTTTGTTCCAATCAATAATATCTACAACTTTGTATGTCACATCCGATATATGTAATGTGAATTGAGTAATAGTAGTTTTATCCGCTTGCTTTATATCATCAATTTCCATTTTGAAATCATTGACAAAAAGATTTTCATTCATCTCCAATACCGCTTGCTTACCTTTCCATTCACCATTCCAATCTCTTAGGTGAACATCTTCTGAATACATTTCGTTTTCTAATCCTTTAACGTTCTTAGTTGAGAATAGCTCAAAATAACGTTGTGTTTTTTCAATTAAATTCATATTATTATTTTTTAATAACCAAGATGATGATTGTATCTTATCACCCAATCCATCAATTAATTCTATACCTAATCTTTCACAAACCTCTCTTTCAGGTATAGTATCATTATTTTGGTCACCACCATTTGCGAAAGCAAGTTGATAATTTTCAGAAAACATTTCGTGAAACTTTTCTAAAGTGTGACATTGAGTTTTGTCTGTGTCCAAAGATATTAGAGCGTAATCTACAAATCTAATTCCTTTAACAATTTCTAATCTTTCGTTTTCATCCATAAAAGGTTTAGACCCTTTTAATTCTCTTTGTAAGTCAGAATTCACTATTACCCATAGTTTATCTGCTTTTAACTTAGACCTTCTAAATAGTTCTAAGTGTCCTTTGTGAAGTGGATTAAAATAACCACTAACTATAATTGCTTTTTCCATTTTTATAACGTATTTAAATAATGTACTAATGATTCACCAAATAGTTCCATATCTTCTAAAACTGCTTTATAAATAATATCATCTATTGCTTCACTAATTCCTTTTGCATCATCTAACATTGATATTTGATAAGCGGTTTCAAAGTATTCACCTTCGATTCTTTCCTCTCTAAATATAACTATTGTGATAGTTCTTTTTCCTTCTTTGTGAAACGCCTGTAAAGCGTAATGTGTTGGGTCCTCAATTATCTTTCCAATCTGCCAATCCCCAAACCAACGATTCTTTATCTTATTATAGTTCTCTATTGTCAACATAATTAAAAAGGTAGTATTGGGTGATATTCATCTACAACCGATTCTATCATATTCCAAAACGTTTTATAATTTATACTTTTTGCATTTAACCATATTGTTTTATCCCACTCACCCGCATCATCGTGAATGTAACATTGGTAAAAAGTTTCCGATGATGGATAACTTGGATTTTGAAGGTTTCTACCTAAAGTTATATACACTCTTAATTTCGGTTGGCTTCGGGCTATTAATTGAAATAAATAATGTTCATCCGTTTCATCAGCGGAAATAACATCCCAACCATAAAATACAGCATAGGTTAAATCTCTACTATAATTTTGTATCACCAACTTCCCCTTCGGGTCGGATTTTGCTTTTTTTGGGTTTTGATTTGACTGATAGAGCTTCCCAGCTCCACTCCCAGCTCCACCCTTCATCATCGTTCTGCTTCCCCTTATGTTTCCTAATCCCATATTATCTATTTATTGATTCTTTTAAGCACATACCCATTGTCTTTATCGCATTACGGAAATCCGATAGGTATTTCGATGTAACGATGTGTGGTGGACAATTCGGGTAATTTAACCGATGAACCCACTTATCCTCTAATCCATCCCAATCGGCGATTCGTAGTATCTCTATCCATATGTAACGAGTAGATGGCCAATTGTGGTCACAGAACTGAAATCTATATAGGGTATCGTTCTCTACCGTTGTAGTACATACGAATCTTCCATCATAGAATTCTTCTCCTTCCATACGTTTATGGTTCTGAATGTGTAATATGGGTGGTTTACTGTCCGGCCGCATGCTTTTGTATTATTTCGGTGAAGTTATTTGTTATGTTATGTAGGTCTTTCATATACCTTATACTCATTCTCGTTATTAGTTTTCGGTTGGGGAAGTTTAGGGTTACTACTCTATCGCCGTCCGCATCCGTAAATACGTTTCGTTCCACTTCTATCCAAAAGGTCTTTTTCCATCCTAAGTTTGGTATATCACCTTCACGAAATGAAAAACGATAGTATGGTTCATATTCTTCTGCTATACCACAAGTCCATTCCCCAAACTTTAATCCTATTAACTTCTTATAGTTTTCTATTTTAAGCATATTGACCTCCTAATATTTGGGTAAATGTGTTTACTATATTAATAACATCTCTTGCGTAATCAGCAGTTACAACGAACTTTGTTGCTTTATCATCCAAATAAAGTTGATAAACGAATCCATTTTTGTAGTTGGATATACTATAATCTTGTTCACGACAAAGACTAATCTTCTTAACATCATCTATCTTACCACCTATGTTTCTTCTCTCTACAATGAAATGATAGAAATTAGGAGTTTCATTGATACTATCACAAGTCCAATGTACATCATACGAATACTGCTTTATCTTTTCTATATTATCAATTGTTAGCATAAACTATTGTTTTACTATAAACCATTCACTATATCCCCAACTCTTTCCCATACCATAACGTATAGTATTTAAATAATCATACATTCCATCGGATAGCGATTCTTTTACTTTTACTCTATCGTAATATCCGTAGTAAGGAAATAATATAATATTGTTTTCTTTACTAAATTCTTCCATTAATAGTAATTCAGATTCTTTCCCACCTTCAGCTGTATAGATTATCTTACATACGTCTGCTGCCGGCATTTCCATTAATCTATCTTTTGGAGATTGGGAGTATCCAATTTTACATAGCCTATACCCTTTGAATCTATTTCTAAATTCCATATTTTCAAAAATATAAACGTAAGGATTGTATTTATGTTTTGTTAGCATTTCACTTCGTTTATAAATGATTCAATCAATCTTGTCATATCCCATATATCCCTAATATCATTCTTTGTTACCCAATAGTGTTTCCAACTAATGTGGTGACATTGTAAAAGATATTCACCTTTATGTGGATGTGGTTTACCATCTTTTAATTTTGGTTTATGCCTTCCCAAAGTAATTTCTATACGTTTACCACCTTCCACATCAACGAAGAATGAATAGTGTGTATCCGCAACTACTATATGTAGGTCAAAACCTAAAGAGTTACTCAACTTATCTATGTTATGTATTGTTAGCATATTATGGTTTTTGATAACCTTTAAGAAATCTTTCAGTAATCCAAAGTAAAAATGTAGAGCGATTACGAACATGGCTATAATCTAATTCGTAAGTTGCCATTATCCAATGATTATCTTTATCGGCAAATCGGACAACAATGGTATCACCCGAATTCCAATCTTTTAATACACTCATCTTACAATCCAACACACCATTTCTTAGAATACGAAATAGGTATTCATGTGGAGTTTCTCTTTGATATACGATTTCAAAGTCCACACCACCGGTTAGGGCTCTCATTGAACTATTTAACTTTTCGGGGTTTTCTATCTTTAACATAGAGTTTATTTAGGCATTAACAATAACAATGCTAGTCCACCTAAGTACACTAACATCATAATCCAAACCGAATAATCTTTTTTCTCTTTCATAATTAAATTCTATACGTTTTACTTTCATCCCAATACATTTTACCTAATTGAACAACCTTCACAAAATGGTTATAAAAGGCTGAAAAGTTTTTAATATCTTCAATATCCAAAAACTGACACGTTACTCCGTGCAATCCCATCCAATATAATTCATAACTACCATTCTTAGGTTCTCTTACAAAGTGGATTGCGAACCTATCTTCCCAAGTAGGAAAGGGACCGGGTTGATAGCCTGGTAAACAATCAAAATGAAATACATAATGTTTAGTACCAAAGTGGTTTGCAGACTCTATCTTTACAATCTCTCTATCGCAGAAAATGTTATGATTCATCCTTTGGATACCATCAATTGTTAAGACCATATACCTTTCAATTTAAGGAAGTTAAGGAATGAAGATTTCGGACTCATATTAGAATAATCATATTGAGAATTCAACTCTTTAGCACGAATGAATCCATCGGGCTCTACATACGATTGAGAAATGTTAAGCTCCTTCACCCATTGTTGGTATTGGGGGTCTAATTGGGTTTGTGTACGCTCGTTCTCCAATTGCTCATAAGCTTGGACATCCGTAAACGTATTAAATACAGAAGTAGTAATAGTATTACTCATATAAGGGGTTTTAAAAATTAAAAAATTATTTCTTAGCTCTTTTCTTTTTACCAATAAGATTACCTTTCTCATCTAAAGGTTCACCATTACTTTCTACCAACTTAGTGGCTTTAGCCTTCTTTTTCTTTTCGGTAGGTTGTAAAACTTCAGTAGTAGAATCTACAATAGGAGTAGTACCATCATTATAAAAACCACCAATCGGAAACAATTGACCTTTGCCGGGAATATTAATAGAATGTATTCTACCATTCTTACCCATAATTACTATATCATTGTTAGGAGTGGGACCGTAGATGACACCATTGATTTTTACTTTACCATCATTTGCTTTAAAACTTTCCATTTTGTTTTATTTTAGTTAATAATTAGATTTTCTCAATATTGAATCCAACAATCTGAATGAAGTTTGGATTAAGTGGGTGTTTCTTCCCAATCATATTATCTTTAAGACCTCTAAGGTATCCGTACTCTTTCTCAATGAAGTACATCTTAGAACCATCGGCAGTTGAAGTGATAGTTTTAACCTTATCCGCTTTCAATTGGATAGTAGGAACTTTACCCATCTTACCATAGGTATCGGAAAGAGAAGAACGGACATTCATACAATTATGAGTACGCTTGACAAGTTTATCTCTCTCACTTCTACATTCTTCAGTAGTACCAAAGAATATCCTTTCACATTTAAGGGATGACTTCTCAGAATTCACCTTACGTTCAAATTCGGTAATCATAGATTGACGAAGGGGATTATGTATATTGTGTTTGAAGCCAGATAGGATATTAGTAATATAGGTCTTAGAAGAATACCCCTTAGAAGCATTCACCCTACCGAAGTGAACCGAACCATCCGTAAAGGTAGTTTTGTAAAGGTAGGACATCCCATCGTTAGGTTTGAAGGAAGAAGAAGATTTCGATTTGTTGTTCATTTTGTTCATATTATTAAGTTTTATTACATAGTAAAGATACGAAAAATACCTGAGACTACCAAAAAAATCCCGTATTTTACCCCCTTTTTATCTCATTGAAAATCAACAACTTGCCTGATAGACCCGAAAAAACCCCATAACTGGTTGAAAATCAATCGGATACATATTAGCCGCTTTTTCTCCCTTTTAAGCCCCTATATACGGAAACCATATCAATACCCATTCCGTCCCAAATATCTCAAAAATAAGGGACGTAATCCGTTATAAAAGAGAAATAGCTAAATTGATAGAGTACCCACCCAAAGGGGAAGCTAAAGGTACTACCTTAATATATAAAAATCCAGTACATGAAAATTCCTGGCTCCATACGTGAAAGGGTTAGGCGTGGGTCTTGCTGCTTCACTTGCTCCTAGTTCCAAGTAATTCGGTCCCCCCTATACTATGCAACCTGTATGTATGCTATATTCCCTGTGTATGTGCATATACTCCATACTATATACTCATGCAACCTGTATGCATACTACATTCTAGCGGGAGTATATACACTATATACTATATACATGTCCGGTGGGGGTATTATATTTGCTATTTTCTTTTTAGCTAATGTCCAGCTATCTATTTAAGGTCTTTATATACCAGCTTCCAGTATATACTATATCCAGATAGTATGAATATGGTCCAGCTTATAGTAGGGAGTAGTATATTATCACCATATACCGTATATAGGAACACCCCACCAGAGCTTAGGAAGGTCAGAATTAATTGCCAGATTTTCATTTTAAATGATAGCTATATAACGTACCACAATCATCATCATCTATATCGTATTCATAGACCTCCACACCAGCGGGTTCCAATAGTGTTTGTAGTATATGTGTATTAACACGTCTCCAATATCCGAATCGGAGTGCTATGGTCTCTTTACCATATAGGGGTTTAGTGATTTGAAAGTCACCGAATTCATTTTTAATTGCTGTAAGAATGTTTAAATCAAGATTCATATATAAGGGGGTTAAGTTATTTATTTAGCTTTTCCAAACACTTACTACATACATTAGCTGGGGATTCTTTGTGTAGCTCAGTAAAGTGTTTGATATTGGTAACGAATGTACCTTTTGAGTTTCTTTGTAGGCCTCTACCACATTCGGTTCTTGACGGGTGGTATTTACCATTACCCATATTTTGAAATAGATGTGCTTTATAATCCATATTAAAGCTTGATATATTTTTCAGTAAATTCAATTCGGTTAGTGATGTGGGTAGGTAGACCCATTTGTTTAGCCATCTCTAAGGTATCTTCGTAGTAGTACCCATCCCATATACCACACAATTGGTTATATAGGGGAGTGAACCAATTCTCACATCTATTCAAGTGATAGAACTCTACCAAGCGGATAGTTTCGGAGTGGAACTCTACCATCTTATCGGAGAACAATTGGTGGCGGTCAAATCGGAGAATATTCATATCTTTATCTTTTTATTACATAGTAAAGGTAAGTAATATCTAGCTAAAAGTCAAGAGGTTTGTGAAATATTTTTGACGATTTGTGTCAAAATAAAAAACCCCGAAAGTAGAAACAATCGGGGGAAATATTAAATTATGAATAACAAAAAACAAACAATCTCTTTATCCTATATAGGGTGCGAACCAACCACGTATCACTTTGTGGGTCAGTCCATCTATATACTGCTCAGGCCTAATAGATATACAATCATCCAATAGAGCTTGAGCATCTTCTCTATGTATTGCACACAGCGCATGTACTTTAGCTTGTATAGCTTTTTCGTATCTCATACCACTTTCCCATACTGAATGTGAATCACTCATCATATAGGAATAGTCATGCTTTTGGACCATACTCAATAGGTCACTCTTTATTTGTTCACTTACTGTCATATAAGAATAATATTTAGATGTCATATATAGTAATTTAAGGGGTTTATATTAATAAGAATATGCTTTCGTACTACCTTCTTCCATTTCAGCGAGGTATGCTTTACCACTAGCCGTACCCCAATATGATTTAGGTACGTCTTTTGAATAGGGGTCTTTACGAGCTATCCTTTCAACTTCAACAGCTTCCAACTCATTACTCATTAGGAAAGCATCCACTAACTTACACAATAGGGTGTCATCATTATTACCCGTAGTCTTATTGTACATACGAGCGGCGATAATCAATTGTTTCAACTCTTTGTTTGTGAAGGAAGTCACAAGCTTTTCGGTAGTAGTCAGATTCATATTACTTACGTTTAATATAGGTTTGATAAAAAGCGGTTACAAATGCATATCCTACGATTGATACTAAGCTGATTAGGATAAACTCAGCGATTGAAATGTGCGTACCCATAGTGATTATTTTAAAATGAATTTAGAAATAGTACCGAAACCAGCGGCCTGAAGGTCACTCTTAATTTCAGAATGGAACTTCTTAGGGAACTTACCCATACTCACAGGGTACTCACAAAGAATCTTATTCAACTTAGCGGCTTCCGCTTTGAATATACTAAGGAATTCCCTAGCTTCGTTTAACGCCTTACGGCTCTTACATTCGATACGGTGGGTGTTACCCAAAATATCCGTATATTGAACCGAAACGGAAAATCGGTTGTTTTCACTCAATTTACTAGCGGAGAAATTTTTGAACTCTGTCATATCTATCATTTTTATTACATAATAAAGATAGTAAGGATTCTTGAGACTACCAAATATTTTACCACTTTTTTTAAAAATTCTTTATTGATAATCAATGAGTTATGAATATTATCTAATTCACATGCGTATAGTGTTGAAAATCAACTAATTAGAAAAGGGGGGTAAAACCTTTGAATAAGTTATTCCCCCTTGTGTAGGGCATTTGAAGACGGGCCGGGACCTACACAGTTTAACCTGAAAGATAGGGGACAGTAAACAGTTATTTTCGGGCTTATATTCACTAACGTGTTAGTTAGCTAGTAAAATACAATCCAAAGAGGAGAGCTGGAACATCTGGTACGAGTGGTACTTCTGGTACTTCGGGGTGGGACAAGTGGGACGAGCATAAAAAAAGGATACCCAAAGGTATCCTTAATATACGAACTGTTAGAAGGGTGCTAATTACTTAACCACGCTATCTACAACAGGCGCTACAGCTGCGGTAGTATCAACAGATACTGCAGTTGTATCAACAGCAACAGCTGTTGAATCAGTAGTAGCTTCAGTAGAAGCGTTACCACCACAAGCTACCAATGTAGCTGCGATTGCGAAAATTGCGATTACTTTTTTCATTTTGCTTTTTTTATTTTAGTTTAATTGTTTACTCTTTAATGTAACGTTTATAAGTATTGGTTTGCTTAAAAAATGGGACCGGTTGGGCTTTACCACCGGTCCCTATTTAGTTCAGTTAAGATTAACCAATCCACTCATTACGAAGAGTCTTAGCAGCTTTCAAGCTGTTAGTGTACTGAGAGTACATAGTACCATCTTCAGTTACTCTTACACGATAAGATACAGTTCCAGAAGGACGTGTAATCTTTTGGATGTTGTTAGAAACAGTTTCATAAATGTTTCCACGCTTAGCGGCTTTACGATTCTTAGCCATAGTTGATTGTACGGTTGACCTCATACACCGGAAGGTTTTGTTAATATAAGTGAGCCCGTTAGTTAGGGTGGTGCTCTTTTACCCTATATCATTTAAGAATACCAAAGATACGAAATATTTTTGATATTACCAAATTTATTTTTAGATACTATCCACATTAAGCGGAACGATACCAGCTGCATCCATTTCTTTGAGGACCGATTTAGCACCTTTAGCTATTACCTTCTCACTATCCAACGCTTCGATAGCGGTGATAGCGTAGGTAGTATTCGCATAACGTTTACCCACAATGTCCTTAGCCCAAGCCGGTCCTGCGGACACGAATACCATATCAGGTAGGGATTCCGTACCAATAGGTTCAAGGGTGACGCGTTTATGTTTAAACGCTTTAACCTTAGTAATAGCTTCAGCTTTCTTAGTTACTTTCTTAGTGGCCTTTTTCTTAGGGGTGGCCTTACCACGTAATTTTCTAGCTCCTACTTTCATATATAAGGGGTTTAATTAGAATTTAAGTCTAGCGAACTCCATTCCTTTACGGAAGGCATTGATTTCTTTTTGAAATGATTTGTTCAATTGGATACGTTGACAAACGATAGTACCATTCAGAGCACCCATATACATTTCAACGGATGTACGATTGATACCTTTGAAGCCGATTAATTCCAATTGCTCTAAGATGTCATCAACCTGCCAATCTTCGAAGGGGATACCATTTTCTACTTCGTCACTAAAACGAAGTGCGGTTAAAGCAAACAATGTCTTTGTCTGAATAGTGTATTGAGAATTACGTTCCCAACCAATCTGTGTAATGTTCTGTTTCATATTATCTTATTAAGGGGTTTAAAAAATTATTTAACAATATCAACACGTTTCCATCTACCATCCCAACTTTCACCATTCAGGAACCATTCCCAGTTCTTTTGATTGATGCGTACATTAGGTAATCCATTCAAACGTTCTTTTGTAGTGTTGGATGCCCAACCTGCGTTACTGATACTTAGGACACCTAATCTATCAATGATAGCGATAGTGTTACCATGCAGCTTTAACTTTGTGAATTCCGTATCCACTTCAACACTCATATTACCTTTGTTGAACTTACGGCCCGCTAGGAAGGCGGTGATTGACTCTTTAGTGATTTTTCTCATATTATCTTATCTTTTATTACATAGTAAAGATACGAAGGATTCCTGAGAATTCCAAATAATTTTTACAATTTTTTTGTAAAAAAACGTAACCCATTGATTATCAACGAGTTACATATTCATCAATCTGGTCCACCGCTGTAGCGTACCCATCGGACCAGCTTAGTTCCTTTTCCCATTCTATTGCTTGGATTAACTGCTCCTGCTGGGACTCCGTTAAGTTAAGTGATAAGATTAGCTGTTCTGTTTCTATTTCAAAATTTTCCATTGTATATAAGGGGTTTAAATTATTTAACAATCTTAGCGTGACCGCCGGACGAAGTATCGGTAGTAAACCAATCCCAATTCTCATCTGAATAGAATCTATCCCAATTCGGACCTTTAACCAATTCTTTACCTTCGTAAGCAATGACACCAATATCTTTTAGGTTACTCTTAATCCTATTGTAATAACCATACACATTAATAGTATTAATATCAGAACCTTCTCTTTCAAACATTAAACGAATAACTCGGACCCAACTCTTAGAACCGATCTGGGTATAATCGTAATCGTACCATTCGGTAACCGATTCGTAAAGGGCATCGTAAACCCTACACATCATTTTCTTATTAGCAAAATCGTACCCTACCTTAGACTCAAATAAATCTCTATTAATCATATTCATATTTTTTATTACATACCAAAGGTACGAAAACTTCTTGATATATCCAAATATTTTATCGAAAAGTTTTCCACATTTCATAAGCCGTTGGCGCTCAACGCCTTACGTCCCGCGCCGCCGGGCCCCTATTTAACATAATATCTTATATAAGACTTTTGGGGTTTTTGGAGCTGGAACTCGTTGATTCTCAATGAGTGACGTATTTAACATAATATACGTTATATGACATTCCTAAAGCGTTGATAATCAATCGCTTGTGCCGTCCTACCCTAAAGGACTTACCCCGCCCTCCACTCCCTAAAGTTACGAAAAATATTTGAGATTACCAAATTTTTAACCGATTATTTTTTAGCTCTATAATCCGTTGGAAATCAATTCGTTGTAAGCCATCTCTAAGCAATCTAACCAATCTGCTGTGTCTCCATCGGCAGATAGCTGGCGTTGAATTTGTTTAGCATAACTGATTAGCTCTTCGTCCATTCCTAATTGAACGGCTCTTTGTACCATTTCGGACTCGGTGAGTTGAAGCATATATAAGATTTATTCGTCTGTTTCGGACCAATCCTTTATCCCTTCTAAGCAACGTTGGAGCTTGGACAGCTCAATCGTAGCTGTAGATATTATGTCTTGTTGAATCTTTATTTTATGCTCTAATAGAAACGTAGCAGCATATTTTCTACCCCACTGTTTTGGATAATGAAAACGATTACCCAGTGGTAAGTACTCACCCCTTACTAGAGTAGGTACATCCAATCTATCCACTACCGGATAATACTCACCTTCCGGATTTTCAAAAAGTTGCATATTACAATGCATAGCCTTATTCGTAGCTACTTGCTCACCCGGCGCTACCCTTTTGCCCGGACCACCTTTACGGCGCGGTTTATTTTGTTCTTCGTTTGTATGCACGTTTAACTAATTTTTCGTTCTCTCTAGCTTCTATTTCGTAGGGATTATTTTTATATCCATAGTGTAAATCATAATGTTTCCACCAGCGGTAACTTTGTTGTGCATGTGTCCATTCGTGTAAGATAGTTTTTTGGACCGTTACCATTCTTTTACATTCTGCTAAGTTTATCCAAATTGTATTTTTCCAATCATAATAACCCATTTCGGCATCCTCAGAATATTTCCAATAAAATGCGATAGCTTGACACTTAGAATCACCTAACTTTTCGTGAGCCCAATTCCAAAGCTTATTACAATCAAATCGCATACCTAGCTTTTTATTACTTACTCTCATAAATATTGTTTGGGTTTATAAATAGACTTTCTGATATACAAATATACGAAAAATTCCTGAGCTTTCCAAATCTTTTTTCGATATGTGGATAAACGAATATACGAATGTACAAATGTGTGTAAAAATACCTCGGGAAAAATTTTGCTCAAAGCTAAAGAATCCGTATATGGTCACATTTTGATATTCTATATTAACGTTTGACACCCATTGTATATAGGTTGTGGTAAAAAGTGGGTGAAAGTGGTAAAGTTTGGGAACGTTGACACTTAGGGGTTATGGATTACTACCCTGTATCAAAATATAAATGTATCCGAATAGTCGTGTATT
>Ga0255174_1000504_pt1 | contig 15035 bp, 16 predicted proteins | sample Atl_Atl_RepB_8d_FD_189953 | JGI IMG/M metagenome (GOLD analysis project Ga0255174, IMG submission 189953) | Freshwater microbial communities from Altamaha River, Georgia, United States - Atl_Atl_RepB_8d | ecosystem: Environmental > Aquatic > Freshwater > River | place: USA: Georgia | collected...
TGCAAGGGGGTCTGCAGGGGGTTCTGCAAGGGTGTCTGCAGAGGGGTCTGCAAGGGGGTCTGCAGAGGGGTCTGCAAGGGGGTCTGCAGGGGGGTCTGCAGAGGGTTCTGCAGAGGGGTCTGCAAGGGGGTCTGCAGGGGGGTCTGCAAGGGTGCCCTCTTGTGCATCGGATACCGCGTCCGTCTCGTCGTCTTCAGCTTCAGCTTCCTCGCTTGGCTCTTGGTCGCTCGGTTCTTGTTCTGGTTCTGCCGATGGATCCGGCTGAGCTATCTCCTCAGCCTCTTCAGTTGTTTCACTGGCATCTGATTCCGTGTCTGTGTCGGAGCTTGAATCAGACTCTTCCGCCTGTTCAGACTCTTCCGAGGACGCGCGAGACGTGGACTGGGCGCTGACAGATTGCGCCAGCATCTTCATCGGCAAGGAGTCGCGAATAGCGCTCTGGATCGCAGCTCGAATCATTTCTTCGCACACCAGAACGTTTTGCTGGCGGATGCCGCTTTTAACTGTGTGATCAAAAAGATAGGGCTTCTTCCACAGCGAGCGCGCTACACTCACGTAGCATCGGTGAATGAAATGCTCCAGGTTTGGAATTTTTACGCGGACGCGATCCCGATCATTGCGGTGCGCCTGGCTCGCAAGCATCACTTTCACATAAATGGTAAAAACGGCCTTCACGAGGTCGTGCAAATAGTCGCATGGTATGGCCTCCGTGTGGTCACGAATCACGTCGGTGTTCCATAGCGGCACATTCTCAAGAGCTTTTTGAAACGCCTGCAGGTGTGATAGGTCTTTGGCTGTTTGCGACTTGGAGACAGAAATTTGGTATTCGTGCGCAAAGGCCTCGTACATTGGCTTCACCAGAATATCGCACAAATGCTCGGTGTATTGCGCCTTGGATTCCAGCAGCAGGTCGATCTTCTTCGATTTCATGTGCTTGATATAATGCATAAGAAAGTCTGTCCCTTAAGTTAGAAGCATGGAACACGTTCAAATCGTACAGTGGCTACTGCAAACCCTCAACCAAGTAAAGGTCTATCATTGGGCAACCAAGTCCTATGCGGCGCACAAGGCACTCGACGAATTCCATGAGAAGCTGTCCGAGCTCGCTGACACCTTTGTCGAAATGATGATGGGGAAGATGGGACCGATCAAGGGAGGGGCAGCCATTCGTATGGAAGTTGCGACCGACGCCAATCCGAAGAATGTCACCGCTTTTATCGAGGCGTTCTGCGACAGCGCTCGTAGCGTGCACAAATCGCTGGCGACGAAGAAGGCGACAGAGCTTCAGAACATTCTAGACGAAATGATGGGACTCGCCGACAAAACTGTATATCTTCTTACTTTACAGTAAGGCAGGCGAATGCACTGGTCGCCATTATTGGCGCTCATTCTTGTCGTGACTTTGTGGCTCGCGTCGTGGTACAGTGAGTCATTCGTTGGGGATGTCGCGAATGATCCACAGGGGTACAACGCTTCTTTGCAGTACGAGAACGCCGTAGATTCGGATGAGCGCCCCTGGGCGCGGCATCCCATTTCAAGCGTGCTCGCAGATACGAAGCCGAAACAAGCCAAACATCGGAACATATATAGTTACGAGCTCGAGAACGACGCTTTCACTCGCGGGTTAAAAGAGGCACTGGGATCGGAATGTCGGCTGGACGATATGGTGCGTGCCAACGACGTGACGCGCAAGGATTCGCAATGGACGGAAGAGTTGCCACCCGAGCGGGCACCCGTTGGAACAGGCATCGAATGCTATAAAGGTGCCATGGACTGGTTAGCTCGTAAAGTCCGACGGGCGCCGTCGCTTCGCCTCCCCGAGTCAGGTGTGGCGCAAGACATCCAGTTAGTTCATGACCGCTGGATATCGTATCGGCTCAAGCTGGATGGCGGCGGCTCAGACATTATGTTACGCGTTGAAGTCCTCTTCTACAGAGAGGCGAAATACCATGGAAAGCATTACGAATTATGGATTCGGTGCAAGTCCGGCAATTATACGGTGGTGGTGCTCACATTCAAGGGCATGGTATTTGAAGATCAAATCGCGATGTATCCGGTGATGGGTGCAGATGTGACCGAGTTAGGAAATCAACGGTGGGCGCCTCCGCTTTAGCGATTGTAGCGCTTTTTTACATATTCTTTTTTGTAGAACGATGCCGCCAAAACGTAGAGGAGGACAGCCACCCGTTTGGAATTTTAGTCCTCCTGACGCACCTGAACCACCCAAAAGTAAGCCCAATACACGTCTGCAGGCGAAGACGGCGCTAAAGGAAGAGACCGCACTCTCATCGCCGCGCCAGAAACGGTCAGGTCTTGCCGAAGTCATCGAAAATATGCCGTACAAATCAACGGCGGAAGCCATAGAGGCATGGCGATCAGAAAATCCAAGCGCTTTTGATACCTACGAACTCAATTATCAAAATGCGCGCAGTGCTAAAGAGCGGGGCGAAATCGTATGGCAAATGGTTGACGCCGCTTTTGGACACCGTTTGTATCGCTTCAATTCTGGCGGCGGCACCAAACGTGCTGCAAAAGCGTAACAGATGATGTGCATCTCTTTTTTGTTTCAGATCACCCATGGTGTACTCAAGAGAAGTTTACAACTCATCCGACGACGTCTGCTCGAGCAGACGGTCGAGCTCCTCCTTGTGCACGCCCTGCATCTCCTTCCACTTGGCCTCCACGGTCGCGACGACGTTGATGATGCGCTCGTCGATAGCAGTTTGCGTGCTCGGAGGCTTGCCCGGGTACTTGTGGATCATGCCGACGTGGTACAGCAGCCAGATCTGGCGCGCGCTCATCTTCGCCACCAGCATGACGCCAGTCAGCACACGCCGCCCGAAGATCGGGCGCTTGTTGTTGTAGGGCGTCGTCAGTTCGTTGAACGCGACCTTCTCGTTGGGCACGCTGTCGGGCAGCTTCACCTGCGTCGGCGCGGGCGTCGGCTTCGGCTGCGTCTTGGGCGTCGTCTTCGGCTGCGTCGTCTTCGGCTGCGCCGGCTGGGGCTTCTCGTCCGTCTCGCTGGACGAGGCGGACTCGCTGCTCTCTTCGCTCGTCGAGTCCGTCGTGACCTTGTCCTGCGACAGCACGTACTTGCGCTTCTGACGCGGCGTCTTGGGCGTCGGCTTGCCCGTGACCTGCGGCGTGTCGAGATCCTTCGCCGCGTCCAGCAGCATCGAAATGGCGCGCTTCGGGTTCTGCTTGCGCGGGCTCGCGCCGAACTGGTTCTTGCGGTAGTCCTTCTTGAAGCGCTTGAACACCGGCGCGGTCTGGAACAGGTCCTTGCGCTTGACGAGCTTAGCGGCCATGCTGGCCGTCAGCTGCTGGCTGATCACCGTGTTGGGCGGGGGCGCGACGTCGCAGACCTGCGCAATCATCTCGCCCCCCAGGACATCGTAGACGCAGACCACGCGCTTCTTCTGGCCGTCGACCGTGATGATGACGTCGTTCTTGTCCTTTTCTGTCATGGAGCCGTCGGCGAGGGCGCGGCAGGGGTGGCGAGGGCGCGCGGGAGGGGGAGGAGCACAGGCTTTTTTGCTTGAGGTCAGGAAATGGCTTGTGACACGGCGGTAGCAGCGGGGGAGAGGCGCCGGGAGGCAGCCCCGGCAACAGGCTTGCCGCTGCTGCGCGACGACGCACCACGAGAGCGCATGTGCCGCCGGCGCGCGGCGGGGCGGGGCGGCGACTGGGGGGCGGTCTCGCCGGCCTCCTCCTCCGCGTTCATTTTGGCCGCCTGCGGCGCCCGCCGCAGGGCACGGGAGCAAGATGCGATGCAGCAGGCGCCGCTGGATGGGCGGAGAGGGGCGGGGCGCGCCGGACACGCGGGCGGCGCACCGGGTGTGGGGCAACGGGCGGCCTGCGCGGGGGCGGAATAGACCGCGCACCCCCCGGAGGGTTGCCCCAGCCCTCTGCCCCAGCGCACGGCGATATAAGCGCGATAAGCACGTACTTTGTGCAAAAATAAACATGTTGATAGCAGTCTTCAGTGACATTCCACAATCGGATTGATTTGCACGCTGTAAGGATTGTCTTTGAGGGCGCTGAGCACGGAAGCGTCCAGGCGGCTTTGCTCCGGCAAATCGTTGACATATTTCGTCGCTTCGCACAATTCGATACGCTTGGGTCCAGGCTGATAAATACGCGAAACGTTGCCGGCGTCGCGGGCAGCCAAGCTGTCCTCTTGCAATTTCTTGATTTCCATGTCCACGCCTTCCTTCGCGAAGGCCACCTTGTTCTTTTGTGTTGTCGGCACACGTCCCGTCGCGATATTGATTGCTTCGCGCGTGCCATCGATTTCGGCATTGTAAGCGGCTTCCTGCGAGCTCGGGTAATACTCGGCGCCGCTGCCCGCACCACCAATGTGCTCCTTGTCTGAAATGAATTGTTTTTGCGTCGCGTAAACCGTAATTGGGATGTGTGTATACGCGCCACGACGACGATTGGCATCGCCGCCGACGAAACCGCTGGGATTCTTGCTTTCCGTAACGGTTTCGCGATGGGTTGTCTTCGCCACCAAGTCCGGGTTGTACACAATGACTTTATAGGTGTGCGCACTCACGTTGCGCGTCGAATCCTCGATCGGGAGCGTCTCGCGATTGGTCGTCTTGGCTTGATCATCTCCCGTCACCGGCACCGCATCTGGACCGCGCAGGTTCATCACCGTGGTATCATGCACCGTCGTCTCCTTAATCGTCGTGCGCATCATGTGATTCACCGGGTCGTACAGCGTCGCCTTGGACGGGATCGACGCCGACGCTTGCATCGCGCCAAAGGTGCGCGCAGCATCCACGGTGTATTCCTTCTGCGTGCGACGGAAAATGTCAGTGAAAGGCGCCATGATGGCCTTCACTACCGTTGTCAAGTTGTTGATCACCGTGCGCGTTTGGGTGGTAGAGCGCTCGTTGTCGCTGAGGCACATCTTGCTCATACCATAATCATCCTTGTCACCCATACCTGGCTGCATCACGGCGCGCCCTGGGCCTTCGTACGATACATGCGTGTCCGTGCGCGCCTGGGGCTTGAGCAACTGCACGGGACGCTCCGTCTCTTTCGCCTGCGCGCCGGTCGTCTTGATCCATTGGTCTGGCGTCTGTTCATACGCCGTGTCTGGGCGGTTCTTATCCAATTGGCCGACGAAACCGCGTTGTGCTGTGCCCTTTTGAGGTCCTTGGTTCTGCATTTCAAACGTGCACTTCGGTCGGCTCAGCGGACGCAGCTCGTCCACCGTCTTCGGACGGATGGCGTCTAGCGTCTGCGTCTGCTGGAATCCACCGGTTGGGTTCGCCGTAAAGCCCGCGTTCAAACCCGGCCCCACGCGCACTTGTTCGATCGGGAATTCATTGTTGCGTGCAACCGGTTGTTGCAGATAACTTTGATAGAAATCCGCCGTGGGCGCCATGCCACACACATTGCCCGTGCCCTTGGTGGGTTCGAACAAACTGCCCACCTCCTCCTTGCGGCGATGGATCTGATCGTTGGTGGCGCCGCTATAGTGCTCCAGGCGCGATTCGTTGGCGAATGGATTCACGTTTTGGCGCACGCGGCCGCCAAAGAATGGCTGCATGTTGTTGTGGGTCATGGCACCCGTTTGCGCGCGCTGCTGCAGCTCGGGAGCATTGGCGCCAACCGAGGTCTGCATAAACATGTCGGCATACGCCGGGCGCGGAACCACGCCCGTCTGCATCGGGGATCGCGCATCGTCGAAGCGGGCGTTCGCGAGCATTTCCTCCTCGCGGCGAACTTTCGACCAATACTCCGAGTGATACACGTTGTCCATCGACGGCATGGGCGTAGAGAACGTCGTGGAAGCCGGCGCTTGAAGAGGGCGCGCAGCGGCTTCGCGTTCTTGCTGCAGCATGTAGCCGATGCCTACGGCCGCTGCATTTGCATAATTGTCCATGAAGCCTCTACATTCATGTTCGGATAAAAAATAGACTGGCGAAGCGCTCAGATCGCCTCCACCGAGTAGGTGTATTCATACGTAATCTCTAGGTCGCCGCGCTTAATCACAACGGGCTTGTCGAGTTTTTCCTTCTTGCCCTTGTACTCATATAGGCCACCATCGCTGCCGCGCGTCGTCTCGCGCAGCACAAACTTCATCACGCGCTTGCATTTGCGGTTCTTTAGCAGCTTGCGCGCGGCTTTCTTGGCCGCGGCGGCAGGCGTGTCGGCCTTGAAGCGCCCGCCCTTGACACCGGCCTCGGATTTCTCGATCGTGAAGGAACGTTCAGACATGCTTATTATCTATTTCTTCCCGAAGATAATATTTACAGGCGCTTCATCTTCTCGCACGACGTGTAGGTAGGCGCCAGGGGGTTTCCTGGTGCCTCGGCACCGCATCCCTTCGGCGGCGTCCAGAAATAGGTATTGTCCGACGGATCGGCCAAGTTGTTGATGGTCGGCGGCAGCAGCGGCGATTGATCCATCAACGTCGGAATGCAGGGCTTGTGGTTGTCCTTGACCACGGTGCGATAGCTGGTGTTCCACTCAAACGGAATGATCGCCTTATCTTGGGGATCATAGCACAGCCACTCCCAGCGGTTCCAGCCCGTGCCGCGCAAGGTGCAGGGCGGGTTGCTGAGGCGCGTAGATTCCGTGGGCGCCATGCATTTGCGCGCGGGCTGTGTACCGGCGGGAGTGCAGGCGCCCTGTGCAGGGCCATCGTACTTCCCGGGCACAAACTGCTCGCGGCTGCATTTGCTGGCCTTGTAATTGAGACCTAGGAGCTCGCTGCCGACGTCGACGGCCGAGCCTGGCTTGCAGAAGCCCGGTCCCCATGCTTGATAGCGCAGCGACGGATCCGCCGGAATGTCCTTTCCGCAAGGCCCGCAATCATTGGCGGGCACGCTCAACATGTACATGCCAGGTCCAATAGAGCGGCGGAGCTGTTCCGTGTAGCTGCACGCATCTTGTTTTAGAGAAGTTTGCGACATAGCTTTGCTTCTATCTAAAAAAGTAAAGAGATATTTATTGCCCGCTACGCGGATTGCAACGATGCACCTGCATCGGCGGCGGTAATGGAACGGCCTTGTACGAAATCATTTGGCAACGCGGGAGGTGTTCGAGCTTGGTGGAAATGGGCGGCGTCTTGTCGTTCTTGATTTCGGTGGCGCCCGAAGGACGCGCGTGCGCAGGCAGGTGCTGCTTTGTGGCACACATGGAGGCGAGACGGGTTTGGCCGCGCAGCTCGCTCTCAAGATCCACCAGGTTGCCCTGGACATGGCTCACCGCCGTGCCCCCCACAATGCCGAGGTCGTGGCGGCACTTGTGCTTGTGTTCAAAGCGCATCGGATTTAGGATGTAGCCCAGAATCGAAGCACTCTGTGTGACTTGACGCTGCGATGTGCAAATATCATCGTGGAGACGGTTAAAGCTCATTGCTTCTCTTACTAAGAACTGGCGATTAAATTTTTACAGGAGGCGGGCGGTGCCATTGCCGATACCCGAGAACTGACGGCCGCATTGCTCGAGGAACTTTTGGCGGCGCACAAAGTCGCGGGTGTTATCCCCGCCGCGGATCCAAGGCTCGACGGTGCTCTCGGCCGTTTGGATGTCTTTCATGCAATCCAGTAGGGGAATTGGCTTGTTGGTCGTTTGCTCCATGATGGTCTTCTTGCAAGGGATCTGGATGCCCTCAAGGTTCGTGTTGCTGATGCCTTGTTGGATGGGCATCTCCTTTTCCGGAGCAGGGACGCCGGGTTTTAGATTGGGCACACCTTGGAAAATGCGTTCGAAGAGTTGCACCTTGCAGCGATCGCGCGTCATTTGGTTGGGGTCGTTGCGCAGGGACGAGTACGAGTCCACGGCGCAATCGTCGGCAACGCCGTAGCCAATTTTGGCGCGCAGGTTGGGGTGCTCATATTGGAAATCCGGGGAGCGCATGTGGGGCTTTTGGCAGTCGGCGGGCAGGTATTGGAAGCTGGTGTAGCCAAAGATCGCGCTGTTTTGGGCATCCTTGGCCTCTTGGGCGCAGCAATCGCTTCCGTAGCGGCGCGAATCTAAAAAGACTGAAGGCTTTTGCATCTCTAATCCTAACCGTACATTATTTTTTACACCCTTGAACATTTACACCATTGAAACTTTAAAATGGACGATTATTCGTCGCACATCTCTCCATTCCAATGTTGAGGCTTCGCATCCTCGTGTAAAATTTGGTTTTGTACCACCGATGTAGTGGCACTGACAGATTGTCGGCTTAGGTACTCGGGTCTCCCTTTCCCTTCCCTATGGTGTTCCACAACACGATGGATGTTCAAAGAACTATTCACATCCCTATTCCATAGACCTGTGCATGTCTTACACATGAGAAGCCCATGACGTAGGGTGGTTTCATTCTTTTTCCATGGCCGTGGATTTTGGCACTCACGGAAGGTTGTGCATTCTCCTGCACATTTATGGCATCGGCAACTGGTGCGAAACTCATCCACCAGATAGACATTGTACCCTGCCTTGCGGAACAGCTCTCGCATTCCTTTGCCCTTGGTAGGCTCTTTGAACCGCATCTGTTTGCGTTGCTCCCAATCCCCAAACCCAATCACCACCTCCTCGGGAGTTCCAAAGATAGAGCGGAAGCGATGGAGCATCTTGTGTTCGGAACGTTTGCGGTTCATAAAAGCATTCCATTTCAGCTTACGGAAGATTTGTCCTTCATAAAACGATAGCAACTTGGAATTGACCTCGTTCTTTTTTGCTGTACTATTCAAGGGCAATGCGATGGACTTGACGGCGCGGAGGACCCTGTGTCTTCACATGGACCGTCAAGATGCCGTTGGCGACTTTCGCTTGGACGGAAGAGGGATCGGCGTTGCGCGGTAGCGACCATTGTTGCGCAAACTTGCGCTCTACTTCAGAGGCGCCGCGGGTGTATTTGGCGTTGCCCCAGACGCTGAGGTAGCGCTCTTCGAGGACTTCCACGTTTAGATCGTCCTTGGTGAAGCCGGGGACAGGTGCCTCGAGCACGAACGTGTTATCGTCGAGCTTCTCAAAGGCAGAAAGCGTTGAGAAGGCAGACGTGTATGAGGAAGGGAGAGTGGTTGTGGGCCAGTGGTAATAGAAGTTGTCCAGGTCGTGAAGCATGCGGAAGAAGGGGACAAGGGACATGTGGGAGGATCCGAATTTTTTGGTTGATGGTCGATAGGATTTCCTTAAATAGTTTTTTAGTTTATTCGAGAAGCATGTCAACCCGCCTCAAGCACCTTGCATTTGACCTTGCTTCTGGCCTTTCATTTCCTCAAGTTTTGCAGCCAATAGCCGCTTGTTTTCTTCGATGGCAGCATTCATGAGGATGGGTAGCACCTTCTTCTTGATGGGTTTATGGTACTTTGGGTTTTTGTTTGAGATGGACAAAAGGCGTTGAGACAGTGCGCCGTGGTGCTCGCGCTCGTCTTCTTCGGTGACGGCGCACCCCTGCAAGTAACAATTCGTCATTGGGAAGACGGCATTGGAGATCACTCGGTCGATCACGTCGTTGCTATCTTTGACCTTCCATTCGTCGTTCTCGCGGACTTCCACGAGTTGACGCTTGATGCTGCGCAAGCGTATGTTTTTGTTTTCCGGCACTTGTGGATCAAAGTGGATCTTCTCGATCATCCTAGGCACCCCATCTCCCATGATGCTTCGCAGGCAGCGCTCGATAAACGCCTTGTCAATGTGGGCGAGCGATTCTTTGCCAAAGTCATTCAGGTGGATGTTGACGTTGTTGGTGATGTTGAATATATTATAGATATTTTGCGTAGACGCAGTTGGCTGTGGGGCGATGGTACAAGTTGCGTTCACACAAGATTGTGACTGACCTTTTCCCTCGCAGGAAGGTTTATGCCTTGAGAGTCCCCATGCATTTGCAAAGATGACATGACAACCTTCACATTCCAAAGGACTCGAAACCTTTTTGCAATAAGGTGTATGGTTATTCAGATAGGTTGCCCTTGAGAATGTCTTGTAACACGTAGGGCACGGAAAAACAGCTGGCGCAATGCATATGATCTTATCTGTTGTTGTTTCCGGTTTCTGTTTGCAAATACGCATATGCCGAACACAATTAAACCGATTTGCAAAGCCTTTTCGGCAAAAGTCACATTCTGTGGGATTACAAGTCGTTGCAGGCGTATTCACTGCCGAGGGATGGTTTTTTAGAACATGCCGATCTAAATTGTGCTTCCGATTCGTGACATACGAACACTGTTGACAAGCAAACGTTTTCACCATATGCGATTCCGTAGGTGATAAAATAGTCTTCCCATCCTCCATTGACTAATACTTACATTTTGTATTGCGTATGGTGCTTATATGCATAGTTCAAGGGACTTGTCGACAAAATGTACACCATAGATGTGTCAGTAAGATCTTTGAATTCATATTTCACGTATCGCCAATAAGGCATAAAGAGTCTTTTTGGAAACTTGATATTTTTGGGGTCTATTTTTGCCTAAATTCTGGCCGGATTTCAAAAAAATGCCCCCCCCCCTCCCCGCCGTGAGCAAATTTTGGAGCAGCAGTGTGATTGGGATCGCCCGAACTGTTTGTAAATGCCATCAGTCCAATGTTGCGTCTACAACGTATAGTTAAGGTCGTGAGTAAAAAGGAGTGACTTCGCGAGCACACACTTTTACTGCATAACGTGTCACATAAGATAAATGCCTTCGACACTGGCAACCTTGAACGTGAAAACCTGTTGAAGACGTTGCGGTAAGGCTTTCAAGAATTAGCAACCCATAACTTACCATTTCGCGTCTCAGAAGCTTTAAAGTTTGCATGCAGAGCTGAATTTATTGCATTTTGAGGATTTTTGAGCTTATTTTATTGCATTGAGAAAATCCCTTACCTATCGCAATGTGCTCATTCGTTAGGATTTGAATAGTTTGGTAAGATTGTGTAAGGATGCAGCTAGGGGCGTGGATATCTTTCACTTTTTCTGCCGGAGTCAACCAAAAACTTTGAGCTCGCCAAGAAATAAAAATATATATCGGTACCCCCATAAAACTGTCAACACTGAGCGTTACGAGATCAAATAACTTTATGCCATTTGTATCACGATGTACGGTAAGGATCTTGTAAATATCTTGAATATGCGAAATGGTAACTTGGGAAAGTTTTGGAAACATGATATTTTTGGGGTCTATTTTTGCCCAAATTCTGGCCGGATTTCAAAAAAATGCCCCCCCCCCCTTCCCGTCGTGAGCAAAATTTGGAGCAGCAGTGCGGATGAGCTCGCAATATACCATTCAAAACGTGATCGTGCTAGTGTTGCGCATACAAAGGTTAGTCAAGGTCGTGAGTAAAATGAGCATTTTCGCGAGCACAGTATTTTCTTACCATGTTGTGTCATGGTAATGCGTTTTTGGCCAATACTGAAGACCTTGCGACAATTTGAAAAACTTATATCTTATGGTAAGGATTTGAAGAACAGATGGAAAGCATCTGACCACTTCCAGTAACAAAAGCTTTAAAGTTTGCATTAGAAGCTGAATTTATTGCATTTTGAGGAATTCGAGCTTAATTTATTGCATTCTCACATTCATAAAGCATTCCAGTACGCCGTTGGTATTATCTATATGTAATGCAAGTAACACTTCGTAAGGGTGCAGATTCATAATGAGAGGTATGGATATCTTTCACTTTTTCGCCGGAGTCAACCAAAGTGTCGCAGCTCGGCAAGAAATAGAAAAACAAAACAACAAAAACGAACTCAAAAACAAAACACACTGATCCTTACGGGAATGATGGGTTTAGATCACATGATGTTACCAGTTCTGGTGCAAAAATCAAATATGTATATATACAACATTAACAGCATCTCGTGGCGAGAGCACTAACACGGTGTCGATTTATAGGATGCACGCTACCATATTCCTTACTGGTTGCACACATTTTTTGCACAATGTGAGTAAATAAATTGTGAACTTTCGTGAGCAAATAATTCTGCTACCATTTCAGTGGGGTGCTATCCATCCATTGTCACACTGAAAATCGTTGATCATTAAGAATTGCAAGAAGTTGTGGTAAGGATTTTGACACCCCGCCTTCCAACAAACACGATAATACGTAACAAAAGCTGCAAATGATATCATTGAGGGCTAAATTCGGCTAAAATGATATCATTTCGTGAGTAAATCTGTCTTCAAATGATATCATTGAGACGATTGCATACAAAACCACCACGGTTATGATGGCATACAAATATAAAATATGAGTCCTTCAGTAATCTTCTGTAAGACAACAGACAGATCCGTTCGGGGGCATATGGATATCTTTCACTTTTTCGCCGGAGTCAACCGAAGTGGACCAGCTTGGCAAGAAATAGAAAAAACAAAACAACAAAAACGAACTCCAAAAACCAAACACACTGATCCTTACGATACTGATGACAGGATACAGTAAGCTGTTACCAGTTCTGGTGCGAAACACGACTATGGGATGCGAAATGGCTCTGAGATCGTAAGATATAAGGCTATCGCTTGAATGTTCTGCAATCCGACAATGGACTTCAGAGATCGCATTCGCATATGGAACGAGACAAGAGAGGCCGCTTCTGCATACACGTCGCGTCCCGCAGAAAAGTTTTCCTACGACGAAAACCTGCATGTGAAGGCGTCTGGACAGACCTCTGTTGCCGTACTGAATCAGGATTCGATCGAAGCTGGCCGTGAGCTACAACTCAGAGGTTTGCGGCCGCTCGTGTTGATATTCGCGGATCATCGGTTCGCAGGCGGCGATGTAAAGAATGGAAGTGGTGCTCAGGAAGAATCGTTATTCAGAAGAACAAACCTTTGCAATTTCATGTTGCAACATGTGCACTACCCAATATTTCCAAAAGAGGCTCTCTTGTCCAAAGACGTCACCGTGTTTCGTGACACGGAAGCAAGAAACTGTGAATGGATCGAGCCATTCAGGATGGATTTCATCGCTTGCCCGGCGTTGCACAATCCTCGATTGATTGACGGGAGTCTCTCGGAATCGGATGCAAATGAAATCAGAATGAAGTTGCGCTTGATTTTTCAAGTCGCATACAAATGCAAACACAACGCACTCGTTCTAGGCCCAATGGGATGCGGTGCATGGCGCTCGCCTCCCGAACAAGTGGCTCAGATCATGAAAGAAGAGATCGAGCTCGTCCATGGCGCGTTCGATCATGTCACGGTGGCATGTCTGGAAGTGCAACAAAGCGACTACATCGTGCGCAATAGAGACAAAGCTATATCAAACTATCATGTGTTCAAGCAGGTCTTTGACGCATAGAAAGTTCTATAACGTTTCGCTTCTGCATCTGATCCACGCCCGCGCGGGGAGACCGCGAATCGCGGCTCGGGGACAGGGCGGCGCGGTGCGACCTGTCCCACGCGACGTCCCGCTCCCTCTTCGCCCGCGCCGTGCCTGTGCGCATGAAGAGCGCGATGTCCAAGGCCACAAACATCACGCACCTGTCCGCTGAAGACCACTTAAAGAAAACCATGGTAGATGAGTAAGAGGTCACCATGACGAGCAGCATTCGTACGATTGAAGGAATCGGCCCCCAAGTTGTGGAAGTCTTTGAGGCTGCTGGATTTCGCACGGTCAGACATCTAAAAGACTTCAACGCACAGGATTGCCTGCTTCTTGACGTCATCAACGCCCAAAAGGCGGCGAGTGATGGAGGATTTCCGGACACCTATTGGAAGAGGCTCTTCACCCGGTGCATCGATGTCATTTACCGCGCCCGAAGCGAAGAGGCGGTTGACTTTGTTCCACACGAGTATATGTGCCCTCTGAGCCTTGATTGGTTCCATGATCCAGTCGTGGTGGCCAGTGGCATGACCTACTCCCGCGGCGAAATCATGGAGCATCTTGAACAATCAACCACTTGCCCTGTAACCCGAATGGAAATCCGTGGGTTGCCTATCTACGACAACATTGCGATGCGCGTTGCGGTTGACCACTTCCGCCTCCATCATCGACGGTTCCGTGTCCTGATTTGACCACAAACGTTCCGCTGCGTACCCATTGTCCTTTTTGTAAGCAAGAGTGAAAACTATCATGTGTTCATGAAAACTATCATGTGTTCAAGCAGGTCTTTGACGCATAACAATATAATCCGCCAACCGTTTACTTTGTGCCTCTTTGATTTCTTTTTCTTTGATTTCGTCTTTTTCTGCCTTCACCTTTCTTGCATTCTCCAATGCCTCTCTGTACATTTCGTCGATGTATTCAATGGTCGCGGGTTCATCTCCTTCTTTCACGGCCATTACCTTATAGCTGTGACATTGGACAAATTTGCCAGTTAGACGCCCAATCTTGCGTTGTAGCTCATTCTCATAGTTTCTCAGACTGGCGGATTGATGAGCTTTCTCTTCTGTGTCAAAATAACAAACAACTTCATAGCTATAGTTGGGATATCCGAACTCTTGTACGACGATATACTTCATGGTGGCACATATGGCCACGGCCTTAAGGCAGGTGCGATTTCTTGTAAAGATGGCTATGGATATCTTTCACTTTTTCACCGTTGCCAACCTGAAAATTCGCGCTCGGCAAGAAATAGAAAACAAAACAGGACGACCCCAACAAAAACTGGAACACCAAGCGACTTTGGGTACACTGTCTTCAACAACATGCTTGGAAACAATCATAGTCTAATAGTGCCAGTAAATGGAATATTTATGATGGAACGGTTTCTTTATGTCACTTACCTTTTTGAATATCCAACATTTGGGCAATTTGGACACTGGAACTTCACCAAGGACCTCTTCTAATATCACGTCGTCTGCATTGTCCTTGCATTCATGTTGAATACGGTCCAACGTTTCATTCAGGAGATTTATCTTTTCTTTTACCTTTGAATATTCTGTATAATAACCATCAATAATCATTACGTCATTTTCTTCACAAATAAATGTTGGGATTATTTTCACCGATACAAACGGTCGCCAAGTGGTAAAATGTGGACAATACCTTTTCAATACTGAACCAACATGTTCTGCATGCCCTTCGTTTGTAAAGAGCCATGTATTACGAACACAATTACCAACGTGTTGAAAGAGTACCTGATAGAAGAGGACTGTCTT